>JAEEGG010000340.1_pt1 | contig 179360 bp, 148 predicted proteins | sample 9134161 | NCBI WGS metagenome assembly JAEEGG01 (sample SAMN16246543, study PRJNA631951) | gut metagenome | biome: gut microbiome; feature: rumen; material: CR-attached | host: Bos | place: Iran: Karaj | collected 2018-10 | reverse complement strand
ATGATGCCAATCATGATGTATTTCATCTGTCACAGCCTCTCCTCAGGACTTAGTTACTACTACCTGCTCTCCAACCTCATCACCATGTTTGAGACTTGGGTCATCAAGAAATGGTTTGTACATCCGGAGGAAATCCAGGCCAAGCTCAAGGCCAGCGAGGGCAAAAAGCAGCCTAAGAGCAAGTGGCAGCAACGTTTAGAGGAAGCTCAGAAGATGCAGGCCCAGATGCAGCGGGATCAAGCCAAGAAGAATGGTAGAAGATAATCTCAAACGGGTATTGAAGGAACTGCCGCCAGGAGTCAAACTGGTGGCAGTTTCCAAATTCCACCCAGCCCAGGATATCATTGAGGCATATTCCGCTGGCCAGCGTCGTTTCGGGGAGAATAGGCCTCAGGAGTTCGCCGCCAAGGTTCCTGTTTTGCCTGCCGATATTGAATGGCACTTCATAGGCCATCTTCAGACCAACAAACTCAAGTTTGTATTGCCTTATGCCTCGTTGGTTGAATCTATTGATTCACTGCGGCTTCTCGAAGCGGTGGAGAAGTGGGGGAGCGAGCATGGCAAAGTGATTGATGTCCTGCTTGAGCTACATTTAGGCGCTGAGGAGACTAAGGGAGGCTTTACGGAAGAGGAAATAAGCGACATTCTTTGCCCTGCCAGGAGGGCTTCTTTCCAGCATGTCCGCTTTCGTGGCCTCATGGGCATGGCGACCAACACTGATGATGTGTCTGTGGTTGAGGCTGATTTCGCTAGGATAGAGGCTTTCAAGAAGCGTCTGGACTCAGTTTTCGTGCTTCCAGACTTCACTGAACTCTCTATCGGCATGTCCCATGACTGGCCTTTGGCCGTGAGGCATGGCGCCACAATTGTCCGCATCGGAACAGCTATTTTCGGCCCGAGAGTATATTAAAAGAGAATATATATTTGTTTTTTTATTTTTTGTCCTTATATTTATATGGGCAAATAAAAGACTATTCATTCTTCTAATACTTACCATCATGCGAACAAGACCTATCAAGACTTTCGTGGCCGCATTGTTATCGGCCATGACCTTGCTGTCGGCTATCGGCTGCGGCGAAAAGGAACCTGCCGAGATTTCAGTATCCGGTGTGAGTGTAAGCAAGACTAGCATTACCATCAAGGAGGGTGCAAGTGAGAGCCTCACGGCCACTGTAACCCCTGCTGATGCCAGCAACAAGATGGTTAACTGGTCGTCATCTAACAGTTCTGTGGCAACTGTTGACAACAGTGGCCGTGTGACCGGTGTGAAGGCCGGGTCGGCCACTGTCACCGTCACCACCTCCGACGGTGGCAAGACCGCTACCTGCTCTGTGACAGTTGAGGCCAACATCATCAACGTCACGGGCGTTACTCTTGACAAGGCTACAGCCGCTCTTACCCCGGGTGCGGAGGTTACCTTGGCTGCCACCGTGGCTCCGCCAGACGCCACTGACAAGACCGTTAGCTGGACTTCCTCTGATGCGTCGGTCGCCACTGTCAGTAACGGCAAAGTAAAGGCCGTGGGGGCAGGAAAGGCCACTATCACCGTGAAGACCGTTGACGGAAGTAAGACCGCCACCTGCGAGGTCACTGTCACCGTGCCCGTCGAGGGAGTCACACTGAGCGAGACTGAGGCCGAGGTGCCCGAGGAGGGCGAGCTTACGCTCACAGCCACCGTCACACCTGACAACGCTTCTGACAAAGCCGTCACATGGGCATCATCCGATGCGGCCGTGGCTACGGTCAGCGATGGAAAGGTAACAGGAGTCAAGGCTGGTGAGGCGGTTATTACCGTGACTACCGCGGACGGAGGCAAGACCGCCGAGTGCAAGATCACTGTTACCCCGAAGGCGATACCTGTTGAGTCAGTTTCAGTTGACGAAGAGACTCTCACCATCATTGAGGGTGGGTCTGCCTCGATAACCGCTACAATCACTCCGGCTGAGGCCACCAACAAGACTGTGAGCTACAAGTCCTCTGACGCGACCGTCGCCACAGTTGATGCGGAAGGTAAAGTGACCGGAGTCAAGGCCGGAAAGGCCACTATCACGGTAACGACAGAAGACGGCGGAAAAACAGCGACCTGTGCTGTTACAGTGACGTCGAAAGAGGTAAAGGTGACAGGTGTCAGCCTTAATAAGACAACCCTTACAATAGCTGCTGGCTCGAGCGAGACGCTCACTGCCACGTTGGAGCCTACCAATGCCACAAACCAGAATGTTACTTGGAAGTCGAGCAACACCTCCGTCGCGATTGTCTCAACAACAGGAGAGGTGATAGCCAAAGCAAAGGGAACGACTACGGTCACTGTGACGACGCAAGACGGATCCAAGACAGCTAAATGTACGGTGACTGTGACACAACCTGTGACCAAGATAGAAATCCTCAATCCTTCAGGGAAGGCAGAAACTTTCCATTGGCAGTATATTACTTATAAGGACAAAACATACAAGCTTTCCGCTAAGGTATATCCAACCAATGCGAATAATACAAAAGTGACATGGAGGAGCAGCAATACCGATGCGTTCACTGTGGATCAGAATGGTTTAGTGACATTCAAGAAAGAGAGTTTCAATGAATATGTCATAGCGGAAGCACAAGACGGCAGCGGGGTAGTTGGGAGAATTGACTTCTCAATCAATGAAAGGACGGCTAACCAAATCACATTAACTAGCAGTGGTGGAACCGGTAGCTATCAGACCAGGCCTAATGGTACCTTCAAGGTTACAGCTGCCCTCTCACCTGATCCATTCAACAATAAGGTCACCTGGTCACTAAGTTCAACCTCATGCGCTAAGATTGAGTCTTCCACTGACCTAACTTGTACCATAAGGGGGCTTAAGAACACTACCGCAAGCAATCCTGTGATTCTTACCGCTACCTATAGGAGCCTGAATGGCGAGGTCACCAAAACTGTATCCAAGCAGATTGGAATCATTGGTACTCCGTACATCTCATCAATCACGATTACAGGAGGAGGTTCGGCGCAGGTTGGACATAGCTGGCCAACTACTGCGACTGTTCTGCCTTCCGATGCTGAGGTCACAAAGGTTCAATGGGTAAGCACTAATACATCTGTGGTTCAGTTATCCTATAAGAACTCCAGCGACAAAAGAACGGTCACTTTCACTGGGTTGAAAGTAGGAAAATCGACAATATACTGCAAAGCCACAGATGGTAGCGGCGTGGAATCCAACTCATTCGTTTTCACAGTCTATTAGGTGAATTGAATCTTCAAAAAAAGTAGGCTGACTATTTGAGTCAGCCTACTTTTTTTATAAGATTTAAAGACTACTCGAGAGTACCGTTCTCGGCGGCCTCGATCATCTTCTGGTTGGCGGAGATGTAGATCTCGACACGGCGGTTCTGGGCCCTTCCCTCCTTGGTGCTGTTGTCAGCGACAGGCATTGAGTAGGACTTGCCCTCAGTGGTCATACGGGTGGCCGCGATACCGCAGTTCTTCAGATAGTTGGCGACGCTCTGGGCCCTCTCGTTGGAAAGCCTCTCGTTGACAGCGTCGGAACCGGTGTTGTCCGTGTGGCCATAGATGGTGATGTCGGTGTCCACCATGTCAGACATCTTGCTTGCGAACTGGCTGAGCTCATTCTTTGAAGCCTGCTTGAGGTCAGACTTGTTGGTGTCGAAGAGAATACCGCTGTTGAAGGTGACCTTGATGGCCTCAAGTCCGTTGGCGTCCTCGACAGTCTCGATCTGAGCGTTCTCGAGGGCGGCGAGCTCCTCGGCCTTCTTGTCCATCTTCTTTCCGATGACAGCACCAGCGCCAGCGCCGACGGCTGTTCCGATGGCGGCACCGATGGCGGCACCCTTGGCATCCTTACCGATGATAGCGCCAAGGCCAGCACCGATAGCGGCACCTGCGCCAGATCCGATCAAAGTTCCTTTACCGGTCTTGGACATGTTGGAGCAGCCAGAGAAGATGATGGCTACGCACATGAATGACAAAACATACTTTTTCATAATGCTGATAATTAATAAGTTGTTTTAAAATGTTCCTTTAAAAAAAAGGCCTGGCCCGAAGGCCAAGCCTTGCAATCGCAAATTTATAAATAAATTGTAATTATGCAATAACGCGGGCCATTTCAAGCACTTTGTTGGAATAACCCCACTCGTTGTCGTACCAAGCGCAGACCTTGACGAAGGTAGGATCGAGCTGGATACCGGCCTTGACGTCGAAGATGGAAGTACGGGGATCGTTGCGGAAGTCGGTGGAAACGACGGCCTCATCGGTGTAGCCCAGGATGCCCTTGAGCTCGCCCTCGGAAGCGGCCTTCATGGCGGCGCAGATCTCGTCGTAAGTGGCGGGAGTGTTGAGTTCGCAAGTCAGGTCAACGAAGGAGACATCGGATGTAGGGACGCGGAGAGACATTCCGGTGAGCTTACCATTAAGCTCAGGGAGAACCTTACCGACAGCCTTGGCGGCACCGGTGGAGGAAGGAATGATGTTCTCGAGGATTCCACGGCCACCTCTCCAATCCTTCTTGGAAGGACCGTCGACGGTCTTCTGGGTCGCTGTGGCGGCGTGAACGGTAGTCATAAGACCCCTCTTGATTCCGAACTTGTCGTTGAGAACCTTGGAGATAGGGGCGAGGCAGTTGGTGGTGCAGGAAGCGTTGGAGATGATGTCCTGACCAGCGTAAGTGGTGTGGTTCACACCATAGACGAACATAGGGGTAGCGTCCTTTGAAGGAGCGGACATGATAACCTTCTTGGCTCCAGCCTGGATGTGCTTCCTTGCGGTCTCGTCAGTGAGGAAGAAACCAGTGGACTCGACTACGATCTCAGCGCCGACCTCATTCCATTTAAGGTTGGCGGGATCCATCTCGGCGGTGACACGGATGCACTTTCCGTTTACGATGAGATTGCCGTTCTCGACCTTGATGTCGCCCTGGAACTGGCCATGGACTGAATCATACTTGAGCATGTAAGCGAGATACTCGGGATCGAGAAGGTCATTGATACCGACGACCTCAATGTCATTGGCGAAATTCTCGACAGCAGCGCGGAAAACCATACGGCCGATGCGGCCGAATCCGTTAATACCTAATTTGATCATTGTTAAAAAATAATTATAAGTTGTTTAAACATTTTCCTTTCTATAGGCAGTCATTTCTTACTGCAAAAGTGATGCAAATTTACCAAAAAAAAGGGGAATTCAGTATATTTGTAAATTAAAAACGATTGATATGCCTTCAAATCTGAACATATTGATAACAAACGATGACGGATACAGCTCCAAGGGCATCCATGAGCTTGTGTCGATGATGCGACAATTTGGCAGGATCACGGTTGTGGCGCCGAGAACCCACCAGTCCGGGATGTCAGTCGCCGTGTCTTTGGGCAACCGTCCATGCGCCTATAAATACCTCGGCGAGAAGGATGGAGTCTCATGGTCTTGGTTGGATGCCACCCCAGCCAGCTGCGTCAAGTTCGCATTGGACAAAATATTCCCAGACAGGAAGTGCGATGTGGTGATATGCGGTATCAATCATGGCTCCAACGCTTCCGTTGCCACTAATTATTCCGGCACCATGGGTGCCGCTGAGGAGGCTGCGATCAATGGGATCCCGGCCATAGGCGTTTCTCTCTGTGAGTTCGGGGAAGACGCTGACTTCTCGTCTGTCACAGAGCGTTTCCCCGCGATTTTCTCCAAGTTGATGGACAACTGGCCAAAGGGGAGGGGAATGTCGTATAATATCAACTTTCCCCCTTCCGACGTGCCTGTGAAGGGTGTGCGTGTCTGCCATCAAGGATACGGGTATTGGGTCGAGGAATTCGAGACATGGGATGGAGCCGTTCCTCCTGAGGTTAATGAGAGGGTTGATGGCCTGTACATCATGCGTGGCCGTTTCCTTGACGGAAGCCCGGGCGGGGACGGATTCGCTGATCACCACGCTCTTGAGGATGGATATATATCTATAACCCCACAGACTATTGACAGAACGGACCATGACGAGGAAAGGCGTCTTGGGAGCATGATGAACGAGGAGTTCTGATGGGACGGTATTATCTCATAGCCGGAGAAGCTTCCGGGGATCTCCACGGATCTAATTTGATCCGGGGGCTTCTCGCCGCCGATCCACACGCCGAGATCCGCTGTTGGGGAGGTGCCTTGATGGCGGCGGCTGGAGGAGAGCTTGTAAGCGATTACAGGGAAGGGGCGGTCATCGGGTTCTCTCAGGTTCTTCTCCATCCTCGGAAATTCGCCAGAAGGCTGGAGTCATGCAAGAAAGACATTCTATCATGGGAACCTGACGCGGTTATCCTCATCGATTATCCAGGATTCAATTTCAAGATAGCTGAGTTTGCCCATAAGGCCGGATTCAGGGTGTTTTATTACATTGCTCCGAAGGTTTGGGCCTCCAGGGAAAGCCGTGTGAGGAAACTCAAGGAATATGTCGATAAACTATTTATAGTGTTCCCGTTCGAGATCCCGTATTTCACTTCAAAAGAGGTCGATTTCATTTATAAAGGGAATCCTCTTGTGGACGCTGTGGATTATTCCTCGGCCATGACAAAGACAAGGAAGGACTTCTTGGATGAGACCGGTTTGCCGGACAAGCCTATTATCGCTCTTCTGCCCGGATCGAGGTCGGGGGAGATAGCTTCGATGATGCCTGTTTACATGGAGTTCGCCGATAAGCTTCATGCTCTGAAGGAATATTCTGACTATCAGTTCGTTATTGCCGGAGCGCCCTCCCGTTCGGATGAGGATTACTCTGGGTATGTCGGAGGAAGGGACCATGTTAGGGTAGTCTTCGGTAACAGTTATGGAGTCATGCGCCATGCCGCCGCCGCTGTGGTGAATTCCGGTACCGCGTCGCTCGAGTGCGCTCTCTTGGGGACTCCACAGGTCGTCGCCTATAGGACATCTACCTTTAATTACCTGATTGCCAGAATGATAATTAAAGTACGTTATATCAGTCTAGGCAACTTGATTCTTGACAAGATGTGCTTCAGGGAGCTCCTTCAGGATTACTTCACAGCGGGCAATCTCCTGAATGAGGTGAGGCGTCTTATAGAGGATTCTGAATATAAAGGAAAGATGTTGGCTGGTTACTCTGAGATAAGGGAATCTCTTGGGGGCGGCGGTGCGTCAGAAGCGGTCGCCAAAGCCATGGTTATGGAATTGGGAAATAGTTGAATATGAGAAAGATATTATTCCTTATTGTCGCATGTTTCGCTCTGGGGACAGGGATGTCCGGTCAGTCTGGCCATGACGGAGCGCTCCCGGAGGTTTATGTTGAGGGGGGCAAACATCATGTCCAAGGAATAGCTTATGATCCTGGTGCCGGAAGAATGTATTTCTCTTTCACGGACAGGTTCCTCGTGACCGACATGAAGGGTGACGTCCTCGGATCGGTGGAGCATATCCAAGGTCATCTCGGTGCCATGGTCTTCGATCCGTCACGGCGAAAGGTCTTCGCCTCCTTGGAATGTAAGGATGATGCGATAGGCAAAGGTTTGTCTGACTTCGCAAAAGGGAGGTCACTGTTCTATATCGCCATTATCGATGTTGATAGAATTACTGAGGTTGGCCAGGATTCTGAGAATAATGAAGCTTTCAAGATCGTCTGTGTCAGGGAGGCTACCAAGGACTATCACCTCAAGGGTTTCGGTTCCTCCGGTGAAGAATATGAGCATTTCTATGGTTGCTCCGGAATAGATGGTGTCGCGATCGCCCCCAAGATTGGTAAAAAGAGGGGGAAAGATTTTCTGTATGTCGCTTACGGTGTTTATGGCGACACCTCCAGAAGCGACAACGACAGCCAGATCCTGCTTCGTTACGACCTTGATAAGCTGGCTGGATTCGCGGGTACGGTCAAGTTCGGTGAGTTCTATTCCGAGGGTCCCGAGAAGCCTCTGGACAAGTATTTCGTGTACACTGGCAACACCAATTGGGGTGTCCAGAACATGGCCTATGACCGTCGCTCAGGTAGAATGTTCCTCTTTGTCTACAAAGGTTCGAAGGAAAGGTTCACGAATTATCCCGCTTTCTCGTTCGATGTGTCCCGCCGGCCTGTCAAGAGAGGACTCATCGGAGTACCTTACGACACTTCCAGGCATCCTGTCATAGGCTCATGGGAGAATCCGGTTGAAGGGATAAACTTCAAATGGGGAGGAACAGGAGTCTCTCCTTTGGGTGACGGGCGTTTCTATTTCTCAGAGAATGGGCGTTCCGAGGCGACCGGGAATCAGTATTGCCGGGCCATGGTATTTCGCTGGGACGGGAGTACTTTCGTCAAGGTCTCAGACTAATCCACCTCCATCACGCTCAGGTCCACGGTACCTGGAACCCCCTTTACCACAGCCCTGTCTGTGAATTGCCACCATACCCAACTCTCGTGGGCAGGCCTGGGCTTCCCGTAATGTGCCACCCAAATCGGGTAGTTGTCGGTGATATCTTTGGATAAATGATCTTTTATGAAGGAAGAACTGGCGTAAACAGCCGGTTTTTTGCCGTAGTGCGTCTCAACTGTCCTCAGCCACGACAAAGCCCTGCGGTTCAGCAATTCGTCTGAGCAGCCTAAGTGTATGGTCTCTATATCGAGAACGGGAGGCAGATCCTTGATCCGCATGTCCCCGACAGTCGAGATGAAATTCCTGGCTTGCGTCTCACCGTCTTTAGAACTTCTGAAGAAATGATATGCCCCTCTTCTGAGGGATGTCTTACCGGCTTCTCTCCAGTTATCCTTAAAGTCCGGATCCTTGAAAGAAGCACCCTCAGTGGCTTTGATGAACACAAAACTCACAGGCTTTATCTCTTTGGCTGAGTAGGGATCCCTGACAGTTCTCCTCTTGTTGTCCGTCATGACGTATAAGGAATCCCAAGCTATCTTCCCGCCGTTGTTATGGGATATGTCAATCCCGTATCTCCATGTGCCCGCGGGGACCTTTGCTCCTCTTTCGGCACCGGCGCTTCCACCCCATCCCCGGGAGATGAGGAAAATGGTGAGAAGAAGCCCCGCGGCCACACAGACAGCTGCCCAGGGGCTTAACCGCAAATTCCGTTTCTTCCTCTTTCTCTTGGGTGAAGGCATAATATTCCCGAATTATCGTCAAAATTAGTTATTTTTTGTTAGATTTGCGTTTAGCGCTTTTCGCTGACCATTTATATTCGATAATCATGGAACTCAAAGGATCAAAAACCGAGCAGAACCTGCAAACCGCTTTCGCGGGTGAGAGTCAGGCTCACACCAAGTACCTCTATTACGCCTCCAGGGCAAAGAAAGACGGGTATGTCCAGATAAGTAAAATATTCGAGGAGACCGCCAAAAACGAGAAGGAACATGCCAAGATCTGGTTCAAGTTCCTCCATGGCGGATCAGTGCCCGCCACTGACGTCAATCTGGCTGATGCCGCTGATGGTGAGAATTTCGAATGGACAGACATGTATGACGGCTTCGCCAAGACCGCCAAGGAGGAAGGCTTTGATGAGATCGCCGACCTCTTCGCCAAAGTCGGCGCCATTGAGAAGACTCATGAGGAGCGGTACCGCAAGCTGTTGGGTAAGGTTAAGGATGCCGTGGTTTTCACCCGTGACGAGGACGCCATCTGGGAGTGCTCCAATTGCGGCCATATCGTGATCGGAAAGAAGGCTCCTGAGGTTTGCCCTGTCTGCAACCATCCCCAGAGCTACTTCCAGGTTAAGGCTGAGAATTATTAATCCATAAATATCAAAGATTCATGAGAACGAACGTTTTTGTATTCGCTGCCATCGCGGCCGTGATGATTCCATCAGCGCTCTTCGCCCAGCAGCCCAGGCCCCAGCTTCCCCAAGCTGACTACAAGTTCACGGTGATCAAGGAGAACCCTATCACTTCCATTAAGAACCAGGCCAGTTCCAGCACTTGTTGGTGTTTCTCCACCATCGCCTTCCTCGAGTCCGAGATCATCAGGATCAAGGGTATCAAGGATGCGGCTGATTATCCTGATCTCTCTGAGATGTTCGTGGTTTCTCAGTCCTATAAGGACAGGGCCGACAAGTACGTCCGTCTGGACGGCGATCTCCGCTTCGGTCCCGGATCTGAGGCCGACGATGTTTTCCATGTCATCGCTGACTACGGTATTGTGCCTCAGGAGGTGATGCCCGGAAAGCAGGCACTCCCCAAACACAGTGAGATTGACGCCGTGACAAAGGCATATGTCGAGGCTATCGTCAAGACTTCTGGCCGTGGAGGTCTATCCACGACTTGGAAGGGCGGTTTCGACGCCATGTGCGACAACTTCTTCGGCGCGGCTCCCGCCAGCTTCGAGTACAAAGGCAAGACCTACACTCCCGCTTCCTACAGGGATGAGCTCGGCATCGTGACTTCCGATTATGTGAACCTCACCTCCTTCACCCATCATCCGTTCTACACCAAGTTCGCTCTCGAGATTGGTGACAACTGGAGAGGAGACGCCTCATACAACGTGCCCCTCAATGAGTTCATGGATGCCCTCAAGAACGCTGTCGAGAAGGGTTACACCGTGGCTTGGGGATCTGATGTGAGTGAGATCGGTTTCACCAGGAATGGTGTCGGTGTGCTCGTGGACGCGAAAGCAATGGCTACCGGCAGCGACCAGGCCCGTTGGGTCGGAGCTGATCCCGCACAGGCCCAGAAGGCTCCTGTGGAGATCCCCAAGGAGCTTGTCCCCACCCAGGAGTCACGTCAGGAAGGCTTTGACAATAAGACCACTACCGACGACCACGGCATGCAGATTTACGGTATCGCCAAGGATCAGAACGGCACCACTTACTACATGGTGAAGAACTCATGGGGTGAGACCGGTAAGTACAAGGGTATATGGTTTGTCTCCGAGAACTTCATCGCCGCCAAGTCCATGGACCTTGTCATGCATAAGGACGCTCTTCCCAAGGATCTCAAGAAAAAGCTCGGAATCAAATAAATGAATATCCGGAAGCATATTCCAGACTCTATCACCTCCATGAACCTCCTCTGTGGGGTCGTGGGGGTGATTCTGACTTTGGGCGGACGCCTGGACCTGGGTTTTATTTGCATGATCCTGGGCGCTGTTTTTGACTTTTTCGACGGTTTCGCGGCCAGGATGCTGAAAGCCTCATCCGGAATAGGAAAGGAACTGGATTCTCTTGCCGACATGGTCACCTTTGGTGTCCTTCCATCGGTGATGCTCTTCATGGCTGGTAGCACGAATATCCTTATTCTCAAGTATTTCCCTATAATCCTCGCGGCTTTCTCGGCCCTCAGGCTGGCTAAGTTCAACCTCGATGAGAGACAGCATTCCAGTTTTCTGGGGCTTCCTACTCCGGCTGCGGCCATGATCTGCGGCTCGTTGGCGTGCTACGCTTATAAAGTCCCTGAAAGCCTCTTAGCCTCATGGTGCTCCGGGCCCTTCCTGCTACCTGTGCTGGCTCTTGCACTAAGTTTATTGCTGGTCAGCGAGGTGCCGATGTTCTCGATGAAATTCGGAGCGGGGAAAGCCTCCAGGGTTGAGAACATCAAGAGGATTATTTTCTTGGCAGTCACTTTGGTAGCCATAGTTTTTGCCGTTGTGTTCCGTCAGCATTGGTCTCTGATCTTCCTCTCGGCTTTCTTCGGCTACATCATCATCAATCTCGCTTTCGTTTCCTGTCATTCTGAACGAAGTGAAGAATCCTAAGACCATCCTCTATGTCCATGGCATGGGAGGCGGTGGCGACAGCCGCATCCCCTCGATCCTCAGGGACCTTCTCGGACCGGGATATTCCATATTCATAAAGACTTATGACTTCGATCCTGAGATAGCCACTGAGCAATTGGCATCTTGGGCGTCAGAGGTAAAACCGGATCTGGTGATAGGGGAGAGCATGGGCGCCATCCATGCTGTCGCCTTGAGGGGATATCCTCATCTTTTCGTGTCTCCTTCCCTTAACGCGCCTCTGTTTTTCAGGGTAATGGCAGGGATAGCCTGGATTCCTGGCGTGACCAGATTCTTTGATTGGTACTATCATCCTAAGGCGGGAGACAGGCAACCTCTTCATTTCGCCCGTCGTACCTTGCTGAAATGGCCGGCGGCAAGGAGGGAGGCGTTGAGAAACACTCCTTTGAACGGAAGCCGTGACTATTTCCATGCTTTCTTCGGCACGCATGACAAATTCCGCCGCAGCGGGGTCGTGATGATCCGGACATGGCGCAAGTATTTTGGAGAAGGGTCATGGACGGTGTACGATGGCACCCATTTCATGGAAGAGGAATACATCCGTTCTTTACTGGTTCCCAAGATTCTTTCATTGTTGGATTGATTTTATTAAATTCGCGGATATTCAATCTATTATCGCCTTGAGACTCAAGTATCCGTTGTTTGTCTTTGCCGCGTTGGCGCTGCTCTCATCATGCGTCAGACGCGTTGAGGCTGGATATGACTCTATCCCCCTTGTCGACAGGCTTGTCTCGGACTCCCTTCCTTCTCTTCAACACATGGCCTCTCTGGCCGGAAAGCTTTCCGGAACGATTGTTCTTGTGGGTGAGCCGCTTCAGTGCTTGGCCATGAGCGAGAAGATGATGAGTGTTGACGAGTTCGATAATGTGGATGCCCGTACCGTCCAAGATGGCCTTCCTGATTTCTCGGGCGAGACCATTGTGTCCCTGCTCAATTTCACGATTCCTGCATACGATTCCCTGTCTGTCTCAGGGAAGGATTCACTCGCTCTGCGGGAGATAGCCGTAGGCGGGGCTTTGGCTGCCTTGGATTCCACTGTTGGTTGTAAAGTCCTGGTGATTTGCTCTAACGCTCTGGCTCCCGAGGGCGGCGAGGATATTGTTGACTTTTTTGGGAAGATAGGATGCGATGTGCCAGTCGTATATTCGGCGGACACGTCTTTCTCTTTCACTAAAGCATGCTATAAGGTACTGAGGGAGAAAAATTTATTCACCCATAATATCGCCTACCCAGTGGCCAGGCTGATGATGATTACCGAGGGAAACAGCTCTCGCCACCCTTTGATGTTTGATGATAATAAGGTTCCCGAATATTTTGCGGATACTGTCGGCGTGTTCGCGCCGAACACCTACGTCTCACATGTACAAAATAAGTATAACTCCGGAAGAAATAGATAAGCTGGAGCTGGTGAGCTTCCCTGGTAAAATCAAGGTGATTGACAGCGTGGGTCTGGAATTCCTCAGCGCTGTCCGCTACCTTAAAAGGCAGAGAATCATTGGATTCGACACTGAATCACGTCCTACTTTTTCCCCTGACCAACCCCACTATGGGGTCTCTTTGTTGCAGCTTTCGGGAGCCAAGAAGGCGTTCTTGTTCAGGATCAAGCTGATGGGAGGAATCCCCAAGCCTTTGAGATCAATTCTTTCCAATGAGAGTATCATCAAAGTCGGGGCAGCTGTCAATGATGATGTGCGTGGACTTGAGAGGCATCACGATTTCACTCCCAGGGGCTTTGTCGATCTCCAGAAGATCGTGTGGGAATATGGTATAAAGGATAAGGCTGTTAAGAAAATGGCCGCCATCATCCTGGGCATCAAGATATCCAAGACACAGCAGCTCTCAAATTGGGAAGCGGAGACCCTTTCTGACGCTCAGCAAGCATACGCCGCCACTGACGCATGGGTCTGCAGGGAGATGTATCTCAAACTGAAAAGCTCGAAAAAGCATCCTCTCACTCCGGAGCAGATGATGCCCAACCCTCCAAAGAATCAAGCTAAGAATGACAAAGATAATACTCAAGAAGGGCAGGGATGAGTCCTTGCGCCGTTTCCACCCTTGGGTGTTCTCAGGAGCTGTCGCGCAAATAGTGGGACAACCCTCCGAGGGCGATGTGGTGGGTGTTTTTGATCATGAGGGCAACTTCCTGGCCTATGGGCATTATCAGATCGGCTCAATTGCCGTTAGGGTCCTGAGTTTCTCTGGAGAAGATGTCCTCGGTCCCGGTTTTTGGGTGAATATGATCGGGAAAGCCCTTAAGGTCAGAGAAGCGGCAGGACTTGCGAATGGTTTGGAAACCAACTGTTTCCGTCTTATTCACGGAGAAGGGGATGGCCTTCCCGGGCTGATCTTGGATTGGTATGACGGCGTTTGCGTGATGCAGGCCCATTCCGTCGGGATGTTCCGGGCCAAAGGGGCGATATGTGAGGCGTTAAAGACTGTTTTCGGGGATAAACTCAAGGCGGTTTATGACAAGAGCTCAGGTACGGCTCCTTTCAAAGCCGGTCTGGATCTGATTGATGGTTATTTATTCAAGGCTGATGGTTTTTCCGATGACGAGCAGATTGTCCTGGAGAATGGCAATAAGTTTCTCGTGAATTGGACCGAAGGCCAGAAGACAGGTTTCTTCCTTGACCAGAGGGAGAACAGGGCTCTGGTCGGCCGCTATTCCAAGGGTCGTAACGTTCTTAACCTTTTCTGCTACACGGGAGGTTTCTCAATCTATGCCCTTCGTGGCGGCGCTGTTCATGTGGACTCAGTTGACAGTTCTAAAAAGGCCGTTGACATGGTCGGGAAGAATATGCTCCTGAACGGTTATGGTGATGAAACTCATAATGACATCTGCGCTGACGCTATTGATTTCCTGCGGGATGTTCCTGAGGACAAATACGACCTTATGATAGTTGACCCCCCGGCATTCGCGAAGCACAGGGGTGCTTTGAGCAATGCGTTGAGGGCATATCAGAGACTTAATGCCGCCGCCATCTCAAAGGTCGCGCCAGGAGGTCTGGTGTTCACCTTCAGTTGCTCCCAGGTGGTCGACAAGGAGGCATTCGCCTTGGCTGTTTTCTCAGCCGCGGCGCAGACCGGCCGGTCGGTTCGTATCCTGGACCGTTTGAACCAGCCTGCGGATCATTCAGTCAATATCTATCACCCCGAAGGCGAGTACCTTAAAGGGCTTCTTTTGTACGTTGAATAATTTTGCGGGTTCCGAGCGTAGCGAGTTCAGGGAGTTTGAGGGGAACGCCCCTCAATGAATGATGGTGCCCTGGCACCCAAAAAGAGAGACACGGCGACCGCCGTGTCTCTCTTTTTGAGGTGCCTAGCGGAATCGAACCGCTGTCCCAGGTTTTGCAGACCTGTGCCTAACCGCTCGGCCAAAGCACCGGTTGGACTACAAAGATAGCCAAAAAATCTTTCTCCGCAAATTATTCTTGCCTTGATAAACTACAGCTTTATCTGGGTGGTGGCGCCGGGGGTAAGCTTATATGTCTTGGTGGCGCCGGTGAGATGGTTCTTGAGCCGTAGTTCCAACTTGTTTCCCGCCGAACGGCTGACCTCCAGGTCAAAGTCGCCTCCGAACGCACGTATATGTCTCAGGGCCATTTGGTTCCAGTCTTCGGCCAAGCGGGGCGTGACGGAGAAAGAGCGGAAGCCTGTCGGGCGTATTCCGAACATGCCTTCTGTGATAACCCTGCAATAAAGGCCGCTCTCGGCGGAAAGATGCCTTTGGGATCCCTCCGGCCATGCCTCGATCGGGTATGGGACATGATCCCCGAGCAGTCTGCGTGAGGAGTAGTAGTGCAGAAAGTCCCCGGCGGTCTTGGTGTCCCCGGCGATATACATTCCCCTCAGGGAATACAGTGTGGAACGGTCCCAAAATGTCTCGCTGCCCTGTTGCGTCAGAAGCCCGTCCTTGGTCATGAGCTTGTCCGAAGTCAATGCGGCGATTGTGCCTTCTGCCCTGTCAAGTATGCCCACGATAAGCGGCATACATATCCACGAGCGGAGAACGTCGTTACCGTCGTAATAACGGTAAGTGTGGTAGCCCTGGACATCGGCTCCGAAATAGCTTTCAATAGACTTGGCCAGCTTCTCGGCACGTGTGTTATAAAGCTTTGATACAGAGGACTTGAGCCCTATCTCTTTGGCTAGGAAAGCCGCTGAGCGGAGACCGTCATAATATAGGGTTGAGGTGCATAGGTTGGCATCGCCTGACGGGAAACGCCCCTCCAGCTCATCCGAGTCGGAAAGGACGACTCCCTCGGGGCTGAGTTTCCTATGGCAATACTCCAGGCACCACTCAATTAACGGCCAGAGTTTCAAAGCCTCGGCCCGGTCTCCTTTCTCAAGGGCGTAGCGAGAGGCACCATGTGCGATCATGGCCGCATCGCCCCTATCCCCGGCTCCATTCCAGATGTCAATGCCCTCGGCGATAACAGAGCTAGGGATAGGCTTATATTCCGGATTCATGAAGCGGGCGAAATGCATGTATGAGTTCAGTGCGGAGTCGTCCCCTTTCCAATAGCCGAGGAAAGGGAAGAAGGGATTGACATACTCAGCTTGGTCGTTTGCCCAGATAGCGGCGTAGTATGACTCTCCGCCAGGACCGTGCATATAGCCTCCAGCGGTCTTGAAGATGCTCTCGGAAGCCCTGATCTTGGCGAAGCGGAACTCTCTGTCTATCACGTCGTCAGGGGTGTCAAGGACGAGATTTCCATCTATCGTGGAGAGATATTCAAGACGGGCGTTCAGCTCCGCCTCGAGATTCGGCTCAAGCTTTGTCTCACCTTGACGGTACGCCTGGAAGCAGGCTCCGAAACGGAGTCTCTCTCCGGCCGCCAGCTTGAAAGTACCATCCCCGAAGATGTCGCCCCGAATAATGTACGAGCCTGTCACACCTTTCTCTGATGGAGTTGTGAACACCTGAGAGAAGGAGGGGATATAAACCGTGATATCCTTATCTGTAATATTCTCAATCTCATATACTTCTCCCATCAGCGGCTTGTCAGTGGAGGGGAATATCTTGCGGATGAGTCTGACCGTGGGAGCCGGTGTGACTCTTGGACGTGTCCTGCTGGCGGCGAAAGAACTGATGACTTCCATATAGCCGTTTAGCGTGACCTTTTCCACTTTTTCCGCTGTTAATGAGTAACCGTTGACACTCACTAATGACGGGATATTCACTCCCATCCTGTGCATCAGGCTGGCGTGGGTGTTGTTCGGGATAGTGCGGAGCATCGGGAACACCAGTGACCGCTCACTGTGGAAACTGAGGTCGGCGCCGACTCCCCAGCGTAATACAAAGGCCATCTGCTCCCCGCTCATCTCGATGTGGTCGTCATAGGGAAGAGCGCTGTCGGAAAGATTGAGCGATATGCCGTTGCCATCGGGTGACAGGACCCAGCAAAGAGAGGAAATAAGAGTCGCGATAAGGATTCTCATCGGTTTTTGTTTTTATGGGTATATACAATTACAAATATATGAAATAAATCATCCTTTTTGTTAAATTTGCCTAATACGGTTCATAACCGTGAGACCAAGATTAATTAATAACCATAATCATATGAAAAGAATAATCTTGATAGCCACATTGTGTGCGGTGGTTTTGCCAGCCTTCGGCCAAAAGAAAGTTAAAATGGAGCCTTGGCAGGATCCTAATGTGTTCGAGGAGAACAGGCTGCCGATGAGGGCCACTTTCGTGACTGACCAGCAGAAGACCTTGTCTTTGAATGGAGTATGGAAGTTTAACTGGAACGAGACCATTGAGGGACGGCTAAAAGGTTTCGAGGCGGTGGGCTTCGATGATTCCTCGTGGAAGACGATGCCTGTCCCCGGGATGTGGGAACTCAACGGATTCGGTGATCCGCTGTATGTCAATGTCGGATATGCCTGGAGAGGTCATTACGAGAATAATCCTCCTTACCCTCCCACAGAGCGCAACTATGTGGGTCAATACCGTCGTACCTTCGAGGTTGATCCTTCATGGATCGGTAAGCAAATCTGCCTCTGTATAGGCTCTGCCACATCCAATGTCCGTGTCTGGGTCAACGGTCAGATGGTCGGCTACAGCGAGGACAGCAAGCTTGAGGCTCGTTTCGATATCACCAAATATGTCAAGGCGGGCAAGAACGAGATCGCGTTGGAGATTTTCCGCTGGTGCGACGGCACTTACCTCGAGGACCAGGACTTCTGGCGCTTCTCCGGAATCGCCAGGGGAGTGTATGCCTATACCCGTGAGAAAGAGCGTATTGAGGATGTCAATATCGCCGCCGGTATGGACGGAAACTTCACGATCAAGTCTGAGGTGACCAAGGGCATATCAAGATTGGAATACCAGATCCTTGACAAGGATGGAAAATGTGTCGCTTCTGGAGAAACGGCTCCTAAGAAGCTTAAGGTGGTCGCCAACGGTTCCGTGTCTTCCCCTTCTCTCTGGAGCGCTGAGACTCCCAACCTTTACACTCTGAAAGTCAACGCCTTCTCGAAGGCCGGACTGGTGGAGAGCGCTTCGATCGATTTCGGATTCAGGACTGTGGAGATAAAGAATGAGCAGTTGCTGGTCAACGGGAAACCGATCTTGATCAAGGGTGTTGACCGTCACGAGCTTAACGCGAACAAAGGATATGTCCTTTCTGAGGCCGACATGATCAGGGATATCCGGATTATGAAGGAATTGAATATCAATGCGGTTCGCACTAGCCACTATCCCAACGACCCTCTCTGGTACTCCCTGTGTGACAAATACGGCCTCTATGTCGTTGACGAAGGCAATATCGAGTCTCATGGTATGGGCTACGGTGAGGCCACTCTCGCCAAGAGGGAGGATTTCAAGGCCGCCCATCTGGTCAGGGATCGCAGGATGGTCCTCAGGGACATCAACCATCCTTCCGTGATTGTCTGGAGTCTTGGAAACGAGGCTGGAAACGGCCCGAACTTCATGGCCAGTTACGACTGGATCAAGGCCTATGACCCCACCAGGCCGGTGCAGTACGAGAGAGCTGACGATGATTACAACACAGACATCATCTGCCCGATGTACCGTTCCCCGGAGTGGTGCGTCAAGTACTGCGAGAGCAATCCCGCCAAGCCTCTGATCCAGTGCGAGTACGCCCATGCGATGGGTAACTCTATGGGTAACTTCAAGGAGTATTGGGACGTGATCCGCAAATATCCCAACTACCAGGGTGGCTTCATCTGGGACTTCGAGGACCAGGCCATCATCTGGCCATCAAAGGTTCCCGGCAATGACCATATCTTCGCTTTCGGAGGTGATTTCAATGAATATGATGCCTCTGACGGTTCTTTCAACTGCAACGGTGTCATCGCCGCTGACAGGACCTATCATCCTCATTCCTACGAGGTTCGTTATCAATACAGGAATATACTGTCCACTCTCGCATCACCCTCTGTCATCCTGAGCGGAGCGAAGGATCTCAAAGTCAACGTCTACAACGAGAACTTCTTCAAAGACCTCTCCCAGTACAGACTTCTCTGGACGGCGGTTGTCGAGGGCGAGCCTGTAGCTACCGGCTCGGTTGAGAATCTTAAGGTAGGCCCCGGGCAAAACGGGACCGTCACTATAGGTCTCCCCGCTATCAAGGCTCCCGGTAAGGATGTCATGGTAAACCTGTCGTATGTGCTCAGGGAAAAGGATGGCCTTCTTCCCGCCGGGTATGAGGTGGCTTATGACCAGCTCATCCTCCAGAAAGGGGACGCCGGGTCATTCAAACCAGGGTCCGCCGCTGTGTCCGGAACTGGAGTCGAGCATACTGAAATCTCTGGAAATCAAGTGTTCAGCGGTGTCTTCTCATTCGCTGGCGTTGGATCTGAGAGAGTAGCTGAATGGAAAGCTTCTTTCGATTCCAAGACTGGTTTCCTTTCCAGTTATCAGGTGAACAGCAAGGAGATGCTTTCCGAGCCTCTTACCCCTGAGTTCTCCAGGGCTCCGGTTGAGAATGACATGGGCGCGAGGCTGTACAGCGATAAGACCATGGGAATGTGGCGCTATCTCGGGCTCACGCTTGACAAATTCAAGGTGACTGGCTCCGGTGATGGTTATGTGGTCGAAGCTTCTTACCGTCCCATTAAAGACACGGCTATCGTCAAGTTGACCTACAAGGTATGTCCTGATGGCTCCATTGAGGGTCATGAGATTATGGAGGATGCCGGTGGATTGGACAAACTGCCAGATCTATTCCGTTTCGGAATGAAGTTTACTATGCCTGGAAAGTATTCAACCATAGACTTTTACGGCAAAGGCCCCTGGGAGAATTATTCCGACAGGAACTCTTCCGCCCTCGTTGGACGCTACACCCAGAGCGTAAACGACCAGTACCATTATGGATATGTCCGTACCCAGGAATCCGGTACCCATACGGGCCTGAAGTATCTCAAGGTTCTTGACTCGAACGGGGATGGCCTGGAGATCTCCACAGGATCGGAGTTCTCCGCCTCAGCGCTTCCTTTCCCCATCAATATGCTTGACTGCATGGAGAATGGAACTCCCGAGAGAGAGAACAAGTTTAATGTCCAGGCTGGCGAGCCTCGTCACTCGTTGGATCTCAAGGGGTACGCTCACGAGAATGACAGGGAGAACGGTTGGACATATGTCAACTTTGATATGGTGCAGATGGGTGTCGGCGGTATCAATAGCTGGGGCACCTGGCCTCTGGAGCAGTACCGCGTCCACGCCACACCCCGTGACTTCCGCTACATCATCCGCCCCGTCCTGAACTGATTTTTATTCAGATGGCTATGCGCCTCGGCTAACCACGGGCGGCCACGGGTTCTCCGAGGCGATAGCCATCTGGAATGGACCTATTACAATAAGTCCTCCGGTAGGATGTACCTTCCCGGAGGACTTCATTTATTGAAAACAGATGATTTAGTAGCGGTTGAGAGGGCGACCGGCGGTCATGTAGTGGACCTTCTGGCGGACACTAGCGAGGACGGCCTCATACTCGGCCTTTCCATCCTCGGTGACCCCGTTGACCACATCGGCGTACTTGGCCACTGCGGTAAGAACGGTGTCGATCAGTTCGACAATGTCCACCATATCCTTCTCGACAAAACCTCTTGAAGTGATGGCAGGTGTGCCGATTCTGACTCCTGAGGTCTTGAACGGGCTGCGGGAGTCAAAGGGAACCATATTCTTGTTGAGGGTGATTTCGGCCCTTTCCAGCTCCTTCTCAGCCATACGTCCGGTAACATCCGCGAACTTGGTACGCAAGTCGATGAGCATGAGGTGGTTATCGGTACCCCCGGAGACGACTTTATATCCTCTGGAGACGAACTCCTCAGCCATCTTTTTAGCGTTGGCCATAACCTGCTTCTGGTAATCCACGAACTCTGGTTGCATCGCCTCGTAGAAAGCCACGGCTTTTGCCGCTATGACGTGCTCGAGGGGACCTCCCTGGACTCCCGGGAACACGCTGGAATTCAGGATCGCGCTCATCTTCTTGATCTCGCCCTTCGGGGTCGTGAGCCCCCAAGGATTGTCGAAGTCCTTGCCCATCAAGATTATACCGCCACGTGGACCGCGGAGGGTCTTGTGGGTTGTGGAGGTCACGATATGGGCATATTCCACAGGATTCTTCAGCAATCCCGCCGCGATAAGTCCGGCGGTGTGGGCCATATCGATCCAAAGCAGGGCACCTACCTTGTCCGCAATCGCGCGCATTCTCTCATAGTCCCATTCGCGGGAATATGCCGACGCGCCACCGATGATGAGTTTGGGCTTACACTCAAGCGCGGTCTCCTCCATCTTGTCGTAATCCACCATTCCTGTCTCCTCGTTCAAGCCGTAGGCGACGGCGTGGTACAATATACCGGAAGCGTTTACAGGGGAACCGTGGGTCAGGTGACCTCCTTGTGAGAGATCAAGTCCCATGAAGGTGTCACCCGGCTTCAGGCAAGCCATGATCACAGCCATGTTGGCTTGGGCGCCTGAGTGGGGCTGGACATTGGCATACTCGGCGTTGTATATCTTGCGGAGGCGCTCGATGGCGAGGTTCTCTATCTGGTCAACTATTTGGCAGCCACCATAATACCTCTTGCCGGGATAACCTTCGGCGTATTTGTTGGTGCAGATGGAGCCCATCGCCTCGAGGACGTGGTCGCTGACATAATTCTCTGACGCAATCAGTTCCAGTCCGGAAGATTGCCTTTCCTTCTCATTTCTGATCAGATCGAAAACCTGAAGATCCTGTTTCATAAAAGATGTGTTAAAATAGTTTTCAGTGGTCTCTAAAAAGCAAATATACAATTAAAATCCCATTTTCGCTATATTCGCGGAGCATATTCTTGTTTAAAAATGAGGGACAGAAAACTGCTCAACATAGAATTGGGACGACTTAGTCCCGAGGAATACCGGAAGTCGGGCGAAATCGGCCTGGTGGTTGTCCTGGACAATATAAGGAGCGCTCACAATGTGGGTTCCGCGTTCCGGTCATGCGACTCGTTCAAAGTTGACAAGTTATGGCTGTGTGGAATATGTGCGGTTCCTCCCTCGGCGGAGATACGCAAGTCCGCTCTTGGAGCTGAGGAAAGTGTACCCTGGGAGTATTCAGCGAGCACGCTGGATGCAGTGGAGCGGCTTAGGGAGCAGGGTTATACGATAATCAGCGTTGAGCAGACTGTGGGAGCCGTCAGTCTGGAGGATTTCATTCCGGAGTTCAACGTGGGGGAGAGTCCCAAGTACGCTGTCGTGTTCGGTAATGAGGTTGACGGAGTGAGTCAGGAGGTGGTTGACGCCTCGGATTCATGTTTGGAGATCCCTCAGTTCGGCACAAAGCACTCGCTGAATGTCTCTGTCGCCGTTGGTGTGATACTTTGGCACTTCACTAATGCCCGGCTCACTTCTCAAGCCAAGCCAGGAAGTCATCGCTCCTTGAGCGACTGACAGTCAGGTCGGGAGAGTGCCCCATATTAGAGGGAAGGGAAGTCTTAGGGAATACTCTCAACCTTCCTCCAAGAATCTTTGTGACACTCTGAACGGCCTCTTTCGAGAATATGCAACCTCTGGATATCTTAAAGAAGCGCTCGGGATCCAGAGTCGTCATGATGGTGTCTAAAGTCGAGTCGACAATGAAAACGGAGCCTTCATGGGTCACGACGTGGTTGTTCTTATCCTCAGAGAAGAAATACGCTATGTCCTCGGTCTTGACAGGGACGATCCTGTCGTTGAGATGAACAAGGAAACGCTCCTTGTATTCTTTAGCCCTTCTCCCTTCGGACAATGCTCCCAGAATCTTATCCACGTCCAGCGATGGCGTGGAATGCCTGCACCTGTCAACGGCCCTGGTGAGGGCGGGAAGATCAATCGGCTTAAGGAGGTAGTCCACGGAGCCTGCCTCGAAGGCTTTGACCGCGTAATTGTCATAAGCCGTCGTCATCACCACATGCGCCTTTACCTCAGCTTGACGGAATATCTCAAAGCACTCTCCATCAGATAGTTCCACATCCATGAATATGGTCTCTGCAGTGTCTGGATGGTTTTTGAGCCATTCCACCGACTCCCTCACCGACCCGAGCTCAGCTACTATCTCGATGTCAGGGAAGTTGCCAGCCAAGGTCCTCTCCAGGCTTCTCCTGGCCATTATCTCGTCTTCGATGATCAGCACTCTCATAGCAAAGGTAGTTTTACTGTGTAGTCGTCCTCTGTCTGGATCACCTCAATCCCTCCAGAAGATCTTGCTTTGTACTGCTCCCTTATATAGTTAAGTCCAAGACCGCTTGACTGGGATGGAGTCAGCCTCGGGATCAGGTTATTGGTCACCGTGAGAGTCTTTCCATCAGACGTGATAAGTACTTTCAAAGGTCTGTCCGGATTCACGGCATTGTGTTTTGTGGCGTTCTCAAGGAGGAGTTGCACAGAGCAGGGAATCACATTTTTCCGCATATCCTCCTCCGTAATCTCCACTTTCACATCCAGCCCTTCCTGGAACCTCACTTTCAGGAGATCCTTGTACATCTCGACATAAGTCATCTCGTCTCTCAGGGTGACGGTGCTCTCATCCTCATTCTTAAGCATATAGCGGTAGATTCCGGCAAGTTTGTGAATATACACGCTGGCTTCCTCAACCTTCCCGTCCAGCACAAGAGCGTCAAGGATATTCAAGGAATTGAAAAGGAAGTGTGGGTTTACCTGTTGTTTGAGATTGAGGTACTGGAACTTGGCGAGATCCGCCCTGTCTTTTTCCCTTTCGGCTTGGCGTTTGGCTGAGATGGCATATTCAACCATGTAGATAACCGAATAAATCAGGATGGCGGACATGAGGGCGACTGAGCCAAGAAGGAAGTCCCCACTGAATATAGTGGAGCTGAAAAGTCTTATTATGTATCTCAACGCCAGCACAATAGCGATCGCTATAACCAACCAGGTTATCTCCTTGGGAGAAGCTTTCTGTTTAGAGCTGGAATGACTTGAGTATTGCTTAAGGAAAAGGGCAAGCGCCCAGCCGATTGTCTCGGTCGTTGTGAAGGTGGCGATGGCGGGGGAGAGGATCTTGTGGCTGACGAAAAGACTAACCAAAGCCGCTATTCCTTTGCCCATCAAGAAACCTACGATATTGGCGATGATGATCGCCATCGCGCTGAACTCCACGCTCTGGCGGTACCTGAAACAAAGGATGACCGTCAGGAATATTGTCAATGAAGTAAGTATAAGGTCATCGCTGATTCCGGCGAGACGGCATAAGACCGCCCCGGCCACATGCAAAAGCGCGAAGCCGTGAATGATCGCGGAAGTGTTCAGCCTCGATGTCATAAACGTGTGTTTCTCCGCAATTTAAGGAAAAATCGTCACAATTCATCCATGAATCCTTTCAATTCATCCTCTTTTTTCTTACAATTCATCGCTTCTTTATTTATTAATATGTAAAGAACGATTAAATTTGAACGATTAATAACATGAAACGATAACATGTCAAACAAGCGTCAATTATCTTTCTGGGATATGTGGAACCTGAGCTTCGGGTTCTTCGGTGTCCAGATAGCATACGCTCTCCAGAGCGCTAATATCAGTCGCATTTTCGCGACGCTGGGAGCCGACCCTCACCAGTTGAGTTTCTTCTGGATCCTGCCCCCTCTTATGGGCATGATAGTCCAGCCTCTGATCGGCAAGTATTCCGACAGGACTTGGTGCAAGATGGGCCGCAGGAAGCCTTATCTTCTGGTCGGAGCCCTCGTCGCTGTGCTTGTGATGGCTTTCCTGCCTAATGCGGGTAGCCTTAACTTCTCCACCAAGTTGCTCCTCGGTTTGAACGGAGCGATGTGGTTCGGATTGTTCTCGTTGATTTTCCTTGACACTTCCATCAACGTGGCTATGCAGCCTTTCAAGATGATGGTAGGGGATATGGTCTCCGAGGAGCAGAAGGCGCAGGCGTACTCAATCCAGTCGCTGCTTTGCAACGCCGGAAGCCTTGTGGGATATCTTTTCCCGATTTTCTTCACCTGGATCGGTATAGCCAACACCGCCCCGAAGGGACAGATACCTCAGTCAGTGATCTGGAGCTTCTATTGCGGTGCCGCCATCCTGATCGCATGCGTGATGTACACCTTCCTGAAAGTCAAGGAGATGAATCCTCAGGAATATGCCGAGTTCCACGGAATGGATCCCGCTAAGGCATCTGATGATTCCGCTGGCAAGGAGGGTCTTCTCAAACTCCTTCTCCACGCTCCGAAGACATTCTGGACCGTTGGCCTTGTGCAGTTCTTCTGCTGGGCCGCTTTCATGTACATGTGGACATATTCCAATGGCACAATCGCCGCCAACTGCTGGAACGCCACAGATACCGCTTCCGAGGGCTACCAGGCCGCTGGCAATTGGGTGGGTGTCGTGTTCGCCATCCAGGCGGTCGGATCCATCCTTTGGGCCATCGTGATTCCCAAGTTCAAGTCATTGAAGCTCGCTTATGTCGTGAGTCTTCTGATTGGAGCGGTTGGTTTCATCTCAGTGGCCTTCGTCCACAACCAGTATGTGCTGTTCCTTTCGTATTTCCTGATTGGAGCCGCATGGGCGGCGATGCTTGCCCTGCCGTTCACCCTGCTGACCAACTCTCTTCACGGAGAGCATATGGGCAGCTACCTCGGCCTTTTCAACTGCACCATATGCCTGCCCCAGATTGTGGCGGCAGCCCTCGGTGGAGTTGTCCTCAAGCTTTGTGGCGGAGTGCAGGCGAACATGATGATCATCGCCGGTGTTCTTCTGATTTTGGCAGCCATCAGCGTCAAGCTCGTTACTGAGAAGAAATAGTTGACATACAAATGATTATACTCAACAATACACACAAAAGAATGAAAAGGATTATGACTGCCGTGACGGTGTTGCTGCTTTGCCTCACCGCCACTACTGTGTCCGCCCAGGGCGGATACCAGGTCAAGGGAGTCGTAGTCGATGCGATGGGACCGGTCATCGGTGCCACTGTCATGGAGCAGGGCACGACGAACGGAACTTCCACCGGCCTCGACGGAGACTTCCTCTTGAATGTCAAAGGTCCTGATGCCGTTGTTGCTATAAGCTGCATTGGCTACACTACCCAGACATTCAAAGCGTCTGAGGTTCCTGCGCAGGTGACCCTGGTCGAGGACGGTGAGTTCCTTGACGAGGTCGTGGTCATCGGCTACGGTACCGTGAAGAAGAGCGACATGACCGGTTCGGTCTCCACAGTGAAGGCTGACGAGATCAACAAGGGTGTCATCACAACCCCGGCCGACCTCCTGAGAGGTAAGAGCGCTGGTGTCGTTGTCACCCAGGGAAGTGGTATGCCTGGATCCGGAGCTACCATACGTATCCGTGGTGGCGCCTCAATCAACGCTTCCAACGACCCTCTGATCGTTATCGACGGTCTGCCTGTCTCCAATGACGGTATCTCCGGAATGTCCGACCCTCTGTCGTCAATCAACCCCGAGGACATCGAGAGCTTCTCAGTGCTCAAGGACGCTTCCGCGACCGCCATCTACGGTTCCAGGGCTTCCAACGGTGTCATCGTGATTACGACCAAGAAGGGTTCAAAGACCGCTTCCAAGATTCCCAACATCGCTGTTGACTTCACAACTTCCGTCAACACCATCGCGAAGTACAACGACTTGCTGGACGCCGACGGCATCCGCAGCCTTATCCGCGAGCATTTCGGTGAGAACTCAGCTGCGGAGGCCGCCCTCGGCAATGACAACACCGACTGGCAGAAGCAAATCTACCACACGTCCAACACCTACGACGGCAACATCAGCGTCAACGGTCGATTGGGTTCATATCTGCCTTACCGTGTTTCCGGTGGCTACACCAGCCAGGATGGTACACTCAAGGGATCTAAGATGGACCGCGGGACCTTGTCCCTCAACCTGACACCTTCCTTCCTCGACAACCATCTTACAGTTAATGTCAACGGAAAGGGAACTTACGCTAAGAACGTTTACGCCAACCAGGCCGCCATCGGATCCGCCAATCACTTCGATCCAACTAAGCCAGTGTACAGCAACAACGGTCTTAACGGCTATACCACATGGTACGATGCCGCTGGCAATGTCAACTCCATGGCCACTTTGAACCCTGTGGCTGCCCTTGACGCCTACAATGACTATGCGGACTCTTACCGTTTCATAGGCAATACCCAGTTCGACTACAAGGTTCATGGATTCGAGGACTTGAGGCTCAACCTCAACCTCGGTATCGACTGGGCGAAGTCTGAGGGTACGAAGGAGGTCGCGCAAGGCTCCGAGATCTCAATCCACGACAAGACCGAGTCAGGTGGTGGATCGCACACGGACTACGACTATACTCGTCGGAACACCACTCTTGAGTTCTACGCCGACTACAACAAGACCTTCGCCCAGAAGCACAATGTCGACCTTATGGCTGGTTATTCTTGGCAGCATTTCTGGAACAACACCCATAACTACAAGTACAGGATCGCTGACAAGCTCGAGATGGACAACAAGGAGGGCAAGGGAGAGCTTTACTTGATTTCCTTCTTCGGCCGCGCCAATTACGGTTTCGCCGACAGGTATCTCCTCACTGCCACCCTCCGCGCTGACGGTACTTCACGTTTCCAGAACCACAAGTGGGGTATATTCCCTTCCGTGGCCTTCGCATGGAATGTCAAGAACGAGCCGTTCATGAAGGGTGTCGAGAAACTTTCCACTCTCAAGTTCCGCCTAAGTTGGGGCGAGACCGGACAGCAGGAAGTCGGAGGCTACTACGACACCTTCGCCAAGTTCCTGGTAATCAATACCCCGGGCTCATACTATTTTGTGAACGGTAGTGACTACTCTGCTCCTATCGTTGCCCTTGAATACAGCGCTGACCTCAAGTGGGAGACCACCACTACCTACAATGCAGGTGTCGACCTTGGATTCTGGGGCGACCGCGTGAGGCTGAGCGCCGACGTGTATCAGAGGGACACCAGGGACATCCTTAACTATATTCCGGTTCCCGGTCTGTCCAACCTTTCCAACTACCTCAATACCAATATCGGTTCTATGACCAACAAGGGTGTTGAGATCGATCTCAACACCGTACTGGTTGAGACCAAAGACATGAGTTGGACCGCGGGAGTGAACATGGCATACAACCAGAACAAGGTCACCAAGCTGACCGCTTCTGACGAGAACGCCACCGGTATCGAGAAGGGAGGTATCTCAGGAGGTACAGGAAACAACGTCCAGATGATCCAGGTGGGTTATCCGATGCTTTCCTACTACCTCTATCAGCAGGTATATGACACTGCGGGTAATCCTATCAACGGCGTGTATGTGGATCGCAACAATGACGGTCAGATCACTGCTGACGACAAGTACCTGACCCGCAAACCGGACGCTGACTTCACATTTGGATTCAATACCAATTTCTCCTGGAAGAACTGGACCGCGGCCCTTTCGGGGCATGCCGCCCTTGGCAACTGGGTCTATAACAACGTGGCTTCCGACACCGAGATGCTCGCCGACCTCTGGACTAACCAGTTTGTCAGCAACAGGGTGTCTTCGGCGACCAAGTCGATGTTCTCCCAGGCACAGTACCACTCTGACTACTATCTGGAGGACGGCTCATTCCTGAAGCTTGACAACTTCACCCTCGGGTACACATTCCCGAAACTGTTCAAGCTGAACGCTGACAGGAGCGCTTCCCTCAACATCTTCGGTACCGTGCAGAACATCTGCACCTTCACCAAGTACTCCGGCATTGACCCTGAGGTCTTCGGTGGAATCGATGGCACAGTCTATCCCCGTCCGAGGACTTATGTCGCAGGTATCAAACTCAATTTCTAAAAGGGCTGGAATATGAAAAAGATATATAATATACTTGGAACCATAGCGGCTGCCGCCGTGATGTCTTCCTGCGTGGGTGACCTCAACGTTACCCCTATCGACCCCAGCACCGACACCGCTGAAAGAGTATTGACTAGCCAGAAGGCGATGGATTCCTACATCGCCGGTGTCTATCTGGGATTTGCCACTTCCGGTTATTACGGTCCTAACGGGGATCCTTCCATATCCGGTCTCGACGGAGGTGCCTCCCAGTACATCCGTGGTCTGTACCATCACAACGAACTCACTACCGATGAGAGCGTGTGCGGATGGAATGACCAGACAATCAAGAACTTCCACTACATGAACTGGACGACGGACGATACCTTTATCTACGCTTTCTATTCGCGTATCCTCATGCAGGTGTCCGCTGCCAACGAGTTTATCCGTGAGGCTAAGAAGTTCGAGGGATTCGATGTCGACCGTTATATCGACGAGGCCCGCGTGCTTCGCGCCATCGCATACTTCCACGGAATCGACAATTTCGGCAAGATGCCTTTTGCTGACGAGAACTCGCAGGTGGGTATCACCCCTGAGGAAATCTCGAGGACTGACTTGTTCAACTATGTCGAGTCCGAGCTCAAGGATGTCATAGCCAACGGAAAACTCCCTGAGAAGAATGCCGTGGCTTACGGTCATGTTGGAATGGGTGCCGCCAAGTTCCTTCTTGCCAAGCTTTACCTTGGCGCCCAGGTCTATACCGGCACTGCCAAGTGGAATGAGTGCGCCGATCTGCTGAAGGATCTCATGGATGATGGATACAGCCTCCATGACAAGTATCAGGAGCTGTTCCTCGCTGACAATGACAAGTGTACTGACGAGATCATTTTCGCTATACAGCAGGACGGTCTCTACACCCAGAGTTATGGAGCCACGAACTATCTTGTGTTCGCCTCCACCGGTGGTACTATGAATGTCAATGATCTTGGCATTTCCTCTGGTTGGGGTGGTCTCCGCACCACTCCGGAGTTCGCTGACAAGTTTACCGCCGGCGATGCCCGCTACCTCCTCTACGATACTGCTAAATCCACAGCTGATGTGGATGCCATGCCCGAGACACCTGAGCAAAGAGGTGACTCTGAGGAGGCGATAGCCAAACTCAAAGAGGCTGGTAAATACAATGATGAGTGCAAGGCTCTCCGTGATGCCAAGGACGCTGCCCGCAAGGACAATATCCAGGAGAAGAGCATTGATGACATCGGTAACTTCAAGTATGGTTACGGTTTCCAGAAGTTCCGCAACGTGACCAGTTCCGGAGATATTCCCAACATGGTTTATGACAAGGACAACGACACCTGGAGCAATCCCAGTTTCGTCAATACCGATTTCCCTATGATGCGTTATGCCGACGTTCTCCTGATGGCGGCTGAGTGCCAGGCCAGAGGAGCCTCTATCGACGGATATAATGCTTTCAACCAGGTCCGCGAGAGGGCGGGTGTTTCCAGGATTGAGACTCCCACCCTTGACCAGATACTTGACGAACGCGCCCGTGAGCTCTATCAGGAGTGCTGGCGCCGCAGCGATCTTATCCGTTTCGGTAAATTCACTTCCGGCTACAATTGGCAGTGGAAGGGTGAGACCAAGGATGGAAAGGATGTGGAGGCCTACAGGACTGTGTTCCCGATTCCGGACAGTGAGCGTCTGGCTAACTCCAACCTTGGACAGAATGAAGGCTATTAACAGACGATGACAATGAAAAAGTTTTTATCAATATTATCAGTCGGCCTGCTCGCTTTGGTGACCTTCTCCTGCGTGAAGGAGGATTTCGTCACATTCGACGAGACCAAGGCCACGGCACCTGTGCTGGGAAGCTATGAACTTGGTGAGAAATCACTTACCGCTTCCTTCACTCCCGGTGCCTTCAACACGGACTTCAACCAGAAAATGCCCGTGAATCACAGTCTGATTCTGGCCTCCGTGGACGGGAAGACCGTTAACAAGGCTTTGAGCGCATCCGTCAAGGACGGTCAGATAACCATTTCCGTCACCAACCTCGCCAAGGCCCTTGTGGCTCTTGGCTATCAGGAGGGTGCCGTAGTCTCTTTGGACATGTTCATCCGCGCCTCTATGCAGGCTGCCAATCAGGACAACGGCCGCAACGGCCATGTCGACTCACAAGGCCACATCACTATCAGCGGCTTCGAGGTCGTTATCCCTGTCGTACAGGGTAATCCTTGGGTTGATTTCACTGAGAAGAGTCCTCTCGGACTGATCGGTTCCATCGCCAGCACCGGTAATGGATGGAATCAGGACGAGCCAATGTACATGACTGCGGACGGGACAAGGCATGTCGCCAAGAATATCAAGCTTGCCACTGCTGACGAGTTCAAGATCAGGACCATCAATTCCTGGAACGACGTAGACTTGGGAGGCCCTGGAGATGAATTATATGTTGCGGAGATAGGATCTTCCTTCGAAGCTACCGCCAAGGGCAAGAATATCGCTGTGCCCGCGGAAGGCTCATATGACATCCTCTATGACTCCAACGACGGCACCATCACCATCACGGAGGCCTTCCAGACCTATCCTGGCTATGACCAAAAGAGTGGCTGGGGTATCACCGGATCCATCAAGAGTCGTGGACTCAGCTGGGATAAGGATATCTCGATGATCACTGACGGTGAGTGGCACGTCGCTGAAGGTGTTGAATTGACTCCTGAAGACGCGTTCAAGTTCCGTACTCCCGGCACTTGGAACGAAGGTGATTTCGGTGGTCCTGGTGATGAAAAATACATTGCCGCGATTGACGATGAGGTCACAGGCGCAGAGAAAGGAAAGGATATCGCCGTCGCTGAGGCTGGTGTCTATGACATACTCTTCAACCCGACCGCCGGCCTGTTCAAGATCACTCCTACCCTAGGTGGTTTCAGCCCGCTCGTGGGCGAAGGTGGTGGTGATGAGCCCGGTGGAGACGATAAACCCAAAGTCTGGTCCGTTATCGGACATATCGGAGAAACGAGTTGGGACAAGGACTTCGACATGACCAACACTGAGGGTGACATCTGGGTCCTCAGGAACCAGGCTTTCGCCGCTGGTGATGAGTTCAAGATCCGCCACGACCACGATTGGGGCGGTGATCTGGGTGGTCCTGAGGAGAACGCCCAGAGCACAATCAATCCTGACGATGTATACGGTGTTTACGCTCCTGAGATCGGTACTGCTTTCGAGGCTGGTTCCAAGAATATCAGGATCGCTGAGGACGGCAATTATGATATCACTTTCGACTACGCCGCCAACACTATCAAGGTCGAGGTAAGCGTGCGTGCCGATTGGTACTACCATGGCCAGAGTGACAGCGACTCTTGGGGGGAGCTTCCTTTCGAGAAAGTTTCCGACACTGAGTACACCTTGACTCTGACGACCGCTGTCGAGAACGCCGGCTTCGTGCTGAAGAACGGCGCACTTGGCGAAGAGACCCTTTGGATCGGTGCTGACAACTCCCAGGAACTCACTGACGGCAAGTTCGTCGTCACTGTGGGCCAGGAGTTCAAGATCTCCGACAAGAAGGTTGACGGAGTGATTGCCGAGCCCGGCAAGTATGTCTTCACCTTCAACCCTCAGACAATGACCGCTGTCCTCAAGAGTTTCCGTGCCGACTGGTACTATCATGGCCAGAGCGAGCTGACTCCTGACTGGGGTGAGCTTCCATTCGAGAAAGTCTCTGACACTGAGTATGTTCTCGAGCTCAAGACTGTCTCCGAGAATTCCGAGTTCGTGCTGAAGAACGGAGCCCTTGGAGAGGAGACTCTTTGGATCGGTGCTGACAACACTCAGGAACTTACCGACGGCAAGTTCGTCGTCACAGTCGGCAAGGAATTCAAGATTTCCGACCAGAAGGTGAACGGCGTGATCCCGAATCCCGGCGAGTACAAGTTCATCTTCAATCCTGTCACTATGACCGGATTGATCAAGAACGCCCGTGAGGACTGGTACTATCACGGCCAGAGCGAGCTGACTCCCGATTGGGGCGAGCTTCCTTTCGAAAAAGTCTCCGACACTGAATACGTTCTGAAACTCAAGACCATTTCCGCCAACTCCGGCTTCGTGCTGAAAAATGGAGTTGTCGGTGATAATACCACCTGGATTGGCCCGGACAACTCTCAGGAGCTGACCGATGGTAAGTTCGTGGTAACGATAGGCCAGGAGTTCAAGATTTCCGGTGACAAGGTGGACGGCGTGATCGCCACTCCTGGTGAGTATATCTTCACCTTCAACCCTCAGACGATGACCGCCGTCATCACAAGTGTCCGTGCCGACTGGTACTACCACGGCCAGAGCGTTGAGAATCCCGGTTGGGGTGAGCTTCCATTCGAGAAAGTCTCTGACACTGAGTATGTTCTCAAGCTAAAGACCGATGCCGACAACTATGAGTTCGTGCTGAAGAACGGTGCGCTCGATGGCACCACTTGGCTCGGCCCCGACAGCAGTCAGGAACAGACCGAAGGTAAGTTCGTTGTCAAGATCGGTGAGGAGTTCAAGATCTCCGGCGAGAAAGTGAACGGAGTGATCCCAAAGGCGGGAGATTATGTATTCACCTTCAATCCTGTCGCGATGACCGCTGTCATCACAAGTGTCAGGGCCGACTGGTACTACCACGGCCAGAGCAAGGAGAATCCCAACTGGGGCGAGACTCCTTTCGTGAAGGTCTCGGATGACGAATACTATGTGATCCTCGACGTCGATGACAACTCGGAGTTCGTTCTCAAGAACGGCGTTCTTGAAGGAACTTCGTGGATCGGCGCTGACGCCACCCTGGCTGGCGAGGATGGCAAATACACCGTCACTCCTGGCTTCGAGTTCGCCATCTCCGATAGTAAGGTCAACGGCGTGATCGCCAAAGGCGGCAAGTACAAACTCACCTTCTATCCGAACGAGATGAAAGCTGTATTCGCTACAGCTGAGCCTGAATATTGCTACCACGGTCAGTCCAAGAGGACTCCCGGTTGGGGAACCGTCCCGTTCGAGAAGGTCTCCGACGAGGAGTACTATGTGATCCTTGAGGTTGAGGCCGGTTACGGTTTCGTTCTCAAGACCGCCGATGAGAGCTCTTGGTTCGGCGCCGCCGCTTCCGGAAAGGGTGAGGACGGTAAATACCACGTTGTCCTCGGTACCGAGTTCAGCATTGACGGCGACAAGGTGGACGGTGTGTTCGATACCGCCGGACGCGTCAAGATGACCTACAATCCCAAGACCCAGAAAGCTGTCGTGACAGCTCTCTAGGCATTATCGGGCCGGAGTCCCTGACCGGACTCCGGCTTGCCAATTATATTTGATTAATATGAGAAGAGCCATATTTCCCTTGGCTTGCCTGCTCGTCGTGGCCGCGCAAGCATTCTCTTGCAAGGAAAAGGAACCGGAGATTGTCCAACAGACTCTCTCTGTCAGCCCGACAACTTTGTCATTCGAGCCGGAAGACTCAAGGTCTGTGTTGCTGAATGTCTCGTCCAACTCCTCTTGGGGTGTCGCGTCGTCGGCGGACTGGATCAAGGTTGACAAGGGCTCTGGTGACGGAAACGGCTCAGTCACGGTGACTGTCACTGTCAACACTGGCGAAGATCGCTCCGGGACCGTCACCATAAAGGGAATGTCCTCGACGAACGTGAAAGCCGCGGCGGATGTCACGGTGCAGGTTAGTCAAAGAGGAAAACACGTGGTCACTGTTGTGCCAGCTCCCGCTTCCTTTGATGGAAATAAAAGATCTTCAACTACTTATCAGCTATTGATATATTCTTTCGCCGACAGCGACGGGGACGGGATAGGTGATTTCAAGGGTATTCAGAATAAACTTGATTATCTGGATGGACTCGGGGTGACTGGCATTTGGCTGTCGCCAGCCCATCCTGCAGACAGCTATCATGCCTATGACGTGACCGATTATTACACCGTGAACCCGCTGTACGGCAGTGAGCAGGACTTCAAGAATCTGATAGATGCGGCACACGCCAAGGGAATCAAAATCTATATGGACTATGTCCTGAACCATTCCGGCAAGGGCAATGACTGGTTCAAACAAGCCCTGGCCGATCCGTCTTCCAAGTATCGCGACTATTATTTCCTCTCGTCCGACCCGAGGGCGGACTATTCCAAGTTCCCAATGCTGAAGGGTACGAGATACGAGCAGGGCGAATGGAAACAGGCGACTACCGGTTCACCCAAGATCACGATTACCAAAACCGACGAGCCGGAGACCTTCGGCACCTCGGGCTGGAATCTCTACACCTGGCAAGATGGTTCGTCCACACGGGAACTCCGTTTCGTGGACCGCGGCGACGGCACGATGTACCTTGTCCTGGAGGTGAACGGTACCCGTGGCATTCTGATCCGCAAATATATGAACTGGAACGCCGGTTCCAAGTTTGGTGCTTCCGGCAACGGTAAGCTTACGGAAGGGACACCGATGGCCCTGATCGGCGACGGTGGGGACATCACGTTCACCGGTAACGGACGTTATAAGGTCGAACTCTCAAACGTGTACTCGGAGACCCTGTACTACATGGGCTGCTTCAGCGACTGGATGCCGGACTTGAATTACGGCGATCCTGCGGCTGTCGAAACTAATCCGACATTCCTGGACGTGGCAGGCTCTGCCGACAAGTGGATCAACCTGGGCGTGGACGGATTCCGCCTGGATGCGGTCAAGCACATTTGCGGTGGTATCGCTTCCTACAGCCATGCTTCCAACCATATCTTTCTTAAGAAATGGTATGATCACTGCAATGCCACTTACCAGGCTGCGGGACATTCGGACAACATATTCATGGTGGCGGAAGAGTGGGACAGCCATGATGTCGAGAAAAACTACTACAAGAGTCTGACCTCTTGCTTTGAGTTCGAGTATTTCGGCCTTATAACCGCCACTCTCGGGGGAAATGCCACTGGATATGTCTCGGCCGTAAATGGCTATATCAGTGGCCATAATGCTCAGAGGAGCGACGCCATCACTTCGATATTCCTGACTAATCACGATCAGGATAGGGCGGCTGAATCGCTTGGAAAGAGCATAACTAAGGAGAAGCAGGCGGCCGCGTTGATGCTGACAACTCCCGGGAAGCCATTCATCTATCAAGGAGAGGAGCTTGGCTACTGGGGTACCAAGGAAGGTGGGGATGAATATGTCCGTACTCCTATCATGTGGGACAAAGCAGGGAATGATTGCGCCAAGAAGGGTGTGAACAATAAGGTGAACTCTTCAATGCTCACTTCTTCAATCTCGGTGGAGGCTCAGACCGCTGACAGCGGCTCACTTCTCAATGTCTATAAGACATTCTCCAAGCTGCGTAACACGTATCCAGCTCTCGCTGATGGCGTTATGACTAACGCGGGCCTTTCCGGCACGTCTATCGCTTCATGGTACATTACATCTTCAGACGGGCAGAAACTGCTGGTCGTCCACAATGTCGCCGGGACATCGAAGACCACCTCGGTCTCCGATGACATGTCCAAGCCGATAGCGCTTCTCGGCACAGCTTCCTACGAAGGCACCAACCTCACCCTTGGAGCCAACTCCTCCGTTGTATTCCAATTGAAATAATTCCGAATATGAAAAGAATAGTATCACTATTGGCGGTTGTCGCTGTCGCTTTGATTGGTTGCGACAAGAATAAGAAGGCCGTTGTAGAATCCGGGGACTGGTCCGAGGATGCGGTCATCTATGAGCTCAATGTCCGTCAGGCAACGGCTGAAGGCACCTTGACTGCGGCTGAGGCGAAACTTCCTGAGCTTAAAGAACTTGGTGTGGATATCGTCTGGATAATGCCGCTATATCCTATTGGCGTCGAGGGACGCAAGGGAACTCTTGGCTCATATTACGCCATCAAGGACTATTGCGATGTGAACCCTGAGTTCGGGACGCTAGCCGATTTTGATCATTTCTTGGAAGCCGCTCATAACCAAGGTTTTAAGGTTATTCTTGACTGGGTTGCGAACCATACTTCACCAGACCATCCGTGGGTTACCGGAAAGGATCCTTCATGGTACGTCCGTGACGCGGAGGGAAAAACCATCGTTGAATATGACTGGACGGATATAGCCAAGCTGAACTATGCCAACAAAGACATGCGCTCTGAGATGGAGAAGAGCATGCGCTTCTGGTTGGATAGAGGCATTGACGGATTTCGCTGCGATGTCGCTTTCCAGGTTCCCCAGGACTTCTGGACAGATGTCTTCGCCAAGTTCAGGAACGACTATTCAAGGAGACTTTTCTTCCTTGCTGAAGGGGAGGAACCCTGGCTCAATGAGGCGGGTTTCGATTGTACTTACGCATGGAAACTTCACCACCTCCTGAATGACGTCGCCCAGGGCAAGGCTAATGCCGACAGCCTGATCAAATATGTCCAGTGGAATTCTGAGGAATATGGTGATTCTCACCGTCTTATGTTCACAACTAACCACGATGAGAACTCCTGGAACGGCACTGAGTTCGAGAGGATGGGTGACGCCTGGAAGGCCATGGCGGTCCTTTGCTGGACTCTGCCCGGATCCCAGCCGCTGATCTATACTGGCCAGGAAGTTGGGTATAACCATCGTTTCGAGTTCTTCGAGAAAGACCCGATGCCGGATTGGCGCCATAACGCCGCGACAGATTTCTATGCCGGCTTGAACGCTGTCCGCCATGCTCATCCCGCCCTTTGGAGCGATAACCCTAATTTCGAGATTGTCTCGAAAACCGACACAAGTCTTTGTTTCAAAAGGACTTCCGGAGATGATAATGTGACGGTCAGCGTGCTTCTCAAATCTCCTTGGACCTGGTCCATCGAGACCGCCGATTCGAGGGTTTCGAGGGTTGAGCCTCCGTGCTGGTGGACAGGGATGAAGACGGACCTCCAGCTTATGGTCTATGGCGAGGACATCTCCTCGTGGAATGTTTCTATCGACGGTGCCGGCTTGAAGGTGACCGATGTCCATAATGCCGACAGTCCGAACTATCTCTTTGTCGATGTGGCGGTCAGCCCGTCAGCGAAGCCTGGCACTTACAATCTTGTATTCACTAAGGGAAACGATTCATTCAGAAAGCCTTATGAGATACTCTCCAGAGAACCAGGCTCCGCTGAGAGGACCAGTTTCACCACATCGGATTTCATCTACCTGATCAATCCCGACCGTTTCGCGAACGCCGATCCGGGAAACGATAACACTGACGATACCTTTGAGAAGGCCAAGAGAGAGGAGCCTTTCGGCCGTCACGGGGGTGATCTTCAGGGCATAATTGACCATCTTGACTATATCGCCGATTTAGGTGCGACAGCTATCTGGTGTACCCCTCTTCTGATGGACAATCAGACTTGGGAGTCTTATCACGGCTACGCCTGCGGTGATTACTATAGGATTGACCCCAGATTCGGCAGCAACGCCCAATACAAGGAATATGTCCAAAAGGCCCACGAGAAGGGCATGAAGGTTATCATGGACATCGTCACAAACCACTGCGGCACCGATCATTGGTGGATGAGTGACCTGCCCTTCAAGGACTGGATCCATGTGTTCCCTGAATATACCAACACTAACTACGTATTCCCTTCAGCGATGGATCCCTATGCCTCCGACTATGACAATAATCTTCTCGTGAGCGGCTGGTTCGTGCCGATGATGCCTGATATGAACCTCGATAACCCCTTCTTACTGAAGTATTTCCAGCAGTGGGCAATTTGGTGGACGGAGTATTCAGGCCAGGATGGCCTCAGGGTTGACACCTACCCCTACAATGAGAAGGTCCCGATGAGCGAGTGGTGCGCCGCTGTGCTTAACGAGTATCCCAATCTCAACATAGTGGGCGAGTGCTGGGATTCAAATTACGATCAGCTGGCCTACTGGCAAGGCGGTCGCTCCAACCCTGACGGGTTTGATTCGCATCTGCCTTCGATTATGGATTTCCCTCTGCAGGAAGCCATTAACGCGGCCTTGTGTGAGGATTATCCCGGCTGGAACCAGGGTATGTTCCGCGTGTATTTCGCTCTGTCGCACGACGCGACCTATCAAGACGTGTCCAAGATGATGATATTCCTCTCAAATCACGATCATTATCGTGTCGCGGACGCCTGGAAGCTCGATCCGGACAAGATGAAGATCGCATATACCCTTTTGGCGACCGTCAGGGGCATCCCTCAGCTGTTCTATGGCGATGAGATGATGTTCGCCACCGGAAAGAACTACAAGAGTGACGGAGAGTTACGCATGGATTTCCCAGGCGGATGGGCAGGAGACTCAAAGGACTTATTCTCAGAGGAAGGCCGTACCGGAGTAGAGGCGGAGCTTCATGACTATGTCAAGACTCTCTTCCAGTGGCGCAAGGGTAAGGAAGTGATTCACAACGGTAAGACCCTTCACTTCATGTCCAGGGACAATACTTACGCCTATTTCAGGTATAACGACACAGACAAGGTCTTCGTCTATGTCAATAACTCTCCGGAAGAGAAGACGATTCCTTGGTCCCATTACGCCGAGATCACCTCCGGCCTCGGGGCCGGCACAAATGTCCTTACAGGCGAGAAAGTCACCATCTCCGACTCCACCGTAGTCCCGCCCTGCACTGCGATTGTCGTGGAATACTGATATCACTGGCTGAAGGAGCCTGTCACCACCAGGAACCACTGCCACCCTCGGCACGTTAAGAGGGGGGACCGTAGCGAAGCGAGCGGTGGGGCCGCGAAGCGGCGGTTATCGGTGGTGACAGGCTCCTTCAGCGAAGACATTATTTCGTTCTGCCGATGAGCTTGTCGGCGAAGCGGCGGAGGCGCTCGTAACGGACTCCTTTGCAGACCTTGGCGGCCGCCTCAAGAGCCTTGGCGTTCAGTTCCAGAATGGTGTTCTGGGCATCTTCGGCTACGCCAAGGACCGAGTACAACTCCTTGACCTTCGCTATTTTGGCGGCTTTCTCACCATCAGTGCCAGAAGGCATGGACATGGCGTTTATGAGTTCTTCAGCCTGCTCCGGGGAAGCCTTCTCATACGCCCTGATAGTCAGCCAGCTCTTCTTGGAATTGACAATGTCACCTCCGATTGGTTTACCGAAGACCTTCTCGTCCCCGAAAGCGTCGAGATAGTCGTCAGCGATTTGGAAAGCGAGTCCAAGGTTGAAACCATAGCCGTACAGCAGGTCACAATCCCGCTTTGAAGCACCACCGATAATAGCTCCCATCTTTGAGGCGCACGCTATCAGGACACCAGTCTTGAGGCCGATCATGTTCATGTATTCCTCCATGGTCACGTCGTCCCTGGACTCGAACTCCATGTCGTACTGCTGGCCCTCGCAGACCTGGGCGGCTGTCCGTGAGAAAAGGGTCAGGACCTCTCCTTGAACCTTCCTGGGGGCCTTCATGATCCTAGAATAGCTGTCGATGCACATCACGTCTCCCGATAGGATGGCTGTGTCCGGAGACCATTTCTTCCAGACGGTGTCGACTCCTCTGCGCAGAGGAGAACGGTCCATGATGTCGTCGTGGATCAGAGTGAAGCTATGGAAGACCTCCAGTCCCGCGGCGGGCTCAAGGATACCTGTGCCAATCCTGTCTTTATAAAGGGAATAAGTTGTCAGGCAAAGTCTTGGCCTCAAGCGCTTGCCACCTATCTCGATCATGTATCTCAGGGGGTCGTAGAGACCTGATGGTTCATTAGTGAAAGAAATATTCTCAAATAAAGACTCGATGGCCTCGTCGATGGTTTTTTGCCTTATCATATTGTGGAAATGGTATAAAAGCCCCGTTATTTCGCGTAAAGTTAGTCAAAAACCCCGGAATTAGCTATTTTTGTGCCCTAATGAGCCTATATTCATTTTACAGGATTTCTAAACCGGCGTCTGTGAAAGTGCCGCCGGAGGAGGCGCCAGGAGAGTATCGCCGCCTGCGTAACCGTACTTTCTGGGGAGTGACGGCGGCTTATGCACTCTATTATGTCTGCCGGATGGCGATGGCCGTTGTGAAACAGCCTCTCATAGACGGAGATATCCTAAATGCCGCACAACTTGGAATCATAGGCTCCGCCTTCTATTTTGTATATGCCGCCGGCAAGTTCGCCAACGGTTTTATAGCTGACTATTGCAACATCCGCCGCTTCATGGCGACTGGGCTTCTCATCTCGACAGTCGTGAACCTCATTATGGGTGTTCTCGGTCTCGCTCATGGATCATGGGGCTTCTCGTCGGCTATCTTGTTTTTCGTGTTCGCAGTCGTTTGGGGAGTCAATGGATACTGCCAGTCTATGGGGGCGCCCCCGGGAGTGATCAGTCTCTCCCGCTGGTTCCCGCTTAACCGCAGGGGCACTTTCTACAGCATCCTTAGCGCCACACCATACCTTGGAAAATCCATCTCGGTATATGCCCTCGGTCTTGTGGTGGCCGTAATCGGATGGGAATATGGGTTCATATTCTCAGCGATAGCGGGGGTGATCGGATCAGCTATCATTCTGGTTTTCGTCTCGGATACTCCTGAAAGTAAAGGACTTCCGTCAGTCCAGGAACTCTCCGGCGAGGAGGTCCTCAAGTCCGACACTCTGCCTACCAAGGATATCCAGAAAATGGTGGTCAGGCATCCTGGCATATGGATTATCGCTCTCTCAAGCGCCTTCGTCTACATCACCCAGCATGCTGTCAGTGAGTGGGGTGTTCTTTTCCTGCAAAAGGGGAAGGATTATTCACTGGTCTCTGCCACAGAGATAATCGCATTCTCGGAGGCTTTCGGAATAGCCGGCACTGTCTTGGCGGGGTGGCTCTCAGACAGGGTATTCAGAGGCAACCGTCTTATACCAGTGCTTTTGTCTGGAATTATCTGCTTCCTTTCACTCGCGGGGTTCCTCCTGACTAAAGGAAGCTATGCGATGAATATCGTTTATGTGTCCGCTTTCAGCCTGTCCATAGGTGTCGTTTATTGCACTGTCGCCGGACTTATGGCTTTGGACATAGTTCCACGCAAGGCAACAGGATCCGCTCTCGGGATGGTGGGCCTGGCTAGCTATGGAGCCGCCGGTATTCAAAATGTCGTTAGTGGTTTCATGATCGGAGCGGGCGATTTCAATTTCCTTCCTGTCTCCGTGTTTTGGATGGCGGCCTGCTTGCTGTCTTTCATGATCCCGGTGTTGTCGTGGCGTCTACTTAAAATACAATCAATCAGATAGAAATGCGTGGGTTTTGGACTGTCCTGATGCTTGTCTTCTCAAATGTCTTCATGACATTCGCATGGTATGGCCACCTGAAGCTAAGTGAGATGAAGATCTCAACGAGTTGGCCTTTGATCTTGGTTATCTTGTTCTCATGGGGGATCGCTTTTTTCGAGTATTGCCTGACAGTTCCCGCCAACAGGATTGGCTTCCAGGCTAACGGGGGCCCTTTTAACCTTCTTCAGCTGAAAGTCATCCAGGAAGTCATCTCGCTGACTATATTCACAATCATCGTGATGTTTGTCTTCAAGGGACAGACAATCCAGTGGAATCACTTAGTCGCCTTCGTCTGCCTTGTTCTCGCTGTGTTTTTCGTATTCCTGAAATAGGTTTTTCCAAATTATTGTCTATATTTGGGGAAACACTTGATACACAATTACTACCATGGGACTTTTCAAAGACCTCTTAAAAGGCGTTGCCGGAGACCTGGTATCGAAGGTTCAGCAGGCCGCCAATGCCGCCATGTCCGGTGCGGTGAACACATCCAGCTCATCCCAGCCCCATTCGGGAGGAAGAGGCAATTCTGTGGATTACGGTGATGATGACGCTCCTGTCAGAAGCGAGGCTGAGAGCCTTACCTTTTTCGCCGGGATTCTCGCGACCCGTTTCCCTCAGTACACTGTCCAGCGTAATGTGCCTGTCACTGACCTGGCCGGAAACGCATCGGATTCGTTCCAGCTCTACACGACACGTCCCACGCAGGCCTACAAGGCGGAGTGGGGCCAGCCTTACACCTTCGTCCTTTCTGAGGGTGGAGCACCTAAGGGAATTGTCATGCTTGGCTCCGGCCATAGTCATGACGCCAAAGTGAAGTACTTGATTTCCAGGATGTACGCCAAGAAACTCGGCCTTCCTTACATCAACTTCTACACACAGATGCCCAACAAAGAGGACTACGTTGTCGGGCGTATCAATAAATTCATGAGTAATATCTGATCCAGGAAAAAGGGGATGCGGCAGGAGCCGCGCCCGTGAAGGATCCAGCTTCGCCCATTGATGGCATTACGGGCTGCCGGGCGTTGTACGGTCTCGTGATCAGCAATTTTGCTGATTCAAAATCATTCCCCTTTTTCTTTTTTCCGGATGGAAAGTATAATGAGGCAGATAATGCGTCAGGAAGTCTGGGATGACTTCCTGGCGTATCGTTTGCGTAAAGGTCGTTTCACGTGGCATTCCTTTGTTGAGGCTGATGATTTCGTCGAGGCGGAGAGATATCTGCCTGCGGCGAAGAGGGCTTCCGGCGCTGAGGGGCTCGGGATTCCTGTCCGTACAGTGATCAACAAAATGGGCTCCGGGAAAAAACGGATAGTCTATCAGTTCCCCCCTGAGGAGAAAGCTGTCCTGAAACTGATCTCCTATCTTCTTTACCGCTATGACGACCATTTCGCCTCAAACTGCTATTCATTCCGTCGGGGGATGAGGGCGTGCGACGCTATCCACAAGATAAACAAGTCTTTGGAAGGCCGGAGCCTGTGGGCATATAAGGTCGATATCCATGATTATTTCAACTCGATCTCCATCCCGATCCTTATGCCTATTCTCAAGGGTGTTCTAGAGGATGATCCGGATCTTTATTCCTTTTTCCGGAGGCTTCTGGAAGATGACCGTGCCATGAGTGGAGGCGTGGTAGTCAGGGGGAATAGGGGAGTGATGGCAGGTACCCCGACCGCCCCTTTCCTGGCAGATGTGTACCTTATGGAGGTCGATCACTTTTTCGAGAGCGAAGGGATACTGTATGCCCGCTATTCTGATGACATAATCTTGTTTGCCTCTGATTATGAGGAACTTCTGAAGTATAAAACCCTTCTTGGGGAATATTTCACCCGCTTCCGCCTGGAGGTCAATCCTGATAAGGAGCATATATATCGGCCAGGGGAACCGTATGAGTTCCTTGGTTTCCGAAGTGACGGGACGAAGATAGGGGTGTCTACGGCGACAATAAGGAAGATGAAGGGGAAGATCAGTCGCAAGGCCCGCTCTCTGAACCGCTGGGCATCTAAAAAAGGCAAGCCAAGAATCCAGGCTATGAAAGCGATGATCAATTGCTTCAACGCTAAATTCTTCGAGGGCGATGATCCCGAGACCCTTTCCTGGTCAAGGTGGTTTTTCCCTGTGATCAACTCTACTGAAGGTTTGGAGGAGATTGACCACTATCTCCAGGATAATATCCGTTTCCTCGCTACCGGGAGGCGTAACAAGGCCAACTATCGGGTACGTTACGGCGACTTGAAAACCCTCGGGTACCGCAGCCTTGTCCACGAGTTCCATGAATGGATGAAATAGTGTATATTCGCGATGTTTTTTATCGCGGATATGAGACTTGTGATCTTGGATTTTGACGGCACCCTAGGTGACACAAGGGCTAACATTGTCCTCACGATGAGCCAGACATTGGAGAGGAAAGGTTATCCGGTGGCCTCCGAGGAAGAGATTGCCTCTACTATCGGTCTCCCTCTCGAGGAGGGATTCCGTCAGCTCATTCCAGGGATTCAGGAGGATGAGGTTATCTCATGCGCCTTGACTTACAGGGATATATTCGAGGCTAACCGGAAGTTGTTGGTTCCCAAGCTTTTCCCCGATGTCGCAGAAACTCTTGAGACGCTTCACGAAGAGGGATATGTCCTGACCGTGGCATCATCAAGGTCTTCCCGTTCCTTGAAAGGATTCCTATCGGACATGGATATTGACGGATACATTTCCTATGTGCTCGGGGCGGATAATGTCTCTAAGGCTAAACCTGATCCGGAACCTGTGCTGAAGACTCTGTCAGATCTTGGATTCGCTCCGGAAGATACTATAGTTGTTGGGGATATGCCAGTCGATATCATTATGGGAAAGGGTGCGGGGGCGAAAACCTGTGGCGTGACTTATGGTAATTCCTGTCGGGAGGACCTTGCCGCCGCCGGAGCAGATATGATTATAGATTCTTTTCCTGAGTTGGTTGGCGTGTTGCATAAACTGGAATCAAAATGAAACGGAGCTATCCCGACCAATTAGGCGGTCATTTGGCCATCGCTGGCGCCTATACCATTTTCGGGCTTAACATTGTCTTCTGCAAGGATATAGCCAATGCCCAGGCCGTTTCTCCGATAGTTCTCTTCACGCTTCGGGCTATAGGCGCCTCATCACTTTTCTGGCTACTATCCCTTTTCACTCCCAAAGAGAAGGTGGACAGGGGAGACTTCCCGAAGATTCTCCTCGCCTCATGTGTAGGCCTTTTCATCCCTCAGTTCACATTCCTATTGGCGATCACGATGTCCACCTCCATAGACACCGCCATATTGAGCACATTGGGGCCGATTTTCACCATGTTCTTCGCTTTCTTCTTCCTTGGGGAGCCAATCACTGGCAAGAAGGCGGGTGGAGTCGCTCTCAGTTTCGCCGGAGTCATATTCCTGATATTCAATTCCGTCCATCAGGGAGGAGCTGCCAGCACATCTCCTTTTGGAATACTTCTCCTCCTTCTCAACAGCCTCAGTTTCGCATTGTATTTAGGAGCGTTCCGTCCTCTGATCTCGAAGTACAGTGTGGTGACTTTCATGAAATGGATGTTCCTGTTCTCTCTCATCCTGTCACTGCCTTTCTCCATTAAAGGATTGATTGCCACGGATTATGCGTCTATTCCCGCGAATGTCAAGTGGGAGATTGGTTATCTGATCGTTTTCGCTACTTTTGTGGCGTATTTTCTCATTCCTTTGGGACAGAAGCGCCTGAGACCGACACTTGTGAGCATGTACACCTATCTTCAACCGGTCATCGCCGCGGTCGTCAGCATCTTGTCCGGCATGGATGTACTCACATGGCAGAAACTATTAGCCACAATCCTTATAGTAGGAGGTGTGATAATGGTGAGTCGCAGCCGTGCGTTAAGCTGGCCATCACAAGATCCGGATCATAATTATTCAAAATAATGAGAAAGCCTCTTTTCCTAATGGCTTTGGTCTCACTGGCGCTCGTTTCATGCGTCGGGAACCAATCTGAAGACCTGACCTGCTATGTCAACCCATTCATCGGTGCCAGCACCAATACTGACGCCGCTGGCGTGTACCACGGACTCGGAAAAACCTTCCCGGGGGCTACGACTCCTTTCGGGATGGTCCAGGTGAGCCCTAACACAATCACTGGTGGTGACAATGGACCTGGTTATAGCTATGAGATGAAAACTATCGAGGGATTCGCGATGACCCAGATGAGCGGAATAGGCTGGTATGGGGATCTCGGTAATTTCCTCGTGATGCCCACGACCGGGCCTCTTCAGAAAATCGCCGGTAAAGAGGACGGGAGTATAGAGGGTTGGAGGTCGGCCTATGACAAGGCCACCGAGACCGCCTCACCTGGGTACTATTCAGTCATGCTTACAGACTACGATGTCAAGGTTGAGTGCTCAGCGACACCACGGTGTGGAATTCTCAGATTCACTTGGCCGGAGAGCGGTTTATCCAGGGTCCAGGTTGATCTGGCTAGAAGGGTAGGAGGAACCTCTGAAGAGCAGAGTGTCAAGATAGTTGGTGACCGAGCGATTGAAGGCTGGATGCGGTGCACTCCTGAGACAGGTGGCTGGGGCAACGGCGCCGGTCATGCTTTATATACATTATTTTTCCATGCGGAGTTCGATAAACCCTTCACCAATAAGGGTTTCTGGACAGCTGACATTCCTGATGATTGGACCCGTAAAAGGGAGGAAGTCACTAGCGTTCCGTATCTGGAAAGGGTCGCTGAGGCTTCCGTGGTGACTGACGCTTCAGAGATTTCCGGAAAGCACATAGGCTTCTTCACTGAATTTCCGACGAAAGAAGGGGAGGAGACCCTCCTGAAGGTCGGTCTATCTTTTGTCGATCTTGAGGGGGCCAGGAAGAATTTTGAGGCCGAGATCGCCGGGAAGGATTTCGCCACTGTACGTTCTGAGGCCAAGGGCGCATGGAACGACGCTTTGTCCAAGATCAAGGTTAAAGGTGGTACCGACGCGGACAAGGTGGTCTTCTATACCGCATTGTATCACACGATGATAGACCCGAGGCTGTACTCCGATGTGGACGGCCGATATGATGGAGGCGATCATAAGCCACATGCCGCAGAAGGCTCCTTCAGCAAAAGGACTATATTCAGTGGCTGGGATGTGTTCCGAAGCCAGATGCCGCTCCAGACCATTATCAACCCGAGGGTGGTTGATGACATGATCGCGTCTTTGGTGACCATGGCTGAGGAGAGCGGCGAGGAATACCTTGAGCGTTGGGAATTCCTGAACGCGTACTCTGGTTGTATGCTTGGAAATCCAGCTGCTCCGGTCATCGCCGACGCCTATGTTAAAGGAATACGGAATTACGATGTCGGTAAGGCTCTACGTTATGCGGTCAACTCGTCGGAAAAATTCGGCAATTATCCTTTGGGTTGGGTTCCTGATGGAGCGTCAATTTCCGAGACCCTTGAACACGCCTATGCCGATTGGGCCATAGGAAAAATAGCGGAAGCTGCCGGTGACCAGGCTTTGGCTAAGGAATATTATTCAAGGGCGCAGGCTTACCGTAATGTGTTTGATCCTCAAGTGGGCTGGTTCAGGCCCCGCGAAGCGGACGGCTCCTGGGGGCCTTGGCCGGAAAACGCCCGCATCACAGAGGGCTTGGGGTGTGTGGAGAGCAACCCCTATCAGCAAGGCTGGTTTGTTCCTCATGATATTCCCGGAATGGTTGAGCTTATGGGCGGGAAAGACAAGGTAGTCAAGGATCTTGAGAACTTCTTTGAGAGCACCCCGGACAACATGATGTGGAATCAGTACTACAATCACGCCAATGAGCCCGTCCACCATGTTCCCTTCCTTTTCAATGCCTTGGGTAGGCCATGGGAGACCCAGAAGTGGACTCGCTTCATCTGTTCTCACGCATATTCAGAGAATCCCATGACGGGGCTTGTCGGGAATGATGATGTCGGACAGATGTCAGCTTGGTATGTACTCGCTTCCGCTGGAATACACCCGCTTTGCCCTGGCGATGGCAAGATGCAGGTCACAAGTCCTGTGTTCGACGAGGTCACTTTCTTGACAGACCCTTCATACGCATCTGGGAAACCATTTGTTATCAAGGCTTTGGATAATAGTACGGAGAACATTTACATTCAATCGGCCACCTTGGACGGTAAGCCGTTAGAGAAGCCTTGGCTGGATTTCTCCGCCATCGCCGCAGGTGGTGTTCTTGAACTCAGGATGGGCCCCGAGCCTTCTTCTTGGGGGATTGCAGACTGATTGGTCAGACTTTCACCTTATTCCAATGAGGTCCGAAGCGGTCGAAAGCCGCGCGGTCCAGACTCTCCCTATCGTCTGGATGGGCTATTGAGATCAATAATTTAGCCCTTTCCTGGAGTGATCTACCACGGAGATTCACAGCTCCAAATTCGGTGACAATCCAGTGGACATCCGCCCTTGGGGTAACAACGCCTGCGCCTGGAGCGAGGGTCGGGACAATCTTGGACTTTCCTTTCTTTGTCCTTGAAGCTAACGCGATCATGGATACACCTTCCTCCGACATGGCGGCGCCCCTGACGAAATCAAGCTGGCCACCTGTGCCGGAGAATATCCTGGTCCCGATTGAGTCGGCGCAAACCTGGCCGGTAAGATCGACCTCGGTAGCCGAGTTGATGGATGTGACACGAGGGTTGCGGGAAATGTTCCAAGGATCGTTCACATAACCGATCTCCCTCATCAGGACATCGGGGTTTCGGTTTATGAAAGAATAGACCTCGGATGATCCGAGAAGGAATGACGCCACGATCTTCCCTTGATCAATCTTCTTGTTGCGGCCGGTGATCACTCCGCTCTTAATGAGACCGAGAACACCGTCAGCGAACATCTCAGTGTGAATTCCCAAATCCTTATGACCTCCGAGTTGGGCGGCCAATGCGTTTGGAAGGCTGCCTATACCCATCTGGAGGCAGGCTCCGTCACGGACGAGCTCCGCACAATTCTTCCCGATAAGTATGTCTGTCTCAGAAGGTTCTGTATATTCTTTAGTGAAAAGGGGAGTGTCGTCACTTACAAGATAGTCAAAAGAGCTCAACGGGATCAGTTCCCCGTATGCGAAAGGTACATTGGGGTTGACCACGGCGATCTTGACCCTGGCTGACTCTATGGCCGCAGGGGAACAATCCACGGATGTTCCTAGTGAGACCAATCCATTCTCGTCAGGCAGTGAGACCTGGACCAAAGCGGCTCCCAGTTTGATGTCTCCCGTCCTGTACATCCTCTGTGTGTCCACAAGATGAGCGGGAAGGTAGTCCGCGAAGCCGGCGTCAACATTCGCCCGGACATTAGGCCCCACGAAGAAGCCTTGCTCGAAGAATATCCCCGAATACTTCGGGTCTGAGTAAGGCGCTGGCCCCTCAGTGTGGAAATGATGGAAATGAAGATCCTCCACCTCTCCGGCGTCTGCCCTTCTTACCAAGGCGTCGATCAGGACATGTGGCACACTCGCCACACTTCCGAGATGGATATGGTCGCCAGATTTGATAGCGCTGACAGCCTCGTCGGCCGAGACATAATGGATTCCTTTCATTCAAGTCCGTTTATCTTGACAAAGATAAAAAGAAAAAACTCTAAATTCGCGTTTATGCTTAATAAAGAAAAGAAACTGGAGGCGTTCGAGAGGGCGCTGGATGTCATGGACCGTCTGAGGGCTGAATGCCCATGGAACCATGCTCAGACTATAGACACTCTGAGACCGATGACTATCGAAGAGGTCTACGAGCTCAGTGACGCTGTCCTTAAGAAAGATGAGAAGGCTCTTGAGAAAGAGCTCGGAGACGTGTTCCTCCACGTGATCTTCTATGCCAAGATAGCTGAGGAGGAAGGACGCTATGACATCGCCGACGTGCTGAATAAGCTTTGCGAGAAGATGATCTACCGCCACCCGCATGTGTTCTCTACGACAAAGGTCGCCGACGCCGCTGAAGTTTCGACCAACTGGGAGATGCTTAAGTCTAAGGAGAAAGGTGGCAATAAGAGAATCCTCTCGGGTATTCCGGACTCATTGCCTCCAATCCTGAAAGCGTTCTCAATGCAGGACAAAGCTAGGGGAGTCGGATTCGATTGGGAGGAGAAAGAGCAGGTCTGGGATAAAGTCAAAGAAGAGCAAGGAGAGCTTGAGGCTGAGTTTAGGTCTTTGGAAGCAGCTGTGACTCAAGAAGATAAGCAGGCTGCTTACGAGAGGGCTGAGGAAGAGTTGGGAGATTTCATGTTCGCTACTGTCAACGCCGCCAGGCTATATGGAATCGATCCCGACACGGCCCTGAACAAGGCATGCGACAAGTTCCGCCGCCGTTTCACCTATCTGGAAGAGAACACTATTCGCCAAGGCAGGGATCTGCACGATATGACCCTCGCCGAGATGGATGCGATATGGGATGAGGGGAAAGCTAAAGGCCTGTGATTCCAATAGCTATTGCCAATTAGCCGCTAAATTCCTATATTCGCGGGATGCCGAATTATAAAGTAGTCGAGGTTTTGGGTAAAAGGGACTTGAAGCGTTTTATCAAGTTCCCTGACAAACTGTATAAGGATTGCCCGCAATATGTCCCGGCTCTTCATTCCGACCAAGTGAATTCTCTCACGAAGGTGTCCACCTTGTCATATTGCAAGCGCAAGATGTGGATGGTCCTTGACGGTGACAAGGTTGTCGGGAGAATCTGTGGGATGATCAACCCTCGCTACAATGCCCTGTACTCCAAGAAGAGGGCGCGTTTCGGCTGGTTCGACACTATCGACGACTTCGAGGTCGCCCGCTTGCTCCTGAATACCGCTGAGGACTGGGCCAGGGAGAACGGGATGACCGAGATCCACGGTCCGTTATACTACAATACCCTTGGCAAACAGGGAATGTTGATCGAGGGTTTCCAGAACATTCCTCCTTTCAATTGCATCTACAACTATCCGTACTACGTCGGTTTCATGGATGCCATGGGATATGTCAAGGAATTTGACTGGGTTCAGTATAAGGTTCCCGCTGATGAGCCTCCCCAGGATAAGATCAGGCGTATTTCCGGTCTCTTGAAGGAAAGATACAATCTCCATGAAGGCAGCATAGAGAAACTGAAGAAAGACAAAGCGATGGTGCGTTACTTCTTCGATGTTTACAACGAGAGTTTCGCCAAATCCGTGGCTAACTTCATTCCTTTCACCAAGGAGGAGATTGAGGAGGAAGCATCGTCCGTCATGATGTTCCTGTCGGATAAGACCAGCAGCATCATCCTGGACGAGAATGAGGAATTGGTGGGATTCGGAATAACCTTCCCGAGCATCTCTAAGGCTCTCCAGAAGGCTAAGGGACACTTGTTCCCCTTCGGGTGGTGGCATCTTTTGAAAGCTTTGCGCCATTATGACACTGTGGACCTGATGATCAACGGTGCTGTGCCCAGATGGCAGAACACCGGGGTCTCTTCGATTTACCATTGCGCGATGTCGGAGAAGTACATAGCGGCGGGGACCAAGGTCGCGATCACCAATCCCCAGATAGAGTCGAACGGTCCGGCGAATGTCTGGGCTAAATATGATAGTGAGCTTTTCATGAGGCGCAGATGCTTCGTGAAAGAATTGTAAGGCAAGAATATGGCGGAGAACACATTGGTAGATAAGATCCTGGCTCTCCAGGACAAGTATAACTCGCTGCAGGCTCAGTTGTCTGATCCCGCGGTGATAGCTGACATGAAGAAATATGTCCAGCTCAACAAGGACTACAAGCAGCTGGAGCCCATAGTGAAGACAGGGCTTGACTATAAGAGAAAAGTCGAGGAGCTGGCGGATGCGAAGGATATCCTAATCAACGAGAAGGATGATGACCTTCGTGAGATGGCACGTGCGGAAATAGCTGAGATTGAGCCTCTTATTCCTCAGCTTGAGGAACAGATAAAGATATTGCTGATCCCTGCTGACCCGGATGACGGGAAGAACGCCATTGTTGAGATCCGTGGTGGCACTGGTGGTGACGAGGCCGCCATTTTCGCCGGAGACCTCTTCAGGATGTACTCGAAATTCGCCGAGAAGAAAGGTTGGAAACTTGAGGTTAATGACTCGACCCCCGGAACTTCCGGAGGCTTCAAGATGATAGTCTTCAAGCTTTCCTCCAATGACGAAGGTGTATACGGTATCATGAAATATGAGTCCGGAGTTCACCGCGTGCAGAGGGTCCCCCAGACCGAGACTCAGGGCAGGATACAGACTTCAGCCGCTTCTGTGGCCGTTTTCCCTGAGGCTGGAGAGTTCGATGTCGACCTCCGTTGGGAGGACATCCGTCTTGATCTTTTCTGCGCTTCCGGTCCTGGTGGCCAGGGCGTTAACACGACCTATTCCGCCGTTCGACTGACCCACCTTCCCACCGGACTTGTGGTCCAGTGCCAGGAGGAGCGTTCCCAGCTTAAGAATAAGGACCGCGCTTTCGAGGAGCTGCGTACCCGTCTTTACAACCTCGAGCATCAGAAGTATCTCGACGAGATTGGAGCCAAGCGCAAGACCATGGTTTCCACTGGCGACCGTTCGGCGAAGATCCGTACTTACAACTACCCTCAGGGGCGTGTGACCGACCACAGGATCAACTGGTCGATGTACAACCTGCCTGTCTTCATGGACGGAGACATACAGGAGTGCATCAATCAATTGCAGATCGCTGAGAACGCCGAACGCCTGAAGGAGGCCGGTGACTGATCTGTCACCCCGAGCGACTCTGTCACCCTGAGCATAGCGAAGGGTCTTATTTAAATAACAGTGTACTAGGAAACCACTTAAAAAACTAGGAATGACAAAAAGAAGTTTTTCTCCAGCGTTCACGCTGATGGCCGTGATTTTCACGGTATGCCTTATCACCTCTAACTTATTTGCCGCCAAGGTTTTCGCGATAGGAAAGGTCGCTCTGCCGTGTGCGGTGTTGATTTTCCCGATCTCATATATTCTCAATGACTGTTTCACTGAGGTATGGGGATATAGGAAAGCGCGCCTGGTCATCTGGATCGGCTTCGCTATGAATCTTTTCGTGGCGATCATGGCCCAGATAGCTGTGCTACTCCCTGCCGCTTCATTCTGGACGGGTGGCGAGCATTTCGATTTTGTGTTCAAGATGGCGCCCAGGGTGCTCCTGGCATCGCTTCTCGCTTTCCTGGCTGGTTCGACGTTCAACGCTTATGTGCTGAGCAAGATGAAGGTGGCCCAAGGCGGTAAGGGCTTCTCTCTGAGGGCGATAGTGTCATCCCTGGCGGGGGAGTGCCTTGACTCTTTGATATTCATGCCCATAGCTTTCTGGGGTACGCCGATAAGGAATCTCGGGTGGATGATGCTTTGCCAAGTGTCCTTCAAAGTTCTTTACGAGATACTGATCCTTCCTGTGACCGCGGCTATCGTCAAGAAGCTTAAGGCTGTGGAGGAGGATGTCTATGACAACGATGTCCGTTACAATCCTTTCAAGATTTTAGATTTTTAGGAATATATGGAAGACAGAAAAAAAGAGGGCCTGGAGGCCCTTGGCCACGAGACCAGATACAAGATGGATTATGCTCCGGAAGTCCTTGAGACTTTTGAGAACATGCATCCTGGCAGGGACTACTGGGTGAGGTTCAACTGTCCTGAGTTCACGACTTTGTGCCCGATTACCGGCCAGCCGGATTTCGCCGAGATCCGCATCAGTTATATCCCTGACATGAGAATGGTTGAGAGTAAGAGCCTCAAGCTCTATCTGTTCAGTTTCCGCAACCATGGCGGTTTCCATGAGGATTGCGTGAATATAATCCTCAACGATCTTGTGCGCCTGATGGATCCGAAGTACATCGAGGTACTTGGGTTGTTCACCCCCAGAGGTGGCATATCCATCCATCCTTATGTCAATTATGGACGTCCCTGGACTGACTATGAGGCATTAGCCAAGCAGAGATTCTCCACCCACGAGTGACAATTTGTCAGCCTTCGAGGCTTGGCACAACATTGGTTATTTGATCCGAGGCTGACCGTGGTGTCAGTCCCGGATTAATTTTGTAAACAATAAAAGGAGAAAAGAATATGGGAAAAATCATCGGAATCGACCTAGGAACCACCAATTCGTGCGTTTCGGTCATGGAAGGCAACCAGCCTACCGTCATAATCAATAACGAGGGTGAGAGGACAACCCCTTCCGTCGTGGCTTTCACTGACGGAGGCGAGAGGAAAATCGGTAACCCGGCCAAGCGTCAGGCTATCACCAACCCTCAGAACACAGTCTTCTCCATTAAGAGATTCATGGGAGAGACATACGACCAGGTCACCAAAGAGGTCAGCCGTGTTCCTTATAAAGTCGTCAGGGGAGAGAACAATACCCCCCGTGTTGACATCAATGGAAAGCTTTACTCACCGCAGGAGATCTCAGCCATGATTCTTCAGAAGATGAAGAAGACCGCTGAGGACTATCTCCGTCAGGATGTCACTGAGGCTGTCATCACAGTCCCGGCTTACTTCTCTGACTCACAGCGTCAGGCTACAAAGGAGGCTGGAAAGATCGCTGGTCTGGATGTGAAGAGGATTATCAACGAGCCCACCGCTGCCGCTCTCGCATATGGTCTTGACAAAAAGAACAAGGACATGAAGGTCGCTGTCTATGACCTTGGTGGTGGTACTTTCGATATTTCCATCCTTGAGTTGGGTGGTGGTGTGTTCGAGGTCAAGTCCACCAATGGTGACACCCACCTCGGCGGTGATGACTTCGACCAGGAGATCATCAACTGGCTGGCCGCGGAGTTCGCCGCTGAGAATGGCGGGATCGACCTCAAGAAGGATCCTATGGCCCTCCAGAGGCTCAAAGAGGCTGCTGAGAAAGCTAAGATCGAGCTTTCCAATCAGACTTCCACGGAGATTAACCTTCCGTACATCATGCCTGTCGACGGCATTCCCAAGCACCTTGTGAAGACCCTTACCAGGGCTAAGTTCGAGCAGATCTGCGATAACCTCTTCCAGAGGTCGATCGAGCCTTGCCGCATAGCGCTGCGCGACGCCGGTCTCCAGGCTTCCGATATTGACGAGGTCCTTCTCGTCGGAGGTTCGACTCGTATCCCTAAGGTCCAGCAGCTTGTCAAGGACTTCTTCGGGAAAGAACCCAACAAGAGTGTCAATCCTGACGAGGTCGTCGCTATAGGCGCCTCCATCCAGGGTGGTGTCCTCGCCGGTGATGTGAAGGATGTCCTCCTTCTGGATGTCACTCCGCTGTCGCTCGGTATCGAGACACTCGGTGGTGTCATGACAAAGCTGATTGACGCCAACACGACTATACCTACCCATAAGAGCCAGGTCTTCTCCACCGCGGCTGACAACCAGCCTTCAGTTGAGATCCATGTTCTCCAGGGTGAGCGTCCAATGGCCAAGGACAACAAGGAGCTCGGTCTCTTCCATCTGGATGGAATCGCACCCGCTCCCAGAGGAATTCCTCAGATCGAGGTTACATTTGATATTGACGCGAACGGTATCCTCAATGTGTCCGCTAAGGACAAGGCTACAGGCAAGGAGCAGAACATCAGGATCGAGGCTTCTTCCGGTCTTTCCGATGCCGAGATTCAGAGGATGCGTGATGAGGCCAAGGCCAATGAGGCTGCCGACCAGGCCGCCAAGGAGAGGGTTGACAAGATCAACAACGCCGACGCCCTCTGCTTCCAGGCTGAGAAATTCCTCAAGGACAATGGAGACAAGGTCCCCGCTGACGTGAAAGCTGAGGTCGAGAGCAATGTCAACCTCCTTAAAGAGGCTGTCAAGACACAGAATCTCTCAGACATCGACAGATACTCTGAGGCTCTCAGCAAGGCATTCGAGAAGATGTACCAGGCTCAGCAAGGTGCCGCGGGCCAGAATCCTTACGGCCCTCAGGGTGGCCCTCAAGGCCCTCAGAACGGTCCTCAGGACCAGGGACCTGACGAGCAGTAATCCAATAAAGACCATTATTAAGGCCGGCGGTTTTAACTGCCGGCTTTTTTTTGTATATTTGAAAATATGAAGATTAGCTTTGATACAAGCCTTGGCGGCATGAACACATTCAAGATGAATGTGAAGTGCCGCTGTCTCGTTGAATATGATCATGTGGATGAGTTGAGGGAAGCTGTTTCGGATCCTTCGTTGCCTCGTCCTCTCTTTCCAATCGGGGGAGGCAGCAACCTTCTTCTCACCAAGGATTTTCCTGGTACAATCCTCCACAGCGCGATTAAAGGTATAGTGAGGCAGGATTCGGGAAGAGTTCATGTCGGTGCTGGCGTTGTTTGGGACGAATTCTGCGAGTGGTGCGCTTCTGAAGGACTCTGGGGGCCTGAAAATCTCTCATATATTCCCGGAGAGGTCGGAGCCTCAGCGGTTCAGAATATCGGGGCGTATGGAAGGGAGGTTTGTGAGTTGATCTCCTCGGTCGAATGTGTGGATACCCATGACGCTGTCATGGTGAGAATTCCGGCGGAGGAGTGCGGGTACGCATATCGTGACTCTCGTTTCAAGCATGAATGGAAGTGGAGATATATCGTGACTGGAGTCATATTCAAGGTCTCCGAGACCCCTGTCCCGATTCTGGATTACGGGCATGTCAGGGAAGCTGTAATTGAGCGTTTCGGGCAAGATGCCATTGACCATCTTTCCCCAGGAATGATAAGGGAGACAGTGACTTCCATCCGTAAATCCAAGCTTCCTGAAGTGTCGGAGCTTGGGAGTGCCGGTAGTTTTTTCCGTAATCCTTATGTCACAGTTGAGCATTATGCCAGCATTCAGCAGATAGCTCTTCGAGATGGTCTGGGGCCTGTGCCTCATTTCGAGGTGGGGGAGGGACTTGTGAAGGTTCCCGCCGCGTGGATGATTGATAAGTGCGGCTGGAAAGGCCGTGGACACGGCGGAGCCGCGGTTTATGAGAAACAGCCGTTGGTGATCGTCAACGGTTCTGGGAATGCCGCGCCGGAGGATGTCATGGCCCTGGCGGCTGAGATACAGTCTTCCATTAAGGAAAAGTTCGGGGTTGACCTCGAGCGTGAAGTTGAATATGTCTAATAACCAATACAATGAGTTCATTCATAATTGAGGGAGGTCACAGATTGAGCGGTTCCATAGCTCCCCAGGGAGCTAAGAACGAGGCCCTTGAAGTTATCAGTGCTGTTCTTCTCACCACCGAGGAAGTTCAGATGTCTAATGTCCCGGAAATACTTGATGTAAAGAACCTTATCTCTTTGCTTCAGATGATGGGCGTCCAGGTCTGCAGGAAATCAGAGGGAGAATATACATTCAAGGCCGAGAAACTGAATCTGGATTTTATTGAAAGCAAGGAGTTCGTGCGGATGTGTTCTACTCTGAGAGGTTCCGTGATGGTCGCCGGACCATTGCTCGCCAGAGTGGGCCGGGTGTGGTTCCCTAAACCTGGCGGGGACAAGATTGGACGCCGCAGGGTGGACACCCACATCTCAGGCCTCATGTCCCTGGGTGCCGAGCTTGATTATGACACGACCCGAAAGGCATACAGGCTGCAGTTGCCTGAAGGTAAACACTTGACAGGCAAATACATGCTACTTGATGAGGCATCGGTCACCGGAACAGCCAACATCCTTATGGCCGCCTGTCTCGCGGAAGGGAAGACTGTCATCTATAATGCCGCTTGCGAGCCTTACATCCAGCAGCTCTCCAAGATGCTTACGGCCATGGGGGCAAAGATAGAGGGGATAGGCTCCAACTTGTTGACCATCACAGGAGTATCGAGCCTTCACGGGGCATCTCACAAGATATTGCCGGACATGATCGAGGTCGGTAGTTTCATCGGTATGGCCGCGCTTTGCCAGAGTTCCATCACCATAAAGGACACTTCATATGACAATCTGGGCATTATTCCAGAGAGTTTCCGTCGTCTTGGTGTCAAACTCGAGCAGAGGGGGGATGACATATTCGTTCCAGAGCAGGAGAGTTATATTATCGAGTCCTTCATGGATGGCTCGATCATGACTATAGCTGACGCTCCTTGGCCTGGACTCACACCTGACCTTTTGAGCGTTATCCTGGTTGTGGCCACACAGTGCCGTGGAAGTGTCCTGATTCATCAGAAGATGTTCGAGAGCAGGCTCTTCTTCGTTGACCGTCTCATAGATATGGGTGCTCAGATAATCCTTTGCGATCCTCACAGGGCGGTCGTGATAGGCCACGATCATAAGTTCCAGCTAAGGAGCGGCCGTATGCTGTCTCCGGATATCAGGGCTGGTATCGCCTTGCTCCTCGCCGCGATGTCGGCTAAAGGAACCAGCGAGATCGGGAATATCGAGCAGATTGACCGCGGCTACCAGGACATCGAGAACCGCTTGAATTCTCTCGGAGCCAGAATCGTCAGGAAAGCCTAACCTCTCTTCAGGCGTAGGGAGTTCGTCACCACACAGACAGAGCTGAGTGCCATGCAGGCAGCGGCGATCATCGGGTTCAGAAGAAATCCGTTGACCGGATATAGAATGCCTGCCGCTATAGGCACAGCGAGAATATTGTAGATGAAAGCCCAGAAGAGGTTCTCCTTAATGATTTTGCTGGTCCTTCTGGACATCTTGATCAACTGGGGAATTGAGTTCAAATCGGAATTGACGATTGTGGCCATTGATGCGTTCATGGCTATGTCAGTCCCGTTTCCCATTGCCACACTCAAGTCCGCCAGCGCCAATGCCGGGCTGTCATTGATACCGTCTCCTACCATGGCGACCTTTCTGCCTTGGGACTTCAACTCCTTGATATGCTCGTGTTTCCGGTCGGGAAGAACTCCTGATATCACATTCTCTATCCCAACCTTTGAGGCCACTTTCCCAGCTCTCTCAGGATTATCCCCGGAAATCATGTAAACATTAAGTCCCATCCGCTTCAGTTCCGCCACAGCGGCGGCGGAGGTTTCCTTCACCTCATCCACGAAATCCATCTCAGCTGTAGGTATGACATCCGCGGCTAATTCTTTGGTGATGGTCCCAGTTTTGTCGAACACGATAGTGTCGATGTCTTTCGCTATTTGGAGAGAATCGGCGTCTTTTATCAGGATTCCCTTGCGGGCGCAGTTACCGATTCCGGCTGTCAGGGCTGTCGGCGTAGCCAGTCCAAGCGAGCATGGGCAGGCAATAACCAGCACAGTGACCATCGAGATAAGCCCCATCTTCACCCCATTGTCTGAATGATCCAGGAAAATCCAACATAGGAGCGTAACGAGTGAGATTCCTATGATGACAGGAACGAAAACAGCCGCCACTTTGTCTACGGTCTGTTGTATCCTGGCTTTGCTTCCCTGGGCGTCCCTGACCATTCTTATTATGGATGAGAGCATTGTGTCTTTGCCGACTTTCTCTGCCCTCATCACGAAAGAACCTCTCTGGTTCATGGTTCCTGTGAATACTTTCGCTCCTGCTTCCTTGTGGTTGGGAAGAGGCTCACCGGTGAGCATACTTTCGTCCACAAATGATTCACCTTCAATTACTTCTCCATCTGCGGGAATCCTCTCTCCCGGATTGACCGCATATGTGTCGCCAGGATTGAGCTTGACTGTTTTGGGCTGTAGTCCAGCGAGACCCCTGATTGCCGAACCGGTGCTTCTTTTCGCCTTTTCTTCAAGCACTCGTCCTATCAGGATGAAGGCTACAATCATTGAGGATGACTCGAAATAGAGGTGCGGCTCCAGGCCTCTGCTCGTCCATATGGAAGGGAACAGGAGATTGACTATGCTGAATATGTATGAGATCATGATGGACAGAGCGACGAGGGTGTCCATGCTGGCGCCGCCATGCTTGAGCTGCTTCCAGGCTGTGCTGATGAACCTGCGGCCGCACCAGAACACCACTGGAGTCGCCAGAGCCCAGAGGGCAAATCCTTTGCCAGGGAAATCATTGAATCCCATACCCAAGAGCATTATGAGGATGGCCAATACCACGGCGATCCTCATGTCCCTTGTCAGTGACCGGAGATAGTCTTCCTGATATCGTTCGGCTTCCGATTCGGCTTCGTCGTCCGAGTCATCTGAATCGTCACCATCGACCACGATGAGGTCGTAACCGGCGTCTTGGACGGCTTTCTTTATGTCAGCTGCTGTGACCACTTTGGGATCGTAGTCGACCTGAGCTGAGTTGGAGGCCAGGGACACATTGCAATCCTGCACTCCTCCGAGATTCTTTATGGTGCCTTGAACCCGGGCCACGCAAGCGGCGCAACCCATTCCGGTGACCGGGAAATTCCTTCTGATTGTTTTTGCCATAATCGTTTGGGTTACATCATCCACTCCGACATATCCTTTCCTGCCGCTAATCCTTCCCTTATTTGAGTCGAGGATATGTCCACGATAGGAGCGTCTATTATCTTGATGTTATAGGTGTCTCTCAAGGTCTCCTCAAGGCTTCTGCGTCCCTCTTCCGCATATTCGTTAGAGTCAAGGACGTAAGGGGCGGGCAGGTGGCGACATTCCTCTATCAGTTTATCCTTGATAGCGTTGAGATCATATCCTTTCCGGGGATAGACCGCTACCCCGTAGTCCGCCAAGATCCTTTGGAAGTCCCTCCAGCGATGGATGTTCTCAAGATTGTCAGCCCCGACAACAAGTGTGAAATCGTTTTCCGGCTCCCTTTGCCTCAGGGCGTCAAGAGTTTTTATGGTATATTGCGGCGGAGGCATGCGAAGCTCGATGTCATCCACCCACACATGAAGCTCGGGATGGCGCTTGACGGCATCGATAGCGGCCTTGTAACGGTCTTCAGCCGTCTCCGCTCTTACCGACTCCTTGATGGGGTTCTTAGGGGAGACCACTAGATAGACCCAATCATATTCCTCCTCTTGGGTCAGGCGTTCCATGATCGCCTGATGGCCGATGTGGAGGGGATTGAAAGAACCGGAATATACCGCTATTCTCATCAGATGAAGGTTGAGTAGTTAAGCCTGCCGTCGTCAAGAAAATCCTCCACTACCTTCTCGGATTCGGCGAAGGCGGTGTTAAGGTCGTCGTTTACGAGAATATAGTCAAACTCAGGGGCATACGCTATCTCTTCCTCAGCCTTTGCGACCCTCTCCTCGATAGCTTCCGGTGAGTCTGTGCCGCGCTTGATGAGCCTCTCTCTAAGAACCTCCACAGATGGGGCCTTGATGAAAACTGACAGGGCGGCATCGCCGAAATATTTCTTAAGGTTGACCCCACCTTTCACATCAACATCGAACACAATCACATGGCCAGCTTTCCAGATTCGCTCGCACTCTGACTTCAGGGTACCGTAGAACCGGCCTTCGTATACCTCCTCGAACTCAACAAATTTGTCCTCTTCGATAAGCTGGCGGAACTCTTCCACAGAGAGGAAGTAGTACTCTCTGCCGTGTTTCTCCTCACCTCTGGGTGCCCTGGAAGTGGCTGAGACCGAGAATTCCATCGAGTCGGGATATATCCCGAGGATATGGTTCACGATTGTGCTTTTTCCGGATCCGGACGGTGCCGAGAAGATCAATACCTTATTGTCCATGTGGCGATTCGCTTTATTATTCCACAAAAATAACTATTTTTGTGATAATCAGTCAATGATAGTCCTAACACTTCAAGTCTTGGCACGAAAGAAAAAACATGCTCCGGCAGTCAACCCGGACATATTCCAAAAGAGCAAGGAGGCGCTGCGTCGGCGTCACCGTCAGGTTATCTATTTGAATGACAGTGAGATGGCCGCAGTAAAGGAGTATTGCGACCGTTTCGGGATCAAGGCCCGCTCGGCTATATTCAGGGAGGCTACCATGGAGACAATCCTGTCTCAGCTCTCTGACAGTCACCCGACTCTTTTCTAACGGCGGTTTGCCAAACTAAGGTAGTAAAGAAGCGTGGCGAGAGAACCGATCGCCGCGATGACGTAGGTTAGAGCCGCCCATTTGAGAGCGTCTACAGCCATCGGTTTCGTCTCATAATTCGTGATTCCGGCGCTCTGAAGCCATGAGACAGCCCTGCTGCTGGCGTTGAATTCGACGGGAAGGGTTATGAAACTGAAGAGAGTGGTCATCGCGAACAAGGCTATCCCCAACCAAAGAAGCGCAGGGGTTATCTCGACCAGAAGGACACCTCCCAGAAGCACCCATTGCACCCATTTGCTTGAGAAACTGACAACAGGGACTAGCGCTGTGCGAAGCTTCAGGGGAGCGTATCCTTTAGCGTGCTGGAGCACGTGGCCGCACTCGTGGGCAGCGACAGCGGCAGCTGCGATACTCCTCTGGCCATAGACAGACTCGCTGAGGTTCACGGTCTTTGTCTGGGGATTGTAATGGTCGGTCAGCTTGCCAGGGACACATGTCACCTGCACATCCGTTATACCATTGTCCGAGAGCATCTTCCTCGCTACTTCAGCGCCTGTCATCCCGTTTGATGTAGGGACTTTCGAATACTCATCAAACCTGCTGTTGAGCCTCGCCTGCACGATGTAGCTCAAGATCATCACAAGGCCGGTTATCAGCCAAATCAATCCGTAACTCATAATAGTCTTTTAATTCTCAAATATAGCTATTTTCGTACCGATATTGTCAGAAAAGCAGTAAATTTGTAAGAATTATCTCATCGCGGGATGTCAAACAAAGAGACAGATTTCTCGAGGCTGGAACTCAATCTTCCGAATTGCCTTGACAACTACAGGTACTTCAGGTCGAAGCTTCACCGCTCGACAAAGATGCTTGTACTCGTCAAGGCCAACGCCTATGGACACGGGGCCGTTGAGTTCGCTCTTATGATGCAGAACGCGGGTGCGGATTATCTCGCCGTCGCCCTACCGGTCGAGGGAATTGAGCTCAGGCAGGCAGGTATAAGTCTTCCTATCCTTGTCCTCACTGCGGGTACCGACTTCTTTGACGAGATTATAGACAATCATCTCGAGCCCGGAATCCCCAACATGTTCACCCTCAAAGCTCTTGTGAGGGTTCTCCAGTCGAGGGGGATAAAGGATTTCCCGATTCATCTGAAACTGGACACCGGTATGCACCGTCTTGGTTTCATGACAAGTGAGCTCCCTGATCTTATGGACTATCTTGAGGAGTGCCAGGAGGTCAGAATCAAGTCGATATATTCTCATCTATGTGTGGCGGAGGATCCGGAAATGGATTCGTTCACATTGGGTCAGGCCAGGCTCTTTGAGCGTAATGCCGCATTGATAGAGGACACGATAGGTTATCATCCTTTGTACCATCTTCTTAATTCGGCTGGTATCGAGCGTTTCCCCCAATTCCAACATGATATGGTTCGTCTTGGAGTGGGAATATACGGAATAAGCGCCTTGCCTGGCACTCGTCTGAAACCAGTCGCGTCATTAAAAGTCAAAATACTGCAAATCAAGGAATTGAAGCCTGAAGATGGGGCTATCGGGTATGGTCAGCATGGACTTATCGCTTCCGCTGGTACCAGGATAGCCACGATTCCTGTCGGATACGCTGACGGCATCGATCGCCATCTGGGATGCGGAAGGGCGAGTTTCAACTTGAACGGGCACAGGGTCCCTACAATCGGTAATATCTGTATGGACATGTGCATGCTTGATGTCACGGGTGTCGAATGCGGGGTGGGGGACACAGTGACTATATTCGGTGAGGATCCTACGGTCACCGAAATTGCTGATATTCTTGGGACAATTCCCTATGAAATAATGACTTCCGTGCCTAGAAGGATAGAACGCGTGATAGTGCGCCGTTAGGCAAGCAGACCAGCGAAGACTTTCTCGGCCACCTCGTTACCCTTAACTTTGCGGACAATCTCCAAAGCGAATCTCACCGCACAACCAGGGCCTCGGCCTGTTATCAGGTTGCCGTCAGTCACGGCCGGTTCCCCGGTGTATTCCGCTCCCTCATTCATTAGAGCCTCCTCGAAGCCATCGTAGCATGTGAACTTCTTTCCCTCGAGATTTGGAAGTTGGGAGGCGACCAGGCCAGGAGCGGCGCAAATTGCTGCCACAGTGCCCCCATTTGTGAAATGCTCCCTCATCTGTTCCATCAGATAGAAGTCCTCCGCAAGATTCTTCGCTCCGGGCATACCTCCGGGGAAAACCATCACATCCTCGGGACCGGACCCCGGAATCTGGCAACCATCGAATTCATCCCTGGGCCAGTCGGCCACAACCGGGACGCCATGAGCCCCGCGGACCGTCCTGTCATGGCTGATTGAGACTGTCTTGACATCTATTCCTCCTCTCCGGAGGATGTCCACAGTGGCCAGGGCCTCAATCTCCTCGAAGCCGTCGGCGAGAAATACGAATACACCTTTCATGTCCTATTTGTCATTTGATTTGCTAATTTACTAAAATTACGATAAATTCGCGACACGAATTGAGGTATGGTGTAATGGTAGCACTAGGGATTTTGGTTCCCTCAGTAGAGGTTCGAACCCTCTTACCTCAACTTCCTGTTAATAACACTCATCATGGAACCCGGTAAAAGACTCTTATCCCTTGACGCCCTCAGGGGATTTGATATGATATTCATCATGGGCTTCGCCGCCATCATCAGTTATTTATGCCGTTTATTCCCAGGTGGCGAGTCATGTTGGCTTGAGTCACAGATGCATCACGTGGCCTGGGATGGATTCCGCCATCATGACACAATATTCCCTCTGTTCCTATTCATAGCGGGAGTGTCATGGCCATTCTCGTATGCCAAAAGGATGTCTAAAGGCGCGAGCCGCCGTAGTGTTTATTTGAAAATATTCCAAAGAGGGATAGTGCTATTCCTTATCGGCTTGGTCTATAATGGGTTCTTCAATCTCAACCTTTCCACGCTCCGCTTTTATAGCGTTCTTGGCAGAATCGGTTTCGCCTGGATGTTCGCGGCCCTTCTGTACATCAATTTCAAGCCTAAGGCCAGGGTGGTGATAGCTGCCTGTATCCTTGTCGGGTATTGGCTTCTTCTGAGGTTCGTTCCGGCTCCTGACGCCCCTGCGGGGGCGGGCCCGTTCTCGCTTGAGGGCAACCTGGTGGGATATATTGACAGGATATTGATGCCCAATCATATTTACCAGAAAGGACTTTTTGACCCCGAAGGACTTCTGAGTCTGCTTCCTGCCATCGTGACCGCTATGCTGGGTATGTTCACTGGTGAATTCGTAAAGGTTGACGACGGCAAGATCTCAGGCTCCCGGAAGTCGCTTTATATGGCCATCGCCGCGGTTGTGATGCTCGGAGTAGGGCTTCTGTGGAGCCTCGATTTCCCGATTAATAAGAAGCTGTGGTCCAGCACCTTCGTGCTCGTTGTCGGAGCATATTCACTCGGACTCTTCGCCCTGTTCTATTATATCATTGACGTGAAGGGCTGGAAAGGATGGACCAAGTTCTTCGAGGTGGTGGGACTTAACTCGATCACCATATATATGGCCCAAAGGATATTTAATTTCTCGTCGATCAGTGATTTCTTCCTCAAGGGCCTCTCCAGTCTATGCCCAGAGCCGGTTGGGAAACTCATCCTAGCCATCGGCTACTTCGCCGTGTCCTGGCTCTTCCTTTGGTTCCTTTATAAGAAGAAGGTTTTCTTGAAGGTTTAATCCTTTAATACTGATTAGAAAACCAAGGCGAGTCCGATTCCATTCCCTGTTGGTCCGAAGTCCAATTGGACCGAATGTTGTCCTCCGTTATTATAGGTGTTGACTATCTCGTTTAATGTCCTGTTGTTTTTCGCGATCATAGGGATGCCTATGCCTGTGGCGACTGCTCCCAGTCCGGATGTTATCAATCCTCCGATCGTATAGGGGTTTCCTGCTTTGGCACCTTCTTCCGCTCCGTGTTGGGCACTATCTTGTCCTCCGATACTTCCAACTGTTCCACCGACTGCGGCGCCGATCACGCTGGTGGTCAGTCCAAGAAGCGTTACAAAACTTCCTCCCAAGATAGCGACACCACCACCAATTACGAGTCCAAGGCCGGCGTTTCTGCCTCTTTTAGCCCAATCCCAGGTTGAATTATAGTCTCGACCGTCGATATCGGCCAATAGGGCTGCCTGTGCCTCGGGCGAAAGGCGTTCCCCATCCATCTTAATGTGAGTTCCCGCTCTTCTGATGGTGCCAGTCACGGCATACTGAGCCCATGCGCCAAGAGATAGGGACATAAGCATTATCACGACGATGAATCTTCTCATGATTAAAGAGTTAATGGACTAAAACACAAACACCCACATTGCTGCGGGTGTTTATTTCTGAGGAGTGAGGACTGGCAGATTTGAACTGCCGACCTCTTGCCTGTCAAGCAAGCGCTCTAAACCAACTGAGCTAAGCCCTCGTTTGTTTGGGATTGCAAAGATAGGAATCTTTTTCGATAATCCAAGTTTTTTCTGGCCGAAAATGGATGCAAGTTATCTTTTTGATTTGAAAAAGTCTGTCATCAATGCTCCGCATTCCTCTGCCAGCACCCCTGCGCTGACCTCCGTCTTAGGGTGAAGAAGGGAAGGAGTGAACATTGAGTAGCCTCTCCGCGGATCTATGGCTCCGTAGACGACTCTGCCTATTTGTGCCCAATTAAGTCCTCCGGCACACATAGGGCATGGCTCGACGGTGACGTACAAGGTGCAGTCATTCAGGTATTTCCCTCCCATCGCCTCTGTAGCTGCCGTGATCGCTATCATCTCGGCATGCGCCGTGGGGTCGTGGAGCCGCTCGGTCATGTTGTGCCCCTTGCCGATGATTCTTCCCTTGAAGACCACGACCGCACCAATCGGAATCTCTCCCTCATCAAATGCCGCCAAAGCCTCCCGGAGAGCCTCACGCATGTATTTCTCGTCAATGTCCATCTATCATGAATACAAAAAAAGCAGGCCTTGAAGGACCTGCCGTAAGAGTCACCAGACGATTACCACCTGTCCTCAGATGATACCGTAAGCTTCTTGCGACCATGGCGGCGACGGGAAGCGAGAACGCGGCGTCCGTTGGGGGTGGACATTCTCTCACGGAATCCGTGCTTGTTCACGCGCTTGCGCCTTGAGGGTTGGAATGTTCTTTTCATATCTTCTTTATTTTATATTTTCCAAAAAGGGAGTGCAAATTTAAGCCTTTTACTGAAAATTACAAAATATTTATCACGAATTTCCCCTCGAAATAATTGTCTAGCAGCCATGAACCGACCGGCCATGTGGAAACTGACCCTTTTCTCATCTTGTGGCGGGACATCAAATCGTTTATCTCCTCATTGATATCTCCTCCTTTCAGGTACAGGATACCTTTGGTGTATTTCCCCTTGACCCAAGGGTAGAAATCAGAGAGAGCGGCGACAGCCCTGGACACCACATAGTCAAATCGGCCCGGCAGCGACTCCGCTCTGGCATTAACGACCTCCACATTCCTAAGCCCTAGACTAGCCGCTACCTCTGAGGCTACCAGAGTCTTCTTACGGATTGAGTCACAAAGGGTGAAACTGGTTTCCGGGAATAAGATCGCGAGGGGAATCCCCGGGAAGCCTCCTCCTGTGCCTAGGTCCAGAATGCGGACACCGTTTTGAGGTGACAGCAGGGACGAATAATCCTCCGGATTCCTGACCTTAAGATAATAGGCTATGGCCAGGGAATGGAGCACATGATGGTCGTATATTCCATCCAAGTCCTTGCGTGAAATGACATTGATCTTGGAGTTCCAGTCCTTGTACAACTGCTCCATCTGGCGGTACTTATCCAGTTGATCGCCAGTTATTTCCGGGAAGGACTCCCGGATAATCGCCTCAAATTGGCCGAAATCTATCATATTCCCTCATCCTCCTCTTCGTCCGCCCGGAGGGCGTCTATAATCTGTTTGGCGCGTCTGATCCTGGTCTTGACTGTATTGAGCTCCAGATCCATATTCTCGGCTATCTCATCGTATTTCATGCCATCAATGAGCCTTTTGCGGGCGACTTCCCTGTATAGCTCTGGCAGGCGATCGATGTACTTGACACGCTCTTCCTCAGATTCTGTCTTGATCAGGGTGTGCAAGGCATCCTCAGACTGGTCAGGTATTCCCTCCAGCCCGGATGCCTGGGTCTCGTCGTCGAGATAGACTATCTGGTTTTTGGGATGTATCCGTTTCTCTTTGTCGAGAGTGTCGAGTGTGGTGTTCCTGGCTATCGTGCATAGCCAGGTGAGGAATTGACTCTTCGAGTCGTCGTAGTTATGGATCTGCCGGAAGGCTTTCTCAAAGCTACGTGAGCAGATGTCATCGACATCATAGTCGTCGATATTTTTGAAACGAGTCTTGATGTACGAGCGGAGTTGGTCGATGTGGCGATCCCATAAGGCGGTGAAAGCCAAACCGTTACCATTTCTCGCGAGAATCACCAGCTCATCAATGGGCTTCAAGCCAGTTTGCGCCATAATTACATTCGACTGTGAGCGGAACGCTCAGTTTAACAACATTTTCCATGTTCTCCACCACAATGTGCCCCAGGGTATCGACCTCTTCCGGTATGGTGTCGAAAACAAGCTCGTCATGGATTTGGAGCACCATTTTGGATTTCAAGCCTTTGGCCGACATTTCTTTGTCTATGGCTATCATGGCCAGTTTGATGATGTCCGCTGACGTGCCTTGTATCGGGGCGTTCACGGCATTCCTCTCAGCGAGGGCCCTGATTGTGGCGTTCTTGGAATTGATCTCGGGGATATATCTTCTTCGACCGAATATGGTCTCGACATAGCCGGTTTCCCTGGCCGCCTCTTTAGTGTCCTCAATGAACGACCTGATAGACGGGAATCCGGCGAAATAGTCATCAATGATTTTCTGCGCCTCTTTCCGGCCTATTCGAAGTCTCTGCGCCAGACCGAAGGCTGATATGCCGTACATGATCCCGAAATTGGCGGTCTTGGCGATACGTCTTTGGTCCGCGGTCACTTCCTCATGTGGTATGCCGAATATCTTGGCGGCCGTCGCCGCATGGACATCAATCCCATGCTTGAAAGCTCCGATGAGGTGCTGGTCACAACTGAGATGAGCCATGATCCTCAACTCAATCTGGGAATAATCAGCAGACATGATAAGGCCATCCTTGGCGCTCGGGACAAACGCTTTCCTGATCTCGCGTCCACGGTCTGTACGGATCGGAATGTTCTGAAGGTTCGGATTGGATGAGCTGAGCCTTCCGGTGGCCGTGAGAGCTTGATTGAATGTGGTGTGTACCTTGCCGTCCAAGGGGTCGATATAAGAGGGGAATGGCTCTATATATGTCGAGAGGAGCTTTTTCACAGCCCTGAACTCGAGAATCTCATCCACGATTGGATGCTTGTCGGCTATGTCCAACAGGGTCGTCTCGTCCGTGGAATAGGTCCCGTTGGCGTTTTTCTTTGGTTTGGAAGCAAGTTTCAGCTTGTCGAAAAGAATCTCGCCGATCTGTTTCGGGGAAGAGACATTGAGGGCTGGCTCGCCAGCCAATTCCTTGACTTTCTTCTCTCTCTCCACCATCTCCGCCTGGAGGTGGGCGGTGTAGTCTTTCAATGAGCCTAGGTCCACCCTGATACCGTTTCTCTCCATTTTGGAGAGGACCCGGATCAGTGGCTCCTCCATTGTTATGTAGAGTTCTTTCAAACCCCTGCTAAACAGCTCATTCTCAAGTTTTTCCCCGAGCATAAGAAGGATGACGGCCTCCCTGCTCCTGTCCGTGCCGGCATCGTCTGCCGGTATCTCATCGAAGAGTGATCCGGTCTTGGCGACCTCGGCAATAGAGTTGGTCTCGACCGGGATTCCAAGGAGACTTTGAGACAGCACTTCCACTTTGTGACTCTTCTCCGGGTCTATCAGATAATGCATCAGGCCTATGTCCTGCAGAGCTCCATTTAATGATATTCCCGCAGCCACCAGTGTGTTCATCTGTCGCTTCAGGTCGTCTCCTCTCTTGGCCACTTCACCATCCTCGAGGAGTGCCGTGAAGGCTTTCGCGCCACCATCGGCGACGAGGTACTCATCGCCGGCTCCAGAGGCGGCCGAGACAATCACACGGGTCCTTTCAGCGATTACAGAGCAGACACCGGCCCTCTTTGCGGCGGTGATGACCTTAGAAGGAGTCACCTTGTTGATTTCCAACTGTTTCTCCTCAATCTCGGGAGCTGCGACATGGCCTAAAAACCTTTGTAGTGAGTTGAACTCATACTTCTCGAAAAGATCAGCTAAAGCGGGACCATAGGCTTTGTCAACCTTCATGTCCTCAGTGGCTACCGGGACGTCGATGTCTGTCTTGATGGTGACAAGATCGTGGCTGAGGCCGATGTGTCCTTTGGCCTCCTCGAACATGGCTTGCTGCCGTGGGGACAACTCACCGATATGATCGTAGATACCTTGGACGGAGCCGTATTTAGCGACAAGCTTGCCAGCGCCTACCTCACCCACGCCCTTGACGCCGGGCACGTTATCGGCGGTGTCTCCGCATATCGTGAGCATGTCAATGACTTGGGAAGGGGATTGTATCCCGTATTTCTCAATAATCTCCTTTACTCCGAGAATCTCGTTGTCACCTCCCGCCTTACCTGGCTTGTACTGCCAGATATGCTCATCGATAAGCTGGCCGTAATCCTTGTCCGGAGTAACCATGTAGACGTCAAGGCCTTCCCGGGCGCATCTTTTGGCCATTGACCCGATCACATCATCAGCCTCGTACCCCATTATCATCAATGTGGGTATATTCATGGCCTCGCAGAGCCCTTGAAGAGGCTCGAGAGCGTCGATCACAAGCTGCGGGGTCTCTGTCCGGTTGGCCTTGTACTCCGGGAACATCTTGTTCCTGAAAGTTCCTCCCGGAGGATCGAAAGCGACAGCCAGGTAGTCTGGCTGCTCTCGTTCAATAAGCTCCAGGACATATTTCGTGAACCCGTAAAGGATGGACATGTCCGCTCCTTTGGAGTTGACCATGGGCCTCCGGAGGAAGGCGTAATACATCTTGAACACGAGAGCGTGTCCGTCGATGAAGAATATTTTACGAGGCATCGGGGATGTTGGGTTCTATTCTTCAGGCATGAACATGGGATCCCACGCGGGGAGGAGGATAGGCTTCTGGGCGAGCTGGGCCTTCAGGCTCTCGGGAACATATTTCTTCTCGACCACAAGACGGAACATGTATTCATTGAACCACTCGTCGGTCATGATCAGGTTGCCCTTGTAGCCGCTGGCGGCTCCCCAGCTGTTCTCAACCATCCATTTGACGGGCTTCCCGTTCTTGATGTCGACAGCGATAAGAGTCATGGCGTGGGAGGAGCCACTGGCGTGAGTCATGATCCTCTGCTTCTTATCCATGGGGAAAGTCGTTCCGAAAAGTGAGCCATAGTCGAAGTTGGCAAGGTCGAGGGTGCCTTTCTTCCTGTCGCTGAACTTGCCCACGTCGCAGGAGAAGTACATGGCTGTGTTGTCCTTGATCGAGGCGATGGCGATATCTTTTATGGTCTCGATAGGGACATTGAGATAAACCCAGTTCTGCCCGTCGTAGACATGGCGGTCATAAGCTATCTCATATACTTTGCCATATTCCCTGGAAGGGTCATTCATGAGCATGACATAGCTGTTGTTGAGGTCGACTCCCACCCATTCGTTATAGAAAGACAGGGGAGTGTATTTCTTCGTGCTGATGACCTTGTCCTTTGAGTCGCGCATGGTGTACTCGAACTCCTGCGGAGGCTCTCCTAGGCAAAGGACTAGCATGCGGTATATCTCCTTGAGCATCTGGGTCTTGAGTGCCTGGCAGTCCTTTGCTTTGGCATCCCTGAGCTTAAGACCATCCTCGCGGAGCTTGGTGGCTATCTGTGTGCGCATCTGACCCGTGCTGTTGGCGTTAAAGGTCTCGGGCATGACATCGGAAGGAACAACGCCGTATTTCATGATAAGGTTGGCGACACCAGTGAACTGACCTCCATCTCCGATAGGGTTGCTGAATAGCCAGTCAACCTCACGGTCTTCGAAGCCCTTGTCCTTTGTGTCAATGACACCCTGGAGGAACAAGTTCGCTTTCTCAAGCTGATCGTAGAAGAAACAGTAATTCTGGGAGAAAGTGAAGGCACCGAGGTCGTATTTGTCAATCATCCTGGCCCTCAAAACATTGAGACCAGAGAATAGCCAGCATCGTCCGGATGATTTCTGGTCGGTGATTCCCTTTGTCTTGACCATGTCGGAAAAATGGGTGTCGATCATGGCTATGTTCTCCGAATTGGCGGCCAGAATGCTTATCCCGGTTGAGTTGAGGGCGTTTTTGATGGCCTTGTCAGAGGCTGTCCCCTCATATCCTGTGCGGATTTCCTTAAGCATCTCAGGGGATATGCCTCCCTTCGGATCCGCTTTTTGCTGCGCTGATGCCACGCCGCTGAATAATAAAGCTATTGCGGCAGCGAGAATGATTGTTGATTGTCTCATGATGGTTATTTGATTTCCGTAAAAATAATGATAAATCGCCGGATAACCAACAAATCCCTACATATCAATGTGCTAATATCACCCATTTTTGAGTAACTTCGCGCCCGGTATGATTAAGTTGTTCACGCAGGGAGGCACGGCTGGTGCCATATTAGTTTTGGCTCTTGTGATTGCCTCAGGCTTGTATCTAGGGCGTTTCAAGTTTAAAGGAATATCCCTGGGAACGACGTGGATCCTTTTCATGGGCATCCTGCTAGGCCATCTTGGTCTGCGTATCAATCCCACGATGCTGTCTTTCATCAAGGATTTCGGGCTTATCCTATTCGTCTTCGCGATTGGACTCCAGGTAGGCCCTGGTTTTTTCCGTTCTTTCAAGAAGGATGGCCTTCCGATGAATCTGCTCGCTATCGGGCTTGTCCTGTTGGCGGTTGCCACTACTTTTATTATTCATCTTATCACGGGTGAGGATCTTGGTATCATGACTGGTATCATGTCCGCTGCCGTTACCAACACTCCAGGCTTGGGAGCGGCTCAACAGACGCTTGTTGACGCCACGATCGCCACTGGAGGGTCCGCGGAAAGTGCGGCCGCGGCTTCAGCCGGTATAGCGTCAGCATATGCTGTGGCTTACCCGCTCGGTGTTCTAGGAGCTATCGCGGTTGTGATATTAAGCAAGTCCGTTTTCAAGGTGGATCTTGAGAAGGAGAAAGAAAAGTCTGAGCGGGGTGAGGAAAGCGATTCCAAAGCTTTCCGTCTGACATGCAGGGTGGAGAATCCAGCTGTCTTCGGCAAGTCTCTTCATGAGATCATCGGCACCGTGAATAGTGAGCATCTTGTGATAAGCCGGATGATGAGGGATGGCAAAGTGTCTGTCCCAGATATGGATCTCCCTCTTGAAGAAGGTGACAAGTTGCTGATAGTAACTGATGTGCATCATAAAGGGAAGGTTCCTATCATCTTCGGGGAAGAGTGCGTGGTGGACATGAATGAGTGGATCACCCCTGATTCGAAATTGATAAACAAACGCCTGTCCATCACCAAATCCGCCATCACCGGGTCAAGCCTAAGGAAGTTGGACATCCGACAGAAATATGGCGTTACAGTGACCAGGATACTGCGTTCCGGAGTTCAGCTCCAGGCTGATCCCGATATCATTCTCCAGGTCGGAGACAGCATTCAAGTCGTGGGAATGGAGGATTCCATAGACCAGCTGGCAAAGCTTGTCGGAAATGCTCCTGAGACGCTTCAGAAGCCGAATCTCGTCCCGATATTCTTCGGAATAGCTTTAGGTGTGCTTGTGGGAATGATTCCGATCCGTTTCCCTTGGATGCCGCAACCTCTTAAGTTGGGGCTCGCTGGAGGTCCACTGATTGTCGCCATTCTGCTTGGTCATTTCGGCCCGAAGTTGCGTATCACGACATACACAGCCCTCAGCGCCAACCTGATGATTCGTGAGATAGGAATATCACTCTTTATGGCGGCTGTAGGTCTCGGGGCCGGAGAGACATTCGTATCCAGCCTTTTAGGCGGAGGATATATCTGGATCCTTTACGGATTGATCATCACACTCATCCCAATGACCATAATATCTTTTGTGGCGAGGGCCGTTTTGAAGATGGACTTCTTCAAGGTTTGCGGATTGTTGTCAGGAGGCACGACCGATCCTGCGTTGCTCTCATTCTCTGAGCAACTGTATGGCGGGAAGATAGCCGTGAATTACGCCACTGTGTACCCTCTGACCATGTTCCTCAGGGTGGTTGCCGCCCAGGTGTTGATAATGATAATATTATAAAATTGAGAATATGAAAAGAAACCTGTTCCTAATCTTTGTCGTCATGCTCCTTGCCACGGCATGCGGCAAGGGCCCGAAATCTCCATTCACCAGGAAGGTGTCTGATTATGCCTTAGTGACAATCCCCGCACCGAACCTCAACGGTATCACCGATAATGGTAAGGAAGTTCTCAATCTCTACCGTTTCGCGGCGGATGAGATTGACGCGATTTACTGGAAGCAGTATTTTGGTGACAAGAACGCTCTGCTTGGTGGTATTGATGATCCAAAGCAGAAAGAGTTCGCCACAATCAATTACGGGCCTTGGGACCGTGTTGACGGTCGCTCTTTCGTCGAGGGGTATGGAGACAGGCTCCCTGGGGCGGGCTATTATCCGGCTGACATGACCCCGGAGGAGTTTGAGGCCCTTGAGGACTCGGCTAAATTCAGCCCATACACCCTTATCCGTAGGGATGAGGATGGTTCACTTAAGGTTGTCTGGTATCATGACGCTTACAAAGAGCATATCGACAAGATAGCGAACTATCTGTCAGCAGCTGCTGACATCACAATCAAGCCTAGTGTCAAGGAATACCTTCTCCGCAAGGCTGAGGCTCTCAAGAAAGACGAGTATTACGAAAGCGGCAAGGCATGGCTTGAGATGGAGGACAGCAAGATGGATCTTGTGATCGGCCCTAATGAGGCCGCTGACGACCAGCTATTGGGAATCAAGCGCTCTTATGAGGCTTTCGTCCTTCTCAAGAATGAGGCAAGGACTGAGCAGTTGATGAAGTACGCTTCACGCCTTGAGGAGTTCCAGAGGATGCTTCCTGTCGAGGATATGTACAAGTCTTTCCAGCCAGGGGCAGGGTCTGACATTTTCTCATGTGATGCGATTTATTATGCGGGAAAAGCCAATGCCGGCATCAAAGTCATTGCTTTGAATCTTCCATATGACGCCGATATCCAGAAGGATAAGGGTACACGCACCATCCTTCTCGAGAATGTTATCCGTCAGAAATTCAATTATGTGATATCTCCCACCGGTGATATCCTTCTCGATCAAGCCGCGAAGGCTCATCTTTCCCAGGACGCTTTCTTCTGGAATATAGTCTTCCGTGAGGTAGCCCATGGTCTTGGAGTCAAGGAGACAATCAATGGCAAGGGGACGGTTGAGGAGGCTCTCGGAAGCTCTGCGCTCACTTTTGAGGAGATGAAAGGAAACGCCGTGGGAATGTACCTCGTGTGCAAGCTCCAGAACCATATCGCCATGGACCGTTTGTTCACGACGGAAGATGCCCTCGCCACCTTCTTTACCTCTCTGGTCCGTTCGGAGCGTTTCGGAGAGGGTTCCGCTCTTGGACGTGCCAACACAATGGTGTTCAACTACTTGAAGGAAAAAGAAGCTTTCGACCGCCATCCTGATGGACGTTATAGCATCAATTATGAGAAAATGGAGGCCGCTCTAGGCCAGCTCTCAGCTTTGATCCTCAGGACGCAAGCCACAGGTGACATTGAATACGCTATGTCTTTCGAGGATAAGTATTCTCACCGTGACTCCGACTTCCAAGCTGACCTAATGAATCTCAGCCTCGAGAAGGTGCCTATGGACATCCGCTTCAAATTCAAAAAGTAGTTTTACTGGTATCACGTGAGGAAGAGTCTTGTTTTTGTTTGCCTGATGTCCCTTATCTGCCAGTCGATGCTGGCGGAGAGGGATGTCGTGATGAGAGTCAGCAATGAAGTGATTGACCGTACCGTCTCTTGCGCCGGAGGACATGTCATTGGGACTGAATACAAACTCAGGGATTCCGGGAGTCTGATAAGACCATCCCAGGAGTTCTCATTCTTAGCGAATGATGAGTTATATTCAGGTGATAATCAATGGATTGGCTTTCAGTTAAGGGACACTGTCACGGCGAGTGGGGGACGAGGACAGATCCTTTCCTTCAAAGATCAGAAAAGGACACTGCAGGTGGAACTCTCTTACCTGTCTTTTCCTGATCTTCCATTGGTGAGCAAGACGCTGACTGTGAAGAATCTTGGGTTCGATGATGTGAAACTGGAAGGAGTCAGCGTGGAAAACTTGAACCTTACCCAAGGCCCTATCAACTCCTGGGTGATGGGGAGATACGGGAGATACCAGAACTTGGGCTCCTTCTATGGCGCTTGGGATGATCCGCTTGTTATTGTTCATGCTAACGAGGAAGGTTACGGGATAGCTGTGGGAAACGAGGCTGTGGGTATAGTGAAACGTACCGAAGTGTTCCAGGATGGCCGCAAGTTAGAGTCTGGCGTCACTAAGCCTGGCTCGGCATACCCATTCCGCCGGTGGCTGAAGAGAGGGCAGAGTTGGACTAGCCAGCCTGTATTCACCGCAATCTACGGAAACGGAGAATTCGATCCTCAGCGTATCGTCAACACTGCTGTGCAAAAATACACAAGGCTCCATATGGGAACACGCGTCGAGCAAATCAAGCGTAAACCGATGTTCGTGTATAACACATGGGTCCCTTTCACTCGAAACATTAACGACGAGTTAGTGAGGCAAGTGGCTAAGGCGGCAGCGGAATGTGGGGCTCAGGAATTCATAATCGACGATGGCTGGCAGATGGGACACGGGAGCTCGGATGTGAAAGATGGTGAGAAGGTTGATGACTGGGCGGTGGATACCATCAAATTCAAAGGTGGGCTGAAACCCACGTTCGACTACATCAAGTCATTAGGTATGAAGCCAGGATTGTGGATAAGCTTGGCTCGGTTGGATGCCAACAGTGAGGTTGTGGCGGACAAACCTCAATGGATTATCCGCGACAAGAATGGGAATATCTCTGATCTCCACACCTCCAGCTCCAATAACCGTACTGCCTGTATGGGAACGGACTGGTACGATTACATCCGTGACTTGATTCTTCATTTTGTGAATGATTTCGGATTGGCTTATCTGAAATTGGACCTTGCCATTGTGACTAGCGCATACGTGTTTGATGATGAACAAACAGGGTGTTATGCCACAGACCATCCCTTGCACCGGGATCATGAGGAGTCCTACGATGTCATCTACAGTCGGGCGATGTCTCTCTTTGATGAGTTGCACGAAAAGGCTCCTGATTTGTTTATTGACTGCACATTCGAGACAGTGGGAAAGATTCAGCTCATGGACTATGGAATCGCCAAGCATGCTGATGGGAACTGGCTCAGTAACGTCAATGGATGGTCAAGCAACTCTAATTTGAGGGTTCGGAATCTGGCTTGGGGAAGATCCCCGGCATTGCCTGCCACTTCTCTCGTCATAGGCAATTTGATGATGGATAGAGAGGATCATATCCTGGCATTGAAGTCGCTGGCGGGAACACTTCCTATCATGCTGGGAGATCCCAGGAAATTGAGCGACGAGGAAAGAAAAGAATTCCGTTCGTGGACTGATTGGCTGAAGAACTTGGAGGACCAGCACCATTTCATGTCTTTCAGACAGGATCTTCCTGGGTTCGGGGAGCCTGCCTCAGGCTTCTGGGACGGTTTCGCCCGCATTAATGTTGACACTCAGAGTGGAGGAATCGTGGGTGTATTCCGTGAGAATGCCGCTGAGTCTTCACGGACAGTGACGGTACGGGACCTAAACCCAGAAAGCAAGTATGATGTTTTTCAGGGTCCGGACAGGAAGAAGGTGGCCACTCTCACAGGTAAGGAGTTGGAAGAGAAAGGCTTTATCGTCCATTTGGAAAAGCGGAAGGACGGAGAACTGTTCGAGATAACGAGGACTACTCTGTAAAGGCCTTCTTGTAATATGGCCTGAAAGGATCGTCCACAGTGACGCTCGCGGAGACGACGGGACATGCGGCGAAATAGCCGACCGCGGTCCCGTCGCCTCCTTTTATATTCGTCGGGCAATTGGCGGGTTGGGGGGAGAATAGCGGGATGGCCGATATGGTGCCGTTGAGCAAAACCGCCATCAGATAGTCGAAGTAATCCTTGCTCAGGGTCATAGCCTCCAAGGTCACCACATCGCCTGTCTCAAGGTATTTCGCACAGTCTCCATAGAGCTTTCTCATGATGGAATATTGCATCAATGTGGCTATAGGGAAGCCATTTATGACATTGCCGCTGAAGTATTTATCATCCGTTACTTCGGCCATCTCAAATGGGTAAAACGCCCCATTGACTCCTGCCGTGACATAGTAGTAATCAGTGGTTTCCATGTCCTTGCCCCAAATGGCGATAGTCCAGAGGCTGTCCAACCCCATGGTTTTGTTTCCGGCAAAGGCATAATCTATAGCATCAAGCCGGTAACCGTTATGTGGCATCGTCGCCTCTGCCTCATAGACATCTCCATCGGGAACCGCTATCCTAAGATGATACTTTCCTCCTTGCTCTCCATGATAGCCTTCTGGAGCCTCATAGACACCGGCTTCCTTCTCTGTGAAACGGACCTCTTCCTTCCCGTCGCTGACTGTCACTAAAGCGCCTGAGACTCCGCTTGGGGAGGCCTCCTCGAAGTATGGTATTGTTTTATTGAGGAGAACTCTTTGCGGCCTGTTGGCTTGATCCGTGATGAGAGCCTCGACAGCGAGACGCTCATAATGCTCATCTTTGGAGCGGAGGTCTGTCTCCTCAGAGCAAGCGACCGCCATGATGGCGACGAGAATATATAATATGCTTAAACGCTTCATCACTAGAATTTTATGTTGTATGAGACCGAAGGGATGACTGTGAATAGATAGACTTTTATAGCCTTGGCGGAGTTCTCCATCCGGTTGTAATTGAACGCGATGCTCCAGGCGTTGTGGCGTGAATATGCGTTATAGAAGGAGAGATTCCACTCACCGCTCCATCGTTTCCCGGCCGCCCTTCCCGCGGTCCGGTATGTCAGCGAGAGATCCATCCTGTGATAATCCGGGAGCCTATCACTGTTCCTTTCAGAGAAGACAGGCACCCAAGTGCCCATGTGTGAATACCTTCCGACCGGGTAAGTGGTCGGCGAGCCGCTGTAGAACACCCATTCGGTTGAAGCTGATATTTTTTTGCTGAAGTCGTATGTCAACACAAAATTGACCGCATGCTCATGGTTGAGAGGGGAGCGGTATTTTTTCCCTCCGTTCAGCTCTGGAATGTCGTATAGAGCCCTTGACCATGTGTAGGAGATCCAACCGTTCCATTTGTCAAACTCGTATTTGAGCATCGTCTCAACTCCATACGAGGTTGAGCTTCCGCTTCTCAGCAGGCCCTCCCTATCCTCGTTATCGATGACTATTCCGGGATTCTCCACAAAATCAATCACGTTCTTCCCTGTCTTGTGGAAACCTTCTACAGACGCCTCCAGGGCTTCGTCGGCGAAAAGGGCGTTCAAACCTAGGGAAAACTGGTCAGAGCGCTGGGGTTTTGTGTTTGGGGAGGCTGAGAACCATGTATCGACTGGACTTCCTGTGATGCTGATTCTTGCCTGTTGGAGGTACTGGTACGAGCGGGAATATGCTCCTTTGACAGACCAATTCTTACCGAGTGGCAGTGAGGCTGATACTCTAGGCTCAAGCCCGTTGTAGGTTTTGATCCGATCACCTTTTGGTATGTCGGATACAGATGTCAACTCATGGGTGACAGGGTCGAAGTACTTCTGGGTGGTCCCTCCAAGGGTGGTGAAAGAGGAGAACCTCAGCCCGTAGCGGACCGTAAGGTTCCATAGTTTCTGCTCATTCTGGATGTAGGCTGACGGCTGTACAGCATATGTCGGCGGCATCACGATATTGTTGACTATAGTTGTCCCTCCACGTGGTTTACACTCACCGGGAGCGATTGAGTAATAAGCCATTCCAAGTCCAGCCTGAATAGTGTTACGGGAATTGGCATACAACGTCCAGCCCGCTTTGAGTCCGGTCTCCCTGATGCTTTGGACGTAGTCGAACAGGGCTTCGCTCATATCTCCGGACAGCGTGTTCCGGTAAATGGAGTTGTAGAGAGTCACATCGGAAGTCAAATTATGCCCATATACATGGTTCCACCTTAATGACTGCGTGTGATTGGCGAAGCCGAAATCCATCTTGCCCATGTCGAACTCCTCCATCCCAAGGCCGAACACATCCTTACCGTCAAAGGCGCCGAGATAAAGCCTGTCATTCTTTCCTGCTATCCAGGTCAGTTTAGCGTTCAGGTCGTAGAAGTACATCTTCGTGTTCTCAGGAAGATTGTCCCCGAGCAGAGGGAAGAAGAGGTCGAGATAAGTCCTTCTCCCTGCGGCCATGAAAGACAATTTCTCAGGAATAATCGGACCTTCAACTATTATCTTTGAGGTTATCAGGCCTATTGATGCGTTCCCGCCAAACTCTCGGTTGTTTCCATCCTTTCCGCTTATGTCCAGAATCGAGGATATCCTTCCTCCGTACATCGCCGGGAAGTCGCCTTTATAGAGCTCCGCTCCACGGATGGCATCACTGTTGAACATCGACAGGAAACCGAGGAAGTGACCACAATTGTATACGGGAGCCCCATCCATCAGGATCAGGTTCTGGTCCACGCCTCCGCCCCTTACACTGAATCCTGTGGCTCCCTCGCTTGGTGTCTGCACGCCTGGCATCATCTGGATCACCCTGATTATGTCATTCTCACCCATGAGGGCTGGAAGGCTTTTGACAAGGGTCGCGTCAACCCTCTGCTTTCCCATCTGCGGTATTTTCAACTCATCCCTTTTTGTCTTTGAGAACACAGTGGCGGCCTCAAGGATCTCGTTATCGGGTTCCATCTCAAAGTCCTCCACTTTTGAGGTGGAGGCTGTAATGGCTCTCTCTATCGTCTTGTATCCCGTGAATGAGCAAAGGAGTATAGCCTCACCTTTCTCAATGGCTAGAGAATAGTATCCGGTATTATCGGCGGAAACTCCTGATTTCCTGTCTTTTGTGAATACTACCGCACCTGTCAGTGGTTCCCCGCTGGAGGCGTCCCTGACATGGCCGGAGATGACGGTCTTCTTCCCTTGGGCATCGAGATGGATCCCTGGCAGGAGAGACAGGAGTATTAAAACTGAATATAAGTGTATCCTTCCCATTAATTCATCCTTTCTGACGCGAAGATACAACCATGAAATCGCAATCTGGTTGCATTCTCGGTGAGAATACTTATATTTGACAGTCATTTCCCCGCTTGGTTTATCGATGAGAAACCGTTATCCGGCAGTTGTCGCTATTCTGATTGTGGTCGTCGCCTTCTTGGCGGTGATGGATTTGCTATGCGGAGGAGCTGGTTTCGGTGCTCCAGGTCAAGTGATATTCACGAAGTTACGTCTGCCAAGGATGCTTATATCCCTTCTTGCTGGCGCCTCCCTCGCATTGGCTGGACTACAGATGCAGACAATATTCAGGAATCCTCTCGCTGATCCTCATATAATGGGTGTTAGTGCCGGCGCGGGCGCGGGAGCGGCAGTGGCCACCTTGCTGATAGGAACTTCTTTGCCTGGATTGTTCTCAGGTCTCACTGTTGTGTCAGCCGCTTTTATCGGGGCTTTGCTGACATCCGCATTAGTTGTGATTGTCGCCTCGAGGATGAGGAACGCCACCACGCTTTTGATTTTCGGTGTGATGCTGGGATTCGTGTTCAGCGCATTGACCGCGATCCTTGAGTATTCAGCTAACGCCGAGAGCCTCAAGGTTTTTTACAGCTGGTCAGCCGGGAGCTTCATCTCAGGAGGATATCAAGGGATAGCAATTATCTCCTGCGCTCTTCTCGCTGGCCTTGTGTTGGCACTTTTCAATAACCGTCATCTCGATGTGGCTTTGTTCGGCGAGGAATACTCATCAATGGCAGGAGTCAGCCCATCCCGTACAAGGAACATATCCATGATAGGGAGTTGCCTGATGGCCGGGGCTGTGACCGCTTTTTGCGGACCGCTCGGTTTTGTGGGTATTGTCGCCCCGCACATAGCCAGGGCTGTCGCAGGTACTTCAGTGCATATTAAGACCATCCCGGTCACCTTTCTGACCGGTGCCGGTCTCTCCCTGTCAGCGGACATTCTCTCCCAACTTTTCGCCAGGCCGCTTCCCGTAGGCAGCACAATGGCGATAATCGGCATTCCTATTATTATTTACATTCTTCTCAAGAAATGATAAAGGCGACCGACATAGTATTAGGTTACTCTCCAGAGAGAGCTGTCGCCGGGCCGTTGAGCTTCACCTATGCCGACGGGGAATGCGTCATGCTCCGCGGAAGGAACGGAAGCGGGAAAACCACATTGATGAAGACTATAGCCGGATTGTTAAAGCCGTTGTCAGGAACTATCGTGAAAGGGGGAGAGGCGATCCTGGTGCCCACAAGAATCCCGAAGGTTAAAGGATTCACAGTCATCGATTTCGTGCGGACCGGGATGCTCGCGGAGGCAGGGGCTTTCAAAAAGCTGGACAGGAAGTCCGAGATTCGTGTCGAGGATGCTATCCGGGTGATGAAACTAGGCTCGCTGGCCATAAAAGATATTAGTCAGATCAGTGATGGCGAGTTCCAGAAAGCTTGTGTCGCCGCTGCCCTGACCAGGGAGGCTAATGTGATGATGCTTGACGAGCCGACCGCGTTTCTGGACGTGGAAAACAGGGCGATGGTGTTAAGTACCCTTCAGCGACTCGCTCATGAGACAGGCACCACTATCATCTTCTCCACACATGACATCCACGATGGAGAAGTCTATTCAGACTCGGTTCTTGCCCTTTAATACCTATTTTTTGCTGAAGGCCAGATTAACGCTCTGATAGAAGGCTTGAGCTTCCTTAAGGACATCATCCCTGGTCCTGTCCATCAAATCCTCGTCGTAAGTCCACCCGTCGTGCTGAGTGACGGCAAACTGCTGGAAACGGCGTACGGGGGAGAGCACGGTCAGTACTCCATCCGCATAATACCCCAAGTCCTGATATGTGGCCATAAAGGCCCGCTCCTTGAAATCGTCCGCGAGTATATCCCTTCCATAGAAAGGAGCCTCATAGGATAGATGCAGCATTGACATCACAGTTGGCATGATGTCGATTTGTGAGCATACTTTGTCAATATAGCGAGGCTCGATAAAGCCGGGCGAGTAAATTAACGCCGGGATATGGTAGCAGTCCACCGGAAGCGAGGTCTTGCCGGCTGAAGATGCGCAGTGGTCGGCCATGATGATGAAAACCGTCTCATTAAACCATGGCTTCTCTGAGGCTTCGGATAGGAATTGTCCGATGGCCCAGTCGGTATATTTTACCGCGGCATGGCGGCTCATGGGATTGCCATCGTATTGGATCCGGCCTTCCGGATAAGTGTAAGGACGATGGTTGGAAATGGTCATTATCTGGGCGAAGAATGGTTCTCCTGCCGCCCAGGAAGCGTCAAATCGCAGCATGGCCTCACGGTAGGAATCCTCATCAGAAGTACCCCAGATGTTAGAGAAAGCGATAGCGTCCTTGTCATAGGTCTTCTTGTCGACAATATCATATCCGCAGTTGCCGTAGAAGGTCCCCATGTTGTCGAAATAACTGTCGCCACCATATATGAAGCTGGTATGGTAGCCGTTTTGACGGAATACCTCTCCGGTTGAGAACAGTCCCGTATTGTCAGGCCGCTTGACCAGGCTCTCTCCAGATGATGGCGGGATATTGAGAGTCACGGCCTCCAGTCCTCGGACTGTACGGTTGCCCGTAGCGTAAAGATTGTCAAAGACAAGGCTCTCTTCCAGCAGGGCGTCCAGGTTCGGGGTTATCCCGTCTGTCGAGCCGTAGCGGGTAAGGAAATCAGCGCTAAGGCTTTCAACCGTGATCAGAACGACATTCTTCTTGATAGGTGGTAGGCTGTCCCTGACAATTTGTATCCCGTTCTCGTCCTGACCGCTCATAAGCTTCTTGAGAGTCTCTGCCTCATCCTGTGGAATCATCGCATAGAACTGCTCGTAGTCCAGCTCGTTGGATGCGAATGCCTCCAGGAAGTCCCAGCATCCGTTCTCCTGTATCTGGGTCGCGAATAGATTCTCCCCGCCGAAATGCCGGTAACCATAGTGCAACCAGCCATAACTTACAACGCATGCGGCCGCGAGGGCAGCCAGAGTCATGCCCCATCGCTTCCAGCTGGAAATCCCGCTTTGATTGACATCCTTACCTTTGGTCATCCACCAGCATATCACACCAGACACCACGAGCATGGCCAAGATTATCCAGAACATTGGATAAGACTCGAATATGTTGCCGATGACCTCGTTAGTGTAGACCAAGTAGTCCACCGCTATGAAGTTGAACCGCACGCCGAATTCGCCCCAGAAGACGACCTCGCTGATAGCGATGGTTATGGCGCAACAGCAGTATAGCATCATCATTATCCAGATGGCGGCTGTACGCCAGCCTTTCCGGACCTTCGGCACAAACACTTTGATTGTCAAGCAAAGCCAAAGGAGAGCGAGAACCGCATTAACGATCCTTGGCAGCGGACCGCCATATTCATCCGTGATATCATTGAAAAATAGGATGTAAGCTGTCAGAAGAGTCATGCCACCCCACAATATCCATTTATATGGCTTGCGGTACTTGTCATCCGTCAGGAAAGTGTAGAATATGAAGGCGGGCACCAATGCGATGGCTGTGAAAGCCAAATCGTTGAGGAAACCTAACACAAAGATCTTAAGCCAATCGATCCAGCCCCAGTCCACCGTTGTGAGGGGATGAAGTATCAGGACAATCCGGATAAGAAAGCCCAAAACCAATGTGAGGCAGAGAAAGCGTGGCGCGAAAAACGCGAACCAGTCAGTGACTTTTTGTTTGTTCATCTACAATCAGATTTTTCTTCCTTTAGGGACTATGACCCGCAATGCCGCGGGAGCGACTTCGACAGTGATCTCGGTTCCTTTCATGCATGGGTCTCCGTCATGATGGGCTGGACCCATCGAGGAGCGGTGGATGGTGATTTTCTTACCTCTCAGCATTACGGTGCGGCGGCTTTTGTGGGCGAATCCTGTAAGCAGACGGGTCGCTAGTGCCGGGATCTCCCATGTACGGAAAGGCTTTACAATCGTCACGTCCAATATCCCGTCTGTAAGCGAAGCCAGAGAGCATATCCTTGCCTGGTTGCCCCACTGGTTGGCGTTCCCGACCGTGACGAATATGGCTGGAGTGACCATCTTCTTGCCGTCCACATCGATAGTGTAAGTGTCAGGGGTGAAGTGCCGCCATATTTTCCAGGCAAGGGAGATATAGGTCCAGAGGCCTCGGCGGTCCGCTTTGTCAAACTGCCAGGCAACCTCGGCATCCAAACCGACTCCCGTAGTGCAGAAGAAGGGTTTCCCGTCAAGGAGCCCGTAATCCATCGATGCGGTAATGCCTTCCTCGAGTATCCTGAGGGCGGCCTCGGTTTTCCTGCTTATGCCCAGATGAAGAGCAAGGCCGTCACCACTGCCACACGGAATAATACCCATGGTCTTATCCGTGCCGATAAGCCCTTGAGCCACTTCGCTGACCGTCCCGTCCCCACCTACCGCCACCACGATGTCGGCATCGGTGGAGCGGGCTATCTCGGTGGCATGGCCGGGACGTTTAGTGAATATGGTCTCATACGCGAAGTCGTGTCGCGCGATGGCCTTCAGAATGGGTCCTTTATCCTTCCCGCCGGAAAGCGGGTTGACAACGAAACAGATTCTTTTCAATGTGTGGCTGACAGGGAAATCAGTAGCTCTGGGCGATGGCGATGAAGTCGTCAGCCTTGAGGGCGGCGCCACCGATCAGTCCACCGTCGATATCCTTCTGGGCGAAAAGCTCCTTGGCGTTCGAAGGCTTGCAGCTTCCACCGTAGAGGATGGTGGTGTCCTCAGCTACGGTCTCACCGAACTTGCCGGCGAGGACCTTGCGGATGCAAGCGTGAATCTCCTCAGCCTGCTCGGCTGTGGCGGTCTTTCCGGTACCGATGGCCCAGACGGGCTCGTAGGCCACGACGATCTTAGCCATATCCTCAGCTGTGAACTGGAACAGCACGTTCTCTATCTGGCTGGTGACAACCTCGAAGTGCTTGCCGGCCTCTCTCTCGTCAAGATTCTCGCCGACGCAGAGGATTACGCCAAGGCCAGCGCCAAGGGCGAGTTTGACCTTCTCAACAAGCTTCTCATCAGTCTCACCGTAGTACTGCCTTCTCTCGGAATGCCCGAGGATTGTCCACTGGCAACCAACAGAGGTGAGCATGCCGACGGAGACCTCACCAGTGTAGGCTCCCTTCTCATGGTCAGCGCAGTTCTGTGCGGAGACCTCAACCTTTGAGCCCTTCACAGCCTCGGCGACAGCGCAGAGGTGGGTGAAAGGAGCGGCAACGATAAGGCCGACATTCTCGGGAGTCTCAACAGATTTAGCGGCGACGGCTTTGGCGAGCTCAATGCCCTCCTGGAGGTTGGTGTTCATCTTCCAGTTTCCAGCGACGATTTTCTTTCTCATATTCTTTGATAATTAGTTGTTAATTTCAAGTTGTTAGTATCTTTACAGTCTGCAAATTTAACTTATTTTACCTAAATTCGCGAGATTTTAAAGAGCAAAAAGTATTTAATAAATAAGATGAAGAATTTCGTAGAGGAACTCAAATGGAGAGGCATGATCCAGGACATCATGCCGGGAACAGAGGAAAAACTCATGGAAGGCCCGCAGGCGGCATATGTAGGAATCGATCCGACGGCTGACTCCCTGCACATTGGTCATCTTGTCAGTATAATGATACTCAGACACTTCCAACAGTGCGGCCATAAGCCTATCGCTTTGATTGGTGGCGCCACCGGCATGATCGGAGATCCATCGATGAAGTCTCAGGAGCGTAAACTCCTTGACGAGGAGACCCTGCTTCACAACATCGAGGGCATCCGAGCGCAGCTTTCCAAGATTCTTGATTTTGATTCCGACGCCCCTAACAAAGCCGAGCTTGTAAACAACTACGATTGGATGAAGGGGTATTCATTCCTCAACTTCATCCGAGACATCGGCAAGCATATCACCGTCAATTACATGATGGCTAAGGATTCCGTGAAGAAACGTCTTTCCGACGAGTCCCGCGAGGGCATGTCCTTCACTGAGTTCAGCTACCAGCTGCTCCAGGGATATGATTATCTTTGGCTCTATGAGCACATGGGATGCCGTCTCCAGCTTGGAGGAAGCGATCAGTGGGGAAATATCACCACCGGTACCGAGCTCATCCGCAGGATCCTCGGCAAGACCGATGCGTTCGCCCTCACATGCCCGCTCGTCAAAAAGGCTGACGGAACGAAATTCGGTAAGACCGAGAAGGGCAACATCTGGCTTGACCCTGAGAAGACCTCACCTTACGAGTTCTATCAGTTCTGGCTCAATGTAAGCGACGAGGACGCCGAGAGATACATCAAGATATTCACGATGCTCCCTAAAGAGACTATCGATGCCGCGATTGAGGAGCACAGGGCGGATCCCGGACGCAGGACCCTCCAGCAGCTCCTCGCGAAGGAGATCACCACGACTATCCACGGTGCCGCTGAATATGAGAACGCCGTCTCCGCTTCCAAGATGCTTTTCGGCAACTCCACTTCCGACGAGCTCCGCAAGCTTGACGAGAAGACTTTCCTGGCGGTTTTCGCCGGTGTTCCGACTTTCGATGTTCCCCGTTCGGAACTCCCGTGCAACATCCTTGACTTCCTTGCTGTCAAGACCCAGGTTTTCCCTTCCAAGGGCGAGGCAAGGAAGATGACTGTCGGTAATGGTGTTTCCATCAACAAGGACAAAATCACCGACATCGAGTACCAGATCTCGGAGAAAGACATAGTGGACGGGAAGTACATCCTGGCCCAGAAAGGAAAGAAGAACTACTTCATAATCAATATTATATAATTATGGAAAAGCAGGCCACGACAAGACAGCTGAAGGTCGCTCGCGAGATCCAGAAGGACCTCGCCGAGATCATCCGCGGCAAAGGCATGGCCTTCTTCGGAGGTGCCATGGTCACTGTCAGCGAGGTCAGGGTCAGCCCAGACCTCTCTATAGCTAAGACCTATGTGAGCATATTCCCTTCTGCTAAAGCGGAGGAGGTGATGAAGATCCTGAACGACAACATCCGTGAGCTTCGCGGCGCTCTCGGGCGCCAGGTCGGAAGACAACTCAGGATTGTACCTGAGATCGTTTTCTACCTTGACACAACCCTCGATTACGCCGAGCACATAGAAGAATTGCTCAAGAAATAGGAATCACCTTAAAATGCGGACGGTTACACCCGTCCGTGTTTTTTTGTCTCCACACCATAGCCAGTATGTGTCGCCCTGGGTCTTGGCGACTTCGAATTTTCCCTTCATGGTTTGGGCGGAACTACCTGAGGACCAAGTTATTGTGGCTTCCAACTTCTGTCCTGTGGAGGAGGGGAGAGTGGAGCATGTGACCGTGTAGTATTTCTTCATTGAGTCATCGAAAACCCGGAATTCCTTTTTTGATGCGTTATAACCAAGCTGCCAGCTGGCAGGGTCGTACGTGTACACAACGCTCCCACCAATAGAAAGCTCTATGTTTGAGCTGCCTATGAACGAGCTGTCTGGCTCAAGAGTCCTGTCGCAAGAGGAGAACATGACTGCCAGGAACAGAATGGCAGGGAATATTGATAGGGTTTTCATCATTGCAGTATTATCTCTTTATACAGGATATCTTGGGTGCCGTCAGAGTGGTATACCACAGCTTTCAGCACTCCTGATTTGGCGGGGTGGAAATAACCGCTGCCGTCGGTTTGGATCTGAGCTCCGTCATAGCTCCAACTGACTTTCTCTCCTACAGCGTTATAGACCCGTAGTGGCAGTCCTGATCCGGTCGGGAACCTTCCGCCGATTCTGGAGCCGGAGAGATATTCGAGGTATATATATGGTTGCCCTCCAGAAACCAGGGCCTTGGTGAGGAAGTCACTCGAGACTATGTCGCCGGTCACCCCATTCCTGTCGAATGAGATATCTACAGTGTATGGCGTGGTGGGGGAGAGGCCTTCCAAAGTGATTGAATAATTCCCGTTCTCATAAGGTCTGATCCGCTCGGTCTTAGTGCTTCCTGATGTCTTCCCCCATGTCACGATGGCGTCTCCTGTATAGCCCTCCACATCTGACTTCCATGTCAGGATGGCGGCGTCTTGATAGACCTCTGTGAGCACGTCTGTCGCCTTTGGCACTATGTCCGAGCTGTTGTAGACGGTGAAACTGACATTGTCCCCCGATACCTTTATGCCTGAGATGGCAAATGGAGACAGGGTGCCGTCGTTGAACTTGAAAGCTGGCGACGAATTGATATTGAATGAGGAAATATTCTTGTATGGAAAGAACGCCTGCCTGACATCCATGGCGTCCGAGGAAGTCTCAACCATGTCGGCGCATTCGAATGCGGGGTTGCAGTTGATCTCATTGTTTTCCCATCGATACTCCGCGGTTACGGTCTTGCCGGCGTCATCTGACCAACCGGCTTCATTAGTGGTCATATCCACATGGTAAATGGCCAATCCCGAACCTCCGATAAAGGCGTCCCATCCTTTTTTCGCCCTGCATTCGAAAAGGAAGAACTCGTCAGGGTTAGAGGGGTTCTCGAGTACCAGATAGCGACCGTTTTTGTTCTCAGGCTCGAGAGTATAAGTCCCAATGGCCATATCCTCAGGCTTGCCTATTCCGAACATGTGCCTGTCAAGGGCGTTGAAATACGGCGGAGTGTTACCATTATCATTGAAATTACCGCCGTCCATCAATGATGTGGAGCCCCACATACCTTTCGACATGCCTCCGCTCCCTTCCTCGTCGGTGTCGTAGTAGTCCTCAAGTCCGAGAGTGTGACTATACTCGTGGCAGAAGGTTCCGATTGAGCAAAGCCCCCATACAAGCTGTCCACCGCTGTTCTGGCTTTTCACGGTGAGCTCGGTGGAGAGGGCGTAGGTGCGTATCCTCTTCCCGTCCAGGGTGAGATCGGGAACATACCACTGGTGAGGCCACATGCAATCAGAATCGGCACCCTCAGCCTCGCTCTTTCCCGCGACTATCACGAAGACATTGTCCACGATCCCGTCACCGTCATCATCGTAGCTTGAGAAATCCACTTGCGGGTTGGAAAGGACGCAAGCTTCCCGGACAAGCTCCTGTGGATGCATGTCCTGCCCGGCTTTGTCTTCGTCGTTCTTTCCGTAATAGTCATGATTCTTTGATAGTGTGACTACGGGACCTATCGTGAAGTTGAACTCGTATTGGCCTTGGAATTGGTCGTTGAAATAGTCCAGGACACTTTTGGTGCCCTCTTTTGTGATCAAGTTCACGAAATCCGAGCGCCTTGTTTCTCCTCCGGTGAAGCTTATATCCTGGAATTGGGCGAGTATGACGATGCAGTGCCTTTTTATTGGTGAAGACCCCCTCGTGGCGGGATGGAAGCGGACGGCTTCACGCCTGTCCCTCCGGACCGCCTTAGTCTTGTTTTTCAAGACTGCCCACGGAATAGAGTGACTTGCGGCCAGGATGTCCGCGGGGGCTTTGCCACCAATCCTGTAGCCGGAACTTATCCTTGAGCCATCAGGTCCGAACGTGGCGTAGTGATAATAACCGTCGTCACCTTTTACAACCGCATGGCCATCAGCCGTGGTGAGGACCTTCATGAATTCATCTCCATGGAGATTCGCCATAAAAGACGTTCCGTCAGGTTGGGACATGAGAAAGGCCCCCTTCCTGGGAGATGTCCCTGTAACCGGGAACCCAAGAAGTATAGCCAATATTAATGTGAAAAAAGACCGTCTCATCAACAAAAAGCGGCCCCCTTGATGGCGGCCGCTTGTAAATGGTTTGTAGTGAATTACTTCTTGGCTTCGGCGACGGAAACTTTCCTGAACTCCTTGAGATCCTTCATGAGTTCGAGGGCAGCCTTACGAGCGCGGGCACCGGCGGCCTTGTTACCTTTTTCTACCTGAGCGTCTGCGTTCACGACAAAAGCCTCAAGTTCTTCCTTGATCTGTGCTACAAGCTTTTTCATTTCTTATAAAATTTAGTGAGTTGTTAATATAATGCTCTGTACTATCTATACTTACGCTATTCCAGCACGCAATATATGCAAAAAAAAGGAATAAACAAATAAAATTGACAAAAAAGCTATTTAACACCTTACTTCTGTCTGGAGTTAAGGAAGTTCATCGCCCTGTCCGCGCCGATTGTCGAATAATTCTTTATTCCCTCAATAACTTTGGCGCAGATCCCGGGAATCTCGGCCTTCTGTTCTTCGGAAAACTGGCCCAGAACGTAGTCAACCTGGCTGCCGGGATGGAAATCGTTTCCAACCCCGATCCTAATCCTGGCCCAGCTGGTGGTCCCGAGCCGGTATTCAATGTCCCTCAACCCGTTATGCCCCCCATCGCTTCCGTTCTTGCGCATCCGCACAGTCCCGAACGGAAGGTTGATGTCGTCACAAACGACAATCAGGTTCTCGAGTGGGAGCTTAAGTTTGTCCACCCAATAGCGCACAGCGTTACCACTGAGGTTCATGTATGTGGATGGCTTAAGCAGGTAGAACTTCCGTCCCTTGAAGCTTGCCTCAGCCACGTCTCCGTAGCGTTGGGTGCTAAAAGAAGCATTGGATGCCTCGGACCAGGCATCCAATACCATAAAACCCATGTTATGTCTGGTTGAAGCGTACTCGGCGCCTATGTTACCAAGACCGGCGACAAGATAGTTCATACCAGGATCGACTTCAGGCCGCTTTTTACTCAGCAGCGCCCTCAGCACCTTCAGCAGCGCCTTCATCAGAAGCCTGTGCGGACATGTTGCGGGTGGTCTTGACTGTGCAGATGATGGTACCCTTAGGGGAGACCACATTGACACCGTCGAGCTTGATGTCACCGGCGACAATCCTCTTCTCGATGTCGAGAGGGGTCACGTCGATGTCAAGAGTGTCGGGAAGATCCTTCATCAGCGCGCTGATCTTGATGAATCTGGACACGAGAACGAATTTTCCACCTTTCTGAACGCCCACGGGGTGACCACTGACCACCACGGGAACCTTGATAGCGATAGGCTTGTCCTCAGAGACGGCGAGGAAATCGACATGGAGGCAGTTGTCCTTGACAGGATGGAACTGGAGCTCATGGACGACGGCGGTGTAAGCCTTGCCATTGTCAAGCTTGATGTCGATGATGTAGGAGTTGGGGGTGTTGGTGATACCCTGGAGGTCCTTGTCAGTGACTGTGAAAAGAACATTCTCCATTCCCTGGCCATAGAGGTTGCAAGGGACAAGACCCTGTTTGCGGATCGCTTTGATGACGGCTTTGTTGCCGACCTCACGGACTTTGCCGTTAATCTCAAAATGCTTCATTGAACTTTGTATAAAATGTGTTACTCAACCCCGGAAAGGCCGGGGCCCCATCGCACCAAAAGCGCGTCCGGCGCTTTTAAGCGGCCGCGAATATAGTTATTAATTATTTAATACGCAATTATTTTACCAGTCCAATGGCCTTGTTCCAAGGCTCTTCTTTATAGTAAGAGTCCAGAAGGGCTGTCCCGGCGCATGGAAGGTACATGCTGAAGCCGGAATAAGTCTTGATCTCGAAGCTGTTGATAAAGAATGGAGTGGCGGCCTTGTACATTATGCAGTCTGACAGGGCGTTCCGCAGTCCTGCCATGTCGGCGTCGGAAACACCACTCTTGGCGAATATATCCTCGAGGTCGTAGAAATAGTGTCTGTTCTGTCTGAAATAACCTTGAATCTGGCTTGCCGGGGCGTGAGCGATGGCTTCAGAGTAGTCTGTCACGAGTTTGGCGCACTCTTGGGCTATCTTCCCGAGACCTTCCGTCCTGAGCAGGGTCACGGTACAGGATCGGTAGTCACCGGTTTGTTTGTCGTACCTGTCGAATGAATCCTTGAACAGGCCTGTCAGATCAGGAGAGGTCCCTCTAAGTAAGAAGTCAGTTATCTTGGTGTAGTCGTATGTGCCGGCGGCGAGCACCTCGGCAGGTGAGATACCTATATAGTCCACCTTATCCTTGAGAGCGTAAGCTATCTCGATGCCTCCACTGAAGCACATGTCGAAAAGAAGGTAGTCCAGATGGAAAGGAATCCCTTCAATGAATTCGGTAACACTCATCTCGACGTCACCAGAGGCCATTTTGTCCTGACCGATGCTCCTCACCATCCAGGCATAAGGGTCGTCATGCTCCATATCTCCTGACGGCACTCCCAGTACCCGATTTGATTTTGACATTCTCTTTCCGCTGAGCTTATGGTTCCTTTCGAATGCCGATGGATTGTTGAAGTAGCCGGTGGGAAGCCATCCGGAACCATGTGACGAGAATACCATCCCGTATCCTTTCGCGGGGAAAGAGGAATGGACAAGATTCAGGACGTCTCTCATTGTCTCCCCTGAGGAAGCCACGACTGAAGACGGATATGTCTTCAGGGTGTCCGAGACGATATTGCCTTCGTGGTCTTTGTATATTCTTCGGAGATATGACGGGACAGCCTTGTAGTTGGCGTTTATCGCGAGTTTGGAATAAACCAGCACAACGTCGTCATGCCGTCCATTCCCGGGAATGTACCCCTCGGGAAGAGCGACAGTCATGTTGGCCTCTAGATCGTAATTAAGGGAGTTGAACCCGCATTCGTAGAATAGGAGCACTCTTCGAGTCTCCTTCATGGCTTGCCGGTTTCCGTGCGGAGTATAGTTGATGCCTTCCTCATCAGCTTCTATGCCGAGGTCGGGATCCTTGGGGTCGCAGAACGAGAAAGTGAGGGTGGCCGAAATGACCGCCGCCAGGCGCAGTATCGTATGTAATATGCCATTCACTCGCATAATATCTGTACTTGTCTTTCTTTTCCTAATTTACAAATGTATAAATAATTTCCCGATATCGCGTATATTTACATCATGAAAACTTTGATAGACGAGTTCGCTGACATTAAGATAATGCGGTTCGAAGTGCCTGGGTGGAAGGAGTTGAGTCTTCGTCAGAAAGCCTATGCGTACCACCTCGCTGAGGCGGCCAAATGGGGACGTGATATCACATGGGACCAATACTGCGAGTGGAACCTTCCTGTACGGCATCTGGTCGAGAGGATTCTCAAAGAATACCATGGAGACAGGAATTGTCAGAGTTTCAATGATTTCCTCGTGTATGCGAAGCGTCTGTTCTTCTCCAATGGGATGCATCACCACTATGCTGAGGACAAGTTTTTCCCTCAATGTCCTAGAGACTATTTCCGTTCCTTGGCAGAGGACTCGGGATGCTCAGAAGGTTTAGGAGAGCTTCTGGGAGTCATTTATTCTCCAGAAAGGTTTCCCGTCCGCCGATCCGTCTCTAAGGAAGGAGACATAGTCGCCCAGTCATCCGTGAATTTCTACGCCGGGGTCACAAGGGAGGAGGTTGAGGACTTTTATTCAGCATTAGAGGTGCCTGATGATCCAAGGCCGGTATCTTACGGGCTGAATACCAAAGTGGTGAAAGAAGAAGGGAAGGTGGTGGAGAAGCCATGGCGTTCAGGCGGTATATATGGTGCGGCTATAGACAAGATAATCAAGGAGTTGGAGAAAGCCCGTGAGAATGCGGAGAATGAGAGGCAGGATGAGGCGATAAGTCTTCTTGTTGATTATTACATGACTGGCGATCTTCGGACATGGGATGAGTTCAGTATCCTTTGGACAGGGGAGACAGCTGGCAAAGTGGATTTCATAAACGGGTTTATCGAGGATTACGATGACCCTCTAGGGCGCAAGGCGACTTGGGAAGGATATGTGAACATCAAGGATGAGAAGGCCTCCGCCAGGACTGAGATCTTAAGTTCCAACGCCCAGTGGTTTGAGGATCATTCACCTGTGGATCCCCGTTTCAAGAAACCCCATGTCAAAGGAGTCACAGCCAAGGTTGTGACAGCGGTTACCCTTGGCGGAGCGACATATCCGTCGACTCCGATAGGAATCAATCTCCCGAACGCTGACTGGATCCGGAGGGAATACGGTTCCAAGTCAGTGACGATCGCCAATATTACCAGGGCGTACGATAAAGCGGCTCTGGAGGCCCCCAAGAGCGCTTTGGCGGAATTCGCTTATGATCAATCCGAGATAGACGCTTATAAAAAGTATGGCAGTTATGACGATGAGATACACACTGATCTTCACGAGTGTCTCGGGCATGGCTCAGGGCAACTTCTCCCAGGTGTTTCCCCAAATGCTCTCGGTGAATATCAAAGCGCTTTGGAGGAAGCCAGGGCGGATCTTTTCGGGCTTTATTATATAGCGGACCCTAAGCTTGTCGAGTTAGGTATCATGCCTGACTCCGAGGCGTGGAAACCGGCTTATTCCGGCTATATAAGGAACGGATTGTTCGTTCAGTTCTCACGGGTGGAGCTTGGGAAGAAAAACACTGAGGCCCACATGCAAAACCGTAAGCTGATAGCCCAGTGGTGCTATGAGAAAGGCTTGTCTTCCAATGTGATAGAGAAGAGAATACGGGACGGGAAAACCTATTTCGTGGTTAACGATTTCCTGGCATTGAGGGGACTATTCGCTGAGTTGTTGGCTGAGGTCCAGAGGATAAAATCGGAAGGCGATTATGAGGCGGGTAAGGAATTGATCGAGCGTTATGCGGTGGATATCGATCCCGACCTTCACAAAGAGGTCAGGGAACGATACCAAGCTCTTGGGCTGAGGCCGTACGGGGGATTTGTCAACCCGGATATCAAGCCAGTGTTCTTGAATGGAAATATTGTTGATTATGAGATAGTTCCGGTTGAGGATTACCTTTCTCAGCAACTGGAGTACGGCGATAAATACAAAACACTATAATGGATCTCACGCACAAGATAATCTCGGATTACTCATTTTACCTGAGGATTGAGAGGGCGTTGTCTCCGAACACTGTGGAGGCGTACACTTCCGATGTGGATAGCTTTTTCTCAAGCGTGGCCTCGGAGCCGTCGACTGTTTCCACGCAAGACATCCTGGATTATCTCGCGGAGAACGCGAGACTCTCCAAGAGGTCCCAGTCGAGGCTTCTGAGCTCTCTCCGATCCTTTTTCGACTGGCTGGTCATGGAAGGTGACCGGAAAGACAACCCTTGCGACCCTGTCGATTCTCCAAAACTGGGGAGATATCTTCCTGAGGTTCTGTCTGTCGATGAAGTCACCTCGATTATTGACTCAGTAGACCTCTCTAAATGGACCGGGAAAAGGGATAAGGCTATCCTGGAGATCCTTTATGGTTGCGGGCTTCGTGTCTCGGAGGCCGTTGGGCTGAAGATATCCAACGTGTATCTTGACGAGGGCTTTGTCCGTGTCGTGGGCAAGGGTGACAAAGAGAGGATAGTCCCGATGGGGGAGATGGCCGCCTCTGCTGTAAGGGAATATATGGCTGTCCGTCCGGATCCCGCTTCTCCGCAATATGACGACATATTATTCCTCAACCGTTTCGGAAAGGCGATCAGCCGGGTGGCTCTTTTTAACATGGTGAAGAATCAGGCTATGGCGGCTGGAGTGAACAAGGAGATATCTCCTCACACTTTCCGCCACAGTTTCGCGACTCATTTGATTGAGAATGGGGCTGACCTGAGGGTTGTCCAGGAAATGCTCGGCCATGAGAGTATTCTCACTACCGAGATATATACGCATATAGATAGCTCAACTTGGCAGAGAGCTATCCTTGAGCACCATCCCAGGGGTTAGGCTTCGTTTGTGTGTCGGGCGGCCTCCTCGGCCATGACTTTGTTGTAGCAATCGCGGCAGAGGGGCTCGTAGGCGTCTTTCTCACCCAGGACCACGAGCTCCATACTGTTGGACAGCCGGTGTGAGTGATTGGCGAGATTGCCGCATTTGACACAGATCGCATGGACTTTACGCACCTCCTCAGCCACGGCCATCAGATAAGGCATGGGGCCGAAAGGCTTCCCTAAATAATCCGTGTCCAGTCCGGCGATGATCACTCTTTTCCCTCTGTCCGCAAGCTCCTGCGCCACATCCACGAGAGACATGTCGTAGAACTGTGCCTCGTCGATACCGACCACCTGCACGTCATCAGCGACGTTAAGCATCTCCTTGGGGTCCTTCACGGCATGGCAGGGAATCTTATGGAAATCGTGGGAGACGACATCGTCCTCAGAGTAACGGGTGTCTATTGTTGGCTTGAATATCTCGATCTTGAGATTCGCGAATTTCGCCCTGCGGATCCTACGGATCAACTCCTCGGTCTTTCCCGAGAACATGGAGCCGCAGATCACCTCGATCTCTCCGGCTTTTTTTATGTTTTCTGAAAACATTTCGTTAGATTTGTAAGGATTTCACGTTCCGTACAAAGATAGCAAATTATAGTTTTATGGGAAATATAGATGAGAAAACAATAGCTGCTCTCCTTGAGAGGATAGAGTCTTTGAAGAATGAGTTGTCTCTCCTCGAGGAGCAGGTCAAAGCGTTGCCGGTGGATGCCGGCCAGCCGGAAGTCGACGGCCATCCGGAAGTCGCCGGCCAGCCGCTCGAGCCCGGCCGCGTCCATCCTCTATCCGCAGCGGCTGATTACGGCCTAAGCTCGACGGCTGCCCCGGCGGTAGAGGCTCCAGCTGAGCCAGTCTTGGATGTCGCTGAGGTTGAGGTTGAGGCTGAGGCAGAGGTCATCCTGAGCGAAGCGAAGGATCTTCCTGAGTCTCAAGACCTTCCCGTCGAAGAGCCCGAGGAGGCGATTGATATCTCGCCGGTTGATGACACGCCGATCGACATCTCTATCCCCGGTGTTGAGGATATGCCGGTAGAGACCGCCCTAAGACCTGTTGTCGCTCCTGCTGAACCGGGAAAGGCGATCCTGGACACGGCTAAGGCTGACACCGCCGTGATGGATGTGATGGCGGAGAAACAGGCTTGGAGGACTGACCGTCCCGGCATGCCTGTGAAGAACATAATCAGCGCTATCTCACTCAATGACAGAGTCTTCCTTATCAATACCCTCTTCGGAGAGGATCCGGTGCTTTTCCAGGAGACCATCTCCAAGTTCAACGCTATGGGTTCCTTGTCTGAGGCTTTGGATTATATAGCTGAGAATCACTCAGATTGGGATATGAGCTCCGATTCCGTGTACAGGTTGATGATGGCCGTGCGCAGAAAGTTAAGCTGATCCATTATGGCTGGTATCCTCTATATTGTCCCGACTCCTGTCGGTAATCTTGAGGACATGACTTTCAGGGCTGTCAAGGTCCTGAAAGAGGCCGATGTGATTCTGGCGGAGGACACCAGGACGAGTTCAGTGTTGCTCCAGCGTTATGATATTCACGGGAAACTGTGGTCTCACCATAAGTTCAATGAGCACCAGACAGTTGAGTTGATTAAGGAGCGTATCCTTGGAGGTTTGAATGTGGCGTTGATCAGCGACGCCGGCACTCCGGGAATATCAGACCCCGGATTCCTCCTGGTTCGTACTTGTGCGGCGGAAGGGATTGAGGTTCAGACACTTCCGGGGGCGACAGCCTGTATTCCCGCTATAGTTTCCTCCGGGCTCCCATGCGACCGCTTTTGCTTTGAGGGATTCCTTCCCGTGAAGAAGGGGCGTCAGACTTTGTTGAGGGAGCTGGCGACAGAGAGCAGGACGATGGTTTTTTACGAGTCTCCCTACAGGTTGGTTAAGACTTTGGACCAGTTCTCTGAGTTCTTCGGTCCGGATCGTCATTGCTCCGTGGCTAGGGAGATATCAAAAATACATGAGGAGCATCGAAGGGGCACTCTTTCGGAGGTTTCGGCTTGGTTTAAGGAGCATGAGCCGAAAGGGGAGTTCGTGATAGTTGTCGCCGGCTTTGAGGAAGATAAGAAGCATTAATAATTAATAACTTAAACCTTATTTAAACATGAAAAACACAAAGCGGGGCAGGCCTTCTGCCTCTTTCGTTGTGGGCTCGGTAGCCCTCATTTTCTTGATCATAGGCTATCAAGCCGCGTTGTTCATCACTAAAGCGTCCGTGGCCAGGATAGTCGCTAATCATGACCATCCCGACACCGTTTACGTCTTCATGCCACTTGAATCGGAGGCAGGCTCTGCCAGTCCAGACTCCTCGCTTCGCGCGGCCCCTCCCATCTCTCGGAGAGATTGTGAAGACAAGTCTTCCCCCTCTCTCCATCGATCTGGGCCCCTCCCTCTTACGAGCCGAGGGTGGCTACGGTCTGGACTTGGCAGACCTGCCTCCGATTCACGCGCTAATAACTTGAGTGATCAGAGGTGGAGCGAGCCGCCAGGGCTGGCAACGGACGGCCTTTCGTCAGCAAGGAATTATGGCAAAGCGGCGAGGGATATATGGCGGGCGAATACTAGGAGGCGATACGAGAACTTCAGGTTCGATCCGAACACAGTGAGCGTGGATGACCTTATGCGTCTGGGATTTAGTCAGCGGCAGGCGGAAGCTATTGATAATTACCGCAAAAAGGGAGGGAGATTCAGGCGAAAGACTGATTTCGCAAGGTCTTATGTCGTGGAGGATTCGGTCTACAAGCGGCTTGAGAGGTTTATAGATATTCCTAAAATCGACATCAACAGAGCGGATTCGGCGGCTTTCGAGACTTTGCCGGGCATAGGGAAGTTCTTCGCCGCCAAGATGGTGTCATACCGGAAAGAGTTGGGAGGGTATTCGTTCCCTGAACAACTGATGGACATCTGGCACTTCGACCAGGAGAAGTTTGACGGCCTTAAGGATCTCATAACTGTCGGTCCGTATGAGCCATATCCGCTGTGGACTTTGCGGGAGGAGGATCTCGCCCGTCATCCCTACATCGGTAAAAGGGCGGCAAAGGGAATAATCATATTCAGGGATAACACCCCCAAGGAGGATTGGACCGTAGGGAATATAATCAAGGCCGGGATCCTTGACCCCGGCCTCGATGAGAAACTTGCCAGATGCAGGATTGCCCCGCCTCCTAGTCTTTGACGTTCTTGAGAGCCTCGCGGAGCTTCGCCTCAATCTCGTCACAAAGCTCTGGATTGTCCTTGAGGAGCTGCTTGACAGCCTCGCGGCCTTGGGCTAGCTTCTGGTCGTTATAGCTGAACCAGGAGCCGCTCTTGCCAATCACTCCATACTCGACACCGAGGTCGATGATCTCTCCGACTCTGGAAATACCCTCGCCGAAAACAATGTCGAACTCGGCCTTCTTGAAAGGCGGAGCCATCTTGTTCTTGACGACCTTTACCCTGGTCCTGTTGCCGAGAGCCTCATCACCATCCTTGAGCTGTGTGGTCCTGCGCACGTCGATACGGACGGAAGCGTAAAACTTCAAAGCGTTGCCACCGGTGGTTGTCTCCGGGTTGCCGAACATGATGCCGATCTTCTCGCGCAGTTGGTTGATGAAGATGCAGCAGGTGTTCGTCTTGGCGATGTTGGCCGTGAGTTTCCTGAGGGCCTGGCTCATCAGCCTGGCCTGGAGGCCGACCTTGTTGTCTCCCATCTCGCCCTCGATCTCGGCTTTGGGAGTAAGCGCGGCAACGGAGTCGATGACGACAATGTCGATCGCTCCTGAGCGGATCAGGTTGTCGGCGATCTCTAGTGCCTGCTCGCCGTTGTCTGGCTGGGAGATCAGGAGAGTCTCCAGATTAACTCCCAGGGCCTTGGCATAAGTCCTGTCAAATGCGTGCTCGGCGTCGATCATCGCGGCGATGCCCCCGGCCTTCTGAGCCTGGGCTATCGCATGGATGGCCAACGTTGTCTTTCCGCTGGACTCTGGGCCATAGATCTCGACGATCCTGCCTCTAGGGTAACCCCCGATCCCGAGAGCGTGGTCAAGCGCTACGGAACCGCTCGGAATGACTTGCACATCCCATTGTGGCTGCTCTCCCAACTTCATGATCGTCCCCTTCCCATAATCTTTCTCAATCTTGTCGATCGTGGCCTGCAGCGCCTTCATTTTCGCGGCGTTGATGTCTGCGGCCTGTGCTTCTACCTCTTTTGCCATAATGAAATTAAAGTTTAAAGTATGTTTAACAAAGATATTAAATAAACCTCAAATCTGACATTATTTTTCATTAAATTTGTAATCGGTAAAAAATGTCCCCTCTATGCGCGAGACTCTGCTTGGAAAGACCCCCGATGAATTGAAGGAAGCCGCCCTGAAGGTCGGCCTCCCGGCTTATGCCGGGAAGCAGCTGTCAGGGTGGTTATACGGCAGGAGAGTCCGCTCTATCGACGAGATGACGAACATCTCTAAAGCGGGCAGAGAGAAGCTCAAGGAAGAATATGAACTTGGAGTCGTGATGCCCTCAGCGTGCCAGGTGTCCAGGGATGGGACAAAGAAATACCTCTTTCCGGTTGCGGAGGGGAATGCGGTGGAGGCTGTGATGATCCCGGATGACGACAGGAAAACCTTGTGCGTGTCCTCGCAGGCCGGTTGCCGGATGGGCTGCAAGTTCTGCATGACCGGCAGGCAAGGATTCCATGGCAATCTTTCCACGGCGATGATCCTGTCTCAGTTCGTTGCCATCGACGAGGCGGCTGATCTGACCAACGCCGTCTTCATGGGCATGGGTGAGCCGTTGGACAATTATGATAATGTGATCAAGGCGATAGAGGTACTGACCTCAGACTGGGGATTCGGATGGAGTCCTAAAAGGATCACTCTATCGACCATAGGGGTCCTTCCTGCCTTGAGACGTTACCTTGACACGACCCGTTGCCATCTGGCCGTCAGTCTTCATAATCCTTTCCCGGAGGAGAGAGCCTCCATTATGCCTGTCCAGAAAGCATGGCCGCTTGAGGAGGTTATAGGGCTTCTTCATGAATATGATTTCACAGGTCAGCGAAGGGTGAGTTTCGAATACACCATGTTCGCTGGATTGAACGATACCAAGCGTCATGCTGACGCTTTGATCAGGCTTCTTAAAGGAATGGAATGCAGGGTCAATTTGATCCGGTTCCACAAGATTCCTGACGCTCCATTCGAGACGTCCCCACAGATTGTGATGGAGAGTTTTAGGGATCGTTTGTCAAACCATGGAATCACTTGTACCATAAGGGCTTCCAGGGGAGAGGATATTATGGCCGCCTGCGGTATGCTCGCTGGCGAGCATAGGAAAAGAACTGTTACAACACATCAAGAGAGATGATGAGCAAGCTTTCCGGAGTATTACTGTCTTTAACCATGGCTTTGACTGTCTCGGTCCTTTGTGAGGCTCAGCCCAGCCACGCTGTACTGGATGCCGCCGCTGAGGCTAAGGACTTGAGAGTGAGGGTGATAAAGCATAGGCTGGATTCGATAAGGATAGTGGAACATCGTCCCACTGTGGCCCTCGTGCTTTCTGGTGGAGGAGCCAAGGGTGCGGCTCATGTGGGTGTGATATCCTATCTGGAATCGATCGGGATGCCGATAGATCTCGTGATGGGCACCAGTATGGGCGGTCTTGTCGGAGGAATCTACGCTCTCGGATATGACGCGCCACATCTCGATTCCCTGATCAGAGGCATTGACTGGGACATGGCCTTGTCAGACAAGGTGCCTAGAAAGTATTTGTCGTATTCCACGATCAAGTACAAGGAGAAATATGTCCTTTCCTTCCCGTTCTATTATGACAAGAAAGAATTCCTGAAACAGAAGTCAGACGAACTCCAGTACCCTCATAGAAGCGAGGACATCCATTTTGGTGCGGACGGGGATGACGCATCCGGACTTGTAAGGTCCAATCTGATGGGAAGTCTTCCTTCCGGGATGGTTTTCGGCCAGAACGTGAGCAACCTCTTGAGTTCCCTGTCTGTGGGATATCAGGACGATATTGACTTCTACAAAGATCTGCCTATTCCTTTCCTTTGCGTGGCTACCGACCTGGTGAAAGGCACGGCGAAGATATGGTCTCAAGGCAAGTGGACCACTGCCCTCCGCTCCACAATGTCCATTCCGGGTCTGTTCACGCCTGTCAAGACGGACGGAATGGTTCTCGTTGATGGAGGAATCAGGAACAACTATCCTACGGATCTGGCCAAGAAGTGCGGGGCTGACATTGTCATCGGAGTCAATCTCTCAAGTGGCTATAAATCATATTCTGAGATCAATAACCTGGGAGATATCCTCGATACCGGTATCGACATGATGGGGCGCTCGTCCTTCGAGAATAACATTGACATCCCTGACGTGACAATCAAGCCCGACCTCCATGAATACAGCATGATGAGTTTCGACACTGAGAGCATTGATGTGATTATCGGGAGGGGATATGACGCCGCTGTCGCCGTGGCGGACCAGCTTGATTCCTTGAAGCGTGTGGTCGGCCCGGGCGAGAAGTCATTGAACAACCCTATCGCAGATGACATAAGGCTCGGGAAAGTTCTTATTTCCGGGGTTGAGATCGTGGGCGTTAGTGACAAGGAGAGCGCATATCTTCAAAACAAGATAGCGGTAAAGGCGGGAACGATGGTAGGCAGCTCGGATATTGAGGATGCGGTAGCCACTATTTACGCCACCAATTCGTTCGATTATGTCAATTATGAGCTGCTAGGGGATGACCAACCTTACCGCCTTAAGTTCAGTTGTAAGAAAGGACCTATAAACAAGGTCGGTGTAGGCGCCAGGTTCGACACGGAGGAGGTTGTGGCCGTGATTGTCAATGTTGGGCTTGGGGTACAAAAACTCCGCGGCGCGTCCTGGGATTTCACTGGAAAGGTGGGCTCTAATCCTTATGCGGGTGCTGTGTATTCTTATGTCGCCCAAAGAGGGATGACTGTCAATGCGGCATTCAGCCTGCGTTACACCGACAAGAACACCTTCAGTTTGGGTAACAACAACTTCAGGATCAATAACACCAACATCAGGGAAGAGTTCTATCTGTCCAACATAAAATGGTCCAAGTTCTTCCTGAAGACAGGCTTCCGTAATGACTACTACAACATCAGCTCCATCCTCTCTGAGCGCAGCATATGGAACTATAATTCAGATCAGTTGAAGAATAACTATCTGTCCCTGTTCCTGGACGGCAGAAACGATTCACTGGATGATGGTTATGTCCCCACATCAGGCCATTCGGTCGGGATCTCTTACAGATGGGTTTTCGGAGGTTTCCCTAACAGGTTCAATAAGTTCCATGCCGTCCAATTCGACGCCAAGAAAGTTTATGGAGGAGATTCATTCGCATTCATTCCGTCATTAAACGCGAGGGTTCTGTTTGGCAGTGAAGTTCCCATTCAGTTCGCGAATACCATGGGCGGAAGCATGGCGGGGAGATACCTTGAGCAGCAGATGCCTTTTATCGGGATCAACAACGCCGCATCGATGTCCAAGATGTTAGGCATAGCCAGGGCCGATCTCAGGGTCAAGCTTTATCGCAACAACTACTTGACCGGTATTTACAATTACGCAGTGTCTGTTGATGATATAGATGATTTCAATTATTGGGGGACAAAGGTTTACGACTACCATGGCTTTGGCCTTCAATACACATACAATTCCATCGTCGGCCCTATCAGCGCCAATGTCCATTGGTCGGACTACACCCATAGCGCCGGGGCATACGTGAGTATAGGATTTGATTTCTAGTCTATGGAGGAGTACTCGAAAGTCTTGGATCGTCTGCAGGCGCAGTGCTCGAAAAGGGAGTACTGCTCCTCAGATATTTTCCGGAAGGCGATGAAGGCTTTTGACGGAGATCGGGAGATGGCCGGAAAACTTCTTCAGTCCCTTCAGGAGGACAAATTCGTGGATGATCTCCGCTATTCGTCGGCATTCGCCAGGGAGAAGTCCAGGCTCACGGGATGGGGACCGGCGAAGATTACATATACCCTTGTGGGTAAGGGGATTCCTCGTTCCGTAGTGGTTGAGGCGTTGGGGGAGGTTGATCAGGATGAAGCGGCCAGAAGGATGCGGTCGGTACTTGAGACAAAGACCAAAACCTTGATCGGGGACCCCCAGATAAAGTTCAAACTGTTGAAATTCGGGCTCACCAGGGGATATGAATATGACCAAGTGGCCCCTGCTGTTGATGACATTCTAAAGAGTTTTGTTTTAAAAGATACAGATTCATGAAAGCTATTGTGGAAACGGGATTCAACCTCCCGGGACAGGTTGGTAAGTATGTTGGAAAGGTACGTGACGTGTACGACATCAATGGTGAGTACCTTGCGATGGTGGTAACCGACAGGATTTCGGCTTTCGATGTGGTCCTCCCGGAGGGTATTCCTTATAAGGGACAAGTCCTCAATAAGATAGCCGCTAAGTTCCTTGACGCCACTTCCGACATCCTTCCTAACTGGAAGGTGGCTGTGCCTGATCCGGCTGTCACTGTTGGCTACAAGTGTGAGCCTTTCAAGGTCGAGATGGTCATAAGAGGGTATCTCGCCGGGCACGCTTGGAGGGAGTACAAGGCTGGAAAGAGATTCCTTTGCGGGGTTCCTCTTCCCGAGGGTATGGTTGAGAACCAGAAATTCCCGGAGCCGATCATAACCCCGACTACCAAGGCGGCGGAGGGACACGACGAAGACATATCCAAGGACGACATCATAGCCAGCGGGCTTGTCAGCCGCGAGGATTACGAGAAGCTTGAGGCATATACACAGGCAATATTCAAGCGTGGCACTGAGATCGCCGCGAAGCAGGGGCTTATCCTTGTGGACACGAAATACGAGTTCGGCAAGAGGAATGGCGAGATTTACCTTATGGACGAGGTTCACACTCCGGATTCCTCCAGATATTTCTATGCTGAGGGTTATGAGGAGAGGCTCGCCAAGGGCGAACGCCAGAGGCAGCTATCGAAGGAATTCGTACGCGAGTGGCTGATGGCCAACGGGTTCCAAGGCCAAGAGGGACAGAAAGTCCCCGAGATGACTCCTGAGGTGGTCGCCGGGATCACTGATAGATACATCGAGCTTTATGAGCATATCACTGGGGAGAAGTTCGATAAGGTGGAGTATTCCGGTGCTTCGATAGAGGCCAATATTGCATCGTGGATCGCAAGTCTATAGCGTAAGGATGAAGGTTCTTGTGACAGGAGCGGCCGGTTTCATCGGCTCCAATCTTGCGGCGAGGCTGGCCAATAGAGGTGATGAGGTCGTCGGCCTTGATAATCTCAATGACTACTATGATGTCCGGCTCAAGCTTGGACGTCTTGAGGAGAATGGTTTCCAGGCACCGTTCGATGATGACGCCATGAAGTCAAGCCTCAAGTGGCAGTCAATGCGCTTTGTTAAAGGTGACATCTGTGACAAGGCCTTTCTGGACAGTCTGTTCGACGGCGAGAGGTTTGATGTGGTTGTCAATCTGGCTGCGCAGGCCGGAGTGAGATATTCGATCACCAACCCATATTCCTACCTCCACAGTAACCTGGAGGGCTTCCTGAATGTTTTGGAGGCGTGCCGTAATTATCCTGTGAAGCATCTTGTGTTCGCTTCTTCCAGCTCAGTTTACGGGCTTAATACCAAGGTGCCGTTCAGCGAGGAGGACAAGACCGACAGTCAGGTGAGTCTTTATGGGGCTACAAAGAAGGCCAACGAGCTGATGGCTCACTCATACTCCAAGCTCTATGGAATTCCGTCCACCGGTTTGCGTTTCTTCACCGTTTATGGGCCATGGGGGAGACCTGACATGTCTCCTATGCTCTTCGCCACCGCTATATCCAACGGCAAGCCGATCAAGGTGTTCAATGGTGGGGATATGATACGCGACTTCACTTATGTCGATGATATCGTCGAGGGCACCATCAGGGTCATTGACAATCCTCCATCTTGTCATCCTGAGCAATCTGTCCCGTTCGAGGTCTTCAATATCGGTTGCTCCAATCCTGTCAAACTGATGGACTTCATATCCGAGATTGAAAATGCGATGGGCAAAGAGGCTGTGAAAGAATACCTTCCGATGCAGCCGGGGGATGTTTACCAGACCTTCGCCGACTGCTCCAAGCTGGAGTCCAGGGTGGGATATCGTCCATCAACCTCGCTTCACGATGGCATTGCCGCTTTTGTTGAGTGGTTCAAATCAGATAAGAATCCGCTGAAATAGTCAGTGCCTATGCCCAAGATCTCAGTATTGATCCCAGCCTATAACGTTGAGAAGTACATCGCGAGGTGTCTGGACTCCGTTATCGCCCAGACATTCAGTGACATTGAGATCATCATAGTCAATGACGGCAGCACTGACGGGACCGCGGCTATCATTGATGATTATTCCGTGCGTGATTCCAGGATAAAGGTCGTCAACCATCCGGAGAATTGTGGCCTGATGTGGGTCAGGAAAACTTGTGTTGAGGCTTCCACGGGAGATTTTTTGATGTTCGTGGACAGTGATGACGCGGTCACTCCGTATGCATGTGAAAAGCTGTATTCGGAGGCGGTCAAGACGGGCGCTGACATTGTTGTCGCTGGTCATGATTTAGTGGATATGAACGGTGCTGTTAGCCAATGGGATAACAAGCTGTGTCATGGTGATTCTTCATATGGCTTCGCTATGGCGATGGCGATGGATGAGATGGACCGATATTTATGGGGGAAGTTGTACAAGAGGGGGCTGTTTCTTGATAATCCAGTCAAGTATTTCATGCACCTTAGCATTGGAGAGGATCAGATCATATCATATCAGGTGGCGAGATACGTTAAAAAGGTTGTCACCATTCCGGACAGTGTCTATCAATATTATCGCAACAGTTCATCTTTGCTATACAATATCTACGCTTTCAGATCTGAGAAAAACTTGAGAGATTTTCTCACAGCCAGTAAGTTAACTGTTGAACTGTCTGGTCAGATCGACAGTAGGATCAAAATAATAACAGAGACAAACGCCATGAGGTGCTTTTTCAATTGGATCAAAAGAGGCTTCGCCCGCCAAAAGATAATGGGCCTGGTTGATGAGTACGGTTTTTCAGATTTGTTCACTGTCCCGTCTTTGATCAGGCACCTTGGTTTCAGAAAAGCCCTTGTTTATTACCCGGTAACCAGGTTTGATGCGGCATCACGCATCATTTATGGGAATAAGGGGAGCATTTGATCATATGCCAAAAATATCTGTTCTCATACCAGCCTATAATGTCGAGCGATATATCGTCCGATGCCTGGACTCTGTTATCAGACAGACTCTCGCGGATATTGAGATCGTGATAGTCAACGATAGATCCACCGATGGGACTGCCGCTATTATCGATGAATACGCTGCCCGGGATTCCAGGATAAAGGTCATTAACCATCCGGAGAACTGTGGCTTGCTTTGGACACGTAAGACCTGCGTTGAGGCTTCTTCAGGGGATTACCTGATGTTCGTCGATAGTGACGATGCCTTGAAACTTGACGCATGCGAGAAGCTCTACTCACAAGCCGTCGCCAATGATGCCGACTTGGTGATAGCCGGGGCTGAGTTTTGTTACAGTGATGGCATGAGGGTTCCGAAGAGGTCAACTCTTAACTATGGCAGTGACGGCTTCGGGGTTGCCAAGGCGATGCTTAAAAATGAGTCTTTAAAGTATGTTTGGGGAAAACTGTACCAGCGGCGTTTGCTTGTCGAGAGCCATGTTGAATACCAGAAAGGCCTGAACTTGGGAGAAGACCTGATTATCTCTTTCACAGTCGCGCGTATTGTCGGTAAAGCCATTTGTATCCCTGACGTGGTATATGAATATTATGAGAACTATACATCACTGTCGCGTGTTTATTCGGAGAAACTTGCAAGGGATAATATCGTCGTTTTGTTAAAGACAATCGACTTGACTTCGGCAACTAGTGGGGACCTCCGGGAATTGTCGGAAGTGTGGGCAGTCAAGAGATTCCATGCGCTCATTAAAAAAAGAAAAGTGAAAAACAGGCATTTCGTTGTTAATACCTTGAAAGAGTTAGATGCCTTGTCACTGGTTTCTTTCAAATCGTTGACAAGTCTTCTTGGCTTCCGGAAAGGAATGGCATATTATCTCGTTTTCCATTCAGATATAGCGTCCAAGTTGGTAGAAACGAATTCATGAAATGGACACAAATGGTGTAAGAATCGGTTTTTTCTCCGATAACAATTTGACTAACAAGAGTTTCCTCAGCGGGACAATATACACTATGGCAAGGGTCCTGAAGTCGGCGGGGTATGATGTGGTGTGGATTCCTGTGAGGAAGAAGTCGTTGTGTTACAAGCTCTATCGCAAGTTAATCAAGGAAACAACGAGGTTTTTCCCAAGCTTGAAGACAAAACTCTCAAAGCGGATGCTATGGAGCAGCCGTATTGCCACCAGGCGATTGGACATGGATCTTGTGAACTCTTGCGATGTGCTGTTCGCTCCCATGAAATCCGGAGTGCTGGTCTCCCTTGACACAAAGGTCCCTGCCATCTATTTGGCTGACGGCACTTTCCACCTGATGGTTGATTATTATTGGTTCGATCTCTCTGAACGGGATATACGTGAAGGGGAACTGATCGAGCAAAAAGCGATGGACAATGCCGCCGCTCTTGTCTATCCTTCCCGTTGGGCAGCTGAGAGTGCTGTAAAGGATTATGGACAACCTAGGGATAAAATCACTCTCGCATATTTCGGTCCCAATTTGGATGTTGATAAGATAATCCCGCACAAATTCACTTTTGATGGTCATCTTGATCTTCTTTTCGTGGGAGTGGATTGGAAACGAAAGGGTGGATCGATTGCGGTAGAAGCCTGCAAGTGGCTTAATGATAATGGGATAGACTCAACACTCCATGTGGTCGGAATCAAGTCCCTGGATCCCCGGATAGCCGCTTTGCCTTTCGTCGAGAACCATGGTTTCCTCAATAAGAACAATCCCGAGGATTATTCCAAGCTTAAGGCGCTTTACGATCAGGCGGATTGCTTCCTTCTACCGACGTTGGCTGAGTGCGCGGGTATAGTGTTCTGCGAGGCTAATGCCTACGGCGTCCCGTGCTTCACCCATGACACCGGCGGAGTCAGCGACTATGTGTTGGATGGCGAGAACGGTTATCTCCTGCCTCTTGGTTCCTCGGGTGAAGATTTCGGCAAGAAGATAAAGGAGTGCCTGGATAACAATGAAATGGAGAGATTGTCCACTGGAGCCGTCAGGGTGGCCAAGGAACGCCTTACCTGGGATGCATGGGCGGCTAAGATGGAAGAAGTTATCAAGAGATTGACGGATAAGTGATTTATCTGGTTAAGATGAGGGTCCTCATCCTTTTGGCGAAATTTCGCATTCCCTCGCTGAAAGCTATGAAAGCAGCTATCAGCATCGTAGACACAACCAATGAGGTTTCAATGGCGTAAATGATCCAATTGGAGAATGATGTGCCGGCAACGTCGCTTTTGGGCAGCAGCGGGCATATCTTGGTTGATATGAAAGCCACTGCTAGTATGATAGCCAACCTGCCAGCCACTTTTGAGAAATAATGTAAGGGATTCTCCTTGAAACCTACCTTGAACAGGAAGTAGGGCTTCCAGATTTCCACGAGCAGCACAAGACTGGTTGTCACACCGAGCATAATACCTTCGATTCCCCAGAAATACCCGAAAAGGATAGAGAGTCCAATGTTGATGGCGGCCTCGGCAATGGGTGACCATATGTCTTGGAACATGCCGTGCGCACTGATGAATGATTCTACCGTCTCTCGTGTCATTAAGATTCCTTGCATGACAAGATAAATCAGCAGGAATTTCTTCCCCAGAACATACCCCGGGGAGAGCCAAACTGAAATAAAGGGCTCTGTCAGAAGGTAGCAGCAAAGTATTACTATCGAGGCTATCAGCAACCTGGAGTCGAATAGCTCCCAGAAGATACGCCTGATGCTGTTCTTGTTGCCTTCCGCTACCAGGTCGCCTACTCCAGCCGAAGTGCTGCTGAACAGGTTGCCCATCAATCTGGAGATATTCCCCAGTATAATCTGGTAGTTGCCGTAGAAAGCCACAGTTGTCAATGAGGTGAAGGCGTAAAGGATGGGTGCGCTTGAGTTGGAGAGGACTACACCTCCCAACTTGTGGAAAAACACCTGCTTGGTTTTTTTGATGATTTCCTTGTTCCGTTTCAAGTACGACCGTCCATTTTTGAGGTTTATGTCAAGCCAGGGATACTCCCTCTTGATGACCTTGTCGAGGAGATAAGTTATTATCAACCTTGACGAGAACTCAAGGCCGAGCCACCAGAAGAAAGGATTCTTAAAAGTGGTCACGGCGATCATCTGGGCGATGATCTTCAGGATCTCCATACTTCTGCTCACCCTCACCACCTTGTACTGTTTCTGGTGGGCAGACAGGACGATAAGTCGATAGTTGTAAAAATACCCAAGCATGCTCCCCAGCAGGAGAGCTCCGAAGGTTAGATATGCATAGCCTAGAGGAAGGGGTGACTTCGCGAAAATAATCGGGAAGAAACACATGATCACGCACGATGAGGCGATGATTATATAGGCTATGATCCTGTACAACCAGCCCTGGACGGTGACAATCTCCTTGATCTTGTCATGGTCTTTCTCGTGCAAAGGCTTATATAGGAGGAAAGCGATGGCGCTTCCTATACCAAGTTCCGTGAGGTTAAGCAAGGATAGGATATCCTTGGCCATGGTGTTCAGTCCCAGGATCTCACTCCCCAGATAATCGAAAAAGATTTTCCTTGAGAAAAAACCAAGACCGAGAAGCACAAGGTGAAATGAAGTGGAAACCACCGCATTTCTTATGCTGTTTTTCGCTCTCTCGTTTTCTTGGGACATCACATGTTGGATTAATTCCGCGATTTTAAGGTTTTTTGTAGTCTTTACAAAGGAATTATATATTTTAATTCTTTAATTATATTAATTAAATTCGCGTTAATAACAGATGACTTCATGCCAGGAATCTCAATCATCATCCCAGTATTCAACATGGAAGAGCTTCTCCCAAGATGCCTTGATTCCATCCTTGGCCAGGCTTTTCGGGATGTTGAGATTGTCGCAGTCGACGATTGCTCGACTGATGGTTCCCTTCGAGTCCTGGAATCTTATCAGGCGATAGACCCAAGAGTCAAGATAGTCAAGCATCCTGTCAATCATGGCACCATGTGGGCGAGGGAATCAGGGATAGAATCGGCTACCGGGGATTATTTCCTCTTCGTTGATCCTGATGACGCTATCCGGCCGGAGGCTTTATCCATTTTGCATGAGAAAGCGGTGAAGGAAGACGCTGACCTCGTGGTCTTCAGTTGCGAATATATTTCCTCAGACGGATCTTCCAAGGTATTGGAGCAGTGGCTGCCTTATGGATCCACGGCTCACGGTGTCATTAAGGCTTTGCTCCGAGGCGATTTACAGTGTACCCTTTGGGCTAAGCTCTTCAGGCGGGATCTTGTGGAGTCATATAAACATCTTCACATCCAGGGATACAACCGTTCCCAGGATGCGGCTGCAATGTGCATCATATCGCCTCATGTCAAAAAAGCCTGTGTGGTCGATTCCCCTTTTTACGTTTACTATCAGAATTCTGGTTCAGCCACCAATAGGCGTATGAGTACGAAGGCATTGGAGAACATAATGTGGACCAATTCCTTCAGGCTTGAGTCTGTTCGGGAATATGAGGATCTTCGCAGTGAGGCGGAAGGTTTTTGCGCCCATGTGCTTTTCAACATGGTCAAGAATGGTTACGATCGTAAGGTTGTTCGGGATTTAGCTAAAAAGAATAATCTCTGGAGGTTTGTCTCGCCCAAGAGTCTCATCAGGAATATTGGCCTTCGAAAGGCCATCACCTATTGGCTCGTGACCCACGTGGATGGTGTCGCTTCAGTGGTGTATTCACATAAAAGTAATTGATATGTCATTATCGTCGGTATATAATCGCGCGGTGAGCTTCGTGTTCAAAAAGACGTCTCACTATCTTCCTCCCCGGCTTTTCTACCACATGCAATACCGCGTCGCCATGGGAAAGTCAGCCCATTTGCGGCATCCCCGCACATTCAATGAGAAGATCATGAAGCTGATCCTCACCGAACGGGATCCTATCTTGAGTGTTCTTGTGGACAAGTACCGGGTCAAGAAGTATGTGGCTGACCGCATTGGTGAGGAATACGTTGTGCCTACCATAGGTCTTTGGGACTCTGCTGACGAGATCGATTTCAACTCGTTGCCTGAGCAATTCATTTTGAAATGCAACCACGATAGTGGCAGTGCTGTCATTTGCATGGACAAATCCAGCTTTGATTGCGAGGAGGCCCGTCGTAGTCTGGCGGAATCTTTGGCGACCGCTTACGCATCCAATAGGGAATGGGCATATAAAGACGTTCCTAGAAAGATATTGGCGGAGCCTCTCCTTAACCCGGATGGTTCTCACCTGGACGATTACAGATTCTTCTGTTGCCACGGTGAACCCAAGCTCGTCTATGTCTCCACCGCAGGTCATATCAACTTCCTGTCTCTGGACTGGAAGTTCCTGCCTTTCTCCCGTAAGGACTTTCCTCCTCAGGAAACCTTACCGGATAAACCGTCCCGTTACGATGATATGCTGCGAGTCGCCAGGATTCTCTCAGAGGGGCTTAAGTTCGTCAGGGTGGACCTTTACCAGGTCGGGGAGCAGGTGCTTTTTGCTGAACTGACCCTTTATCCTAGCGGGGGAGTGATGTACTTGTCTTCCTATGACCAGGATGTCGCCTTGGGGGAACTGCTTGATATTCAGTTTTAACCGAAGGATGTTCCTATGAGTCTGCGAAGCAAGCTGTATTATGGCGTCTACTTGCGTTTCATGCTTGATCATTTCTACGAGACGATGATTGGACGTGAATATGAGAGGAGGAAGGGACGCAAGATTGACTGGGATAATCCCAGAGACATCAATGAGAAGATATACTGGCTCATGTCACGTACAGACACTTCCATGTGGTCTTATTGCGCTGACAAGGTCCTCGTCCGTGAATATGTCTCATCAAAAGGACTTGGAGACCTGTTGATTCCGTTGCTAGGAGTGTGGGATAGCGCGGAAGACATTGATTTTGACTCTCTTCCTGAAAAATTCGTGTTGAAGTGCAATCACGATAGCGGATCCTTCAGGATTGTTGACAAGACCCGTGGCTTCAATCCGGTAGCCATCAGGGATCATTTCTCGAGGCGTCTTGGTAGGAAGATCGGGTATATCAACGGCGAGCTCTACTATAACAAGATCAAGCCTAAGGTTTTGGCGGAACCGTTCCTTGGGGAGGACTCTCATGGTTTGATAGACTACAAGATCAGATGCTTCGACGGGAAACCTTTCTCGATCACAACCTGTTCCGATAGGACAGATAACGCCATCCGCCTCGGGCTTTATGATTTGGATTGGAATGCCCATCCAGAGTCTTTGGTTTTTTCTGACACTACACTGGATGGGATAGGGTTGGTCCCTAAACCGGACTGCCTTGACCGCATGTTGGAGGTGGCTTCAATTCTTTCCGAGGGCTTCCCGCAGGTGAGGGTGGACTTGTACGTGATCGGAGACAAGATTTATTTCGGGGAGCTGACTTTCTCAAGCGGCGGCAGGATGTCATATTTCACTGACGATTACCTGGTTGAGCTTGGTCGGAAGTGTGTTCTTCCAATGGAGACAAAGATGCCATGAGAACAAAAATACTATATGTGATTGTCAGCGGAGTTGAGGATTATTACATGGAGCAGCTTCTCGTCTCTGTATATTCAGCCCGCCACCACAATCCCACAGCCCATATCGAGATACTTATGGATAAAAGGACTCATGAGACACTCCCCGCGCGAGGGGATTTATCCAGGAGTCTTGAGATGCTGTCCAGCCATTATACCGTGGTGGATCTGGATGCGGCCTTGACAAATAAGAAACGCTCCAGGATATTAAAGACAGGGATGAGGAAGTATGTCGAGGGTGATTTCCTTTTTTTGGATTGTGATACTGTTGTCACCGCCCCTCTTGATGGCATAGATTCCATCGATTGTTCTCTCGCAGCTTGCCTTGACTCGCATTGCCTGTTCAAGGATAACCCTTACCGGGACTCTAATATTCAAATGTGCCGTAGAATTGGACTAGACATCTCTGGCGAGAAGTCTTTTTTCAATACGGGGGTATTATACTCTCGGGATGACCAATTGTCAAGGGATTTTTTCCGGAAGTGGAGTTCGTTGTATCTTGAAGGTTATGAGAATGGCGTGAGTCAGGACCAGCCTTCTTTCTGCAAGGCCAACATCCTTATAGATAGAAAGTTCCAGGTGTTGGATGATTATTGGAACTGCGAGCTTAAGCATGGGGTCCGTTTCCTAAGGGATGCTTTGGTTGTGCATTATCTGTGCGGCAATCCTGATCCTGGAAGGGAGTATTTCGTCATGAATGACAGGTCCGTCCTTAAGAGAATCAAAGAGAGCGGGCGGATTCCTGATGATATAGCCGCTCTTGCGGACAATCCCTTTCTCGGAATACCTCCGATTACCCAGCTGTTTGCCGGAGAGGATATAGGTTTGTTCAGGACACTGAGGTTCCGCCATCTCCGCCGGGAGCATAAGCGTGGGAAGGGCTCGGTCAAAGAGTTTTTGTTGAGAGTCTATTATCATTTTGTCGGCTATGGCAAATTATGATTACCTGATAGTGGGAGCCGGGCTTTACGGAGCGATGTTCGCTTACCGAGCCCATCATTCCGGGAAACGATGCCTGGTCATTGACAGGCGTCCTTCCCTTGGTGGCAACCTCTATTGCGAGGAAATCGAGGGAATCCATGTTCACAGTTACGGTCCTCATATATTTCACACCTCGAACAGACGAGTCTGGGATTTTGTCAACTCGATAACCCCTTTTAATTCTTTTGTCAATTGTCCGATAGCTGATTATCATGGTGAGCGATACAATCTGCCATTCAACATGAATACTTTCAGGCAGATGTGGGGCGTGGAGGATCCCGGCGAGGCTAAGGCGATCATTGAGGCTCAAAGGGCGGAAGTCCTGAAAAAGATGGAAGCTGATGGCGCGACTGAACCGCGTAATCTTGAAGAGCAGGCTCTCGCGCTGGTAGGAAGGGATATTTTCGAGAAATTAGTGAAAGGATACACCCAAAAACAGTGGGGAAGGAAGTGCTCCGATCTTCCGGCATCGATTATCAAGCGCCTTCCAATAAGGTTCACATATGACAACAACTATTTCAATGACACTTTCCAAGGAGTTCCGATAGGCGGGTACAATAAACTGATTGAAGGGCTTCTGGACGGAATAGAGACAAGGACGGATGTGGATTTTCTGGAACACCGCGCCGAGTTTTCCTCATATGCTGACAAGGTTGTTTTCACAGGACCTTTGGATGAGTATTTCGGTTTTTGCTATGGCCACCTGGAATACCGGTCTTTGCGTTTTGAGAAAGAAATCCTTGACATTCCGGATTACCAAGGGAATGCGGTGGTGAACTATACGGATTCTGAGACTCCTTTCACCAGGATTGTCGAGCATAAGCATTTCGCTGTTGACGAAACATCCGTCTTACAGAGTCCTCGGACTGTGATTTCCAGGGAGTTCTCTATGGAATGGCGACCTGGCGTCGAGCCTTTCTATCCCGTGAATGACAAGAGAAACGCTTCTTTGTACTTGCGGTATAAGGACCTGGCGGATTCCATGGAGAATGTCATTTTCGGCGGCAGACTGGCGGAGTACAAATATCTCGACATGGCTCCTATTGTCGAGAAAGTATTGGATATTAACACTTTCTGAACATGGAGAAACTGCTCTCGGTGATAGTGCCGGTCTATAAGGTGGAGAAATATATCTCTGAGTGCCTGGAGTCGTTGTCGGTTCCGGAGTCGAGCCGCCATTTGTATGAGGTGCTTGTGATAAATGACAGTACCCCTGATTCATCAGCTGAGATAGCCCGGACGTTCCAGGACAAGTATCCGTCCGTTTTCAAGGTGATTGACAAGGAGAACGGAGGCCATGGGTCGGTCTGGAATTTGGGATTATCCATCTGCTCCGGGAAATATGTGCTGTTTCTTGACAGTGATGATTATGTCATTAATTTTGAGAAGCTTCTGAGTTTCCTCGACAACACTGACGCTGACCTTGTCATGACCGACAAAGTTGTTTTCATCGATGGCACCGATAAGTCAAAGAAAACCAGCATATCCGGAATCGCCCCAGGCAAAGTGTTCTCTTTGGACGAGAAGGCGTGGCCATGCCGCGGGAATGGTTTTTACAACGCTCATTTCCATTCCTGTGTTTACAAGGCTGAGGTCTTGAGACCTTTTGGTCCGCTATTCATTGAGAAATCATATTACGACGACATAATGCTTTTCGTCGCGCCTCTGGTTGGCGGAACGACTTATGTATATACGGGTTTCACGCTTTATCACTACCGTTTGGGCAGGGCAGGGCAGACGATGGACAACTCGGTGGTCCGTAAGAATATGGCGATGCAGGTCATGCAGAGAAAACATGCCCTGGGATTCGTGGAGGAGCATCCTGTCGCCTCCGGGCCAAGAAAGGTTTTGTTGGACCAGGTTGTCAGGCGTCTTTGCAAGATTTTTTGCGACTTTATATACAAGCTTCCGCCGGAGGAGGGAAGGCCTATGCTCGAAGAGTGGATATCCTTCGTCAAGGAGCATGTCGGAAGTTGGGGGAAGATTCCGGAAATCTCGCTGTATGGGAAACTTCCATATCCAATCTATCGTCTTGCCATAAAGTCAAAGAATGCTATTGTCCGGCTTTTGCGGTTGGTTTCTTGAGTATATTATTTCAATTCTATGCGGATAGAGAGAATACCAAGTCAGCATCAGTCCTTCAAAGAAGTGACCAGGTTGAGAAAAGGCGGCCCTGTGGCTCGTCTCTTCGCCGGGATCATGGCCAGGTTGTCCGGGATCCGTATATTCCTGAGGTACAAACTTTTAAGGCCGGCTCTTCCTGAGGCCTTGCCAGGGGATGGAGACTTTGTCCTGTCCATGACCTCGTTCCCAAAGAGGATGAAGTATTTATGGATGGTCATCGACATGCTGATGCGTCAGGAGACCAGACCGTCCGCGATTTATCTATGCTTATTCAAAGGAGATTTCCCTGACGGCAAGCTCCCGGAATCACTTGAGCCATATCTCGATAGGGGACTCAGGGTGTTGTGGGCCGACATGGATCTCAAACCGCATCTTAAGTATCATCTGGCATTCAAGGTTGAGGCCTCCGGGCTTAAACGTAATGTCATCACGGTCGATGACGATCTCTTTTATCCGTCCGACATGCTCTCCCGACTCGCGAGGCTTCATTCCGAGTTTCCGGATGCTGTCTGCGCGGATATCACCAGGAGGATAAACGGCCCGCATTACTCTGATTGGGCTTTTGAGATGGCGGCACATGCTCCTGATCGGGATTTGCTTGCTCTCGGGGCCGGCGGGGTACTGTATCCGTATTCTTTCTATAAGTCTGAATGTCTTTTCGATACGGATTCTATCTTGAAGACTTGCTTGAAGGCTGATGACCTATGGCTTAAGAGGTGCGAGAATCTAGTTGGCGTTGGTGTGGCGACTGGGGATTTCTTCGCTGTGCCGGCTGAGCTGCCGTCATCCCAGACTGTGAGTCTATCTTCCTCGAATGTCGATCTGGGGAGAAACGACGTGGCGTGGGAGGCGATAAATAGGCTCGATTCTTGAATATAAATCACTTGGAACTTTTTAATTATCGATATGAAAAGATTTTTCACAACCGTCCTCGCCGCATCCATGATGCTGGCCGGGACCACTATGTTTGCCCAGAAAGTCAACGTCGAGGCTGGATTCGGCCTTAGTTCAACAAGGTTCGACTATGCTCTTGATAGCAAGACCGCCGATTTGTTTGGCGGGACTGTTGGAGTTTCCTATGCGGTTCCTCTCATTGAGCAAACACTTGATTTTGCTCCAGGAATTCAATTTGGTTATTTTACTAAGGGCGATGTGAGTGTAAATTTAAATATGATTGATTTGCACTTAAATGGGTCGTTTACTGAGACATACATCGCAGTTCCTCTGGACCTCAATCTTAAGGTTAATATCTCTGACGACATGAAGCTGATGCTTATTGCTGGACCTACCATTGACGTCGGTCTTTCTTCAAGGCTGAAGGAGTCCACAACAAAACTTGAAAAAGACATCTATGATGTAGAGCTCGGTGGCTTTGCAAAGTATAATCGCTTCGATGTCCTCATTGGCGGGGGAGTAGGTTTTGATGTTATGGATGCAATACGTTTTTCGGTGAGGTATGACTACGGCCTTGTTAACCGTAACTCGGGAAGTACCGGTAATTTAGTTGAGGTTCACCGCAGCCAGCTTAAGTTTGGCGTCGGGTTCCTGTTCTAGCCGTTAAACATTGTCGTCGCAGGGGAGAATACATCAGTGGATTCCCCATATGACTCTCCCCGGTCGAGATGGACGGTGTACTCGCAATGGAGTACACCGTTTTTGTTCCCACGTGTAACTTTGTGGGGGAAAGAGAACACCGGTGCGCCAGGGAGTATAGAAGTGTCTATGTCAAAAGAGACCGTAGCGACTGATGACTTTCCCTTGAAATTTGCCAGAAAGAGTATCATGCTTCCATCCCGGTCGCTGGCGAGACATCCTGACCAGCCATACGGCAGTGCCTTGCCGTCGAGCATAATCATTTTCTTGTTCAACTCAGCGGTCTCTTCCGGAGTCACTCCCGTGTAATAGACAGCTGCCCTTGAACAGACGGTCTCTCCTGAGGCGACAGCTCTCACGGCGCCTGAGTACGAGCCGTATAGTTTGGCTGTCATGATACTGTGATTATCCGCTTTCTCTCCGAAAGCCATCATGTCGCCGCCTCTTGCCAGGATGCCTATCTCTCCATCTATATTGGCCCAGGAATTACCCGGGAATGTGATCAGGGACTCACCGTCGATTATCTCTCCCGGTTTGCCCTCATAGGAGAGAACCCGCTTAAGACCAGTGAATTCGTCAACCGATATGGCCGCCACAAGCCCTCTCTCGGCCAGGATGTTGGCATCCTTCGTAGCGATGACATGGTCGAGGTATAATACAGCGTCGCAGGAAGTCGCAAAGAGGGCGAAACTCTGCTCCAGGGAGTCGTCAGCTACACTCAAAACGCCTCCTGTCACGAAAGAATCACCTTTCAGTGAGAAGAATGGCCCTCCTTTGAGAACCGCTCCGGAATTCTTGCCTTCGACTTCGAACCAACCGGTGAAGTTGCCACCGCCGCCTTCCCTGAATGGGACCATGATTTTTGCCTTTTCCGGAGAGTTGGGGACGATATACCCGGTGTAGTCTCTCAATCCTTCGCTATAAGAGAATATGGCGAAACGGGATTTGGTGAAAGACCGTACCACATTCTGGCACGGGAACAAAAAGGCTTGTGAATGGGAAAGGCGGAAGTCCTCCCAGTTTGCCGGAGCCGGATCGGGATCACTGTTTGTCAAGTGCATCAGATACGACATCATGACTCTATGACCTTGTACTCCCATCCTTTGCGCCCCGATATCCGAACGTAAAAGCCAACTCCCGTCCGGTGTGGTCGCCTGCCGGGCCACGATGTTCTTAAACGCCTGATTCTCAAGCATCGCCGCGACAGGATTATTCATGAGAGTGGCCATCGTGGAGTAAGACGTGAGCTGGTCGAACAGGAACAGGCTCCAGTCATTGCCATTGGGCATCGCTAGCTCTCCGTCCGGAAGCGCCAGATATTCAAGCACCTCCTCCATTACAGGCTTGACATTATGGAGCAAGGAGCGGGATTTCCACTTCTCTTCCTTCCTCAAACAATTCTGGAATAGTTTCAAGGCGATTGCCGCCTCGCCGAGCTCCTGTATGACCACATTCTGGTAGGAAGTGTGGAAGAATCCGTGTTTGAGCAAGGTGTAGTCCTCGAAGAGGTTTTGCCCTACGTACAAGTCGGCTACGGAGGCATTGTCATACCAGGGGTCAAGCGGGGCAGTCTTCTCGTTATCTGACGGGTGGGAGTAACTGTTGATGGCGAATTCCCGCATCTTCTCAAACCACTTGGGAGCGAGAGGATCATCAGGGAAAAGACCGAGTGTGGCTGCAAGCAGGCACACATACCATCCGTTTTCCTCCGCCTTCGTGTATTTCTGATAGCTCGTCTGGACTTCAATATGCAAAGCGCTGTCACACTCTGCCTTAAGCAGTTTGTACACGCTGTCTTTCTGATCCTGGGTTAAGCTGTCCCATTGGAAGAAAGCCGACCAGGCCACGGAGAAAGCCCAAAGCTGGCTTTCCCAGACCTTATCCTTCGCTCTGGCCCGTCCCCAATACTTTCCGTCGGCGCAACGCCTGAGTCTGACCGCCTTATGGGTGGAATATGCGTGAACAAGGCTTTGTCGCGCCATTTCTTCCAGCATGTCATAACTGACTCCTTCCGGGAGTATCACTCCGAGCGGCTTGGCGCATTTGACGAGGAAGGCGCACAACATGGACATGTCAGCGTTCGTCCGGACTCCGTCCACATCGCTTGGCTTATTCGTTAAGGATTTGAAAAAGCCGCGCTTCTCGGACCGTCTGTTTGGTATATCGCATGGGACAAAGTCGGAAGCCATATATTCGCTGAAACGAGCCAGACATTTCAGGAGACCATCCTTCATTTAACTTTATGTGGGCCTCCTACCCTGTCCAAAGATAGCCAATTCGGTCCAGGCCTCTTGTTTGCCTCCGCATGGGACTTAAGCAGGGGGACTCTTTTCAGGAATTCCCTATAGGAGACGAGAATGGCGGAGCCATCCTTGAACTTCAAGGTCAGGAATAATTTGGCGGCGGTTTTAAGCAGCCGGAAATGTACCTTGAATCTTCCTATACGGTCTTTGGGGCGAACGCCATACATGCGGAGAAGGGACACCAGCACCTTGTTCTTGTTCCACATAGTCATGTTGCCCTTGCCTACTCGATCGTGGAACATACTGGCACCAGGGACTAAGTAAGGCGCACCTCCGTGATAGGAGAGCCGTTCGCAATAATCATCGTCTTCTCCATAGTGGAAATAGATAGGGTCGAAGCCTCCCACCAAATCAATGGTTTCCCTGGGCAGCAGCCAGCACGCCGCATTTATGTAACGGACTCTGTAATAGTCATTTACGCTTTCCTTCCCTCTGAAAAGATCTCTCAACAGATTGTTGATGCCAGGGCTCTCTGAAATGAAAAGGCAAAAACTATTATCGAGCTCAGTCCCATCACCATTCCAATGGATAGGGGATACAAGTGGTAATCCGCCTTCAGTCTGGACTTGGACAAGCTTTGAGACTGATCCTGGAGCCATTGAGGCGTCCTGGTTTAACAAAAGGAAATGGGTAGCGCCATTATTGTAGGCATATTCGATACCTATATTGTTAGCTTTCCCGAAACCGAGGTTTTTACCGTTCTCAATGACAATAACATCAGGATACTCGCCCCGGATGATGGAAAGAGTATCGTCTGTCGATCCGTTATCAACAACGACGATACTTATAGGAAGTCCCTGCTCCTTCTCGGCCAGACTGTCCAGAACGCGCCTGATCCACTTGGACCCGTTGTAGGTGACTATAATACAAAAAGTATTCATAACGTAACTTCGAATATAGGCATTTTCTGCCGTTATCACAAGTCCGGCTATTATCTTGTGTTAAAAGATTCATATATTTGCAATTCGGATGGTGTGGAGATGGTGGTGAAATGGTTACGGGTAACGTTCTTGTTTAACAGGATCTTTTTGATGGCAAAGAAAGTATTTGTTTCGGGTTGCTACGACCTGCTACATAGCGGCCATGTGGAGTTTTTCAGGCAGGCGTCGCAGTATGGTGACTTGTATGTGGGGATCGGTAGTGACGCCACTGTCCTTCATTACAAGAACCACAAGACCTTGTACCCGGAGCAGGAGAGGCTCTTTATGGTGAAGAGCATCAAGTATGTGAAGGATGCTTTCATCAATGCCGGCGATGGTGTGATGGATTTTATTCCCACGGTGGAGGCATTGAAGCCGGATGTGTTCGTGGTCAACGCCGACGGAAGTACGGAGGAGAAGCGTCGTTTCTGCGAGGAGAGGGGAATTGAATATGTCGTTTTGCAACGTACGCCCGCTGAGGGACTTAAGGTCAGGTCTTCGACGGATCTCAAGGCGGAGACATGCCGTATTCCCACTAGGTTGGATTTGGCTGGTACATGGATTGACCAGCCGTACGTCAGTTATCTGGCTCCCGGATGGGCAATCACGATCAGCCTTGAGCCGACTTTCGACATTCGGGATCGCTGCGGGCTCAGCACTTCGACGAGGAATATGATCCGGAAGATCTGGCCGGTGAAGCTCCCTGACATGGAGCCGGAGATGCTCGCAAAGTTGGTGTACTGTTTCGAGAATGATCCCGAGCGGAGCGACGGTGTAATCTCCGGGGCCCAAGACGCTATCGGAATATGTGTTCCAGGCCTGTCTAGGCATTATTATAACAACCGTTTCTGGCCCGAGAAGATCGAGACCTGCGAGGATCCTCAGGTGCTTGATTGGCTGGAGAAGCATTTAGTCTTGATCCCGATAGAGCCGCGTCGCCCTGGATGCAGCGTGGTTGAGGGAAAGGATATTACCTTGCCTAAGGTCAAGGCCTTGGCCGCCGCCGCTGACCGCTGTTGGGAATCCATCCTAGCGATGGATCTGGATCGCTTCGCCGCCGCTTACCGTGACAGTTTCGACGCCCAAGTCGCTATGTTCCCAGGTATGCTACGCCCTGTCTATTTTGGTTCCCCAGCTGCCGAGTGTCATTCTGAGCGAAGCGAAGAATCTATCCCATCCATCATCGCCCACTGGGCCGCCGTTCCAGGCGTCCTCGCCTGGAAGATGCCCGGCGCAGGCGGAGGAGGGTATTTGGCCTTGGTGGTGGAAGACGCGGAATCTTTCAGCAGTGGCCATCCAGAAGCTATTCGATTGTCAATCAGGAGATCCAAATAATACTATGCAGATCATATTCACTGACGGATTGGGCAATGAGATGTTCCAGTACGCGCTTTATTTAGCTATGAGAAAGCGCGGGCGTCATCCATCCATGAATATTTGTATGATTTCATGGAATCAAGTTCATAATGGCTTTGAGCTGTGTGATGATTTCCATATTGACCGGGATAGCCTGCCTATTGTGTCTGGCGGGTTGATGAAGAGATTCACGCCTTTTGCACTCAAACGCAAATGGAAATCGCTTTGTTACATCGAGGATGTTGAAGTGTTTAATCCTAAAGTATTCAGTACCAGAAAACTATTTGTCAAAGGTTACTGGCAGGATGGGCGTTATTTTTCAGATGTTTCAGATGAAGTCAGGCGGTCGTTCTGTTTCCGTGGCATTGATGAGAGAAATCTGGCTCTCGGACATGAGATGGAGAATCGGGAAAGCGTCTCAATCCACATCAGACGAGGGGATTACCTGAAATACTCTTTTTGGCAAGTTTGTGATCCATCATACTTTAAACGGGCTATTGAGTACATGAGAAGCAAGGTTGAGAATCCTTTCTTTTATGTGTTCAGTGATGACCTGGAGTGGAGCGCTGACTTTATGAATAGCACAGGGGTTGACTATCTGATCGTAGGTCACAATCGTGGGAAGGAAAGTTACAAGGACATGTACCTGATGACGAAGTGTCACCATAACATCATAGCAAACAGTAGCTTCTCGTGGTGGGGCGCTTGGCTGGGTGATTATCGTGATAAGATGGTCGTGAGGCCGATAGAGTGGATGAAAGGATACAAGAAAGACCCTTGCCCTGCTGAATGGGTTTGTATTTAGTAAGACAGCGGGTCGTTCAGGATAATTGACCCCATAATGGAAATAGATAGGATCGAATCCTCCCACTTTCTCTATTGTTCCCTTGGCAGTAGCCAGCATGCGGCGTTGACGAAATGAACTTTGTAGTAGTCTTTGATTGTTCCGTAAAGGAGGTCTCTTAGCAGTTCATTGATGCTGGGTGCCTCCGAGACAAACAAGCAGAAACGCTGTCAAACTTGCGTCCAGGTCCATCCCAGTGAATAGGGGAGACCAATGGCAGACTGTTTTCGGACTGAACATCAACCAACTTCTTGACTGCCCCCTGATTCATGGATGCGTTCTGGTTAAGCAGAAGGAAATGTGAGGCGCCATTATTGTAGGCATATTCGATACCCATGTTGTTAGCTTTCCCGAAACCGATGTTTTTACCGTTCTCAATGACAATAACATCAGGATACTCGCCCCGGATGATGGAAAGAGTATCGTCTGTCGATCAGTTATCAACAACGACGATACTTATAGGAAGTCCCTGCTCCATCTCGGCCAGACTGTCCAGAACGCGCCTGATACACTTGGATCCGTTGTATGTGACAATAATGCTGAAACCCTTCATTATCTGATGTTTTTTCAATCCTGCGGAAATGGATATTGACATTATTGTGGTGTTCCGGCAGAGTCCCGAGCAGAGAGCCATCGACCTCAGTGGACACATGTATCTGAAGGAAAGCTATGTCAATGCAACTTAAATCATCATTATACCCTTGTGAGGGTCACTGATAAACAACTTGGACCACTCACGCAAAACCATATCCAATAATTCCGACGTTAATCATCATGCTTAATAATAAAGATTAGCGTTTCTTTAAATAAAAGCAAGGTTTTGTTTGAGATTTATTCCGCTGAATCTCAGCCTATTCCATTCAGAAGAATAATCATCTGATTTACCTGCAATGCTTTAATTATTCAATTTTTTTATAACTTTATTAACTATTTCTATAGGACAGACACGTCCTGTATGTATTAATTATAACTTCTGGAAGATTGGTTTTTCTATGAGTTTGGGAAGCAAACTATATTATGGCGTCTACTTGCGTTTCATGCTTGATCATTTCTACGAGACGATGATTGGACGTGAATATGAGAGGAGGAAGGGACGCAAGATTGACTGGGATAATCCCAGAGACATCAATGAGAAGATATACTGGCTCATGTCACGTACGGACACTTCCTTGTGGTCTTATTGCGCTGACAAGGTTCTCGTTCGTGAATATGTCTCGTCAAAAGGACTGGGAGATCTTCTTATTCCATCGCTCGGAGTGTGGGATCGAGCTGAAGATATTGATTTTGACTCTCTTCCGGATAAATTCGTCTTAAAGTGCAACCATGACAGCGGATCCTTCAGAATAGTTGACAAGACCCGTGGATTTGATCCGGTAGCCATCAGGGATCATTTCTCGAGGCGTCTTGGCAGGAAGATCGGGTATATCAACGGCGAGCTCTACTATAACAAGATCAAGCCTAAGGTTTTGGCGGAACCGTTCCTGGGGGAGGACTCTCATGGTTTGATAGACTACAAGATCAGATGCTTTGGCGGGAAGCCTTTCTCGATCACGACATGCTCCGAGAGGACAGATAACACCATCCGCCTGGGACTTTACGATCTGGATTGGAACCCTCACCCTGAGTCGTTGGTTTTTTCCGATACATCCCTTGATGGGGTAGGGATGGTTCCTAAACCCGCTTGCCTTGACCGCATGTTGGAGGTCGCGTCAATCCTCTCCGAAGGCTTCCCTCAGGTGAGAGTGGACTTGTATGTGGTTGGAGAAAAGATCTATTTCGGTGAGTTGACTTTCTCAAGCGGCGGCAGGATGTCATATTTCACTGACGATTATCTTGTTGAGCTTGGACGGCAATGCGTTCTTCCGGTTGAAGGAAAAACTAAGGGATGACAAATTGTCATTCTGAGCAGTGCATGAAGAATCTGGTATTGTTATTGTCTCTGATTATCGCTATATTTGTAGGTTAACCAGAGACAAACTTTTATTTATGGCTGTATCAGGCATATTAAGGAAATTATTCGGTTCCAAATCCGATCGTGATATGAAATTGGTGAGACCTGTTTTGGACAAGGTTCTCGCCGCTTATCCTTCAATTGACGCCCTTTCTGATGATGAGCTCCGAGCCCGTTCCGAGGCTTTGAGAGCTAAGCTTCGTGAGTGCGAGGCGCCTTTTGAGAAGAGGATAGATGAGATCAAGGTTAAATTGGAAGAAGACATCCCCGTCTCGGAGAAGGAGGCTTTGGCGACAGAGTCTGACAAACTTGTCAAAGAGGAGGATGAGGAGATAGAGAAGACTCTTGAGGAGATCCTTCCTGAGGCTTTCGCCATCATGAAGTCCACCGCCCGCAGGTTCAAGGAGAATGAGACTATCGAGGTGAACGCCACCCAGTTTGACAGGGACCTGAGCATTGACCATGATTTTGTCACCATCGAGGGAGACAAGGCGGTCTACCGCAACCATTGGATGGCTGGTGGTAATGAGGTGACTTGGGATATGGTTCACTACGATGTCCAGCTGATCGGTGGTATTGTCCTGAACGGAAGGGTTAAGTCCAATAAGGAGCAGATGGGTAGCATCGCTGAGATGGCCACTGGTGAGGGAAAGACTCTCGTGGCGACTCTCCCGGTGTTCCTCAACGCGTTGGCGGGCAAGGGAGTACATGTGGTCACTGTCAATGACTACCTGTCCAAGCGTGACTCCGAGTGGATGGGACCTCTTTACATGTTCCATGGTCTCTCAGTTGATTGTATCGACAAGCATGAGCCTAACAGCGACGCCCGAAAGAGGGCTTATAACTGTGACATCACCTTTGGTACCAACAATGAGTTCGGTTTTGATTACCTGAGGGACAACATGGCCGTCAACATGAATGACCTTGTCCAGCGTAAGCACCACTACGCCATTGTCGATGAGGTTGACTCCGTCTTGATCGACGACGCCCGTACCCCTTTGATCATATCCGGCCCTGTCGCGAAGGCAGAGGATGATGAGCAGTACATCGAGTACAGGCCATATGTCGAGAGTCTGTACCAGAAGCAGCGCACCTTGGTGAACCAGGTTCTCAACGATGCTAAGAAGGCTATCGCCGCCGGGAAGATGGATGAGGGTGGAATGCTACTCTTCAGGGCCTATAAGGGATTGCCTAAGTATCAGCCACTCATCAAGTTCCTTAGCGAGCAGGGAATGAAAGCCCTCATGCAGAAAGCTGAGAACTTCTACCTGCAGGATAATGAGAGCCAGATGCATATCGTGACCGACGAGTTGTATTTCGTGATCAGCGAGCAGCAGCACTCGGTGGACATGACCGATAAGGGTCATGACGCTTTGGCCAACTCGGTCTCCGATCCCGATTTCTTCATCCTGCCGGACATGGGCAGCAAGATCGCTGACATTAAGAAGGATGAGAGTCTGACTCCCGAGCAGAAGCAGGAGGCGCAGGACAAGCTCATGGAGGAATATTCCCTCAAGAGCGAGAGGGTCCACGCCATGATCCAGCTTCTCAAGGCGTACGCCATGTTCCAGAAGGATGTTGACTACGTCGTCATTGACAACAAGGTCAAGATCGTCGATGAGCAGACGGGACGTATCATGGAGGGACGCCGCTGGAGCGATGGTCTCCATCAGGCTGTCGAGGCAAAGGAGAACGTCAAGGTCGAGGCTGCCACGCAGACCTTCGCCACCATCACCCTGCAGAACTACTTCAGGATGTACCACAAGTTGGCTGGTATGACCGGTACCGCTGAGACCGAGGCGGGTGAGTTCTGGTCCATTTACAAGTTGGATGTGGTCGTGATTCCCACAAACCGTCCGGTGATCAGGGATGACAAGGATGACCTCATCTATAAGACAAAGAAAGCCAAGTATCAGGCTGTTATCAATAAGATCCAGGAACTCACAGAGAAGGGGAGACCTGTCCTTGTGGGTACAACGGATGTCGAGACATCTGAGCTCTTGAGCCGTATGCTCCGTATCCGTGGCATCAAGCATAACGTCTTGAACGCTAAAGAGCATGCCAGGGAGGCGGAGATTGTCGCCCAGGCTGGCCAGAAGGGCAATGTCACCATCGCCACCAATATGGCGGGTCGTGGTACCGATATCAAGCTCGCTCCTGAGGTCAAGGAAGCAGGTGGTCTCGCCATCATCGGTACAGAACGCCACGACAGCCGCCGAGTGGATCGTCAGCTGCGAGGCCGCGCGGGCCGTCAGGGAGATCCGGGATCTTCTGAGTTCTACATCTCTCTTGAGGATAAGCTCATGCGCCTGTTCGGGTCTGAGAGGATCGCTGGAGTGGTTGATAAGCTCGGCATGGCGGACGATGAGGCCCTTGTCAACGGGATGCTCTCCAAATCTATCGAGAATGCCCAGAAGAAGGTCGAGGAGAACAACTTCGGAATCCGTAAGAGACTCCTTGAGTATGACGACGTGATGAACTACCAGAGGGAGGCCGTGTATGCCCGTAGGCGTAACGCCCTTTCCGGTGAGAGGATTGAGATTGATGTCCAAAACATGATGATTGACTCGTCCAGCCTTATCGCGGAGCGTGCGGAGGGAATGTCATACCAGGCTTTCGAGGAATATGTGATGGGCCAGATGTCCATCGACCTCGGTTTTGATGAGGCGTTCTACTCCGGAGCCAAGCAGGAAGACATCGCGGACGCCCTCTGCAAGCACATGCAGGAGGTTTATGACCGTAGGATGAATACTTTGGCTGAGAAGGTTTATCCTTTCATCAAGCAGATATTCGAGAAGCAGGGGAGCATGTACCAGAACATCGCCATCCCTATATCTGACGGAAGGAAGATGTTGACTCTCAGTGTCAATCTCGAGAAAGCGTACAATACTCAGGGTAAGGAGATCGCTAAGGCTCTAAGCCGTACAATCATACTGTACCAGATTGACGAGCATTGGAAGCAGCATCTGAGGGAGATGGATGATCTCAGGACCAGTGTCCAGAACGCCGCTTACGAGCAGAAGGATCCTCTTGTGGTCTATAAACTCGAGAGCTACAATCTCTTCGCCTCAATGCTCGAGGATCTTAACAAGGATGTCCTTTCCTTCCTGCTCAGGGCTTTCGTTCCGTTGAGGGATGAGAATGAGGCGCGCCCGGCCCAGGCCCCGAGGCGCAGAACTGATATGAGCCAGATGCAGACCACCCGCCGCAATGATCTCGTGACCAATGGTGAGCAGAAGGCGAATACACCTGTCCACGTCGAGAAGAAGGTCGGAAGGAATGATCCATGCCCTTGCGGCTCAGGAAAGAAATACAAGAACTGCCATGGCGCTGGTCTTGTTTAATGGGTTGAATATTAATTATTAAATGATAAGTAAAAGTATGGCATCGAATTATGACAGGTCCGGCGATTCCGTAGGGGTCAATGACGTCAGCAGGATCTCTGCCGGATCAAGCATCAAGGGTGAGATCACGTCGCCCAATGACATCAGGATAGACGGTAACTTCGAGGGGAAGATCATCTCCCAGGCTAAGGTTGTAGTGGGTGAGAAAGCGGTCATCAAAGGAGATATCGTTTGCTCGAGTTGCGACTTCTGGGGCAAGATTGACGGTAATTTCTTCGTGAAGGACACTCTCAGCCTCAAGGATACTTGCGTCGTCACTGGCGACCTCCATATCCGTAGGCTCCAGGTGGATCTTGACGCTACCTTCAATGGCAATTGCAAGATGATAGGTGAGAGCGAGTTTAACCAGCTCACGACAGGGGAGCGCCCTTCCATGTATGACATCCCCGAGCCGGAGGAAGAGGATGACACCTATAAGGTTGTCTCATCCAATCCTTCCCCGTTCTCAGTTCCTGCCGGAAACGATATCCCCGAGGCTTAAGACCGAATTATTCAGTTTACACCTCCGCCGAGGGCCTGGTACAAGGCTATCAAGGCGGAGGTTATTGATTGTTTGTCACTGATTATTCCTAACTCAGCGTTCAGCTGGGGCTTGGGCCGTCTCCTTTTGGTTTCTCATCCTGGTCCAAAAGCAGCCTATCGGTGGCTATGTTAAGGGGAAATGTGGCGTATTAACAAAAATGTTATAATATAAAACATTTTTGTTTTATTTATTATTAGGAAGCCAATTTTGTTGGTAGGGGTTTCGGGATGTGTAGCACTGTAAGGCATCTGGACAAGCTTTACCCCGACTTTGGGGCTGATGTCAATAGACCCTCCAGTAATCTTTTTGCAAGTATCTGATTACTAATTGATTACACAGGACGTTCTGGAAGGCTGGCCGCTATTTCTCCGGGTCTTCCGTCTTATTTAATGGAAATGTCTGACTGCCAGTTTGTTACAATACGAATTATGGAAGGCCTTTATATCGTCCTGAAGCATGCTTACCCAAAACTCAATGTTTTGTTTAGGCACAACAATGCTCGTTTGAGCCCCTCCTTTATCTTGAGTTTTTGGGTGGAGCGAAGGAGGTGACCGGACAGCCTTCGCTGATGTTGCCCAGGATAAGAGCCACAGTCTTTAAAATGGATAATGCGATGATGTTTTACAAACCAAGGGCAGGGTTAAATGCCTTGCATGGCGTTACATGGGCGATTCGGTTGCGTAGACCCCTGTTTCGAAGCGGGGGTTCGCGGGAGAATGTGGCTTCCAGGGGACTGGATGACACTTTGCCCTGCCCTTGGTTTGCAGATTCTTCGCTTCGCTCAGAATGCAGATTATCCACATACTGTGGACTTAGTCGGTATAAACGCTGCGGAAGTATTCCGCAAGCAAAAAATCCAGCCATAGTGGCTGGATTATTCTGCGAGCGGAATACGAGATTCGAACTCGCGACCCTCAGCTTGGGAAGCTGATGCTCTACCAACTGAGCTAATTCCGCAAAAGTAGTGATCCCCACAGGATTCAAACCTGTAACCTTCTGATCCGTAGTCAGATGCTCTATTCAGTTGAGCTAGGGGACCAATCTTTCTATTCGGCGTCGGCCTCTTTCTTGGCGACGTTGAATTTGCGCTCCTTGATCCTGGCTTTCTTACCGGACAGGTTGCGGAGGTAGAATATCCTCGCCCTGCGAACCTTACCGACCTTGTTCAGCTCGATATTCTCGATGAACGGGGACTGGAAGGGGAAAATCCTCTCAACACCGATACCACCGGAAATCTTGCGGACAGTGAAAGTCCTTGTGGTGGGAGTCGCACCCCTTTCCTGGATGACAACGCCCCTGAAGTTCTGGAGCCTTTCCTTGTCTCCTTCCTTGATCCTATAAGTGACGGTGATAGTGTCACCGGCCTTGAACTTAGGATAGGTAGCAACTTTCTCGTTAGCGAAAGATTGCTCAACAATTTTCATTAAATCCATCTCTCAATACTTTTATCGCAACATTACGCACATCTGATAACGACCCGCAAGAGGTTGCCTTTAAATTTCGGACTGCAAAAGTACGATTTTTTTCGCAATCGCAAAACTTTTTCGCGTTAATATTTAAAAAATATCCTTGATCTTGTCAAATACGGCTTTATCCTCCCTGGATGGATCAGGAGTGAACGACCTGCTGGCCCTCATATTCTGGATAGCGGCCTTCTCATCGCTGGACAGTCTCTTCGGGATCCAAACGAGTATCTTGACATACATGTCACCCGTGCCGCTTCCATATCCGCTGACGGCCGGAAGGCCCTTCCCGCGGAGCCTTACAACGGCTCCGGACTGCGTCCCGGGATCTACTTTCACCTTGTAAGTTCCATCGAGGCAGGGGACAGCGATCTCAGTGCCCAGGATGGCGTCGGTGACTGAGATCATGGTAGTGTAGAAGAGGTTGTTTCCTTCACGTTTCAGATTGGAGTGAGCGACTTCCTCGATAATGACCAGGAGGTCTCCGTTCACCCCGTTATGGGGAGCCGCATGGCCCTCACCGCGTATCGTGAGCTGCATCCCGTCCTCCACGCCAGCGGGAATCTTGACCTTGACTGTCTCCTTCCTGCGGACGAGACCCGTTCCACCGCATGTGCGGCAGGGATTGGTGACAATCTTCCCCTCACCTCCACACTGGGGGCAAGTGGAATATGTCATGGTCCTTCCGAAAAGGGTGCTGGTCACATGCTGAACCTGGCCAGCGCCATTGCAAGTCGGGCAGGTCTTAATATCGGACTGATTCTTGGTTCCGCGGCCACCGCAGTCAGGGCAGGGCCTGTTACGCTCTATGGTGATTTCCTTCTCGACTCCCTTGGCAATCTCCTCGAGGGTCAGCCGGACTCTAGTACGAATGTCACGACCTTTGTAGACACGTGTCTGGGTCCGGGATGAACCACCACCTCCAAACCCGCTGAATCCACCGAATCCGCCTCCGAAGCCTCCGAAGCCACCTCCGAACAGATCTCTCAGTATGTCTTCAAGGTTCCCGAAACCTCCGCTGAAATCAGGACCAGCCTGGCCATCGACTCCGGCGAAACCGAATTGGTCGTATTTGGCCTTCTTATCAGGGTCGCTGAGCACTGAATATGCCTCTGATGCCTCCTTGAATTTCTCCTCGGCGGTCTTCTTCTCGGCATCTGTACCCTCTACCCAGCGGTCAGGATGCCATTTCATGGCAGCCTTCCTGTAGGCCAGCTTTATCTCGTCGGCAGTGGCGTTTTTGCCAATCCCGAGAACCTCGTAGTAATCTCTTTTCTCAGCCATATCCTCTCAATCTCCTATATGCCGACCACGACCTTGGCGTAGCGGATGACTTTTCCTGATAGGGTGTAGCCAGTCTGGACGACATCGAACACAAGTCCTTTTTTATCCTCCTCGGCTACTGGCATCTGGGCTACGGCCTCGTGGAAGTCAGTGTCAAACTTCTCGTCTTTGGCCTTGATAACCTCAAGTCCCTTTGTCTTAAGATAGGACATCAGCTTGTTATATATCAACTCAGTACCCTCTACGGCAACTTTATCATCCGCCTCAGTGAGCATTTTCATGGCTCTCTCACAGTCGTCCAGGACAGGCAGGAGACCTTTTATGATGTCAGCGGAAGCGGTGCCCACAAGCTCGAGTTTAGCTTCGGCTGAGTGCCTGCGGAAGTTCTCGAAGTCGGCCATGAGACGGATATAGTCGTCTTTCTCCTTGGCGACGCTGGCCTTGAGATCCTCGTTCTCTTTCTTCAAGTTGGCCAGAAGATCCTCATCCTGAGCGACTTCCTTTTCAACCTTAGTCTCAACTTTCTCCTCCGGCTTGACTTCAGCCTTTTCTTTCTTTATCTCGTTGCTTTTCTTCTTGCTCATATCCATTATCCTTTAAACGACTGCAAAGATATCAAATTATCTGCCAACAGCGAATCGCTGACAGATTGTCAGATTGTTATCCTGAGCTGAGCGAATGATCTAGCTCTTCTTTGAGAGGTACTGCTCCGCCTTGTAAGTGAGTCCCATAAGAAGAATGGAGATCACGCAGGCGGCGATGAACATGATGAACACAGTGTCAAGTCCACCGCTTCTCATCACGAATCCCACGAGGATATTGGCCAGCACTGCGGTACCGAGCACATATCCGAGGAATCCTGTAAGTCCGGCAGCGGTCCCCGCGGCGTTCTTGGGAGCGAGATCAAGGGCTTGGACGCCTATCAGCATGACGGGACCGTAGATGAAGAATCCGATGGCGATGAGGCAGGCGATGATGACAGTGAGGTTGTCGAGGTTTTTCCAGTAGATGAATATCGCCACCGCGACTAATGCCATGAACAGCATGGTCGGCAGGGCTCTACGGCCGCCGAAAACCTTGTCGCTCAACCATCCGCAGAATAGGGTCCCGGGAATGGCTGCAAACTCGTAGGCGAAATATGCCCAGCCTGTGCTGGTGATGTCTATACCCTTATCTGTCAATATCTTCGGAGCCCAATCAAGGCAGCCATAACGCACCATGTAGACGAAGGCGTTGGCGAAGGCAATGTACCAAAGGAGCTTGTTCGAAAGGACAGTCTGGAATATTTCCTTGACAGAGATCACGCTCTCGCTCTTCTCGGTGTAATGGCGGGCGGCGTGGCCTGACCACTTCTCGATCGAGGGGAGTCCCAAAGACTGAGGCGTGTCACGGATGAGGCAATAGGCGACTATGGCTATAAGAATCGCCACGGCGGCGGGAAACACGAAAGAACCGATGAGAAAGTAGTGGTCGGAATGGGCGCCGTAGAACCATGATCCGAACCACACGGCTCCGTAGGTGGCCATAGGCCCCACAAGAGCGCCTCCCACATTGTGGGCGCAGTTCCACACAGACATCCATGTGCCCCTCTCCTTGATTGAGAACCAATGCGTCATAACCCTTCCGCATGGAGGCCATCCCATACCATTGAACCATCCGACCAGGAAGTTCAGCGCGGACATGAGGGCGATAGCCCAGCCTTTACGCTCTATTCCCAGCCATTGGACAGGGACGATCATGAACGCCATTGACAGAGCGGCCATGATAAGTCCCAGGGGGAGGAATTTCCGGGCGTCGCTCCTGTCAGAGACGCTCGCCATCAGGAATTTGGAGAATCCGTAGGCGATGGCGTTCATTGACAGGACCACGGCGAGTTCCTGGGTGGTGAATCCGAGGGCCTCAAGACCAGGAATGGCCATCGAGAAATTCTTCCTGACAATATAGAACCCGGCGTAGCCAATGAATATGCCCAGAAAGACCTGCAAGCGCTTTTTCTTGTAGATCGAGTCGACCTCCGGGCCGGTCATTATCTCCTTGTGGGGAGGGGGTGCTAGAAAGGATCTCATATACGCGAATATAATCATTATGGATGATTTTTAGTATATTTACACTCGCTATGCAAGTTTTGGATAACTACGAAAAGTACCGGAAGTATTTCTCGGATGACCAGTTCTGGGGGAAACTCAAGAGGTTGGCCCGCAAGGCTGGGATAAAGGTCGTCTATGCGGCTCTGCTGCTGTATTACGTGCTGCGCAATCCCGCCACACCCCGTGCGGACAGGACCAAGATCCTTGGCGCGTTGGGTTATCTGATCCTCCCGACAGATCTGATACCAGACCTCCTGCCTGTCGTGGGGTACACAGACGATCTCGCGGCTTTGATGTGGGCTTTATATTCCGTGGCGAAGAATATCACCCCCGAGGTCAAGATTATGGCCCGCGAGAAGCTGGGGGAATGGTTCAATGATTATGACAACTCCGACTTGGAGGGTCTTTAGCGGATGCCCAGCTATCTCCAAATAGAGAATATATCGAAGTCCTATGGCCCGAAGATCCTTTTTGAGCATATAGGATTCAACGTCAATGAGGGTGACAAGATCGCCCTTATAGCCCCTAATGGCACGGGAAAGACGAGCCTGCTCCGTATTCTCGCCGGTAAGGACAGCTCCGATTCGGGCGGACGTGTCTTGTTCTTGAAAGACATCCGTATCGCTTTCCTGGAGCAGGAGTATGAATATGACCCCGATGCCACTGTCTGGGAGCAGATCTTGACAGACAGCTCAAAATGGATGGAACATCTTGACCCTGAGCATGTCGCTGATTATGAGCAACGCATCAGGCAGTTGCTCTCATCCTTCGGCATGGTGGATCCCCAAAGGAAGATGAGTGATCTGTCCGGAGGCGAGGTCAAGAGGGTCGCGATCATTGTCATGCTGGCGAGTGAGGCCGACTTCTTCATCATGGATGAGCCTACAAACCATTTAGACATCGATGCGATTGAGTTTCTGGAGAACTATCTTTCCCATGCCAGGTGCACTCTCTTGATGGTTACCCATGACAGGTATTTCCTGGACAGCGTGGCCAATATTGTCATGGAGCTCGACAGGGGGCAAGTCTTCATCTATAAAGGGGACTATGAGAACTATCTGGAGAAGCGTCAGGAAAGGATCGACAATTACAACGCTGAGACTGACAGGGTCAGGAATATCCTTCGTCGCGAGTTGGAGTGGATGCATGCGAGCCCATGTGCCCGTACCGGTAAATCCAAATCCCGGAAAAACGCTTTCTATGAACTCCGGGACAGGGCTGGCCAGGTTTACAAGACGAATCAGTTGAATCTCGACGAGATGGGTCAAGCCACAAGGCTGGGCACTAAGATCATAAACTGTGAGAATCTGGGAATCAGCCTCGGTGGCAAGACGTTGATCAAGGGTTTCACGTACAATTTCCAACGGTATGAGAGGGTGGGGATTGTAGGAGGCAATGGCACCGGCAAGACCACATTCATTAATCTGCTCACTGGTAATGTTGGGGCTGGATTCCCTTTCGAAGTCACCGGAACAATCTCCAGGGGAGAGTCACTGAATATTGGTTATTATCGCCAAGAGGGTATGTCGTTTGATGAGGAACAAACTGTACTAGAAACAGTTAATGACACTCATCTATTGGGACGCTTCATGTTCCCTCATGATATGCTGAACAACAAGATCCGCAAGTTGTCTGGCGGTGAGAAACGCCGTCTCTACCTTCTTACCATCTTGATGCGGCAGCCCAATCTCCTGGTGATGGACGAGCCGACTAACGACCTCGACATCGTCACTCTTAATGTGCTTGAGGAATACCTTAAGGACTATAAGGGAACACTGATCATCGTGTCGCACGACAGGCATTTCCTGGATCGTCTTGTGGATCATATTCTCATATTTCAAAATGATGGGACGATCAAGGACTTTGTCGGGAGTTACAGTCAGTACCGGGAATCAGAGCGAATGCGCTCAAAGTCCTCTGGTGCTCCCAAGACTTCCATGGCATCCAGACCTGCCCGGGATGTCCGCACAGGAGGCACGGCACCAGATAATTCTGGCGCATCCACCGGCGCCCGTAAGCTGACCTACAAGGAGCAGAGGGAATTGGAACAGTTGGAAAAAGATATTGAGGCTCTGACGGCCGAGAAGGCCGAGTTGGAGGCAAAGCTTAGCGGAGGCCTGACCGATGTGGCCGAATTGCAAGCTGCAAGTACTCGCTTCTCTGAAGTGTCTGAAATGCTGGACTCCTTGGAGACCAGGTGGTTGGAACTTTCTATTTAAAGAATCGATCTACGTCCTTGACGGAGTGTGGAAGGGCAAAGACCACAACCCTGTCATAGGGTTCAATCTTTGACGATCCAACAGCGATCATCGACTCGCTGCCACGGATTATACCACCGATGACTGAGTCTTTCGGGAAGGCGAGGTCTTTCAGTTGTCCCTTGGTTATGGCGCTGCCCGGTGGCACGGTGAACTCAAGGACTTCAGCATCGGTCCCACTCATATACTTGACAAGGCGAGCTTTTCCGCTAAGGGTGAACTTGAACAGTCTTCCAGCCGTGATGAGTTTCTTGTTTATCACGGAATCCACACCCATCTCTTCAGCGAGATGTATGTACTCGATATTCTCCACCTCAGCAATAGTCTTCTCTATCCCGTATTTCTTCGCTGACACGCATGCGAGGACATTCGCCTCGTCCTTTCCGGTGAGGGCTAGGAACGCGTCGTAGTCCTTGATGCCCTCTTCGGAGAGTAGCTCGGAATTGCGTCCGTCACCAACCACGACAATCACATTGTCCGGGAGCTTCTCAGACAGGTACATCGCCCTCTCGCGGTCTTTCTCCAATATCTTGACATGGCTGATTTTCCTGCTCAACTGATCAGCGGCGAGTTCGGCTATCTTCGAGCCTCCCAGTATCATCACCTTGTCAGTCTCGACGTTGCCTTTGCCCAGGAACTTCATAAGGAAGCGCATTCCCTCCCGGGTGGCTATGATGAACACGAGGTCATGGTAAAGAAGCTTTGTGTCGAATTTGGGCATTATGGTCTTGCCGCCCCTGGAGATGGCGATGACACGGAATTGAAGTTCATCCTTGGAGGTGATCGCCGCGAACTCGGCGATCTTCATGTCCAGCAGGGGAGAGTCCTCCTCAAGCTTGAAAACCTCCACTTGAAGCTTTCCTCTGGCGAAATCCATGGAGTCTGACGAAGATGAGTGTTTCAGCAGCTCAAAGATCTCGTCCGCGGCTAATTTCTCGGGACAGAACATCAATTCTATCCCCATCTGTTTGAACAAGAGCTTGTTCTCAGGCGAAAGAAAATCATGGTCGTCGATCCTGGCTGTGACTTTCTTTGCTCCGAGGTTCTTCGCGAGCAACGCGCTCACGATGTTGACATCCTGAGGCACGAATGGGACGACGGATATGAACAAGTCGGCGTCCTGAACCTCAGCTTCCCGCATGACCTTCAGGGAAGATGGATGGCCCTCGATGGCGATCACGTCCGCTATCGCGGTGATATTCTGGAGCCTTTGTGGGTTGTCATCTATGATCGTGATGTCGTTCGCCTCCTTGCTCAGCATTTTGGCGAGGTGGGATCCGATCTCCCCGGCTCCTTGGATGACGATCTTCATATCTTTTTTCTTAAGTAAGCAAATATACCATTTCCTTTCATCATCGCCAAAAACACTATCCACCTAGGGAACAATACCGGAGGGGTAATGCCTTTGTGAGATTCGAGATATTCTTGTATATCAACTATTTCCGTGCCAGAAACCATTCGCCTGTACTCTTTATGGGCCTCTATCACAGCCTTGAAGCGAGCCAGGCTTCCCGTGAGCAGGTAGACAATGGCTGAGCATCCGTCAAGGCATTTCCTCAGGAATATCGTCCTTCTGGCTTTTCTGAGAGCTTTCTGAGGGGTTCCTTTCAAAGCGTATGTCTTGGCGAGGTTGTTGCCGAGCATCAGGAGGTTATTGCGGTAGTTGAGCTTGAGCTTCCACGGGGAGTCATTGGGAAGGGTGCCGCCACCGACGTGGTATACAACGGACTGGGGGACCACGAAGATGGATTTACCTTCCAGCTGAAGTCTCCAGCAAAGGTCGATTTCCTCCATGTGAGCGAAGAATCTCTCGTCCAGCCCGCCCATACTCCCATAATCACTCGCGCGGACCATAAGACATGCCCCTGTGGCCCAAAAAACCTTCGAAGGTGTGTCATACTGCCCATGGTCTTTCTCCAAGCGTTTAAGGATGCGCCCGCGGCAGAAAGGGTAGCCGAACTTGTCCAGCAAGCCCCCGGCGGCTCCCGCATACTCGAAGCTGTCCTTGTCTTGCCATGAATGGAGTTTCGGGGCGCAGGCGGCGCAGTCCGGGTGTGTGTCCATCCAAGAGACCAACGGCTCAAGCCACCCCTCAGGGACTTCTATGTCGGAGTTGATCAAGACAAAATACTCCATGTCCGAACCGTCCGACATCTCGGAAAGAGCTTTGAAGGCTCGGTTGTATCCTCCGGTGAACCCGTGGTTTTTGTCGAAGCATATAAGCTTGATGTCCGGGAACTTCTCCCTCATCACTTCAACCGATCCGTCGGTCGAGCCGTTATCCGCCACCACGACCTCCGCACCCTCAGGCATGCTTGCTGACAAGCATGGGAGGAATTGTTCCAGGAATTCTTTTGTGTTCCAGTTCAGTATGACAACAGCTGTTCTCATTTACGCGAAAATAAGAAAAAGTGGCGCTAATGAGAATAAAGTCGAGAATTATTAGTTAAATTGTGATGGATTATTGACCGGATTATGCGATTCTTACAGACATTGGCCGTTGTTGTCACGTCAGCTTTCCTTGCCATGGCTTGCGGCAATGAGAATACCGTGTATCCAGAGTTGACCCCTGTTTTTGGGCAGGACGAGATATTTGGCTCCACTCCGTCTCCGGGAGAGTTCAAGCTGATGTCGTTCAATGTCCGCTACCAGAATTCTTCAGATAATTCCTCGGGTCATGGCTGGGATAAGCGCCGCGAGGGTGTTTATGCGATGTTGAGGGCGGAGAAACCTGTGCTGATGGGAGTGCAGGAGTGCCTTGCCGGACAGCGTTCAGACATTCTCAAAAACGTTCCGGAATATAACGCCATCGGTGTAGGCAGAGATGACGGAAAGGAGGCTGGCGAGATCATGGCGATTTTCTACCTTAAAGACTCTGTCTCGATTGAGAAGTGGGGGACTTTCTGGTTGAGCGCTTCCCCGGACAAGGTGAGCAAGGGCTGGGATGCTGCCTGTTACCGCACTTGTACTTGGGCTCATGTCCGCCTCAAACGCACCGGAAAAGAGTTCATGTATTTCAACACCCATTTGGATCATAAGGGGACAGTCGCGAGAAGAGAGAGTGTCAGGCTTATTGTCGAAAAGATAAGAGAATTAAACGTGGGTTTCCTTCCTTGTGTGCTGACTGCCGATTTCAACTCTTCGGAGGATGACGCTATCTTCGATGTTCTTCGTCTTCAGATGAGAAGCGCGCGGAAGACTGCCACTGTCACTGACTCTTACGGCACTTATAACGCTTTTCAGAAGAATTCCGGCGGATCGGTCATTGACCATATTTTTTATAGCGGCAACCTTACACCTTCGGAATTCAAGACCGTCCGGAACGGATGGAAAAACATCGATTTCATATCTGACCATTACCCTATTTATGCGATTTTCGCTATCTGATTTTAGGAGTAATTTTTTGCTTTTGGTTAATGAATTTGTATTTTTGATAAACGAACTGATTCTAATAACCTTATTTTTAAGAAAATGAGCCTTTTCAAGCGACTCGCAGTAGCTTTAGTCTTGTCGTTGTTGTTCATACAACCATCTGGGGCCAAAAAGGATAAGTTACCCCCGTTCAAGCCTCAATTCGGCCCATGGGTGACTAATGTCACAGAGACTTCTTTCACGGTCTTGTGGACCACAGAGTATGACGCCCTTGTGAGTCTTGAGGTTGCTCCTGGAGATGATGGGAGCGAGTTCGAGTCTGACCAGAGGGCGAGTTTCGTTGAATCCGTCGCTGGTAGGAGGATTACCGGGCGTTATCACTCAATCACCGCAACCGGGCTTGAACCAGGCCGCACATACAGGTACCGTCTGGTAGGGCAGAACGTAGTGGATGACTCAAACGCCTATGGAACCACTTATGGGGTCAAAAGAACCATCCAGGCGAAGCATTTTCTGGTCAATACGGTTGATGTCAACAAGGACATTTGCCGTTTCTCGATGGTTAACGACATGCATCATGACTTGGTGAAGTTCTCGACTCTCATGAAGGATGTCAACCGTGACAACTGCGATTTCGTTGTTCTTAACGGAGACATTACCAGCACATCCACTTCGCTGGACACGACAATCCGTCATACCTTTGAGCCCATCGCGGTTCAATGCGCCTCAATGCCGGTTGTTTATTCTAGAGGGAACCATGAGGGGCGTGGCAGGGAATTCTACCGTCTGCCCTGGATGTGTCCGACACCCACCGGCGAGTTCTATTATCTGTTCCGTCAAGGGCCTGTAGCCGCCATAGTCCTCGATGCCGGGGAGGATAAACCGGATTCATCCACGGAGTATTCAGGGACCGCTGTTTATGACGGATATCGCCAGGCACAATTGGAGTGGCTTAAGGAGATTGTCAAGGATCCGGCTTTCAAGTCGGCTCCGGTCAAAATCTGCATTATGCATATTCCCACAATTAACGACAGGAACAGCTGGTATTCCCAGAAATGGGCTAATAAGAATTTCCTTCCCATCCTCAATGATGCGGGGATCATGGCCATGTTCAGTGGTCATCATCATAGGCATTTCGTCCGTGAGAAAGGGGATTGCGGAAACAATTTCCCTATTGTGGTCAACAGCAACAATGAGCGGATGGACTTTGCCGCGGACAAATCCGGGCACATAAATCTGAAATTCTATGATGTCAATGGAACGTTGACTCATGAATATAACTATTGATCAGTCATATATGAGAAAAGTCATCTTCGCGTTAGCGGCTTGTGTGCTACTCACCTTCGCCGCTGAAGGTCAGGACATCAAGTCCCTGGCCTGGTCTTATAAACCTTATCCTGATGTGGAGACCCCTTACACAAAGGCGCCGGCTGGATACAAGCCAGTTTACCTCGCTAATTTCGCCAGGCACGGGAGCCGTTACCTTATCTCCGGTGACACCTACACCAAGCCTTTGGAGATACTCGAGGCCGCTGGTAGGGCTGGAGCTTTGACTGAGACTGGCAAAGCCTTGCTTGAGGATGTGCGCAAGATAGCTTCTGACGCTGACGGCAATCTTGGAATGCTTCTTCCAAGGGGTGGTAGGGAGCATCGCCACATTATGGAGAGAACCATTGCCCGCTATCCTGAGATATTTACAGGAAATGATTGCAAGATAGATGTTTACACATCAACGATTCAGAGGTGTATAATGAGTATGGCGTACAGTCTTGACGCCATCACCGCAAAGAATCCCAAGGTCAGGTACGACCGCCATTGCGGCACGAAGATCCAGTCTGAGGTGTTCAATTCCTATCCTGTCTCGGCTGCTTCCCACGAATATGGCCGCATGCTCAGCGACAAGTTGATTGATGAAGAGGCGGGGGAGGCCCTGCTCGACAAGATATTCACTTACAGGGGGGCTGATAAGAACAAGTACCTGGACCCTGTCGTGAGAAAGCGGATGGTGAGGTGGCTTTGGGAGCTCACCATCGACAACGCCTTGAATGACGAATTGGGGGTTGACTTGTACAAGTATTTCACATACAATGATTTCTATAGCACTTGGAAGGCGAATAACCTGAGGGAGTACTTTTCTATAGGTCCTTCCGAGGAATTTGAGGATATCGTCCGCAACGAGGCGTCCGTGATTCTTAGGCACATGATAGAACACGCTGACAAGGCTCTTGCCGGGGGAGAGTACAAGGCCACTTTGAGGTATGGCCATGATACGCAGATCGCTCCGTTGGCCGTTGAGATGGACATAGAGGGCTGCTGCTCTCCTGTGGCTGACACGGATAACCTCGAGTCACATTGGATGCTGGAGAACGCCTGCCCCATGGGCGCTAATATCCAGATGGTCTTTTTCAAGAAAAAGGGCTCCAAGGACATCCTGGTCAAGGTTCTTCTTAATGAGAACGAATGCCGGATAGCAGGAGTGAATACCGATAGGTGGCCGTTCTATCACTGGTCCGACCTCCGCACCCATTATATGGAATCAATAGATAGACGCCCTGACTTCAACAGGGGAGGATGGCAGGTCGAGAATGTCCAGGATGGTCTTGTATATAAGCGTTACAGCGGTGTGGAACCGATCTCTGGCGTTCATCAGCTTGTCTATGCGGTGGATGTGGATATGAATAACCCCCGCTACTCAGTCAAGTTCGGTCTTGAAGAAGGCAGGATGGCAACCTCTGACGCTTTCAAGAAGGCCGGAGCCGTCGCCACAATCAACGCCACTTATGAGAGAGTGTCGTCTTTTATTAAAGTCGACGGCAAGACTTACAACAACATCGACAGCGATGTCGTTCCAGTTATCGGGACTCCTCCGCAGTGGAAGACCGACTGCTCGATCAGCACTGACGGAAGGAATGTCAAGATAGAGTACACGGGCAAGGATATGACCCTGCAGGAGCGCAGGGAGGTTTTCTCATCCATCAGCTATCCGAATGTTTTCGGATGCTCCCCGATGCTCATTGACGGATATATCCCGGTCGGGAAATACTTCGCTGCCACAAGTCTCTCAGATGAGCAAATCGGCAAACTCAATTATGAGGATCCTCTACGCCACCAGGGGGTGCGTCATCCCAGGACGGCGGTCGCCACGACTGAAGATAATCACCTCATTCTGATAGTCGTGGACGGGCGCAGACCCGGAATCGCTGAAGGTATGAACGCCTTTGAGCTTACATCCTTTATAGAGAATCACTTCCATCCCCAGCAGGCTATGAATCTTGATGGCGGTGGCTCGACCACTATGTGTGTCAAGGGCCTAGGCTCTGAGAAGACCAATGTGGTGAATTATCCCTCCGGCTCAAATACTTTCAAGCACGACAAGGAGAGACGGGTAGTCACACACATCCATATCATCGACTCTAAGTGACACGAATAGTAGTTCAACCACAATATATAACCTTAGTACAAACTAAACACTTATCAATTATGACATTTAAAAGATTTTGTGTCGTGACCTTACTCACTTTGGGTCTGGCCCAGTTCTCGGCTCTTGCCCAGAACAAGACCATCACGGGTAAGGTTCTTGACTCCGGTAACTTGCCGGTTGTCGGCGCTGCCGTGATCCAGGAAGGGACACGGAACGGCAACACAACCGGTGTTAACGGAGAGTTCTCAATCAATGTCCCTGCGAAAGAAGTGACTCTTGAGGTTAGCTGCCTTGGCTACGTGACTCAGAGGGTGACTGTTCCCGCCACGCAAGGGACTGTGACTGTGATTCTATCAGAGGATACCATGTCGATCAGCGAGACTGTGGTGGTCGGTTATGGTACCCAGAAGAAGGTGAACTTGACCGGTGCCATCTCCGTTGTGGAGTCATCCTCCTTGGAGAACAGGACGGCTACCACCCTTGGACACATGCTCCAGGGTAGTGTCCCCGGACTTAACATCACCACTTCTTCCGGCTATCCCGGATCCAGTCCGAGCATCAACATACGTGGTACAAACTCCATCAACGGAGGTTCTCCCCTCGTGCTGATTGACGGTGTCGAGGGAGATATGGCCAGGGTCAACCCGAACGACGTTGAGTCCATTTCCGTCATCAAGGACGCTTCTTCCGCCGCGATTTACGGAGCCCGCGCCTCCTTCGGTGTCATCCTTATCACAACCAAGAACGGAGCTTCGACGGACGGTAAAGCGACTGTCCGTTACAGCGGCCGTCTCGGATGGCAGGCCAATACCACCTCAAGGGATTATGAGACGACTGGTTACTGGTCAGTCTATGTCAATAACTTCTTCTGGGAGAGGTACAACCCCGGTACGCTGTACATCAATTACAACGATGAGGATATGGCCGAACTTAAGGCACGTATCAATGATAAGGTTGAGGATCCTTCAAGACCTTGGGTCGTGGAGAAGATGCGTAATGGTAGGAACACTTATCTCTACTATGCTAACCACGACTGGTATCACACCCTCTATCGTGACAGCCACCCGGTACAGCAGCATAATATCTCCATGAGCGGTGGAACCAAAAACATCCATTACTTCTTGTCAGGTAACTATGATCGGGAGCAGGGTGTTCTGAACATCCATCCTGATATCATGAACAAGTACACCCTCCGCGCCAAGATAGATTTCAAATTGACGGACTGGGCTACATTCAGTAACAACTTCAGTTTCTATGGAAAGAATTATGTGTATTCCGGAAACTCTGGAGTGAACGGGTCGTTCAACAGCTTTAACAACCACGCTCTCGCATGCTTCCCTCTGACGCACCCGGACGGAACTTATGTCTATAAGACCAGGGTAACTTCCTACAACATTGCAAACGGTTACCATCTGGCTCTGGCAGGTAATGCCACGAACCAAGACAGGCTTACTAACTTCTCAAATACCAGTGAGTTGACTCTGAATCCGTTCAAGGCTTTCACCGTCAAGGCCAACTTCACGTATGCCTACACTCAGAACAGGACATGGAACCGCCAGACCAACGCGACCTATTCAAGGGATCCTGGTACCACTGTCACTGAGTCTACCGGAATGTTCCTTGACAGGTTGAACTCGGGCTACACCACGACTCAGTACTATGCCACCAACGTCTATGGCACCTACGACAACATGTTCGGGCAGCACCACTTCACCGCTACCGCCGGTTTCAACTTCGAGACCAGCAGGGTAGAGGCGGCTTCATTGTCCGGACAGAACCTGATGAGTGAGCAACTCAACAACTACGCTTTGCTTGGAACCTCGGCTGACGGCACTGTTGTCACCACCTTAGGTGGATCCGATAACTCCTACGCGATTGAGGGTATCTTCGGCCGTCTCAACTACGACAACGCCGGGAAGTATCTCTTCGAGGTCAGTGGACGTTACGACGGAACATCCCGTTTCGCCAGGGGACATCGCTGGGGCTTCTTCCCTTCAGCATCCATTGGTTGGAGAGTTTCTGAGGAGCCTTTCTTCGAGCCTTTGAAGCCTGGTTTTGAGAATCTTAAGATCAGGGCATCCTATGGTACCCTTGGTAACCAGCAGGTTGGTTATTATGACTATATCAGGACAATATCCATCAGTAACCTCAGCTACCTGTTCGGAAACCAGAGCGCTGTCTCGAAGCAGGCGACGATCTCGAATCCTACCGCCGGAAACCTCACATGGGAGACCGCGGAGCAGAAGAATCTCGGTATCGATGCTGCTTGGCTTAGCAACAGGCTGACTTTCACCGGTGAGTTCTACATTCGTGACACGAAGGATATGCTCACCGCTGGTTATGCCCTTCCTGAGGCCTATGGAGCGTCTTCTCCTAAGATGAACACCGCTGACATGAGGACTAAGGGATATGAGTTGACTCTTGGTTGGAGGGATGGCTTCCAACTTGCCGGGAAACCGTTCAACTATAATGTGACAGCGATTTTCAGCGACTACTATTCAACTATCACCAAGTACAACAACCCGACTAAGTCATTCTCCGAGAGCTACTATGAGGGAATGAGGATCGGTGAGATCTGGGGTTACCATATCGACGGCTTCTTCCAGTCCGATGAGGAGGCAGCCGCATACACAGTCAATCAGACCAGCGTCAACAACTTGATGCCTGGTGGACTGAAGGCTGGTGACCTTAAGTACGCTGACCTTGACGGTGACGGCAAGATCGGTATCGGCGCCAACACTGTCGATGATCCGGGTGACCGCCTTATCATTGGTAACAGCCAGCCGAGATTCAACTATGGTCTCACTGTAGGCTTCAACTGGATGAACTTTGATGTGAGCGTGTTCTTCCAGGGTGTCGGCAGGATCCAGTGGTATCCTCCGACAAACGCCGTGGCGTTCTGGGGACCTTTCTCGAGGCCGTATGTGACCTGTCTCCCGAAGAACTTTATGGAGAAGTGCTGGAATGAAGAGACCAACACTCCGTCTTACTTCCCTAGGGCCAGAGGTTATGTCGCTCTTGGTGACAACCGTGAGCTTGGAGCCAAAAACGACAAATATCTCCAGAATATCGCCTACACTCGTTTCAAGAACCTCACTGTAGGATACACTGTCCCTCAGAAGATCACGAAGAAGGCCGGAATCGAAGGCCTTAGGGTTTACTTCTCTGGTGAGAACCTGGCCTACTGGTCACCTTTCAAGAAGATCTGCGACTACATCGATCCTGAGGAGGCTCGGGTGAATGTCAATACTGTTTACCAGTATCCTTGGCAGAAGACTATGATGTTTGGAGTTGATATCACTTTCTAGTCAATGGTTGGATCCTTAAATGAAAATGAATATGAAAAAATATTTTATCTTGCTTGTCGCTGCGGTAATGACCCTTACCGCTTGTGAGGACTGGCTTGACAAGACTCCACAGTCTCAGCTCACTCCCGATACTTTCTTCAAGACCGAAGGTGAGCTCCAGCTTTTCGCTAACCAGTTCTATTCCTCTGCATTCGGAACCACCGTGTTCAATGCGATGCAGACTGACACTCATATCCAGGACCAGCCTTCCAGCGAGTTGCGTGGTGGAAACAACCGTTCAGTTACCGCCACTTCCAGTCATTGGGACTTCTCGCTTATCAGAAAGTGCTACATCTTGATAGGATATGCTGACAATTGCCCTGATGTTGCAGCCAGGGATAAATACAAGGCTATCGCCAAGTTCTTTATCGTCCAGGATTACTACGATAAGGTCCGTCGTTTCGGCGACGTGCCGTGGATTGACCATGAGCTCGCATCTGACGAGGAGGAGGCCCTTTATGGCGGCCGAGTCTCCCGTGACGAGATAATGCAGCACATGATCACCATGATTGATGAGGCTATCGCTGTGCTTCCTTCGGCCAAGAGCCCTTTCACTGTGAACAAGTGGACGGCTCTCGCCCTCAAATCCAGGTTCTGCCTCTTCGAGGGTACTTGGAGGAAGTATCACAATGTCAGCGGTTTGGCTCACGATGCTAATTATTACCTCAACCTTTGCGCTGAGGCGTCTCAGACATTTATTTCCACAAGCCCTTACAAGATTTACACTACTGGTAAGCCTGCGGAGGACTATGTCAATATGTTCGCGGCCGCTGACGCCAACTCAGATGAGTTCATCCTTTCCCATAAGTATGACAAGGGCCTCAATCTGAAGCATAACGCCACATGGTATGGTATCGGTCAGTCTGTCGGACGCGCCGGTATGACGAAGAAGATGGTTGACAGCTACCTTATGGCTGACGGAACACGTTTCACTGATAAGGAAGGCTGGGATAAGATGCAGTTCGCTGAGGAGACCTCCGGCAGGGATCCTCGTCTCGGCCAGTCTATCAGGGTGCCTGGTTATAAGAGAATCAATGGCTCACAGGCTCTGACACCTGAGTATTCATGTTCCATCACTGGTTTCCAGATCGCCAAGTTCGTCCAGGCCGCTGACGCCGGAACCGATGCCTTTGGCGAGTCATTCAATGACCTGTGCTTCTATCGCGCCGCTGAGGTTTATCTTAATTACGCAGAGGCAAAGGCAGAACTCGGAAACCTCACACAGGGTGACATCGATATGTCGATCAAGCCTTTGCGTGACCGTGTTGGAATGCCCAACCTTAATATGGCAGAGGCCAACGCCAATCCTGACTGGTATCTTTCCTCCAAGGAATACGGCTACCAGAATGTCACCGGTGCCAATAAGGGTGTGATCCTTGAGATTCGTCGTGAAAGGGCTGTTGAGCTTGCCCAGGAAGGCGACACCAGATGGTTTGACCTCATGAGGTGGAAGGAAGGCAATTGTATCAACCAGAACTTCTACGGTCCTTACTTCCCGGGTCCCGGCGAGTATGACCTTGATGGTGACGGGGACACCGACCTTATTCTCTACCCTGTGGGTGAGGCCGCTCCTGCCGGCGGAGAAGGTATAGAGGTACGTTCCATCGGAGATTCCAGCAAAGCGGATGTTATGCTGACAAATGGTGTGAATGGCGGGTATGTTGATCCGTACAAGCTCCTTTCACACGAGTTCAACGAGAACAGGGACTATCTTTATCCAATCCCCATCAACGACAGGTCCGTGTACCATTCACACGGCTATGACCTGCCTCAGAATCCTGGTTGGAACGATGGACTTGATTTCTAATCTGGTGTAATGTTTTAAGGTGGTGGCATAATGTCACCACCTTTTTTTATATTTGTCACGCTATGATTAGACACATTCTTTTCGGGATAATCACGATTCTCGTGTTCCTCTCCTTGGCTTCTTCTTGCTCGGGAGAAAAGGACAATCCGGAGGAGTTTCCGGAACTATCCGGCACATATAAGAAGACTGATCCCCAGCGATATCCCAAGAACGAAGGTGTCACAAGAATTGTCTCTTACAACGTCGGGACTTTTAATAAATATATGCCCAATAGCATCACGGAGGTGGCGGAGATAATAAAGGAGCTGAAGGCCGACGCTGTGATAATGAATGAGGTGGACAGCTGCACTGTCAGGAACCCGTTGTACCAGGTTAAAGTCCTCGCCGAGACTCTTGGGAACTGGAATTATGTTTTTGGTCCGGCGTTGCGCCGGTCGGGTGGTGCCTATGGCAACGCTATAGTCACTTCTCCAGCGCACAAGGTGCTGAAAGACACCACTTTGCTTCTCGGTCGTCACAACGGGGCGGAGGAGAGGGGACTGGTGGTCGCCGAATGTGAGCGGTTCGTCATAATGGGAACCCATCTCGATCACACTCAGGAATATGCAAGGATCCAGCAGGCGAAGGCCATTAACACCTTTGTCGAGAAAAACTACAAAGGGGACAGTCGCCCTGTGTTCCTGCTCGGTGACATGAACTGCGAGCCGAATGATGCCCCGCTAAAGGAACTCAAGAATACCTGGACTGTGCTTTCAAAGAATACCCCGACCTATCCTACAACAAGCCTTAAGAAATGCATTGATTTCGTGATGCTCTATTCCGGAGCCGGGAAAGCCACTGTAACAATGACGGAAGCCACCAGATATCTCTTTAACGGAGATCCCGGAACGGCTTCCGACCATATCCCTGTTTTCGTCGATTACAAGTAATCTAGTCCTTGTGGCAGTCTCCGTGGTGGCAGCAATCGCCGTCGCCATGGTGCTTGCAGGGGTGTCCTTTCTCGAGCTCTTTCTCTGTGGCTTCCCTGACATCGACGACCTTGCCTGTAAAGTTGAGGGTCTTGCCCGCCATCGGGTGATTGAAATTCATGGTGACCTTCTCTTCAGTGACCTCATGAACCATTCCGTTGACCACGTTTCCTGTCTCGTTGACCATAGGGATCATCTTTCCGACCACGAGAAGGTCGTCGCGTACCTTCCCATCCATCATGAAGGCCTCTTTCGGCAGGTCCACGAGCATCCTCTCGTCGAAGGTGCCGTAACCCTCCTCGGGGGTAAGTGTGAACGCGAACTCCTCGCCGGGCTCTTTGCCCTCGACCTCGCTCTCGAACTTGGGGAGAAGCATACCTGTACCGTGGATGTATTCCAGGGGACGTGTCTCATCGGCCTTGTCGGCCAAGGCTCCGTCAACGATCAGCTCATAGGTCAAGCTGACGACTTTGTTCTTTTCTGCTTTCATATTTATCTTTTTTTTTAATTGTTTACGCACTAAAATCCACCTCTTTGAACGCCAGGGTCGGTATAATCTTCGACTTACAGGTCCTGGCGTCATCTCCCGCCGCAAGCAGATTGTTCCACAAGGTCAGGAGATTGCCTGTGATTAGGATTTCCCTGACCGGATGGACGATTCTGCCGTCCTTGAACAAAAATCCTTCCACACCGAAAGAAAAATCGCCGGTGGCGGAATTGCTGTTGCCTCCGTTGAATCCAGTGACGAGGATCCCGTCGCCGACAAGAGCCATTATTCCGTCCTTATCCATTCTTTGAGGCTTTAAAAGCCCTGGAGCGACGCAGGGCTCCAGAACGGGTCTCATGACATCCTCGATAGTGGGAGCGATTCCCATTTTATTGGACATATAGGTGTTGACGAAATACTCTTTCACGACTCCTTTCTCGATGACAGGCGTCTCTCTCGAGGCGACACCTTCTGAGTCGAACAGGCGTGAGCCGGTCTGTCCCTTGGTAAGGGGCTTGTCAACCAGAGTCATCCATTCCGGGAAAACCTTCTTCCCGAGCGTGTCAAGAAGGAATGAATTCTTTTGCTGGAGAGCAAAGGCTCCCAATGCGGAGGTGAGGGGAGTCACGAGTCTTGAGGAATTCTCGCTGTCAACGACCATGTTATACTTTCCTGAGGGAATCCTCTTGGGACCGATCTGGGCTATGGCCCTTTGGTATGCCGTCTCGCAGCAAGTTGAGATCTTGAGGTCGCTGATCCTTGGGGTGGAATCCCACCAATAGCCGCTGTAGCGGTTGCCTTCCGCATCCTTCACGGTTATCTCTACCCCATATTCGAATGAGGTCTCGGTGTGACGACACTTAAGCCCGTTCGAGTCAAGAGTCAGGGTGTCGAATATCGAGTCTGAATATTCTCCCTCTTCCGATATCAGGCCTTCGGCCTTATGTTGTTCAAACACAGAGGCTTCCATGGCCATCTTGAGCCTCTCAGAGGATGTCAGGGCAGGGTAGGAGGGGTCATATAGGTCTAACTCTTTCCCGGTTATGGCGTCTTTCGCCGTCCTGGCCGGATCGGGAAGATCCCTGCACGGATCCTCGGCGAGCATCCTCACTGTGGCTATCGATTTCTTGAGGAAGTCCTCCAACTCACTTTCCACCAGCCTGTTGGTGGAAAAAGTACCGTATTTGCCATCAACGAATAAACAGACACTCATAGAGCGGTCGAGGCAATGGCTGACTTTGTCAAGCTGGCCGTCCAATGTGCCGAACAGCTCCATCAGGCTCTTGCTCAATGTCACACGAGCCTTTGAGGCTCCGAGCCTCAGAGCTTTCTCAACGCATATCTCAGCCGTCCTTATCTCTTCCTGAGTAAGCATTCCAGTAATCTCTTCCATCCTATTCTCCTCCAACTGTAAGATTGTTCACAAGCACGGTAGGTATTCCGCATGAGACCGGGCAGCTCTGCCCTTTCCCGCATGTCCACGCTCCGTCATCCACTTTCGGATCGTTTCCCACAGCGACTATGTCCGCCAGCGCCTGGGGACCGTTGCCGATGATGTTTATGTCCTTGACGGGCATCGTGAGGAGACCGTCCTCGATCAAGAAACCACTCTTGACGAAGAAAGTGAAGTCTCCCTCGCCGATCTGAACCTGGCCGTTGCTGAACTGGTCCACGTATATTCCTTTCTTGACGGAGGCAATGATGTCATCCTTGCTGGACTTGCCTCCGAGCATGTATGTGGCTCTCATCCTGGGAATGGGGGCGTAACGGAAGCTCTCCCTGCGGCCGTTTCCGGTGGGTGAGACGCCGAAATGGTTGGCACTTATACGGTCGTGGAGATATGATTCCAGCATTCCGTCCCTCACCATGAAGGTGTTTTGGCCGGGAACACCCTCGTCGTCGTAATTGACGGCACCTCTGTTTCCAGGGATGGTCCCGTCATCGACAATCGAGATTTCCTCGCGGCAGACTTTCTCACCGATTCTTCCGCTGAATATGGACTGGCCTTTGCGGTTGAAGTCCGCTTCAAAAGCATGTCCCATGGCCTCATGGAGAAGTATTCCCGAAGCTCCGGCGCCCATGACGACGGGCATTTTGCCTCCTTTGGGCCTCCTTGCGGCGAAACGCTCGTCAATACCTTTGACAGCCTCGGAGGCGATTTCGTCCAGAAGTGCATCTGTGAGCATCTCGGCTCCAGTTCTGAAGCTCCTTGAGACAGTCTTGTTCTCGATTTTGCCGTCGCTGCTGAACACAACAGAGACGGCGATGGTTCCCATGGGACGGGTGTCGAAGGTGAGTTCACCGAGGGAGTTGAACATCAGGATGTCGCTGACTTGGTCGGACAGGGATACGATGACTTTCAGGACTCTCTGGTCTGAAGCGCTGATCTTCTTCTGCAGTCGTTCCATGTATGGCACGAACCCGCTCGTCTCCGCATTTCTCCAGTCCCGCTCGAAAGGGTAGTAATCCTTCACTTGCCGGAGCCGACCTTGGCCACCGGCCGTACTCAGCCGCAGCGAAGCGAGGATGGACGCGGCCGGGGCCAGAGGTCGGTCCGGCTCTGAGGAGACTGATTTTTCAGGCTTCCCTGAAGAGGCTATCAAAGAAGCGGCCTTGACAGCGTCTTTCATGGAACGGGCATCGGTGCTCTCGGAATAAGCGTAACCGGTGCGGTCGCCTTTCAAGACACGGATACCGACCCCATAATCAATATGGAAGCCGCCGGAAGATACTATACCGTCCCTTAGAAGCAATTCATGGTAAGTCGTATTCTCGAAAAAGAGGTCGCAATAACTGCCTCCCTCACGTATACCAGAGGCTGCAAGTTCCTCAAGCCCCCGGGGTGTCACCTGGAAAAGATCCAGGTAGTAACTCTCTGGATTAATCATTCCGCTTCTTTTCTTCTTCTTTCAACACTTTCTCGTACTCGTAGTTCATCGATTTTATCTTGCCGAAAGTCTCCGGGTTCCTCACTGTGATTCCAGCGTCGGAACTCTCTGCGACGATCTCAAGCCTGTCTTCGGAGTTATCGCACAGGATCCACCTGTCGCAGAGCGGCATAAAGTCCCTGAACAGGTAGTGGAGGCCCACTCTGTAGCGTCTGCGAATCGTCTCCTCCTTAATGTTGTGGCCTCCGGCGGCAACCCTCGCCTTTACTCTGGCGACCGCCAGGTCAGGGGAATTCAGCCAGAGGTAAAGGATAGTCACGTGATACCCTGCCTTCTGTGCGTCCTTGATCATCTTGAGCATGGACCTTGTGGCTAGGGTGGTCTCTATCGCAAAATCCTCTTTGCGCTCCAGTAAATGCCTCATTTTCAGGAGCATATATCTACTGGCGCCAACCGAGGCCTTCTCAGGACTGAATGGTGACAAGCTTTTCGCGAACTCGTCTGAGTTCACGAATTCGCTGCATTCGAGCATCTCAGGGAGGACCGCGTAGGACGCTGTCGTCTTGCCGGAACCATTGCAGCCGGATATGATGAACAATCTGGGCATATAATCGTACAAAAATACTAAATTCGCGTTAATAGGCAGCCAATCAATGAACAATTCGAAGACAGTCACTCTCGGTGACGCCGTGAAAGAATCCAGACCGACCGCTTTCTCCACTATGGTGAAACCGGCCGGGTCCGCCTGCAACCTGGATTGCTCATATTGCTACTACCTTGATAAGGCCTTGCGATATGGAGGAAAAGAGGCTGTGATGAGCGATGAGTTGCTCCGGGAATATATCCGTCAATATATCACCGCTAATGCTGTCCCTGAGGTCACCTTCTGCTGGCACGGGGGTGAGCCGCTCCTTCTTGGCCTGGATTTCTATCGGAAGGCTATCTCGTTCCAAAGGGAATTCGCGTCGGGCAAGAGGATTATGAACACCATTCAGACAAATGCCACACTGATAGATGAGGAATGGTGCAAGTTTTTCATAATGAATAATTTCCTGGTCGGGGTATCTCTCGATGGCCCCAAGGATATCCATGACGGTTTCCGTCTGGATAAGCAGGGGCGGCCGACCTGGGATAGGGTAATGGCTTCAGTCGACATGCTGAAGCGGTACGGGGTGGAATTCAACACTTTGAGTGTGGTGAACTCCAGATGTGAGGGGCGAGGAAAGGAGATATATTCATTCTTCAAGTCCATCGGCAGCCATTACATGCAGTTCCTTCCGGCTGTGGAACATGTGGTGGACAGGCCAGACTACAGGAGGCCGGTGATAGTCTCCCCAGAGACAGAGGGTGCCCGACTTGCGCCATGGAGTGTGAGCGCCGAGGGTTACGGACAGTTCCTGAATGACATATTCGATGAATGGGTCGTCAGCGACGTGGGAGAGTATTATGTCCAGATGTTTGATGCCACGCTCGCCCAGTATTGCCATGTCCAACCAGGAGTCTGCTCTATGTGTGAGACTTGTGGTGATTGCCTTGTTGTGGAGCACAACGGTGACGTGTATAACTGTGACCATTTCGTGTATCCTGAATACCTTTTGGGCAATATAAAGGAAAAGTCCTTGCTTGAGATATACAACGACCCCAAGCGTTTCCGTTTCGGTGTTGCGAAGAGGGAGAGCCTGCCTCGTGAGTGCAAGAGATGCAGATTCTATTTCGCCTGCCGTGGCGAATGTCCCAAGCATCGCTTCGAGAGGAATTCTGACGGTGAGGGACGTAATTCCTTATGCGTCGGTTTGAAAGACTATTTCCGTCACACCCAGCCTTATTTTGAGAAGATGCGGGACTTGCTGCTGCTTAAGAAGGCTCCGGCCAAGGTGATGCCTTGGGCACGTAAACAATTATCAGAGAATGGATAAGAAGACTAGAGACCTGCTCATTCAATGGGCCGGGACATACAATGACCCGAAGTATTTCCAGGAGGATCCGATATCTTTCCCGAGAAGGTTCGCCGAGATGGAGCGCTCAGGGCAGCGTTCTGTTAAAGACGTCGAGGTGGCGGCCATATTCGCCGCCCATTTCGCTTGGGGCAGGAGAGCTATGATTGTTCGGGACTGTGGCAGGCTCTTCGACGAGATGGACTGGAGGCCTTATGATTACGTTATGAGGGGAGAGTGGAGATGCGACCCGTGCAGTATCCATCGCACTGTGAAATGGAGCGAGGTGGCGGCGATATGCTCCCGCCTTAAGGCTGTATATGAGGAGCTTCCGAGCCTTGAGAGTCTTTCCCAGGATGAGATAAGGGTCAAGATATTCGGTCAGAAGCCAGATCTTAAGGCTCCCAATAAGAAGATAAACATGATGAGGCGTTGGATGGTTAGACGTGACGGCAAGGTTGATCTTGGCCTATGGAAGAACACCGATCCAGCCGAGTTGCTGATTCCTTTGGATGTCCATGTCTATGACGAGGCGGTGGCCTTGGGGCTGACTTCCCGCAAGCAGAAGGATATCGTGACAGTAAAAGAAATCACCGGGGTGTTCGATGACATCTTCCCCGGTGATCCATGTAAAGGCGATTTCGCGCTATTCGGCTACGGAGTCACTAAGAGTTAGTCACTCTCTCAAGCCATTTCACCATACCGAACATCACTCCCATTGAGAGGAGGCATAGGCAGGCGAACACTCCCCAACACCATCCCAGAGGCATGACGTTGTACATCTTCGGGCCAAGGAAAAGGAAGAGGTTACCCACGGCCGTTGCACCTAGCCAGAGACCCTGGCAAAGACCCTGCATGCTCTTCGGGGCTACCTTGGATACGAAGGAGAGTCCGAGAGGGGAGATGAAGAGCTCCGCGACGGTGAGGAAGAAGTACAGCACTATCAGCACCCAAGGACCGGCTTTCATTGAGGCCTGGGCGGCGGTGTCCTGTGCGAGGAAATCCTGGGCTGAAGGATAACCCATCTTGAAGGAGAACAGCGACAGGAATATATAAGCTAAAGCGGCGATTCCCATTCCATAAGCGATCTTCTTGGGGGTGGAAATCTGTTTGCCTTTCTTACCGAGCCATCCGAAGAACCACATGATAAAAGGAGTCAGCACAATCACGAAGAACGGATTGACCGCCTGCCAAATCTCAGGGGCTATCTTGCTGGTGTTCACGAAGTCACGGGCGAAGAACGACAGGGACTGACCGTTCTGGTGGAAAGAGAACCAGAAGAAGATGACAACGCCGAGGACGGCGAAAAGGGCGTACATCCTCTGCTTAATCTCCTTTGCCATGGCGAGTTTCTCTTCCTCGGTGTAGTCTGAGGAGACCGCGGCGGTTTTCTTTCCCGGATTGGGGAACAGCTTCTTGGTGCAGAGGAATATCGTCAGGGAGATCAGCATGGCGATGACCGAGGCGATGAATGAGAAGTGGACTCCTGTGTTGAAGTAATCCAGATAATTGGAGCAGAACTGGCCTATAGCCTCTGTGTTGGAAGGATCCAGTACCGCACCGGCGTTGGCGGCCTCAGCCAATAGATTGTTCGAGACGTTGCCGTCCGCTATGAAGTTGTGGCACAGTCTGGGAAGCTGGGCGTTGTACGAGACATTGTGCAGCCCGAGCCACCACTGCCTGATGATAGGGGCAACGAAGGGGGCGATAAGGCCTCCAATATTGATGAATACATAGAAAATCTGGAATCCTGAATCACGTTGTCCTTGAGCCCATTTGAGTTTCTCGGGGCCTTCCTTGGCCGCCTCGGCCTCGAAGTCGTCGTAGAGCTGGCCCACGATTGCTTGGAGGTTGCCCTTGAACAAACCGTTACCGAAAGCGATCAGGAAAAGGGCGATGCATGTGAAGGGAAGCAGCCAGATTTTGTTATTAGGTGTGGCAAAGATGGGAATAGAGAGAAGGATATAGCCTAAGGCCATGATAATCAATCCTTTCTGAATCGTTCCCTTGTAGTCGGACTTGCGGTCGGCGATGATACCTCCCACAAGGCTCAACACATAGATGCCGCAATAGAAGAATGAGTAGATGAGACCAGCGCTCGTGTCGGTGAGACCGAATTTCGAGCATAGGAAAAGGGTCAGGACCGCATTCATGATGTAGTAGCCGAAGCGCTCTCCCATGTTGCTGAGAGCGGCGGCTAGCAGTCCTTTCGGGTGGTTTTTGAACATATCTTAGATATATTGGTTTGATTCCAAAATGACCAACTAATTTACTAAATCCCCTCATATTCTCCAAATTTTCGATATTTGGCACTGTTTTGTTATATTTGTGGAATTAGTAATCTGACGATATGCTGATAGGAACAATCATAATGCTTGGACTCATGAGGGCTCTCTCGGCCTTTCCTTTGAAGGTTCATTACGCGTTCGCCCGGTTCCTGTCATGGTTCCTGAAAAATGTCATGCGCTACCGCAGGGATGTGGTGATGATCAACTTGTCCCGATCTTTCCCTGAGAAGAAATACGATGAGCTATCCAAAATAGCTGACGAGTTTTACAAGCATTTCGGTCGTTTGATCGCCGAGGCGGTGTGGTTCGGAGGTTGTCGTAATCCGGAACGTCTTCATCGTCAGCGGATTGTCGAGTATTCTAATATCGATGAGTTCGATAAGGCCTACGCTGAGAGCAAGGGGATAGTTGCCCTGTATTCCCATTTGGGCAATTGGGAGCTGATGGGGGGATGTGCCAGTTACGACTATAGGGAAGGCGGCCATCTTCCGGACGGTTTGGACCCAAACGACGTGGTTTTCGTGTATAAACCTCTGAAGAGTAAGATGTGGGATGAGATCATGAGGTTGAACCGCTGCGCTCCGGTTTTGAGGATAGGGTACAACAGCTATGTAAGCTCTGAGGACTTCCTCCGCTATGCGGTGAAAAACAGGAACCGCAAGCTAGTCGTGAATGTCAACACCGACCAGAGCCCGTACAAGAACTCTACGGTGGATGACACTGTGGACTTCATGGGGCAGAAGACTAAAACCATGCTAGGAGCGGCATCCATAGCCTGCAAATTCGGCTGGACTGTGTTGTATTCGAGTATGGTGCCGACTGGTAAAGGCCATTATGTGTGGAGGTTCACTGAGATCACCCGTGACGCTTCAACGATGACTCCACATGAGATAATGCAGGAATACTACAGGCTCCTTCAAGCTGACATAGAGGCCTATCCATGGTGCTACCTTTGGAGCCACAAAAGATGGAAGAGATAATATTAATTAACTGAGAGAATATGAGACTGAACAGAAAACTATCATTCATCCTCGCCGCCCTTTTGCCGGCGGCTGTAGCGAATGCGCAGGATCCGATGGGGACCGTATCCTATGCCCTCCCGCAGACCACTATAACCCTCGAGGTCGAGGCTGTGCGTGAGAGTTTCCACGCCGGCCCTTATGCCAAATTCGCGCAGAAGTACTTGGGTGTCAACGCCAGGCAGGAAGATCAGCAGACATGCGTCCTTAGCGCCGTCAAGATGACTCCCCAGATTGAGGCGGATCAGAATAACAGGTTTTATATCACCCCTGAGAAAGGCGCGATGTCTTTCCTCGCTCTGACATCCCAGGGTCTTGTGGCTGTCAATGACGGATCGTTCGGAAATGGATCTGAGTGGAGGTTCGCCTCCCAGGCGGATGCCGATTTCTCCGACAGGGGAGTGAGCTCCAATCTGACTTCCGAGGCCACGACCCTCATCCGCGGGGTCGACGGCAACCGTGTGGCCGTTCAGCAGAGCATGGTAGTCCAGAAGCCTCTTGAGCAGAGGGCGAAGGAAGCTGCCGATATGATTTTTGACCTCAGGAAGAAAAGGGTGCAGATAGTGACCGGTGACACCGACGCTACCTATAGCGGTGAGGCGATGGGAGCTGCCCTGGCCGAGATCGCCGCATTGGAGAAGGAGTATATGTCCATGTTCATAGGCTATAGCGACTTCCAGAACCAGAAGATGAAGTGCGACGTGGTTCCTGAAAAGGACCGCAAGGCTCAGACTTATGTCGCTTTCAGACTATCCGACACCGATGGAATAGTCTCCGCTGACAACGTCTCCGGCAAGCCTTATCTGCTGGAGCTCACCCCACAGCCTGTGTCCCAGGCTTCAGGTAAGGCTTCAGCGGCAAGGGGCGCCGTCGCCGTCTACAGGATTCCGGCTATATGCGCCGTCAAACTCACTGATGGTGTCAACCCGATCCTTCAGGACAGGGTCGCCGTCTATCAGCTAGGCGTTGAGAGTTATTTCCCGATTTCAACCAAATAATTAATAAACTTATGACAATTAGAGATTTAGAGCCAAAGGCCGTTTGGGAGAATTTCTATGGCCTAACCAGGATTCCTCGTCCTTCAAAGCATGAGGAGAAAGTTCAGGAATACCTGCTTGAGTGGGGTAAGAAACACGGTGTTGATGTCAAACGTGACGACACCGGCAACATCATTTTCTCCGCCCCTGCCACTCCTGGTTTTGAGAACCGTAAGGGAGTTATCATGCAGGCCCACATGGACATGGTTCCCCAGAAGACCGCTGACACAAAGCATGACTTTCTCACAGATCCGATTGAGACTGAGATAAAAGGGGAGTGGGTGGCCGCAAAGGGTACCACGCTCGGCGCAGACAACGGTATCGGTGTCGCCCTGGCGCTCTCCGTCCTTCAAGACAAGACTCTCAAGCATGGTCCGCTCGAGGCCCTTATCACCTATGATGAGGAGACCGGTATGACCGGTGCCAGCTCCTTGAAGCCGGGCGTACTTAAAGGTGACATATTGCTGAACCTCGACTCGGAAGAGGAGGGTGAGCTTTGCACCGGTTGCGCTGGTGGAGTCGACGGCACCGCCGATTTCTCATACAGAACCTACAAGACTCCAGAGGGTTATATCTCATATATGCTTACAATCAAGGGCTTGAAAGGCGGTCATTCCGGTATGGACATATCCCTTTTCAGGGGTAATGCCAACAAGGCAGTGTGCCGTATCCTGAAGGCTGTGACCGGTAAGTTCCCTGAGGTGAAGGTGGCAGGTATCGCCGGAGGTTCCTTGCGAAACGCCATCCCGTTTGAGGCCCAGGCTGTCATCGTCCTTCCCGCCGAATTGTCCTCTAAAGTCAAGGCTCTGGTTGAGGGTACTTTTGAGGATTGCAGGTTTGAGTTCCAGTATTCAGATCCCGGTATGGTCATGTACTTGGAGAGCGTGGACAAGGTTCCTGCCCGTTACATTAGCCCCAAGGTCATAGACAGGGCTCTTAAGGCTATCATCGCATGCCCTCATGGTGTGCGCAGGATGAGCGACACCATCCCAGGCCTAACTGAGACATCAACAAATATGGCTATCATCCGCACCGCTAAAGGCCATCTGACCGTCCATTCCCTGACCAGGAGCTCGATTGACTCCGCCAAGATGTATCTCGCTGACTCCATCCGTTATGTCTTCGAGCTTGCCGGCGCCAAGTATTCAACCTCAGGAGCTTACAGTGGTTGGACCCCGAAGCTGGGCACCCCTATGATCAAGGTTCTCGAGGACACCTATAAGGGCCTCTTCGGTAAGGAGCTGAAGATCACCGCCACCCACGGAGGACTCGAGTGCGCCATCATGGGAGCGAAGTATCCCAACTGGGAGATGGTCTCAATAGGACCCACAATCGTCCATCCTCATTCGCCGGACGAGAGAGTGAAGATTGACACGGTCGCCCAGACATGGAAGTTCCTCACCAATGTCCTGGAGAACATTCCGGTGAAGTAGTTGTCATTCTGAGCATAACGAAGAATCTTTTTTGCGGATTCGGAATAATTGACTATATTTGCAGTCCTTTTGGGTTGGCATACGTTCCCAAAAGGGCTGTATTTTATTAATTATCAAAATTTTACAACAAAATGTTAAAACAGTACGAGACCGTTTTCATCGCTACTCCCGTTTTGTCTGAACAACAGATGAAGGAAGCGGTTGCCAAGTACACCAAGCTCATCGCTGACAATGGTGGTGAGGTCGTGTACGAAGAAGACTGGGGCCTCCGCCAGCTGGCTTATCCGATCCAGCACAAGACCTCTGGCTTCTATTATCTTATTCAGTTCCAGTCCGATCCCTCTTTCGTGGAGACTCTGGAGACCCAGTATTTCCGTGATGAGAGGATCATCAGGTTCCTGACCGTCGCCCTTGACAAAGACGCCGTTGAATATGCCGAGCGCCGCCGTCAGAACAGGGCCAAGGCCGCTGCCGCTCCGAAGGTTGAGGAGCCCAAGGCTGAGGAGCCTGTCGTCGCCCCTGAGGAGCCTGAGCTTCCTGAAGAGGCCGTCGAGTCAAATGAAGAGAACAACGCTTAATTATAGGAGGATATCACTATGGCACAGAATGACGCACAGAACGCTGGAATCCGCTATCTGAACCCTCCGACAGTCGAGGTCAGGAAGAAGAAATACTGCCGCTTCAAGAAGGCTGGCATCAAGTATGTCGATTACAAGGACCCCGAGTTCCTCAAGAAGTTCCTCAACGAGCAGGGTAAGATCCTTCCCCGCCGTATCACCGGTACTTCCCTCAAGTTCCAGAGGAAGGTTGCCAAGGCCGTTAAAAGGGCTCGCTCCCTCGCTCTGCTTCCGTATGTCACTGACCTTCTTAAATAATAGGAGACCGAGATCATGAAGATTATACTTAAGAAAGAAGTTGCCAATCTCGGCGAGGCCGGTGATGTGGTTGAGGTCAAGGGTGGTTATGGACTTAACTATCTGATCCCTCAGGGATTCGCGATTGCCGCTACTCCTTCAGCTCTCAAGCAGCTCGAGGAGACAAAGCGTCAGAGGGCTCACAAAGAGGCTAAGCTTATCGCTGACGCCGAGGCTCTCGCCGCTAAGATTGAGGCCGCGACCGTGAAAGTCGCTGTCAAGGTCAGCGAGGCTGGTAAGATCTATGGTTCTGTCACCACAGGCCAGATCGAGGACGCCCTCAAGGCTCTTGGCATCGAGGTCGAGAAGAAGAACATCACCATTCCTGAGGATATCAAGGCTCTTGGTGAGTATGAGGGCGCTGTCAAGTGCTACAAGGCTGTCAAGGCCGCCCTCAAGTTCGTCGTTGAGGCCGAGGCCTAATAACGGACTGATTTATCTAAAAAGCGGCATCGGGATTCCGGTGCCGCTTTTATTGTTGATTACATTTTAGCCAGGGATGAGATGTCCCGAACCTCGATCTCACGGATGCGGTAGCCGTTGCGGGAAACGGCGATCATCGCCCTGCCGACCTCGGACATCGTGTTCCAGAGTCCCAACAACTTCATAAGAGGATACAGGGCCCAGAAAACATATTGAATCTTCTGGATATGGAGTTGCCCTTTGTAGCGCCACATGATGGCTGGACGGAAATTGAAGGCACCTTTAAAGCCTTTTCGGCCCAACTCGTCCTCAGTGCTTTTCTTCACCCTAACCCACATCTGGTCTGTGTGGTTGTAGTTTCCGGCTCCACTTACATAGACGAAAGTCATGTCCTTCTTGGGCCCTACAATGTCAGCGAAATGGAGAGGAATATCGTGACTGATGACCTTGTACTTTTCCTCTTTCATGCCGACACTACTGATCCCGGCGCAGAAAAAGACGGCATCATAACCCTGTAGAACCGGATCGTCCTCTTTAAGGTCCATGAAGTCGTCGATGATGTATTCGTACAATTTCGGGTGATCATGGCCGCAAGGTCTTCGGCCCACACTAAGCACTCTGTCTATCTCAGGATTGTCAAGGCATTCCATTAAGACGCCCTCTCCGACATACCCTGTCGCTCCTGTTAAAATGACTCTCATCTCGTGTTGATTCTGGAGTACTAATATAGTCATTTTCCTTTTTTATTGCGATTCTTTGGAATAATGTCTATATTGCGGAAAATACATGTAGACCTGGACCGCATAGAAAGTTCCTTTTTTCATGAAGCCTTCGGGCTCTATTTTACTTTCCGCGGTCCTTTTTTTATTGACCATGCATCCAGTTCTCATAAAGTTTTTCAAGGCCGCCACAACTGCCTCAAGGCGAGTTGATGATCCGAGATCTCTTCAGACAGAGGCACTTAAAAGGGGGTTCATAATCAGTCCCGCCATTTTGAACGAAGATGTCGCCACCTTCATCAAGACCGAGGCAATCGATCCCAATTCCACTTTCTACAAGACTTGGGACGACGTGGCCTCGAAAGACCGGTGGGAACTTCTCCTGGACCAGGTGGCGCATTACGCCACGACTTATGGCACTGGATACACTATGGAGGGGAATGGCTATGTCCCGAATGATGGGGCGGAGGCTCCTGATTTCACAAGGTACACTGTCATACGACCGATTTCTGAGGATGAGCTTTATGAGCGTTGCAAGGGTCTCGTGTCTTCAGGGATAGCTCTTAATCCTGTAACTGTCAAGGTCGTTTGTGATGCGATAGCGGATTATTTGAAGACTCATCCGTTTGCCGTTCTCAACATGGACTTGGTCCGGAACAGGGAGGCGATCTCGATATTGGCATCGAAACTTGGGATAAGGCCCTCTGACCCTGTCGCCTTGTTCCGGTACATTGTCTATGAGTCAACCGGGATGTCCCTTCTGATCAAGAATAAAGATCTTGTGAGAAGGATTAAACAAACTGCCAACCAATTTGATTTCAATAAATTGGCTGATAAAGAGAAGGATGCGCTCGCCTCAGTGTTCTATCGTTTCAAGGACCTGTTCCTCGCGTTCAGGACTCATGAGACCAGGTTCTATGACACCGAGAAGAAAGAGATGGTGACAGAGCCTTCTCCTTCCAGGAAAGTCATCAATCAGATCCGCAGGAAAGCCGAACGTCTCCACAGGCCTTTGAAACCGGGTTATTGGGAGACGGTTCTTGCGGGAGAGCGTCCTATTGAGGAAATCTCAGCCCGTCTTGGGGGCTTAAACGCATTCAAAACCGTGTCCTTGCTCCAGACGGTCAGGGAGCGTCTTCTGATGATGGATTCTCCTTCCAAGAGGATGTTCATGATCCGGAACGGGAAAGCTTTTGTGGCTCCTCTGGAGGAGGCTTCATTCGCCGGCATGAAAGAGTATTACTCTTCCTTGGCGGATCTTTTCGAGAATAAGCTTGTCGAGGTACTCGCTCCCAAGGCATGTTCGGTGAAGTTCCCGGAAAAGGTTGTTTTGGCATGCCCTTCATCGGAGAAGAACTTCATAGGTAATTTCCCCTTCGGATCGTGGTATCCTCTGGGCGGGCATAATTTCTTCGGGATATATTGGCGTAACGAATGGGGAACACACGATTTCGACATCAGTTTTGTCAATCTCGGAGGCCACAAAGTCGGTTGGAACAGCGTTTATAACACAGGTCACGCCGTCTATTCCGGCGATATGACCAATGCCGATCCTGAGGCCAGCGAGATACTTTATTGCAAAGGGACCAGCGATGATGGCATCATATTCTGCAACCGTTACAATGGGGAACAGGGAAGCCGTTTCCGCTTCTTCTTCGGGCAGGAAGAGATTGTCGAAATGAAGAGGAATTATATGGTTGATCCTAACAACATGGTTGTCAACGAGGATCTGACGTCGGACCTTCGCCAGTCCATGATTGCCGCCGTGAGCGGTGGAAAGGTATTCCTGATGAGTCTTGGAGTTGGGAATTCACGGGTCAGTTCCGGGATGGATACGGCAGACAAAGCTGCTATCATAGCCAGGAAGTCAGCTTGTTTCGTGGATCTGAAGGCCCTCCTTCTGAAGGCTGGATTCAGGGAAGTGGCTCAGGGAGAGAAGGCTGACCTCGACCTTGAGGATCTTCACAAGGACACCTTGATCAGTCTTTTTGCTCCTTCTCATCCTCAGGCTTGAAGGATTTGTACTTGAAACGGCGTATTTTCTGGGTCGCCGTTTTCTCGAAATCCTCTTTCATGGCGTCAACCTCACCGATGTTGGACTGCTTCCCTACACGTTTGTTGACATATTCCATGACAGCCTTTTTCTTGGCTTCGAGGTTCTCAAAGAACTTCTCCTCCTTCTCGATCATCCCCCAGTCGATGACGTTCTCGTCGAATTTCACGAGGGCGACAAGTTTCCCGTCACGTTCGATGACGAGGGATTCGTTAACCCCTCTCATGTTGTTGATGACTTGCTCTATTTCCTCCGGGTAAATGTTCTCTCCTGAAGGACCTACAATCATGTTGCCGAGACGTCCTTTAATGTAATACCTGCCTTTGGAGTCCATGCAGGCCAGGTCGTTTGTCCTGAACCATCCGTCGTCAGTCAAGGCGGCGCGGGTGCGCTCAGGATCCCTGTAATAACCCAGCATGACATTGTCGCCCTTGGCGATGATCTCACCCTCACCGGTCGCCGGATCGACATTCTGGAGCTTAACTTGGACATTGTAGGCGGGTACTCCGATTGAACCGACCACTGTCTTCCCGACGCAGGCGTTCGTGATAAGTGGCGCTGTCTCGGTGAGGCCGTAGCCGATGGCGTATGGGAAATGAGCCTTGTTGAGGAATTCCTCAACCGTGGAATCCAGCTTGGATCCTCCAACACCGAAGAACTTTAACTTACCACCGAAAGACTTGTATAACTTCTTGCCGACTAACCAATAAAGGATTCTGGGCATTTTCTTGCTCATCCAGGATAAAGTGCGGCTTCTCTCAATGGTGGGAAGGACACTGTTCCTGTACACTTTCTCGATGATGAGAGGCACCGCGCACATTATAGTGGGCCGTACTTTCTTCATCGCGTCCATGAGGATGGATGGTGTCGGGGGTTTCTTGATATAATACACGCAGCCGCCGACAAAGAGGGGATAGAGGACGCTGAAGGCCATCTCGTATGTGTGAGACATCGGGAGGATGGAAAGCCAGCGGTCCTTCTTTCCCGCGGGTTGGGCGTGGAAAGCGGCTATGATATTCTGGCAGAAATTGCGGTGGCTCAGCATCACTCCCTTGGCGTTGCCGGAAGTACCTGAGGTGTAGATGATTGAGGCTAGGTCATCAGCTTGTGGCTCACTGGAGTGACCCTCGCAGGTGAAGGCTTGGTCGTCTTTCTTGATGAACTCGAAAGTCTCAATGTCGATGACAAGGGTGAGTTTTTCCTTTACCTCTTCAGATAGTTTCTTCAGAAGACGTCTTGAGATGAATATCGCCTTGCACTCCGAGTGGGTGAGGATGTTTGTCACCTCGCTCTCTGAAGAGTCCGGGAGGATCGGAACCGTCACCCTTCCAAAAGGAACGCATGAGAACATGGCTACAGTCCAGTTAGGCATGTTGTTGGACAAGATCGCCACCTTATCTCCAGAGCTTATCCCAAAGCGGTTGAAACGCTGGGAAAGCTCCAGGCACTTGTGCTTGAAACTGTCGTAGGTGTATTCCTGTCCTCCATCCACGAAACAAGATAGCGGTCTCTTGGCGAAGGTGTCTGTCGCCATCTCGAATAGTTTGGACAGGGTGGTCACATAATTCTCCCTGCTCTGCTTCAAAAGGGTCTGGATTGACATCGCGCTAAATTAATGTGTGACAAATCCTTCCGGGTGCTTGCCTTGGAGTCCCATTTGCTCATATATACCTTGGATGCGCTCAGTGTCGGCCCTGGCGTCATCGGTCAGTTCCACTTTCTCGCCAGCGCTGACTCTTTTGCGGCCCCAGTCGAAATATCCCAGGTAAACCGGGCAGCCCACGGCCTTCGCTATGACGTGATAGCCTGTTTTCCACCTCTTCGTGGCCTTACGCGTACCCTCAGGGGCTATGGCGAGTATGAAGGTGTCTTCTCCTTCCATATGGTCGATGAGGCTCTTGACCATCGATGTGGCGTTGCTTCTGTCCACGGGTACGGCTCCCATCCTCTTGATGAGCGGGCCTATCGGCCAGAAGAAAAACTCCTTTTTAATCATCACCCTGGCCTTTTGCGCGGCGAATTGGGTGTAAAACAGGTATGAGACGATGAAATCCATCGCCGATGTGTGGGGAACTCCCAGGATTATGGCCTTTTTTTCCGGGACAGGACCTCCTACAGTGGTCCAGCCCATCTTCTTCAGCGTCCATCCACAGAATCGCGCCCAACGTGTCATATCCCTATCTAATTAAATGTTAATATCTTCTAGTTCTTCCTCGGACTTCAGGTTGGCCCTGATGAAGTTCTGGCGGTCGATGGTGTTGTCACCCATATAGAACTCCATAATGTCCGCTATTGATTCCTCGTCTGACAGTTTCACGAGATCAAGCCTCATATCCTCTCCGATGAAATCCACGAACTCGTCGGAAGAGATCTCTCCAAGACCTTTGAATCTGGTGATCTGGACAGCTGTCTTCAAAGCCTTTATCGCCTTCTCTTTCTCCTCGGATGAGTAGCAATAACGCCTTTCCTTCTTGTTCGCGACCCTGAAAAGGGGAGTCTGGAGAATATGGACGTGGCCTCTTCGTATGAGATCCGGGTAATACTTCATGAAGAACGTCAGTACAAGCATCCGGATGTGCATACCATCATCATCAGCATCGGTCGCGACAATGATGTTGTTATAACGGAGATTGTCAAGGTCATCCTCGACTCCGAGGGCTGAGATGAGAAGGTTAAGCTCCTCATTCTCGGCGACTCTCTTGCGGCTTTCCTTGTAGCAGTTGATAGGCTTTCCCCTGAGGCTGAATACGGCCTGGTACTCAGCGTTTCTGACTTTCGTGATGGTTCCGGACGCGGAGTCTCCCTCAGTTATGAAAATGCTGGTCTTCTCAGCCATCTCCTCCTTGCCCTTGGGCATCTTGTCGCAGAAGTGGTAGCGGCAGTCGCGGAGTTTGCGGTTGTAGACATTTGCCTTTTTGTTACGCTCGCGGGTCTTTTTCTGGATTCCCGCTATCTCTTCGCGCTCAGCTTGTGACTCCTTGATCTTGTTCTCAATGATCGGGACGACATCGAGATGGATCCTGAGGTAGTTGTCGAGATGTCTGGCGACGAAGTCGTTGACGAAAGACCTGATGGTCGGCCCCCTGTCAATCTCCAATGAGCCATCCGGATTCTGTATCTTCTTGCCATGCTCGTCAGTCTTATACTTCTCCCACATGTATGTGGAACCGAGCTTGGTCTTTGTCTGCCCCTCGAAATTAGGCTCCTGTATCTGGATGCTGATGGCTCCGATGATACCCTGGCGGCAGTCCTCAGGCTTGTAGTCTTTCTTGAAATAGTCCTTGAGAGTCTTCGCTATAGCCTCCCTGAACGCCGCGAGGTGGGTTCCACCATCCCTGGTGTTCTGGCCATTCACGAAGGAGGATATATTCTCGCCGTAGGAGTTGCCGTGGGTCAGCACGACCTCGATGTCGTCATCCTCCAGATGTATCGGTTCGTACAAGGGAGTCTCGGACATATTCTCCCTCACGAGATCCAGAAGGCCGTTGTCGGACTTATAAGAAGTGCCGTTCAAGACCAGAGTCAGACCTTTTTTGAGGTAAGAATAGTTCTTCACCATGGTCTCGACATAGTCCATGTTGAACTCGAAGCCGCCGAACATCTCGTTATCCGGGGTGAAGATCACCAGAGTACCGTTCTTCTCGTTGACCTTGTCCTTCTTGCCGCTTTCCTTCAGCTCACCCCGCTCATAGCTTGCCCATGAGCTTTCACCCTCGCGGAATGATTCCACATAAAACTTCTCGGAAAGGGCGTTGACCGCCTTGGTTCCCACACCGTTGAGACCGACGGATTTCTTGAAAACCTTGTCGTCGAATTTTCCTCCCGTGTTGAGCTCGCTGGTCGCCTTGACAACTGAGCCAAGAGGAATTCCACGGCCGAAATCCCTGATCTTGACTTGCTTATCTTCGATGTCAATAAGAACTTTGTTGCCGAATCCAGCCGAGAACTCATCTATGCAGTTATCCACGATTTCCTTCAGGAGAACGTAGATACCGTCTCCCGGGTTGGAACCGTTCCCAAGACGGCCGATATACATTCCAGGCCTGCGCCGGATGTGCTCGACACCTTCCAGGGTCTTTATGTTGGCGTCTGTGTATTCCTCAAATGTCCGTTTCTCTGCCATTTACTTTTCCAGTTGATACGAAATCATACAAATTTACTAACTTTTGACGGGATTTGAAAATCGCTTCACATTCAAGTTTGGAAAGGTATTTGCAAAGGGCCTACATCGGAATCATGTCAGTCATGAGAAGAAGTGTCACATCCTTAATCTTCACGGTCATCCTGACCGTCCTGTCCCAGACCTTATATGGTCAGGGCTCGGGGCCTGACAACACCTTCGGAGGCGTTGTCAAGCTGGATAAGATTGTGCATGATTTCGGGGATATCCTTGTCTCCGACGGCCCGGTATCCGCCACTTTCACCGCCACCAACATTGGTGACAAACCTGTGGTGATTTATAATGTGGTGTCTTCCTGTGGATGCACTGATGTTGAATGGACAAAGCAGCCTTTAAAGCCAGGGGAGAAGGGAACTATCAAAGCCACATACAAGAATGACGAGGGTGGATATCCTTTCGACAAGAATCTGACCGTTTATTTCTCTGAGCCCAAGCAGCCAGTTATTCTTCGGCTCAGGGGAGAAAGCCACAAGAAGAAACTCAGTCTCGGGGAATTGTACACGATCCGTTTCGGCAATCTCGGATTCAAGTCCGTTGACATAAAGGCGGGTAATCTTTCCCAGGGACAGAGCAAGAGTGGGGAGGCCCTGGTGGCGAACCTTGGCTCCAAACCCTTGAATGTGAAGTTCGAGAATGTCAGCGAAGGCTTGACTCTGAGACTTTCGCAAAACCCTATTCCTTCGGGCTCCACCGCCAAGTTGGTCTATACGATAAAAGCTGACAGGAGTCTTTGGGGGAAGAACTATTATTACGCTACCACTATTGTGGATGGCCGTATCTATAAGGCTACGGTGCGTCCCTCCTCTGAGCCTGCGGTGGAAGCCGCTGGCACCGAAGCGGTTGTGGCTGATCCTAATCCGGAGCTCGGCTCAGGTAAGTCCAAAATAGGGTTCTATGCGATCACTAAAGAGGACTTCTCCTCGCTCACGAAAGAACAGCGGGACAAGGCTTCCGTTCCAGTGGCCTCGGAAAGCACCTTCTCTTTCGGAAAAGTCAAAGCGGGAGCTAAAGTCAAAGCCTCATTTGAGATAACGAATAAAGGGAAAAGCTCATTCAAAGTATATAAGGTTGATTCCGAGAGTTCCAAGGTGAAAGTGTTCCCGTTCCAGGATATCGCTGCAGGGGCCAAGGGAAAACTTGAGGCGGAACTTGACACCACAACCTTGCCGAAAGGGGAGTGCCTTATCATTCTGACACTTACCACAAATTCCCCATCCAGGCCCATCATGAACCTTTTTCTCACCGGTTGGATAGATTGATTTTTTAATATATATTTGCAAATCTAAATTTAGGTATTATGGCATACAAAATTTCTGAGACTGATTGCATCGCTTGCGGAACTTGCGCTGGAGAGTGCCCTCAGGGCGCCATCCACGAGGGCGATTTCTACACCATCGACCCTGAGGTCTGCATTGATTGTGGCACCTGCGCTGACGCTTGCCCTATGGGCGCTATCAGCCCTGGCGAGTAATCTCCGTCAAACGTGTCGTAAACTCCGTGCCGCATGGTGCGGAGTTTTTATTGAGAAATTGTTAATAATCAAGATATGAAGAAGTTATTGATTCTCATCGCTGTTGTCATGGCCAGTTCCTTTTGGGCCGGAGCGCAGCAGCTGCCCAATGATCCCGCCGTTAAAACGGGTAAGCTGGACAATGGCTTGACCTATTACATCAGGCATAATGACAAACCAGCCCAGAGAGCGGAGTTCTACCTGGCCACTAACGTGGGCGCTATCCAGGAGACACCGGATCAGGATGGTCTGGCTCACTTCCTTGAGCACATGTGCTTCAACGGAACCAAGAACTTCCCCGGAAAGGCTCTGCTTAACTGGCTTCAGAGCATCGGCGCCTCTTTCGGCGGTAATGTCAACGCTTCCACAGGTATCGACCAGACCCAGTATATGCTCAATAATATACCTTTGGTCCGTGAGACAGTCGTTGACACCTGCCTCCTTATCCTTCATGATTATTCCCACTTCGTGACCAATGATCCAGTGGAGATTGATAAGGAGAGACCGGTGATTATCGAGGAGAGGCGTAGCCGCCGCAACGCCCAGTGGAGGACCTTTGAGCGTTCCCTTCCTTATTATTATGGTGACAATAAATACTCCACCTGCACGCTGATTGGCAGTCAGGAGAACCTCGAGACTTTCAAGCCCGAGAGCCTTGTGAGTTTCTACCAGACATGGTACCATCCTGGCAACCAAGCCGTTGTTGTGGTTGGTGACGTGGATGTGGATGCCGTTGAGGCCAAGATCAAGAGAATATGGGCGGATATCCCCCCAGCTGTGAACCCACAGCCTAAGGCAAAGTTCACCTTGACTGAGTTCGCTGAGCCGCGGGTTGGAATCATCACCGATCCTGAGACCACCATGCCCACTGTCGAGATCCTTTGGGAGAGTGACGCCCGCGATGAGGCTCTGAATAGCACTCCCGCCGGATTCTCCATGGACCTTATTGAGACTATGGTCTCCAACGTGATGTCTGAGCGTCTCACTGATATCACCTCAAAGGCTGACGCTCCTTTCCTTCAGGGTATGTTCGGTATAGGCAAGCTTTGCGAGGACTTTGAGGCCGTGATGGGCCGTGTCGCCCTCAAGGAGGACAACATCCTCGGTGGTTTCAAGTCATTCCTTATCGAGCTTCAGAAGATGAGCCGTTTCGGCTTCTCGGAGGGGGAGGTGACCAGGGCGAAGGACAACATCCTGGCATCACTTGAGAAAGCCGCCAATGAGGCTGGAACCAGGAAGAACCCCGAATTCGTTCATCCTCTCATCAGCAACTTCTTCGACAACCAGGCTTACATGGAGCCTCAGGCTGAATATGAGCTCGCCAAGGCTTTCCTGGCGCAGATTGACGCCAACATACTCAACCAGATGGTATCCCAGTTCATCCCTGAGGAGAATATGGTGATGATTTACAGCGGCCCTCAGAAAGACGGGATCGCCACTCCTACCGAGAAACAGTTGCTAGCCGCGTTTGAGGAGGCGAAGGCTGCCGAGATTGAGGCTCCGGCTGAAGAGACAGCAACCGAACCGTTCATGGATCCTTCCGTTTTGAAAGGTTCTCCGGTCAAGAAGACCAAATCTTCACTATATGGTTCCACTGAGTGGGTCCTCAAGAATGGTGTCAAGGTTATTGTCTTGCCTACCGAACACAAGAAAGACCAGATACTGTTCACCCTCTACAAGGCTGGTGGCCAGAATTTGATCTCCGACGAGGATATGGCTTCATTCGATGGCACGGTCTACGGCACTTTCGATTCCATGCAGGGAGTGTCCAAGTTCAAGAGCACTGAGGTCACCAAGATGCTTTCCGGAAAGAATCTTCAGGTTGGCGCCTTCATTGATGGACTTTACAATGGCGTCAGTGGCTCCTCTTCAGTCAAAGACCTTGAGACCGCGTTACAGCTGCTTTACTTGACCTACACTGATCCTCGCTTTGACCAGGAGGAATGGGATAACGCTATCGCCCAGCTGAAGGCTGTGCTGCCAAACGCCCTGGGTACTCCGCAGTTCAAATTGCAGAAGGATCTTAACGATTTCCTCTATGGAGGCAATCCCAGAAGGCAGTTCATCTCCATGGAGACCCTCGAGAAGGCGAATCTCCAGACTGTCGAGAGCAACTACCGCAAATTGTTCGCCTCTGCCGCCGGGAGTGTGATGGTAATCACCGGGGACGTGGATGTCGAGACGTTGAAACCATTGGTGGAGAAATATATAGGATCTCTTCCTAAGGGAAAGAAGACCAAGGGTATCAAGGATCTTGCCCCTAGAATCATCAAGGGCGAGAATATCAAGACCATCAAGACTGACATGGAGACACCCAAGTCCACAGTTGTTGAGGTGTATTCAGATTACAGGCCTTACACGGTTAAGGATGACGTGTTGGCGAGAGCGGTCAGCTATGTGCTTGATCAGATATATGTCGACACTATGCGTGAGGATGAGGGAGGAACCTATGGGGCGTCCTCTTCCGCCAGCGCCGGTCTGGAGCCCGAGCCTATGTACATAATGCAAGTCGCTTTCGAGTGCAAGCCTGAGATGGCCGACAAACTCAGGGCCATGGCCAGGGACGAGTTCCGCAAGCTTGCTGAGAACGGCCCGACTGACGAGCAGTTCTCCCGCACCATGGAGAACTTCAAGAAGAATGTGCCTGAGAACAGGATCAGCAACAGCTACTGGATGAATAATCTTGTGCGCTTCGCCAAATTCGGGTTCGATTACGACAAGGAGTACGAGGAGGCTGTAGCGTCCTTGACCAAGGAAGGAATCAAGGAGGCTGCCCGCAAGCTTTACGAGTCGGGCAATTTCCTTGAGTTCGCCCAGATGCCAGGGAAGACGACCGAATAAGGATTCCGCTGAATGATGATGACCGACACCGGCTATGGCAGGTGCCGGTCATTTTTTTTATACGATTTTTTTGAAATAATTATTGTTTTTCATAAATTATTTATATATTTGCCCAAGACACATAAAACTATTCATTATGATCACTTGGTGGAATTCACTCAGTAGTATGATGCAGGTCCTGTGGGCTATTACCCTCTCGGCCACGCTTATCTTTATCATCCAAACCATCCTCACCTTCCTCGGTGTCGGGGGAGAAGGAGGAATTGACGCTGATGTCAGCGGCGATATCGATCTGGGAGGAGCGGACGGCTCTTTCGATGCCGACCCTTCGATGAACCTTCTCACATTCCGTAACTTCGTGAACTTCTGTCTCGGCTTTGGATGGACTGCGGTGCTGATGCGCGATAAGATCGGTTCCGACTTCCTACTTGTGCTTCTTGCCATCATCGTCGGAGTGGCTCTCGTCGCTGCCGTGATGTGGCTGTTCAAGTGGCTGAGCGGGATGCAGCAGAGCGGTAACATCAACGTCCACACCGCTGCCATCGGTTGCGAAGGCAAGGTGTATCTCTCAATTCCCGGCGAGCGCAAAGGGGAAGGAAAGGTCCAGATCACCATCAATAATTCTGTACGTGAATATGACGCCCTTTGTGAGGGCGATACAATTCCCACCGGCGCCCCGATCAAGGTCGTCGGTGTAATCAATGAGCACACCCTCCTTGTGGAGGAGATAACCCCAACAATCATCTAATCTTACATAATTATGGACATTACTCTCATTCTCATCATTGTCGCCGTCCTATTTGTGACGTTCGCGGCTATTCTGAAGCGCTACAAGCGCTGCCCTTCAGACAAGATTCTGGTCATTTACGGTAAGACTGGCAAGAACAGGAGCGGTTCCATTTCTTCCGCAAGGTGTATACATGGTGGTGCCGCATTCATCTGGCCTGTGTTCCAGGACTATGCTTTCCTGGATCTCAAACCCATATCCATTGAGTGCAACCTCACCAACGCCCTGTCGAAGCAGAACATCCGTGTTGACGTTCCTTGCCGCTTCACCGTTGGTATATCCACGGAGGCTGACAGTATGACCAACGCCGCTGAGCGTTTGCTCGGGCTCTCTACTGACAGCATCCAGAACATCGCCACTGATATCCTCTTCGGACAGCTCCGTCTCGTGATCGCGACGATGGACATCGAGGAGATCAATGCCGACCGTGACAAGTTCCTCGCTGCCGTCAGCCAGAACGTTGAGGCTGAGCTTCGCAAGATCGGTTTGAAGCTTATCAACGTCAACGTCACCGACATCCGTGATGAGTCCGGTTATATCGAGGCTCTCGGTAAGGAAGCTGCTGCCAAGGCTATCAATGACGCTAAGAAGAGTGTCGCTGAGCAGAACCGTTTCGGTGAGATTGGTAAGGCTGAGGCTGACAGGGATAAGGACATCCGAATCGCTGAGACCCAGAGAGATACCCGTATCAAGACCGCTGCCGCTAACGCTCTTGCGGTCCAGGGTGAGAACTCATCCAAGATTGAGATAGCTAATTCAGACGCGGCTCGTCGTGAGAAGGAGGCTGAGGCTGCCCGCATCGCGGTCGCCGCTGAGAAGGTCCAGGCCGCTAAGGCTCTCCAGGAGGCATACCAGAGCGAGCGCGACGCTGAGCTTGCCCGTGCCGAGAGGGAGAAAGCCACCCAGCAGGCCAACATCGTTGTTCCCGCCCAGATTGACAAGGAGCGTCAGATCATCGAGGCTGAGGCTGAGGCTGAAAAACTCCGCAGAACCGCTAAGGGAGAGGCTGATGCCATCTACGCCAAGATGGAGGCCCAGGCTCGTGGTACTCTGGAGATCTTGACTAAGCAGGCTGACGGTTTCGCCCAGTTGGTTGGTGCGGCTGAGGGTGATGCCCAGAAGGCTGTGCTCATGATGATCTCCGATCGTCTGCCTGAACTTGTCAAGACTCAGGTTGAGGCTGTCAAGGGTATCAAGATCGACAAGGTCACTGTCTGGGACGGAAATGGTGGCAAGGATGGTAAGACATCCACCGCTAATTTCATCTCCGGTCTGATGGGCTCGGTTCCTCCACTTCAGGATCTTTTCAAGATGGCCGGAATGAGCCTTCCTGAATATATGAAAGGCAAGGAGGTTCCAGAGGATCAAGGAACAGGCAAAAAGGAGGTTAAGTAGTTATGCCGATAATTGTTAATGTCGATGTGATGCTTGCCAAGCGGAAGATGACTTCCGCCGAATTGGCCGAGAAGATCGGCATCTCTGCCGTGAATCTCTCGATCCTCAAGACCGGCAAGGCCAAGGGTGTCCGGTTCAGCACACTCGACGCTATCTGCAAAGCGCTTGACTGTCAGCCCGGCGACCTGCTGGAATACCGTCCGCCCGAGCCGGGAGTCCCTGAACAAACTCTATAAATAGTGCCCGTGTTACGGAAGTACTTGTTAATCAATTAATAACTGAATCAGATGGTGCCGATTTCGGTACCATCTGTTTTTGTATTGTGCGGTTAATCAACTGTTTCTGCTCCACGGCCACTTTTTTTTAGTATATTTGAGCATTATGAGAAAAACACTATTCATTTCTTTAGCCCTTCTGCTTGCTTGTTGTGCTGGGGCTCCCAAGAGCGAGACAATCAATATCTCGACAATCCGTGACGGATGGCGCACTAAAACTATCGAGACCAAGAATCTTGGGGCGCATCCCAATGTGATGCAATTGCTGAGGGCTTTCAATGAGGTCTGGCCATCTGCCGGGGCGGATTCCATCATCACTGAGGCCGGGGACAGGCTTTTTGTGTCGAATGATGTCACGGAAGGAGGCTCCGGAAAAGTCTTTGTGGATTGCGAGGACTTCAATGTGGCTTCATATGACCACGGAGACACTGGCGACCAGAGGACTGGTGCCCGGACATATTCAAGGGAAAACGGCCATACCCTTTTCGCTATGCTGTTGGAACAAGTTAATCCTGAAGAGATTGAGTTCTGCTGCTTCTATGATTACGACCCAGCCACCGGTTTGTTGACTCCGGAAGAGGAGCCGTATGCCGATTTCAAACCCCAGCATGAGAAATCCATCCTGACATATTGGGTAACAGAGGGTGATTATGACCAGGACATCATCATCGAGGAGACCTCTCCGGATGATAGCTACCCGACTCTTTATCACCATTTTACCTTCGATGGTATGAAGCATGTCTTCAGCGGTTCCAGCCACGAGTACATCTATCCCGAATACGAGGAAGACAATGATCCGCTTCCAGAGAGTGCCACATTACGGGCGGAGTCTGACCACTATTGGTTCTATACTTCAGTAGCCCGTCCAGCTTCGGAGGAGGATCCGGAGGTTCTGGCGCTTTGGATCAAGGATAAAGGTGAGGCGGAGGAAACCCGCTGGATCTGCACCACTTTCGCTTCTTCAGAGCCGAAATGGGAACTGATGAAGGACAGGAACGCCATACCGGTGAGCATTGGCTCCGGCGATATCGCTTGCGCTGAGAATATCCTCCCTATCCCATGGAATGCGGACATGTTCTATGTTGACGGTTGCCCGGATGGCAGGAATATCTGGTCATATATTCTTGATGCCAGTGACCCCGATGATATCAAAGCGATCCAGTTCCCCTCGACTGAGGGATTCCTTTCGTTCGACACGGAGAACAAGCGGATCCACCTTGGGGCATATCGTTACCGTGAAGAGGGAGGGCGCTACTCCGTCGACCAGACTTACACCATAGACGGACGGTTCATCGAAGAACATGAAATTGATAATGAATAGGATATGAAACAATTGACAATTGTATTAATGCTGCTTGTGTCCGTGACCGCTGGTGCCCAGAACATCGCTCCCGGATCTCTCTGGTATGACGGCGGGAACTGCTATTCTGCCATTGTCGAGAGGGACGGAGCCATCGTCATGCAAGCTATGAACGAGGGCCAAGAGCTTGAGTTCCAACTATTTCCGATAGAAGGACAAAGCAATTCCTACACGGTTGCCCAAGGAGGAAACGAATATGCTGACATGCCATTTCCAAAGGGATACACGATGAAGTACCGCCACCAGGAAGGGATGAAGGTCCTGTGCGTTTACAACCTGGACAACAAACTCGAGACGGTCTTGATCTGGACTCCGGACGACTGCAGACACAATAATGTCTGGACATGGATTCCTCAGATCAAGGGCATATATACTACCGAACCCGGGGGCTATCTGGTGACTGTGAATGACATGACGGTGATGGTGGAAGGCCGAGAGGGCTCCTATGAGGTCCAGACATTCAACGACATGGTAAATGGCGTTGTCAAGGTCTCCGACACTTGGGTGAAGGGATATTTCCAGATGGTACCCACTTTGGAAGGCTTCAATGTCTATCAGGGAAGTTTTGACGAATATGGCCTTTTCGAGCGCTCTGAAGAGCCTCCATACGGACTTGTGGCCTGCGATCCGGATAAGGGCCGCTTTGACTTCGCCTCCACCTTGTTGCTGACCAAGGCCGCTCTGAGCCGGTACAAGAAGTCCACGCTTCGGATCATGCGCAACTCGATTCTCGCCAAGCACGGCTATCGTTTCCAGTCCAAGGATCTTCAGGAATACTTCGGGGCCCAAGACTGGTATATGCCTCAGAATAACGATGATGTCAAACTCTCCTTCATCGAGCAGCTGAACGTCGAGATGATCAAGACCGCCGAGGCCGACCCCGACCACGACGAGTACGTTTGGGAGGAATAATCTTTTTTAATCGATAATAACATACCACAATGGGATTTTTGAAAAACATTCTCTCTGACGCCATCGGTGATGGCATCAGCAAGGCGGTCGGAAAGGCCGTTGAAAAAACTGTCGCTCCTGCTGCTGAGCGTTTTGCCCAGAAACAGGCGCAAGCCCTTGATAACGCCTCGCAGAATATTGAGAACAGCATCAACGCCGCACAGGCGGAACTGGTGAATGCCGCTGACGCCGTTTCCGAGTCGGCAGCTTCGGCCACTGCAGAGATCAATGCTGCCGCATCCGCGGAGCTCAGTGCCTCGGCAGAAGGCG
>JAEEGG010000339.1_pt1 | contig 179385 bp, 150 predicted proteins | sample 9134161 | NCBI WGS metagenome assembly JAEEGG01 (sample SAMN16246543, study PRJNA631951) | gut metagenome | biome: gut microbiome; feature: rumen; material: CR-attached | host: Bos | place: Iran: Karaj | collected 2018-10 | reverse complement strand
AGGGAAGATACGATGACGCTTATCGAAGTTGGCAAAGTCGTACTTCTTATAGTGTGGGAAGAACTCATCCTCGAAATGACCAAAACGAACCATATCGTTACGACGCCAGTTCTCATCGAAGAACTCACGACCACGCTCCTGATAAATATCCTCAAGCGTAGGATCACCATTAATCTTAGGTGCTCCGGCATAGGCACGAATCTGGTTAAACAAATCCATAGCACCACCCTGTCCAAGACGTGTCAGAGCCTCGGCCTTCATCAGAAGAATATCGGCATAACGGAAGATGGGAACGTCGTTAGACTGGTTACGGCCATTGTTATAGTCGGCAGGAGTCATGAACCACTTGATAGAATGGCAACCCTGCTGGATAGCATTGTCGTCGTTACCAACATCGATGGTGTTATCTTCCTTAATAAGGGTGATCGTCTCTGTGAAGTGTACCTGTTTGCCATTATACATGAATGGATCGGTGGTTGGCTTCAGCGTCTTAGGATCACGATTATAGATATCACCACGCAGAATGCTGAGGTTACGGATATCGCCCTCCAGACTGAACAGCTTGGCAAACTCAGGTGTAACAACGATGTTACCACCTGTTGACTGGGTGAACTTATCTGTTGAACCATATACGTTTGGCAGCAGGTTCTTCAGCTGCTTGAACGAACGAGGACGTCCGTACTGCATACCCTGAAGAGAGATGGCATCGTAAGGAACGGCATAGATAAAGTCCTCAATCTGCGAACCATTGTCATAAGAGAACTTATGCAGATAGTCAACAGAGCCGAGATTGAACTTACCACTTTCGATAATTTCATTACAGGCAGCAATACAATCGTCGAGCTTAGGATTGGCATCAGTTGGCTCATACTGATCAACAGATTCTGCGGTATAAACAGCCCAGTTGATGTAGAGTTTGGCAAGAAGTGCCTGTGCCATCCATTTTGTTGGCTTACCATAAGTATTTGCTGTTACATCCTCGGTGAGTGAAGGAATGATCTCTGTGAGCTCACTCTCAATCCACTCAGCTACCTCCTTACGTGGAGAACGAGCCACAACCTCACCCTCAGCAGGAACCTTTTCAAGAATAGGCGCATCGCCAAAGCTGTCCATCAGGATCCATGTGAAATAAGCACGCATAGCACGGGCGGGAGCAGTCATCTGGGCAGAAGCACTACTACCGAGTTCCTCGAGAATGGTGTTAGCCTTTGTGATACCAGATGTTACTTCTGAATACCAGTCGAGCGAAGCATCGGTGGCCTTGCTGTCATGAAGAGCCTGATGAGCATAGGTACCATCGTCGTAATAACCTCCATCGAAAGCAAGACAGGTGAACTCGTCAGATGCAAGACACTGTGCCTCCATATAACGGCGGCCAAGCGTTCCTGACATGTGGAAATATACGTCAGCCATCTTTGCCTCAACCACAATCATGGGGTCAACCCCAGAATTCTTACTTGGGTCCTCAGTATACTGAGAACTTGGATTTACATCCAAATCTGTACAACTGGTAAGCGCTACGGCAAACAAGCCAGCTGCAAGAAATACTTTATTTAGTTTCATATGCTTGAATCTTATTTAATGATAATAACTTTATTTCTTCTTGCCATCACCGAAGTTGATCTTTACACCAAACATGAAGGTGCGTGTATGTGGATAACGGCTCCAACGATAGTCAATACCTGGGTCAATACCACCAAGATTAACTTCTGGGTCAAGACCCTTGTAGTTTGTGATAGTGAGAAGGTTGTTAGCTGTACCATAGAGGGTAAGATCCTGGATCCAGTTGTTGAAACAGTTGCGGAATGTGTAGCTCAGAGAGAGTGACTGCAGACGAACATAAGTTCCCTTCTCAATGTAGCGGTCTGATGGGAGTGAACCAGAGGCATCACCTGCAGGGTTCGAGAGGAATTCCTTCAGCACATTCTTTCCATCAGAGAACAACTGTGCACTTGTATAGTGAGCACGTGGGCTGTTGTAAACATCGTTGCCGAATACGCCAGTAATGAACGCAGTCAGGTTCCAGTTCTTATATGAAAGATCGTTGTTCCAACCAGCGGTGAGTTTTGGCTGAGCGCAACCAGTGATAGTACGATCCTTGAGACCAGGATTGTTAGTTGTCTCGCCCGTCTTATTACCATTCTCATCAAGCACATAGTACTCAGAACGTCCGTTTACAGTACCTGCATACAGATAGGTATAGAATGTACCGATAGCCTCACCCTCCATAATGCGCTGAGTCCATCCGTTTGCAGAAACGCCTGCTACATCTGGGTCGCCCTGGGTAAGGTTGGTGGTATGGAACTGGTCATTCTGCATCTTATCAACCTTGTTTTTGTTGTGAGACACATTGATAGTTGTGCTCCATCTGAAATCCTTGGTCTGTACAGGAACAGCGTTCAAAGAGAACTCAATACCCTTGTTAGTCATCTCACCGACATTGGCATCCATCCAACCATATACATATTGTGTTGTAGGAACAGGATAACTCCAAATAAGGTCCTTTGTCTTTTTATTATAAACTTCGACAGTACCATTGAGACGTCCTCCCAGGAATGCAAAGTCAAGACCGATGTTCAACATAGATGTTGTTTCCCACTTCAGGTCAGGGTTCGCATTCTTTGTAGCACCATAGGTACGATAGGTTTTACCATCATAAACAAAGGTACCCGTAGCACCATAAGTAACATATGAAGAATACACATCGAATCCCAGAGCATTACCAGAAACACCATAACCAGCACGGAGTTTCAGGTTATCAAAGATATTCTGATCCTTCATAAACGCTTCCTCAGTGATGTTCCAAGCAGCAGATACTGATGGGAATGTACCCCAACGACTATTCTTTCCGAATACTGAAGAACCATCACGACGGATAGAAGCCTGAAGCATATAGCGGCCATCAAATGAGTAGTTGGCACGACCATAGAACGAAATATTACGGATATTCTCCCGATAACCGCTAGAAACAGAGTTCTGAACACCGAGAATGGTCTGTGCATAAGACATATTGTACCATGTCAGGTCATCATTATAATAACCTTCAACAGTCAGGCCGAAGCCATCATTGTTCTTTTTATCTTCCCATGTGTAACCAGCCATCAGGTCAATCTTGTGCTTACCGGTTGTAAGGCCGTAGTTCAGATAGGTCTCAAAGGTCTGCTCACGTCCGAAATATGTATTGCGGGTAGCCTGACCGTTCTTGTTACCAACGCCCTCAATCTGAGAATTACGAGTATCATATGCGCTATATGTACTCTGATAGTTGCTCCAAGAATAGTTCATATTCCAGAGGAGACCCTTCAGAATCTCAAGGGTTGCCTTACCAATAAACTGGTTGCGCTTCCAGATAGTCTCTGAGGTATCCTCATACATGAGTGCAAGCGGATTGTAGTTCTTTGAACCTGCACCCGTTGACCAAGAGCCATCTGCATTCTTGATAGGATTAGTCGGAGAGAAATAGTTCATGGCATCAAGTACAGAAGCACCCTTATCACTTGTAGGAACACCAAAATGCTTTGCATACATTGAGTTCAGACTCAAAGATATGGTGAGACGATCTTTCAACATCTTTGTTGATACGAGTGAACGTACGTTGAAACGATCCATACCTGTCTCCTTAATGACACCTTCGCGCTTGAGGAGGTTAGCACTAATCATATAATTGGTTCTGTCGTTTCCACCACTGATACCTACATTATGATTATGGCTAATGGCAGTACGGAGCACTTCATCCTGCCAGTCGGTATTAGCACCACCATCCTTCAGAGAAATACCATTCTTAGATGCATATTGGCGCAGGTCATCTGCTGTGCACACCTCATATTTCTTAAGGATATTGTCGATTGCCACATAACCATTATAAGTTACATTGGTTCTGTCTTCAGCACCTTTCTTGGTAGTAATGATGATAACACCATTAGCAGCTTTAGAACCATAGATAGCTGTAGCCGTAGCGTCACGGAGCACATCGATACTCTCGATATCATCTGGAGCAACGGTAGATGGGTCAACACCAGGAATACCATCTATTACATAGTAAGGTGCCATAGCACCAGAACGAAGTGTAGAAGCACCACGCAGAGTGATAGAAGGGCCACCATTCGGGTCGGCAGTAGAAGAAACTACCAATCCAGGAACCTTTCCTTGAAGCATCTGACCCGGGTCAGTGAATACACCTCTGTTCAAATCTTCGGCTTTTACGGTGGTGATAGAAGAGGTCACATCCTTACGGCGCATAGTACCATAACCTACGACAACCACTTCGTTAAGTACCGTATTGTCCTCTTGGAGAGTCACCTGCATACCATCGGTAGCGGTAATGGTCTGTGTCTGGTAACCAATGTACGAGATAGTCAGAGTAGCACCCTGCTTGACGGTCAGTGTGAAGTTACCATCGATATCGGTAACAACACCGTTAGAAGTACCTGTCTCCAGGATACTTACACCAATCAGAGGCTCGCCAGTAGCGTCCAGTACAGTTCCCGACACCTTGTTTTGTGCCAGCATCACTGTACTGCACAACAGAAAGAACACGAAGAACATGGCCTTCTGAGTTCCTTGCTTGAGATTTAGGATCTTTTGCATAATTATAAAATGAAGTTAGTAAAAAATAAAATGTTATATATATATCGTTAGTTGTTAATAATCACATCGGCATTTTCTGTTATAAGAGGTACTTTCATTCTTAGCAAATCCTCACGTTCCACTGTGATGAAACCCTCACCCTTGCAAGGGCGCTTGTCCATTAAGAGATGAGAATGAAGAGATGAGCATTGAGAGTTGAGTCTTACGCGTACATTATTAAAATATATATCTTTGACTTTCCCAGGCACGTCACCACCAACGAAGCAGCCATTCTCACTGGTAGCGGTGATATTATTAAACCAGATACGGCTTACTTCGCCACATTTTCCTTCTATCTGTCCCTTGGGGAAACGCCAGTTGGCATCCTTATGATTGCCATTGGCACGGGGGTATGAAGTGACATAGATAGGCTCAGCCTTACCCCACCACACATCGCTCCACAGGCGACAGTCGAGCAAGATGTTCGAGAAGACGACATCCGTCACCGTTCCCTCATCACGGTTCTGGATTCCCAGTCCACGGTTAGAGCCCTTAATAATGCAGTTATCAAAGACAACGTTATAGATGGAATCCATGTTCTCGGATCCGATCTTAATAGCACAGGAACGGCTGGACATCACACAGTTGGTAACAGTGATATCGTGGCAAGAGCCATAATGCTCAGTCTCACGACGGTTTTTCAGACAGATACAGTCGTCGCCAGAGGTGATATGGCAGTTAGCGATGCGAACATTCTTCGAGTGGTCGAGGTCGATACCGTCGCCATTACGGATCTTCAGGTTATTGAGCAGATTGATACCATCAATAACAGCTTCGTTACAACCCACGAGATGCACCGTCCAATAAGCGCCCTCCTTGATCGTTACGTCGCGGATCGTCAAGTTACGGACATTTGTCAACGTCAATACATGAGGACGGGGGTCGAATGACTGGTCTGCCAAAGGCTTTAGCTCATAGGAATCCTCCAGTTCAGCACCCATAAAGGCTATGCCGTTACCATGGATCGTTCCCTTGCCGGCAATGGCGATATTCTCGGCATCATCGGCCCAGAGCCATAGCATACCTTCACCTCGGTTCTCACCGAAAGCACTTAGGTGATAGATGCTCTCATCGGGATTGGCTTTCAGAGTGGCTGTGGCCTCCAAATATAACTCAACATTGCTTTTCAGTTGGATAGGACCAGCCAGGAACGTGTGGTTACGGGGTAGCAGAACCCTGCCACCGCCTTCTTCAGAACAACGATCAATAGCACGCTGGATAGCCTGTGCATCGTCTGTCTTACCATCACCGATGGCACCTGTAGTCGTCACGTCATACGTAGTTTGTGCTACTGACGACAAAGCCAGCATCCAGAGCAGAATGCCCCAAGAAGAAATCCGTTTTACCATTATTATACTAGTAGTAATGAGTAATTTGGTTGCAAAGATAGTATATTTTCTGAATATTACAAAACTATTCGAGAAAAAAAAGTATCTTTGCACCCAAAACCAACGATAATATCCATTAAATAGTCTATCAAATGACAGATATTTGCTGTATCGGACATATAGCCCGTGACAGAATCATCAAGGAAACTGCGCCCAAGATTGTCGATTGTGCTGGTGGCTCTGCGTACTACGTGGCATGGGCGCTTCAAGCATTACCTCATCATATGGACATCCAATTGATAACCTCCGTCAATCCGGTGATGATGGCTGAGGTAGAGAGGCTTCGTGAAGCGGGTATACCTGTAATTGTCTATATGAGTCCTGATAACGTGTTCTTTGAGAACAAGTACGATGGCGATATGGATCATTGCGTCCAGCGTGTTCTTGCTAAATCGGCTCCTTTTACCATTCAGCAGTTGGAGGGAATAGAAGCAAAGGTATTCCATCTGGGGACACTCTTGGCAGATGACTTCGCCCCTGAAGTAGTGGAGTTTCTTGCAAAGAAGGGTGATGTCTGTATAGATGTGCAGGGTTATCTACGGACTATCAGAGATGAGAAAGTTTATCCTATGGAATGGACAGACAAGCTGAGACTATTGAAACAAACGGCTATTCTGAAAGCCAACGAATGGGAAAGTCAGACACTTACAGGATTTGCTGATCCTTATCAGGCAGCGGAACAAATTCATGACTGGGGTGTGCGTGAGGTGCTGATTACACTTGGCAATAACGGATCTGTCATCTATGCAGACGGACGTTTTTATGATATTCCGGCTTATCCGCCAAGTCAGTTAATAGATGCCACTGGTTGTGGGGATACATATTGTGCTGGCTATCTCTATGCCCGTGCCAATGATATGGATTATGCAGAGAGTGGACGCTTTGCAGCTGCCATGTGCACACTCAAACTGGAGCATACAGGCCCTTTCGATCGTACTATAGATGATGTACGCCGAATCCTTAATCCCTGATTAAGCGTATTTGCGGAGAAACTGGCGCATGAGTTTGCGGGCAGTGCCGAGACGATGCTCAATGCTCTTATAGCCCTCACCAAGTTGTTGGGAAATCTCACCAACTTTCATACCGCCATAGATATGGAGACGATACACCTCGCGATAGTTCTCTGGTAAACGTGTTAAACCGCGTTCCATCTGTTCCACAATCTCACGGGCAGAGAACACCGATTCTGTGGTGGTTTCTTCACTGCACATGCCTTTGATGTAATGTTCATACTCTTCGAAGACTGTATGCCGGCGATAGTAATCGATGATGAGGTTACGTGCTGTTGTATAAACCAAAGCATGTAATGTAACCTCGGTAATCATTTTATCAGTAGTCAATAAGCGAAAGAAGACATTCTGTACAATGTCTTCCGCTTCGCAACTACCCCCGAGGCGACTGCTGACAAAAGCCAGCAGTTCGTCACGGTGGGATGAATAATAATTGGTAATAAGTGATTTATTCATTCACAACCTTGATGCTTTGCATCGAACTTGTTTACGTTCGAAAATGCAAGCAAGCTTGTATTTTGCTCACTCGTTCACAACTTTCTGGATGGTGCCATCCTCATTGTAGAACAGACGCTGTACCTTCAATGAACGCAGGTGGGTGATATCATTGGAAGGAACGCAGTCGTGGTAGAACAAGAACCATTCTCCCTTATATTCTACAATACTATGGTGTGTGGTCCAGCCGACAACAGGATCCAGGATCACACCCTGATAGGCGAATGGTCCGTAAGGATTGTCACCGATAGCATAGCACAGATAGTGGCTGTCGCCTGTAGAATATGAGAAATAGTACTTGCCATTGTATTTGTGCATCCATGATGCCTCGAAGAAACGGTGTGGATCACCTGCCTTCAGGGGCTCACCATCCTTGTCGAGTACAACAACGCTATGAGGTGCCTCAGCAAATTGCAGCACGTCGCCACTCATACGGACTACGAAACTGGACAATGCAGGTACGTCGGCAGGTGCATAAAGCTGAGTCTTCTTGTCAGCAGCAGGGCCGAGATCAATGCCCTCCTTTACGTATTTCTTTGCAGCCTGATACCACTGGAGCTGTCCACCCCAGAGACCACCGAAATAGCAATAGATTTCACCATCGTCATCCTTGAATACAGAGGGATCGATAGAGAAAGAGCCACGGATGGGGTGCTCTTGAGGAACAAACGGGCCTTCGGGCTTGTCGGCTACAGCCACACCGAGGTGGAACACACCATTATAATCCTTAGCAGAGAAGATGAGGTAATATTTGCCGTCTTTCTCGACAACATCATTGTCCCACATCTGTTTCTCAGCCCAGGGTACCTGGTCTACATGGAGAATCATACCATGATCAGTAATCTCGCCATTCTCCACATCATCCATGGAGATGACATGATAATCTTTCATCTGGAAGTGTCCGCCATCGTCGTCGAAGGCTGCTCCTGCTTCCCAGTCATGAGAAGGATAAACGTAAAGACGTCCGTTAAACACATTGGCAGAAGGGTCTGCATAATAGTCACTGGGATAAAGATAACGTGGTTTCATAAGACTTATATATTTAAATAATTAATACTCTTCATCGTTTTGGATAGCAAACTTGCGGCGTGATGTCAGTTCAGCCTGCATATTCTCATTAAACTCTTTTGTAATCGGATAGAAGTGGAGAGCAACGACTCCCACGCCGAAGAGCAGGGCAGGTACCAGACTCGATACCAGACGGATGCCTTCCATCGCGCTCTCGTTCTGTACGGACACATTGCCAGAGACATAGCCGAACATGGAGATGATGATACCTGCGATGGCACCTCCAAGTCCCAATCCCACTTTCAGGGCGAGCACGATACCTGAGAAGCAGAAACCTGTAGCACGACGGTGGTTCTCGTATTCGATATGATCAGCCACATCGCCAATCATTGCCCAAAGCAATGGGATAGTGGGTGCGTATGCCAATGATTTCAGGAAGTTCAGCACGAACATCAGACTGACATCTGTAGGCGACGGGATATAGAACATTGCTGTAAAGAAGGCTGTCAAAGACAGACAGACCATAAAAGTCTTCTTCTTACCATACTTGTTGGCTAAAAAGCGCGAGAGACAGATGACACCAACGAACTGCACGATTGCTCCCATCATATTGAATACAGAGAAACCTACATGATAGGCATCCTCCTGGTCGCTTACCAGATGGAAGAAATTCAGGAAATCGTATAGTGATTTCTGGTCTACATTATACTGAAAATAGAAGTTCATGGCTGAGCCCCACATCGCCAAGGTGATAAACAGGGCAAATGTCAACAGTGCCATGGCGTTCCAAGATATGCTTGACACAGTATTTCTGATATCTTCTGAGATATTCACCTTCTGCATGGGGGGTGGCTGGATACGCTCCTTCGTCACAAAGAAAGTGATAATAAAGAAGACGAAGGCAACGCAAGCGAAGAGCCCGATGGTACAGATCCATCCATGCTGCAGATTCCCTTGTCCAAAATGGTCGACGAGTGGCAATGTCAGTCCTTGAACGACGAACTGGGCAATGGTTACCAGGATAAAACGTACCGTTGTGATACTCGTACGCTCCTTGATGTCACTCGTCATGACACCTCCTAAAGAAGAATAAGGTATATTATTACATGAGTAGACAGTCATCAGCAGCACATACGATATGGTGGCGTAGATAGCTACTGTGCCTTTATCATGAATACCTGGATTATAGAAGGCGAGTACATAGAAAATACAGAAAGGAATCGCTGTGAAAAGCACCCAGGGACGGAATTTTCCCCACCGTGTCTTGGTGCGATCCGTCAGAATACCAATGGTTGGATCTACGACGATAGCCGAAATGCTGGCAATCATCAGAATGGTACCAGCAATGGCGCCATCCAGGCCGAAGACATCCGTATAGAACTTCAGCTGGAAGATCATCATCATCTGGAACACAAGATTGGCAGCGGCATCTCCTAATGAGTAGCCGACCTTTTCCCCCAGTGATACTTTCTGTAATGTTTGAACCTTTCTATTGCTCATTGTCGAAATCGTGCTGCAAAGATAAGGAAAAACGCCGCATTTCACATTCTAAATTGTTACATATGCTTTTCTTTATGTTTCATTGAACAAGAATTTTATCATTTTTCGCCATTTCAACGGAATTTTTTGCTATTTTTGCATCATCAAAACAACAATAGATGAAGAAAATAGCTTTCTGTTTGGTGGCGCTTTTATGCGTCTCTTTAGCTGAGGCAAAGGTTTCCTTGCCCCAACTATTCCAGTCTGGTATGGTGCTCCAGAGAGGTAAAGCCATCCCTGTTTGGGGTAAGGCTGATGCTGGAGAAACTATTACCATCCAATTCAATAAGAAGACATATACTACGATAGCCGATGCTGAAGGCAAGTGGCGCATCGACCTGCCTAAGATGAAGGCTGGTGGCCCTTATGAGTTGACAGTCAACAGTTTACAGTTTACAGATATTCTCATTGGTGATGTGTGGCTGTTGTCTGGTCAGTCGAATATCGATGTGCATATCGAGCGTGTCTATCCACAATATGCTCAGGAGGTTGATGGCTATGAGAATCAGCAGATCCGTTTGTTCCGAGTGCAGAATGATACTGAGACACATGGTGTGAGAGATGACATCAAGCCAACCCCCATCAACTGGAAGCCTCTTAACAAGCAGAATGCATGGCCCTTCTCGGCTGTAGGCTATTTCTTAGGTAAACGGATGTTCGAGAAGAACAAGGTGCCTCAGGGTATTATCGTCAATAGTTGGGGCGGAACACCCATTGAGGCCTGGATTTCGAAAGATTCTCTTGAACAAGACTATCCCCAGCTCGTCAAACGAGTTCAGTTCTTCCAGAGCGATGACTATGTGAAATCGCAGATGCAGACCAATATGCAGGCTGAGCGCCAATGGCAGAAGATCCTGCAAGAGAGTGATCCTGGTATTCTGGAGAACTGGATTGCTGCTGATTATAACGATAATGGATGGCAGAACGTGAGCCAATGGGATACCCAATGGGCGATGTCGCCTACGACGCATCGTCCTGTGGTTGGCACCATCTGGCTTCGTCAGCATATCAATATTGATAAGGAACATGCTGGAAAGCCAGCCCGATTGTTGTTAGGCACACTTTTCGATCGTGATGTCACCTTCCTGAATGGTCAGAAAGTAGGCGAAACGGGCTATCAGTATCCGCCTCGTCGTTATGATATCCCTGAGGGTCTGCTCCGTGAGGGTGATAATGTGATAACGGTGCGCTTTATCAATAAATACGGAATGGTTCATTTTATTCCTGAGAAGCCCTATCTGATTGCTTTTGGCGATGATCGTTGTTCGCAGAATCCCATGCCTAAGGATGTGATTCCCCTGAGTGAGACGTGGAAATTCCGTCTGGGTGCTGAGATGCCCAACTGCCCCAGTGGCGATGTATCATTGCAGAATATCCCTACCACCCTCTATAATGCAGTGCTCTATCCGTTGGCTCCATACGCTCTGAGTGGTGTGGTTTGGTATCAGGGCGAATCGAATACAGGCAATCCTGCCCCTTATGCTGACTACCTGAAGAAGCTGATGGGCTCTTGGCGTGCTTGTTGGCAGAACCCTCAGATGCCATTCGTGATTGTACAATTGGCTAACTACGACGGACGTCAGCAGACGGGCTTCCCCCAACCCATCGTTCCTCAGGTTAATCCAGCGAACAGTGGGTGGGCGCAACTCCGTGAGGCTCAGCGTGTTGTGGCTCAGGCAGACCCTTATGCCGAATTGGCTGTGATCAATGATCTGGGTGAGACAGTAGATATCCATCCCCTTCGTAAGAAGGAAGTAGCAGAGCGTATTGGTCTTTGCTTCGATCGCCTTATATATAATAATAAGGTGAAACTTGCCCCTGAGGTGGTTGGTTCTGAGGTGAAGGAAGGCAAGATCATCCTGACGCTCGATCAGTCTGTGGAACCTGGTGATATTCAGACCTTCGAGGTTGCTGCCCAGGATGGCGATCGAGTGTTCCAGAATGTCAAGGCCCAAGCTGAAGGCAATCAGATCACGCTGACCCTCCCAGAAGGCTTCCATCCTATGAGTACAAGCTATGCTGTACGCTATGCCTGGAAGGATAATCCCATCATGGCAAATGTCCGTTCTGTAAGCGGACTCCCCATGTCGTCATTCGAACTTATCATTAATAAATAATTAACTATTATGTCAACAACAAATGAAACAAAGGGCTTCTATAAGCTCTCATGGCTCCAGCGCATAGGCTTTGGCTCTGGCGACTTGGCGCAAAACCTGATTTATCAGACTATTTGTATGTATCTGCTGTTCTTCTACACCGATGTCTATGTACTTGGTGGTGATGCAGCTAAATCTGCAGGACTTGCAGGAACAATGTTCTTGGTAGTGCGTCTTGTCGACGTGCTTTGGGATCCTCTTGTGGGTACGTTTGTCGATAAGCACAACCCCAAACTGGGTAAATATCGCAGCTACCTTGTAACTGGTGGTATTCCTTTAACCATTCTTGCTATTCTCTGCTTCTGGGACGGATTTGCTCCCTCTATCATCTATGCCTACCTGACTTATGTAGGTATGTCGATGCTCTATACATTGATTAACGTGCCTTACGGAGCTTTGAATTCTTCGCTTACTCGTGATACAGACGAGATAACCATCCTTACTTCTGTCCGTATGTTCATGGCTAACGTGGGTGGCCTTGCTGTATCAGCTGGTGTACCTATCCTTGTGGCTATCTTCGCATCTTCTGAGTCGCTCCCCATCGAGATGGCTCTGTTTATGGGTCTTGGCTCATTGCCCTCATTCATCTTCATGCCTCTGGTTCCTGCCATCAAGAAGAAAGTGGGCAAGAAGAATATGTTCTACATTTTCCTCTCTGTGGCTATCGTCGGTATGGCTATGCTGTATATTATCAGTAAGATGGGTACTGTGAAGGAAAATATAACACTGGTTTATATCGCCCAGTTTGTCAAATCTACAGGTGTAATCGTAGCTACTGGATATATGTGGGCTCTTATTCCTGAGGTTATCTCATATGCAGAGTACACTACAGGTCGTCGTATCGCTGGTATCGTGAATGCCCTCACAGGTATTTTCTTCAAGGCTGGTATGGCTCTGGGGGGTGTTGTTCCAGGATTAGTGCTGGCTATGACGAACTACGTACCTGCTGAGGAGGCGACCACACTGCCTAAGGACTCTAATGCTTGGTTTATGACAATGTTGATCTACTCACTCATAGGTCTTGCCCTGCTGATCTTCTGCTTCAGTCAGACGAAGGAGCGTGTGGTTATGGCTCAGTCTGAGTCTCAGAATGTGAAGGTCAGCGATCTGTGGATGGAATTTATGCGTAACCGCCCCCTTCGCATTATTGCCCTGTTCTTTATCACTGCCTTTGCTATGATGTCTGTAGGTAATGCTGCTGGTGCTTACTTCATGAACGACCTCGAACTCCAGTCGCCCTTAGCTCAGGAGGGTATCCGCTGGTTGGTATGTATTATTCCAGCTATTCTGCTGATTGTGGCTATGTTCATCATCTCGAAATACGAGCTTTCTGATGAGGTGATTGACGACATTAACAAGAAAATCGAGGCTCGCTCAAAGGGAACTGAGTAATCTTCGAGATGAAATTTAATAGAATCACGGATAGTGCTGCTCTTAGGGGTGGCACTATTTTGTTGTGAATAGTCTTTACAAAATCTGGACACATAAATCATCCCTATTTGGAAGCGCCAAGTAAAGCTGAAGTTTAGTCGGAGTAAAGTGGGGGTTTACCTGGAGTAAAGTCGGACTTTAGTCGGAGTAAAGTCCGAGTGTTTGGAAACGCCCTGAAATGGGAGGTTTCGGGATGCTTCGTCTCGTTGGTAAAGAATGTTGACGCTGAAAATAAAAATCGGGCATTCTTTTGGTTTTTTGCCCGATTTGTATTACCTTTGCAGCGATTATAAATAAAAAGGTAAGTATGATACAATCAATGACTGGCTACGGCAAGGCTGTCGTGGCTTATAAGGACAAGAAAATCCATGTAGAGGTGAAGTCGCTGAATTCCAAGCAACTTGATCTGAACACACGTATTGCCCCACTCTATCGTGAGAAGGAGATGGAGATGCGCCAGATGGTGGCTGAGGCTATCATCCGAGGAAAAGTAGACATGAGTGTCTGGATTGAGAAGGATATGGCTGTTGATCCTACGCCCATCAATGCCGCTCTGGTGGAGAACTACTACCAGCAGATCAAGGTGATCTCCGACAAGACAGGCATCCCTGTGCCAGAGGATTGGTTCTATACCCTGCTCCGCATGCCAGATGTGCTGACGAAGACGGATAACGATGAGTTGGACGAGGCAGAGTGGGAAGCTGTAAAGGGTGCCGTGAAGGAGGCTCTGAACAACCTCGTGGCCTTCCGCACTCAGGAAGGAGCCGCCCTTCAGAAGAAGTTTACGGAGAAGATCGACAATATCGCCCAGCTGTTGGCTGACATCGAACCCTACGAGCAGAGTCGCGTCGAGAAGATCAAGGCCCGTATCGTGGATGGCCTCCAGCAGATCCCAGGTGTGGACTACGATAAGAACCGCTTGGAGCAGGAGTTGATATACTACATCGAGAAGCTCGACATCAGTGAGGAGAAGCAACGCCTGACGAACCATCTGAAGTACTTCCGCGATACGATGAACGAGCCCGCAGGACAAGGTAAGAAACTGGGATTCATCGCCCAGGAGATGGGACGTGAGATCAATACGACTGGTTCGAAGAGCAACCAGGCCGAGATGCAGAACATCGTCGTCAAGATGAAGGACGAGCTTGAGCAGATCAAAGAACAAGTGCTGAACGCTTTGTAAAGGTATAAAAGTAAAACGGTAAAAGATGAGCAGGGGTAGGTTAATTATTTTCTCAGCACCCAGTGGAACGGGGAAATCGACGATTATCTCGTGGCTGATGAAGGAGCATAAGGAGTTGAACCTGGCGTTCTCGATTTCTTGTACGTCGAGGGCTCCGAGGGGAACAGAGCAGAACGGCGTGGAGTATTTCTTCCTCACGCCAGAGGAATTCCGTCAGAGGATTGACAACAACGAGTTCCTGGAGTATGAGGAGGTGTACGAGAATCGTTTCTATGGTACGCTGAAGGCTCAGGTAGAGCGTCAGCTGGAGGCAGGACAGAACGTGGTTTTCGATGTCGACGTGAAAGGCGGCGTGAACATCAAGCAGTTCTATGGCGATGAGGCGTTGAGCATCTTCATCCAGCCCCCATCGATCAATGAGCTCCGTCGTAGGTTGGAGCATCGTGCTACGGATGCGCCAGATGTCATCGACCAGCGTATTGCCCGTGCTGAATACGAGCTGACCTTTGCGGATAAGTTCGATAAGATTGTCATCAACGACATCCTCGACTATGCGGAGGCTGATGCGCTGGAAATCATACAGACATTCTTGAATGATTAAGACGGGAATCTTCGGAGGTTCGTTCAATCCTATCCATAACGGACATGTCTCGCTGGCCAGACAACTGAAAGAAAAGGCGGGACTTGACGAGGTATGGTTGATGGTGTCTCCGCAGAATCCCTTGAAACAAGACTCAGACTTACTCGACGACGAGAAGCGGATGCAGATGGTTCGTCTGGCTTTGGAAGGTGAGGAAAGTCTCATCGCCAGCGATTACGAGCTGCATCTGCCCAAGCCATCTTATACTTGGAACACCCTTCAGGCCCTTTCGAAAGACTATCCTGAGCGCGAGTTCGTGCTGATGATAGGAGGCGACAACTGGGCGCTCTTTGATAGGTGGTATCATGCTGAGGATATCAAGCAGAACTATCAGATCGTAGTCTATCCGCGAAAAGGTGCAGAAGGAGGCATAGAAGGTCTGGAACTGATAGATATCTCGAGTACGGAAATCCGTCAACGTATTAAGGAAGGCAAGGGTATCAGGAGGATGGTGCCTAAGGCCGTGGCGGATTATATCAGAAAGGAGGGACTTTATGTTTAAGCGCCTCCGTCTGAATCCCCTGAAATGGATAGGATGGCTCTTTGCCCCTATCGAACAGAATGCCACCTTCTTCGTGTTTATGTTTGTGTTGGGTTATCTCTGCACACAGCTTGAGATCATGCCTTACTATCTGAGGGATCGAGGCGCCAAGCCCTATGCTTTATCTGTTCCTGAACTATTCCTCGATATCTATATCGTATGTGTCATCCTGACGCTGATTCCTCGGAAGGTTCGTAGTTGGGTGGAAGCGCTGCTTTACTTCGTCTTCTATGGCGTGGCTCTGGTGGATATGTATTGCTATGAGCGATTCGAGTCGACACTTACTCCCACGATGCTGATGCTGGTAGGCGAAACGAATGGCGAGGAGGCCAAGGAGTTCCTCTCTGGCTATCTCAGTTGGGATATCCTGAAGACGAACGTAGGTTGGATCTTGTTATTGCTGGTGATCCATATCGTATGGGCCTTTGCCAGAGTGTTCTTGAGTAAGATGCGCCAAAGGGTGATTCTCCCCAAGGTGAATCCTGGCTTTATCATTGGTCTTAGGTGCGTCTTAGGTTTGCTGGTGGCTTGGGCACTCTATAGCAGCATCACCCAGACATGGGATAACAAGGTGGCGATGAAACGCTTGTTCTCCTACGACTCCATCGGACAAGTGGAGCATGAGCTCACCAAGAAAGATCAGGCCCAACTCTATCTCCCCGTCTATCGTCTGGCTTTTGGCATCTACGCCAACCATCTGGCAAGTCGTCAGCTCGTCCAACTGATGGCAGCCAGCGAGAAGATCCAGGTAGACAGTTGTAGTTTCAGGGTACCCAATATCGTGCTGGTGATTGGCGAGAGCTACAACAAGCACCACTCCCAACTCTATGGCTACGACAAACCCACAGCCCCTCGACAACTGGCTTTGGCGCAGGATAGCACGTTGGTACCATTTACGGATGTGGTGGCCTCCTGGAATCTCACGAGTTTTGTGTTTAAGCATATGCTCTCCCTTTATGCTGTGGGCGATAGTGGCGAATGGTGCGATGAGCCTCTCTTCCCAGAAGTTTTCAGGAAGGCAGGCTATCATGTTACCTTTATTACGAATCAGTTTTTGCCGAAGGCGAAGGAGGCTGTCTATGATTTCAGCGGAGGGTTCTTCTTGAGTAACCCAGAGTTGAGCAAACGTCAGTTTGATGCGCGGAATACCAGTCTTTATCGCTATGACGATGGGGTGGTGAAGGCATACGACCAGCTTTCTAAGGAGATAAAGAGAAAAGGAGACAAGAAGTCTGGAGAGTTGACGATTCTCCATCTGATGGGATCGCATGTCGACTATCGGGCTCGTTATCCGAAGTCTGAGGCTCATTTCACCCCTCAGATGTATCATCGCCCTGAATTGAACGATAAGCAGAAGCGCATCTTGTCCGACTACGACAACTCCCTGCTCTATAACGATTCCATCTTAGCCTCCATCATCCAACGATTTGAGAATCAGGATGCTGTGGTTATCTATATGCCCGATCATGGTGAGGAGATCTTCGATGGTAGTCCTTATATGTATGGACGGATGCATGGAGCAAACATCGACTATCGTTTGGCGCGAAATGAGATGGAGATCCCCTTCTGGATATGGGGCTCACCCCAGTATATCGAGAATCATCCCTATGGTTGGAAAGCTATCCAGGAGGCCAAGGATCGGCCTATTATGACGGATGTGCTGCCCCATCTGCTGCTCTATCTTGGAGGCATCGCCACACCACTCTATCGATCGGAGTATAATGTGGTGAGTCCTGACTACGATGTAAAACGCCCCAGAATCCTGAAGGGTGTGACTGATTATAACAAGCTGAAGAAATGAAAGAGGTACTATCACGGAAAGAATGTTCAGCGATGCGAGGCATAGCCATCCTGGCGATCATGCTTCACAACTATTGCCACTTCATAGGTCAGATTGTGAAGGAGAACGAGTATCAGTTCTTTACTTCCAATAACGACGGCCTGTGGCAAGTGCTCACGCATCCTGACTATCTGCTTCCTGTACATCTGCTTTCGTACTTCGGACATTATGGTGTGCCTGTCTTCCTCTTCCTCAGCGGCTTCGGACTGGTTCTGAAATACGAGAGCCAAGCTGATGGCCCCAAGCCCATTCCCTTCATTCACTATCATTATCTCAAACTTCTGCGGATGCTGATTGTGGGCTTTACCCTGTTCGTATGCGTGGATATGGTGACCCCAGGACGATTCCCCTTCCATTGGGATAACGTGATAGCCCAGCTGCTCATGTATATCAACGTGCTTCCCCAGCCTGATAAGATCATCTGGCCAGGCATCTACTGGTTCTTCGGCCTGATGATGGAGCTCTATATCGTCTATCGTCTCTTGCTCTATCGCAGAAGCTCGTGGTTTGTTGGGACGTTGGTGGCTATCTGTTGGTTGCTACAGATGTTCTGCGATCCAAACGGAGAGACCCTGAATCGCCTACGCTATAACTTCATCGGGGGTATGCTTCCCTTTGGTTTAGGATTATTAGCCGCAAGAATTCCCATGCTGGGAATGAAACGTTCCCACGGTGGGAATGGAATGTTCCCACGCTGGGAACATCTGGTTTGGTTACTGCTCCTTTTGCTCGCTATCGGATTAACGTTTGCGATGTGTTTCAACTTCCAGACGTGGCTTTGGATACCTGTGTTTATCATCGTTGGCACAATAGCCTTGGTGAAACTGATGCCAGAGTGTGTGCTGAAGGTGTTTGTGTGGTTTGGAAGCATCTCTGCAGCGATGTTTGTGGCGCATCCCATCGCCAGGAAACTCTTCATCACCGTGGCCTGGAAACAGGATATCTACGACGGATTGGTGCTCTATATCGTTGTAACCATCGCCCTCTCGTGGGCTGTGAAGCAGATTATTGATAAGATTCCATCGCCAAAAGAAGTGAAAAGTGATAAGTGAAAAGTGAGAAAGATTGCGGCATTTGACTTCGACGGAACGCTGACAACCAAGGATTCGTTGCTGGAGTTTATCCGTTTCACCAAAGGTTCTTGCAACTTATGGCTGGGATTGTTGCGCTTTTGTCCGTTACTGGTGCTGATGAAGTTGGGTCAGTATCCCAACTACAAGGCGAAGCAGAAGGTGTTTGCCTATTTCTTTAAGGGGTTGACGATGGAGGCTTTCGATCAGCTCTGCGCATCTTTCGCCAAGGAGAATCGGCATTTGTTGCGCCCTTTAGGCTTGGAGACGATGGAGAAGTTGCGAAAGGAAGGGGCGGAGATTCTGGTGGTGAGTGCCTCTATCGATAATTGGGTGCAGCCATTCTTCCCATCTGTAAAGGTATTAGGTACTCAGGTGGAAGTGCGGGATGGACATCTGACGGGGCGTTTTCTGACGAAGAACTGCTATGGTCAGGAGAAGGTGAATCGTATCTTAGCGCTCTATCCTGATCGACAAGAATATGAACTGATAGCCTTTGGCGATAGTAAGGGCGACAAGGAGCTCCTGGCTTTTGCTGACGAGGCGCATTATAAACCCTTCCGCGTATGAATGCTTTCAAGATCTTCAAAATCAAACCCGAGGAGCGTGTTCAGGCGATGGTGGTACTGGTTGTAGTCATTGCCCTTAACGCCTTGTTTATCTATCGTATGCACGACCTGTTTATGCAGGAAGGTTTTGGACCTTACTGGAAGGTGTTTGAACGCGAGTTGCACCTCTCTGGCTATGATCCGCTGACCTATTTAGGCGTTACAGAATGGGATGCCGTCTATAATGTCTATCGTCATCCCTTGCTGGCGTTTATGATCTGGCCTCTCTGGCTCATTAACTGGGGCTTGTCATCGCTCTTGGGTGTGAACTGTGTGCAGTATCTGGTGGCCTTGCCCTTAATCGTCAGCTCACTCTATTCCTACATCTTTATATATAGGATCCATCGTGAGGTGATCCGACTGGGGTATTATGACTCTACGCTTTTGTCTGTCTTCTATTTCTCGATGGCTTATATCATGCTGTCCGTCTTAGTACCAGACCACTTTACCATCTCGATGTTCCTCCTGCTGATGACGCTTTACATCTCTGGCAAGTGCATCCGGAAAAGTCGTGAGTTCAAGTGGTGGCAATCGGCTATACTGTTCTTTATCACAGCTGGTGTCACGCTGAGTAATGGCATCAAGATCTTCCTTTCAGGTTTCTTTGTGAACCTGAAGGACTTCTTCCGTCCTAAGTATCTCTTCTTGGCAGTAATCCTTCCAGCAGCACTCATCTGGGGGGTGGCTGTATGGGAGTATAAGACCTATTCGTTGCCAAAGGAGAAGGCCCGTCAGGAGAAAAAGGTGGAGGCTGAACGCCAACAACAGGAACGTATCGCCCAGATGACCCCAGAGCAGAAGCAGCGCTTTGAGGCTGGTCAGCAGAAAAGACAAGCTCGTGTAAAGGTCCAGCAAGAGAAGATGGGCACACCCGTAAAGGACTATGGCTTCTGGAAATGGACGGATATCTCTACCTCACGCCTTACGACGATCTACGAGAATCTCTTTGGTGAAACGATCCAGTTCCATCGTGAGCATTTCCTGGAAGACACCCTTGTATTCCGCCCTGTCTTTGTGAAGTACGAATGGATATGGAGCTATGTCATAGAGGGCATCATCCTGCTGATAGCTGCTATCGGCATCTGGTGTGGACGAAGGAGCCGATTCCTGTGGATGGCGCTCTCCTATTTCGCCTTCGACATGATGATCCATCTTGTCTTGGGCTTTGGCATCAACGAGATCTTTATTATGGCACCCCATTGGCTCTTCGTCGTACCTTTAGCCACAGCCTTTGCCTTCAAGGCTTCTGAGAAACATAGCCATCGTCTTCTCCAGCTCTCTATCGTGGGTCTTACTTGCTACCTGCTGGTGTATAACGGCTGGTTGCTGGTAGAGTTCCTGCTTTCACCCATTAACGCTGTACTCTAACCCCATCTAACGTAAAATCTAAATGAACGAATATATGAAGAAGTTACTATTATTTATCTTGCCTTTCGTGTTGATGTCGTGCGACAGCAGCGAAACCAGATCGGAATCAAGCGTAGATCCTCATGCGATCCTTGATGCTGTGCTGACAGAGAGTTTCAGTGGCGTTATCAATGTGCCCAAGGATGGTAAGACCTATGTCTATCTACTTGAATTGGCAGAGGAGGCTGTGGCTCAGTCGGAGGGAAAGAGTAAGGCAGGTCTGCCTTTGCTTTATCAGGAGAAGAACTTCCCCAATGTGTACAATTACTACACAGGACTTCCTACTGTCAGCGATGCCCTCTATAAGAGCATGATAGGCTGGCTCTGTGCTATGCAACTGTCTGAGCTCAGTCCTACCAAGCGTAACCAACTCTATAAGGCAGGTTATGAGGCTGGAGGCTATGGTATGAATAGTCCTATCTATGGCTATCAGTTCAATACAGATCCCAATGTGGCCCGTCTTGTGGCCAGTGCAGTCTATGCTGCAATGCATACTGTCTCGAATCCTGATATCGATGCGATGAGGTCTGAGGTAGGAGGTAGCACATATAAAATGCTGCTGGAGGAGTTGCTTGAGGAAGAGTCGCGCAGCCATGTGACTGATGATGCTTTCTATATCGACTTTCGTATGTTCATGGCAAGTGCCCCAGGTCCTTATTCGCCCAAGTATAATGACCGTAGTGGCATTAACCCCACCTTCCCTGACGAAAAGGCTTCGAATGGTTGCCTGAAGATGGATATGGATATCTATAATTTCATTGTAGAGAAGTATAACCTGCCAGATCAGAGAGCTGTACAGGCCATTGCAGACGAGGATGCTGATGTATGCCATCTGTTTGGTACTGACAAGCGGAATGTTGGAGACCAGTATAACTTCAATGCCGTATTCGGACCAACAACGATAGGCGAGACCATCCCCCCAGGAGGCAACATCGCAGAGTTTATCTATCTGGTACAGAAGGCAGGAGGTTCTGCAAGAGGCATCCTTCAGCACGCCAACACATCATTAGGGCATTATGAGCATGGAAGGTTACGTCCTGGTTGCTCAGAGGAGCAGGAGGGAAGGCGTAAGTCGTATTCTGACGACAGACTAAACGTGCTGACCTGTTTCGTCATCGAGGATAATGACGGCCATAAAGCCACGTATGATGTGGGGGATGTAGAGGTGCCCTATCTTGATGAGAAAGGTCGCTGGACCAATAAGTCAGTTCAATCGGAAGAGCAGTATGAGGAGATGACAATGGATGCTCTGTATGCCAACTCCTATCCCAGTGGTCATGCCTCAGGAATCTGGTCTGCTGCGATGGGCATGATAGAGCTCTATCCCCAGAAAGCCGATCTGATTATGCGAGCAGCCAACGATTTTGCTGTATCGAGAACCATCAGTCGCTTCCATTGGAATAGCGATATCATACAGGGAAAAGTGATAGGAAGTGCTATGAATCCTGTCTGTCATGCAACGTTAGGCTATGATAATCTGCTGAAGGCTGCCAGGACGGAATTCCAGTAACAGATATGAAAAAAGTAAGCAGCGGGCGGGACCAATAAAGATCCACGCCCGCTGCTGATAGTTTAGGCATCTTACTCTGCCTCAAGGTAGAGCACACGACTGCTCCAATCGGTCTTCTTCGACCATTCTGTTTCGTTGCGTCCTGGCATCTCCAGCCCATGATTCATCAGGTAGGCACCACTGAAGGTCTTGCCCTCAACGTCCAAAGGCTTCAGGTCGATACGATTCAGCTCGTGTACCTTGTAATTCTTTGAAGCATCGAGACCAGCCATCTTCACACGAGGCAGGTGTTCGTTCTGGAAGGATTCCGTCTTCCACCAATAGAAAACACTCTTTGTCTTCTCTTCGTTCACATACATCATCGAGGCAAGTCCCTTCTTGTCGTAAGGCGAAACCAGACGATAGATATTGCCAAACTGCACGATGGGACGGATCTCCTTATATTCCTTGATGGCCTGACGGCAGAGTGCTTTCTCCTCTTCAGTCATATTCTTGGGCTGGATCTCCATACCCAGGCGTCCACTCATAGCCACATCGATACGATATTTTAGCGAGGTGGTGCGGAAGACGGTATGGTTAGGTGTAGCAGAGATATGCGATGCCATTGCGATGGCGGGGAAGAAGTACGAGGTGCCCCACTGCATATAGATGCGCTGAAGGGCATCGGTATTGTCGCTTACCCAGAACTCATCGAAGTAGGGCAGAACACCCCAGTTGGCACGTCCACCACCAGAGGCACAGGCCTGAATTGTCAGCTCTGGATATTTGGCACGGATACGCTCGCAGGTTTTCTGCAAGCCACGATGGTATTCGATGTTGAGATGACTCTGATCGTTCATCGTCAAGTACTGCGAACCATGGTTCAGAATGGGCATATTGGCATCCCACTTGATATAATCGATCTCAGGATATTTGGTCATGAGGTTATCCACAATAGAAAACACAAAGTCCTGCACCTTGGGGTTCGACATATCGAGCACGACCTGCGTACCTCCACGACCTAAGACAGGCTCACGTTTTGGAGCCTTCACAATCCAGTCAGGATGCGCCTCGTAGAGTTCAGAAACGGTGTTCGCCATCTCAGGCTCAATCCAGATACCAAACTTGATGTCATGCTTCTTAGCGTCTCGCAACAAGCCCTCAATGCCTTCAGGCAACTTGTTCTTATCCACCACCCAGTCGCCCAGTGAGGAGTTATCAACCTTGCGAGGATACTTATCGCCAAACCAACCATCATCCATCACGAAGAGTTCGCCACCCATCGAGGCAATGTCGCCCATCATCTGATCCATACCTTCCTGGTTAATGTCGAAATAAACACCTTCCCATGAATTCAGAAGAATCTTACGCTCCTTATCGCCATGAGCTAACATATATTTGCGACCCCACTTGTGGAAGTTGCGCGAAACGCCTGAGAGTCCGCACTTCGAAAAGCTCAGTGCCACCTTCGGTGTGACGAAATACTCACCTTTCTTCAGATGGTATTCTGAATTATCAGGGTTGATTCCTGCGAAGAAGTAGTGGAACTCCGTATCGTCTGTGTCGATCTTGATCTGGAAATTACCTGAGTAACAAAGTGCAGCACCAATCACATCGCCGCTGTTCTCCTGACCCTTACCATCGAGAGAGAACATCACCTCGGCATGATCGGTGTGGGAGTTGCGCGTACCATCTTTATTCTTAATCACCTTCTCGCCAGGCAGGATGGGTTCTTCCACCAGACGAGCCTCGTTGGCCCAAGAGCCATAGAAGTGAGAGAGCCACACATCACCTCGACGGATAGGCAAGCAAATGGAGGCAAACTGCGTCAGGGTGACGGGCTTGGTCTCGCCATTCTGAATCTCCGTCCAGGTCTCGATGATATCTTCCTCCATACGTGGCATATAGCAAAGTGCAACAGTGGTGGGATAGACAGGATCTTTCATCCAGATGCGAGTAATCATTGCTTCCTGAGTGACAGATCCTGTAGCCAACAGCTCTGTAGAGAGGTTGCCATCAGCATGAGTCATCGCCAAGGCTGCCTCAGCAGGACAGTTCATGCCATAGGCGGGATAGGCATCCATTCGTCCGCCACGAGGCAATTGCAGGTTCTGCAGATCGTACTCGCTCAGTTTAGTACCATAATATACATACTGGGGTTGTTTGCCTTCATCCACGTTCAGAACCATCGTTGTGTTCTTGGTCTGGATAATCACCTGTTTGGCTATTGCCATCTGGGCAAAAGTCATGAGGATCGCTAAGAATAAATACTTCTTCATACTTTACTTTTAGTTATAGTTCATTCAAATTCTGTCTGCAAATATACAAAAATTGCCCCAGTTGGCGCTCTTTTTCATAGATTATTTGTAATTTTGCACGCAAAAGTATTAGGATCAGGTAAACAAATACTATCATGAATCTACTGGATATCATCCTTTTAGCTGTTGGTCTGGCGATGGACTGCTTTGCTGTTTCCATTGTTGCTGGGGTGATGACGACGCAGAAATCTCTCTGTGTCTGGGTACTCCGTATGGCGTTCCTTTTTGGCCTCTTTCAGGCGCTGATGCCTTTTCTTGGATGGATTGCCACCAGTCATTTCAGTGAACAGTTGGAGGCTATCGACCATTGGATAGCTTTCGGACTCTTGGCTTTCATTGGCGGGAAGATGATCCGCGAGTCTTTCGAGCCAGAGGAGGAGCAGCAGTTTAACCCAACACGTCTGCGTGTTCAGCTGATTCTGGCTGTAGCTACAAGTATCGACGCTTTGGCAGTAGGTATCTCTTTTGCCTGTATAGGTTATCATGCCATCTCGATGCTGACGACTCCCCTATTATTGATAGGTATAGTATCTTTTCTGTTCAGTATTCTCGGCACCCAGCTGGGTGCACGTTTTGGCAAGACCATCGCACGTCGCCTGAAACCAGGTCTTCTGGGGGGTATCATCCTAATCGTAATTGGTATTAAGATTCTTCTGTCTCATTTGCTGGGATAGGGGTAAAAAGAAAAAAAACAGGGAAAGATAGTGCTTGTAAGAAAAAAAGTGTTATCTTTGCAGCACGATATCGGAAAAGTAAAGAAAGAAAATGAGCAACACTATAAAGATGATTGTCGACAAGATCAAAAGAAACCCATATTGGATTCTATTGATATTATTTGCTTTATGGATGTGCATAGGTATCTTTCCCCTTCAGTGTTACGAGACTGACGGCAATGAGATTATTCTGGGGTGTGACGTGATGTATCAGGAAGGATGGTCATTGCCCCCCGTCTATTCCTATGAATACCGTATGCAGCCGTTGATGACAATCCTGATTGTCGGACTGAAACATCTGATGCCGTTCCTTACCTGTGAACAGATATATTGTCTGTTGACAGCCATCGCCAGTTTCATCTTCCTGATAGGCTGTGTGGCCTTTGCCGAACATGTGACGAACAGTAGCAAGACGAAGATCCTGGTGGCAGCCATGCTGCTTCCTGAGATGTATGCCATCGCCATGTATCCCAATACGGCCATTCCGTCTGTTGCCTGTTTTATTTGGGCCTTGGTTCTGATGACCAGAAAACGCTATTGTTTGACAGCTCTGCTGATGTGTATAGCGGTATTGTTCCGTCTGGATATCGTCATCGTATTCCCCGCCATCCTGCCGCTATTGATCTTTGAGGGCAAGTCGCTGGTAAAGAGCCTTCTCATCTCGATCATCTACGGCGTGGTGATTGTGGGGGCTGGTCTGTTCCTTTTCTGGCTGATGAATGCTGAGGCTTTACGGACCTATGGCAGTTATCAACAGTGGAGTCAGATTATTACGCCGACAGAGCGTTTCCTGGCTATCTTCGGGTTTTACTCGATAGTCTACGTTGTGCTGCTTCCTATCGGTCTGATTGTAATCTCTTTACAGCGCAGATGGAAGGAGTTGTTGTTAGTACTGGTGCCTATCCTTTTGCTCCATTATGTTTATAGTGGTTTTGGTAATGCTTCGAAGCATTTCCTTTATAACGCACCATTTGTTATCATCATCGGCGGGAGGGCTTTGTCATGGTTAGAGGACGTCCTGAAGAACAAACCCGTGCCGAAGTGGGCATGTCTAATCTTGGTCGTGCTGTTGATGATTGTCTCAGTGCGTAAGCGTAGCCTGGATATGCCTTGGCTGCAGACGAATCCCTTGCATCAGGCTGGTATGGTGATGCCACTTTATTCGTCACAGACAGCCGACTCTGAAGTCTCCGTTGGAATAGGTGCCGGCTATCAGCTGATAACTAATGATGAGAATATGTTGGCTTCAGGTCATCTGTTCTATTCGTGGTATATCCATTCCATCAAACAGGCCCTGTCTGATTGGCGTGAACAACAGGTTGCCGTTCTCGACACAGCGCAGACATCCAATATCCTCACGTTTGAGTGGGGAGCCTCTGCACCAGTCGCTTCAGAACTGCTGCACCGCAATCATCAATTCCTTTTACGGAGAGGTATGCCTGAGGAGTATCGCTTTTCCGTCACATCTCCAGAGCATCAGCTACATTTCTGGAGGATTGTCTTGCCTGGTCAGGTCAAGAGTGATGAGGAAATGGCTTCATATATTAATCACATGTGTAAAAAGTTCCATCAAGGAGATAAATATATCATTGCTGCATCCAACCATTATGGGACCTCGCATTTCCTGGATGAGTTGGTGCAGCAGGGCATGCTTAGCAAAAAAGCCGAAAGGCTCTATCAAGTTATGAATCCATCAAATTGAAATAACTATGCAGTCAGTAAAGAACCCACCACGTTTGGCCATTGTCGTGCCGTGTTACAATGAGGAAGCTGTATTGAAGGAAACCAATACGCGTCTGACAAGTTTACTGAAGGAATTAGCCAGCCAGTCAAAGATTAAGGCTGACAGTTTCATCGTATATGTCAATGATGGTTCCAAAGACCAGACGTGGTCACTCATCCATCAGCTTGGAGAGGAAGACACCTGCGTGAGAGGCGTGAAACTGGCTCATAATGCAGGGCATCAGAATGCGCTGATGGCAGGTTTGGAGTCTTTCAAGGGAGAGGCTGATGCTTTGGTGACGATAGATGCAGACTTACAGGATGATGTCAATGCCATCAAGGCAATGGTAGATGAATATCTGGCTGGCGCCGATATTGTATATGGTGTCCGTAAGGAGCGTACTACTGATTCGTTCTTCAAGCGCACGACGGCATTAGCCTTCTATAAGTTGATGGCTATCATGGGTACTGATACCGTTTATAATCATGCGGACTATCGTCTGATGAGTCAGCGGGCAGTGGAGGCATTGTGCCAGTATCCTGAGCGCAATCTGTTCCTTCGTGGATTGGTGCCCTTGTTGGGATTTACTACCAAGAATGTCTATTATGACAGGGCAGAACGCTTTGCGGGCGAAAGCAAATACCCATTGAATAAGATGCTGGCCTTTGCCATCGATGGCATCACCTCGTTTAGTATCAAACCCATCACGATTATCCTGATAACAGGTCTCCTATGTTTTATCTTGGGACTGATCATGTTGGGATGGGGATTATATTCTTACGTGAGGGGATCTGTTGTTCCAGGCTGGACGTCCTTGATGGTTTCGATGTGGCTGATAGCAGGTGTAGTAATTACATCGTTGGGCGTCATCGGTGAGTATATCGGTAAAATCTATATAGAGGTGAAACAGCGTCCGCGCTATCATATTGAAGAAATCGTGTAATTCTTTTAGTTAAACATGAACAAAGAGACTATACAACTCAGTCAGCTCAGTATCGGTTATCCGATCAAGCACGGTGTGAAGAAGGTAGCTTCCGATATTAACGGGACTATCTGGAGCGGCGAGTTGACTTGTCTGTTGGGTGCCAATGGTGTTGGTAAGTCTACTTTGTTGCGTACGCTCTCCGCTTTCCAGCCAAAAACGGGTGGGGAAGTGTTCATCGAAGGAAAGGAACTCTCCACCTATACGGATAAGGAACTGAGTCGTAAGATAGGTGTCGTACTGACCGAAAAGCCTGATGTCAGGAATATGACCGTACGCGAGCTGGTCAGTCTGGGTCGTTCACCTTATACAGGATTCTGGGGTACTTATTCCAAGGAGGATCTCCGTATCGTGGATGAGGCCATCGCAGTAGTTGGCATAGAGCCATTAAGTAGCAGGATGGTACATACACTCAGTGATGGTGAGCGTCAGAAGGTGATGATTGCCAAAGCTTTGGCTCAGCAGACACCAGTAATCTTCCTCGATGAGCCAACTGCATTTCTCGACTACCCCAGTAAGGTGGAGGTGCTACAGTTATTACGTCGTATCAGTCGTGAGAAAACCATCTTCCTCTCTACTCACGATGTAGAACTGGCCCTTCAGTTGGCCGATACTATCTGGCTGATGACTCGTGAGGAAGGAGTGACCATCGGCACACCCCATGATCTGGCCCAACAAGGGCATTTGGGCAGGTTTATAGAAAGGGAAGGTATTTCCTTTGATCCAGAGACACTTGCCATCAGAATAACCCGAAATGACTAAAAACCAATAAAACTATGATATTCGGACATGGAGATGACACATATCGCTTTGGCGATAAGATTAAGATGAATTTCAGCTCAAACGTGTATTACAGAGCTGACTATTCGGCATTGAAGGCGCATCTAATGGAGCATTTCGATGTTATTAGCCATTATCCTGAGCCTGAGCCAAAGAGTTTAGAGAAGATTATCGCAGAGCGTTTGGAAATACCTGAGAATGCGGTGATGGTGACAAATGGTGCCAACGAGGCCATCTATCTGATTGCCCAACTGTATCAGGGGTGGGCCTCCATCATTCCTCAGCCTACTTTCAACGAATACGAAGACGCCTGTCGTTACTTTAACCATCTGATTTCCTCAGATACAACTGACGAACTGGAAGTACTGCCCCAAGACCGTATCTATTGGCTTTGTAATCCAAACAACCCAACGGGTAATGTCCTGCTGAAGAGTCTGGTCGCTCATATCATCCGTCAACATCCCAGATATCTCTATGTCATCGACCAGTCGTACGCTGATTATACGCTTTCTCCCATGGTGGAACCTCGTGAGATGAGGGATTGCTACAATATGATGCTTGTGTACTCGTTGTCGAAGAAATACTGCATTCCAGGATTGCGTCTGGGATATATTGTCGCCTCTCCGATTATTATAGACCGTCTGCGAGATGTCCGTCAGCCTTGGACAGTGAATGCGATGGCTATTGAGGCAGGAAAGTTCCTGATAGAGAATGATATCAATATGCTCCCTGATATCAAGGATTATCTGGCAGAGGCTCAGCGATTACATGCTAAACTGTCTGAGCAAGAGGGATTGATGCTGATGAAGTCGGATACAAACTTTATGTTGGTGAATATAGATGTTGGCAATACGCAGGAGATGAAGCGATGGCTGATAGATAACTATGGCATCCTGATACGTGATGCCTCCAATTTCAAAGGTCTTGATAACCACTGCTTCCGTGTGACTGCACAGACGCCGGAGGAGAACGATGCTTTGGTGGATGCCATTGTTGAATATAGGAAGTGGCGATTGGAAAATGATAAATGATAGAAGAATATGAGCAACTCACAATCAAGTGTATGGCTTTTTATAAATAAGTATTCATACCAGATATTATTGGCTTTATTTGTCTTGTGGATGTGCATCGGCATATTCCCCTTACAGTGTTACGAGACAGATGGTCAGGAAATCATATTAGGATGTGACGTGATGTATCGCGATGGCTGGACATTGCCCCCCGTCTATTCTTATGAGTATAGGATGCAGCCACTGATTATGATTGTAGTTGCAGGTCTGAAATACCTGATGCCTTTCTTTACATGTGAACAGATCTATTGTGTATTGACGGCGTTAGCTGGTTTAGCATTCCTGATGGGATCTTTGTCGTTTGCCAGACATATCACAGGAGCAGGCAAAATTAAAACGTTGTTTGCTGCCATGCTTCTGCCTGAGATGTATGCCATATTGATGTATGCGAATACGGCTATCTTCGCTGCAGCATGTTTTATCTGGGCTTTGATGCTTATCATTAAAGGAAAATGGTGGCAGACTGTTCTGTTGTTATGTATTGGTGCATGGTTCCGTATAGATATCGTTTCTGTTTATCCTGTCATCTTCCCTTTGCTCTATTTCGAAGGGAAATCGCTTCGGCAGAGTTTCTGGAAGTCTGCAGTCTGTGGCGTATGTGTCGTCATTATCTCCCTTTTAGGATACTGGGTGATGAAGGCTGATGCCTTGGGTACCTACGGAAACTATGAGCGTTGGAACGATATGGTGACTCCTGCGTTAAGGTTCTATGCCATCTTTGGCTTCTACTCGCTGGCCTATTTTATTCTGTTGCCAGTAGGTTTGTGTGTCATAATGGGAAAGAAGTGCTGGAAAGAGCTGTTTGTTGTATTGCTGCCGATTGTATTGCTGCATGGTGTCATGTCATCGTTTGGCAATGCCTCCAAGCATTTCCTGTATATTGCACCTTTTGTCATCATTGCAGGTGTTCGTGCCCTTCAGTGGTTAGGGAATCTGTGTAGTAAGAGACCCGTATTAAAATGGGCAGGTATAGGTGTGGTCATCCTCTTTATGACCGTTTCTATCCGTCAACAACGTTTGGAGCTCTCCTGGCTTCAGAACAATCCTTTGAATAATGTAGGTATTGCAGTCCCTGTAGCAGATTTCCATGTAGCAGGAAAAGATATCGCTGTAGCCTTAGGAGCAGGTCCTCAAGTGATTACCCGTGATGAGTTTATGCTGGCAACAGGACATGCCTTTTATTCATGGTATATCCATAGTATTAAGAAAATCATGCAGGAATGGCGGAGACAGCAGAAGGCCGTCATAGACAAGGCTTCCAGTTCTAATATCCTGACTTATGAGTGGGGTGTTTCAGCTCCTATCTCCTATGAATACGTAACAGAAGGCTATCATTACTGTCAAAAGGAGAACATGCCAGACAAGTATGCTTTTACAATTAAGAACCAAGAACGGGAACTGACTTTCTGGCGTGTGTTGTGGACAGAGGAAGAACATAATGTCCCATGCGTTGTTGCTCGTATGGATAGTCTTTCTTCATCTTTCTTACCAGGTGATCGGTATATTATCGCCACACCCTCTCACTTTGGCAGTTTCCAGTTCCTGGATGAACTTTCAGAGACGGGTAAGTTAGAGAAGAAAGCAGAACGCATCTATAAGATTAAATAATTTACAATGACAATACAAGAGAAAATGCAGTCCTTCACAGATGCAGGACTTTACCAACAAGACCAATTTATCGACTTTGAGCCTGAAGGACATATCTATACTTATAAAGGTCAGGTGCAACTCCTGCCAGTCAGTTCACTCATAGCCTATTTCTTTGAACGCTTCGATGCGCAGGCTGCTGCCCAGCGACAGTGGGATAAATATCGTATCCCCATTGAGGAATCGTTGGCGAAATGGGAAAAAATAGGCAAGAAAGCCAGCGAGGTGGGTACGTTTATGCACGAACAGACGGAGAACTACTTCAGAGATGGTTCTTTCGCAACAGACTATCCCTTTGAATATGCTGGTGAGGTTGAGCATGTGAGCATTGAAAAAGAAAAGCAGTATTTCCTGCAGTTCGTTCATGATTATGATATTCATCCTTACCGTCAGGAGTGGCCTGTTTATGATACGGAACTTAACATTGCCGGCACTATTGATATGATCTGTAAGGAGACTGATGGCACCTTTACCATTTATGACTGGAAGCGGAGTGGTAAGGTGGTGAATCCCCAGGGACAACCTATCGTGGAGGCTTTTGGTGGCAAGACAGGTTTCAATGGTATTAAATTGCCTGACACCTCTTACTATCATTATTGTATGCAACAGAACCTCTATCGTTATATGCTGGAGAAGAATTATGGCATTCATGTTAGGGCGATGAACTTGGTGGTGCTTTGTCCTGAATATCCCAGCTATTTCGTGGCACAGGTGCCGAAGATGGATGAGGTTATTGATCAGATCATTGCCGCTTGTCATCAGAAAGATCTGGGTCATCAGCTGTTGTAGAATAAAAAATACTTAATTCTCTTTTATTCTTTACCTTAATTCTAAAATAATTCTTAACTTTGCAACTTGTAAGATGCAAGGTCAACGAATTATCCTCTTGCTGCTGCCTTTCCTGTCGATTGTTACGGCTGAAGGGCAGGATGTTCGTAACGATACCGTTACGGACAGGGTTCATCAGTTGCAGGAGGTGACAGTGACGGAGAGCCGTCGTCAGCATTCGTTGACAAGTACTGCCCCCATGCATATCCTTGACAGTGAACAGATCCTGATGCTGGGTATAACCGATGTGGCCGATGCCCTCCATCGTATTCCTGGTGTCACGCTCCGCGACTATGGTGGGGCAGGAGGCATGAAGACCGTCTCTGTACGTGGCTTTGGTGCCAAGCATACAGGTGTAAGCTATGACGGCATTATGCTCAGCGACTGTCAGAGTGGCGAGATCGATCTCTCACGTTATAGTCTTGACAATGTAGAACATCTTTCGCTTGTGATTGGCGACAATGATGACATCTTCATCCCAGCCCGTAATGCCTCAGCTTCTGCGGTACTGAATATTCAGACGATAGGATTGCCCTCAGAAGATACAGACCCGCATCTGACGGCCCAACTGAAGATGGGATCCTTCGGCTATGTCAGTCCTTTCCTGCGTTATGAGCAGAACATCTCCGATAAGTTTGCTTTTGCTGCTATTGGCGAATATACCTACGCAGAGAACGATTATCCCTTTGAGATACAGAATGTGTCGCAGGTGGTAAAAGATAGGCGTACTAACAGTCGGATGAATTCTGGACATGGTGAACTGAACTTCGTGTGGAATGTTGATGCTTTCAGCCGTTGGAGCGGAAAGCTATACTATTATGACAACGATCGCCAGTTGCCTGGACAGGTTCATTATTACACCAACTTAAACAAGGAAACACTTCGCGACCGAAACTTCTTTGCACAATTACAATACCAGACGCATCATCAGTCGGGGTGGTCGTTGAAGTGGCATGGTAAGTTTAACTGGAATGCCTCTATCTATCACGATCCGTTAGCTCCCAACCAGCATAATGATGCCAGCTATTGGCAGCGTGAAGCCTACACATCTCTGGCAGCTCTTTACACCCCTTCGGATACGTGGGCTTTCGATTATTCTGCCGATTATGCCTTTAACAACCTGACAAGTTCGTCTTCTCATACTGTCGACAATAAGCCTTTCAGGCATACTTTACTCCAGTCGGTATCGGCCAAATACCGTGCTGGTCGCCTGACAGCCCTTGCCCGTTTGCTCTATTCACTCTATCTGAATGATTCCGAATTCGGAAAGAGTGCGCATAATATGCGTCGCTTATCGCCATCACTATCGTTATCATACCGTTTGCTGGCGGATGAGGATCTATTTGTGAGAGCGTCGTATAAGAACATCTTCCGTTCGCCAACTTTCAACGAAAGCTACTATTTCCACTATGGTAGTCCCGACTTGCTGCCTGAGAGTACGGATCAGTTGAATATTGGTACTACCTATCATCTACAGTCCTCAAACTTCAATGTTCAGTTAACTGCCGATGGCTATTATAACCATGTCAAGGATATGATTGTGGCTGTGCCATACAATATGTTTATATGGACTTGTGTGAATGTAGGAAAGGTACAGGTGTTGGGAGCCGATGTAACAGCTCAGGCTTCCCGTCAGCTTTATGAGGGACACAGTCTGCTGTTCTCAGGTTGTTATAGTTATCAGCAAGCAGAGAACCGAACCAATGAGGAGTCACCTTATTATGGTAATCAGATTGCTTATATGCCGAAGCATTCTGGAAGTGCTGCTGTAGGCTGGGAAAACCCGTGGGCAAATCTTTCCGTTCATGTAACAGGTGTCAGCAGTCGCTGGGCCAACAACCAGCATTATGAAGAGACGGAGATAGAAGGTTATTGGGACATGGGTGTGACTATATACCGTCATTTCCGCTGGAAAGACCAATGTCTGGAGGCCAGGATGGATGTGAAGAACATTCTCAATGCACAGTATGAGATTGTACGTTTCTACCCCATGCCAGGCCGCAGTTGGCAAGTATCATTGAAATATCAACTTTAAAAAATAAGAATAATGAAAAAGTATCTTTTAAGTTTTGCCGTGATGCTGATGGGAACATCCCTCCTCACGGGTTGTCTGGGAAGTGACGATGACAACAACACCCCAGCGGAGTATGTCGTTACCAAGGGCGTTCTGGTTATCAACAATGGTAATTATTACAATGGTATCGACGGTAGTCTCACCTTTGTAGACTTCGGTTCAAATCCGTTCTCAGTTCAACAGAATGTCTATAAGAGTGCCAATGGCGAGAGCCTCGGCGGTACGCCTAACGATGTGCTAGCCTATGGTGAAAAGATATACATTGTAGGTTCTGATGAGAATACCGTATTTGTGCTGAATGCCAAGACCTTCAGACTGATAGAGAAGATTAATCTGGTTCAGGAGATGGGCGAGGCTGATGGTGTCAACCCCCGTGCTTTGGATGCCTATGGCAGCAAGGTCTATGTATCGACTTATGGTGGCTGTGTAGCCGTGATCGATACGGGTTCTGTGACCTTACCTCCTCACTACGAGAGTTTGTTTAGGGTGGGCTCTGCTCCTGAAGGATTGGCCATCGGCGGCACAAGCGATTCCGACCTCTCGCTCTATGTGGCTAACAGCGACTATGGTAATGGCAACGGCTCCATCTCGAAGATCAGTCTGGCTAACGGTTCTATTACGGAAATCAAGAATGATAAGATTCATAATCCGCAGAAGTTGGCGATTGCAGGAAATGTCATCTATGTGCTCGACTGGGGTTACTACGATGAGAACTGGATGCAGCAGGAGGCTGGTGTTTACAGAATCAATGGCAGTACTGTTTCAAAGATTATTCCCGATGCTACGGATATGACAGCATCAGGTCAGATTATTTACACCTATAACTATCCTTATGGTAGTACAGCACCTACCTATAGTGCTTATAATGTTGCCTATAGCACATTGATATCCTTTAAGCTCAGTGGTGGCGATCCAATTGTGAGCCCCAGCGCTATCAGTGTCGACCCCAATAAGGGTTATCTGTATGTTGCCTCACGAAAGATGGATCCGGATACGGGCTATCCCGCTTACTCACTTCCTGGTTTCGTGAATATCTATAGTGTTAATGACCTTGGTAGTGGAGTGGCAAACTTCGTTGACACAGGTACTTTTGCCACAGGTGTTGAGCCTCATGTCATCACCTTCACTTATGGAATAGCCAAACTGCAGTATTAAATGAAGCAACTGTTTGGACTCTTCATACTATTGACGCTGTTTTCCTGCAACGGGCACATGTCCCGTTTGCTGGGAGACTGCGACAGTATTCCGTTCAAATATGCCACACTCCCCTCGATTGTAGAGTACGACGACTATACCGTAGTTAATATAGAGAATCCATGGAAGGATGGAAAGGCGCTTCATACCTACGTCCTTGTACCACGTGATGCCGAACTCCCTGTTCATCTGCCAAAGGGAACGGTGCTTCGTACGCCCTTGAAGCATGCTGTGGTGTTTACAACGGTTCACAGCTCGCTGCTGATGAGTCTTGATTGTAAAGACCGTATTGCTGGTGTCGCCGATCTGAAATACATCAAGATTCCCTGGATTCAGGAACAGGTGGCAGCTGGGAAAATCGTTGATTGCGGCGATGGTATGAGTCCTGTCATAGAGAAGATTATCGATCTGCATCCCGATGCTATTTTGCTGTCTCCTTTCGAGAATAGCGGGGGCTACGGCAAGTTAGAGGATATCGATATTCCCTTGGTGGAGTGTGCCGAATATATGGAGGTGTCGCCACTGGCCCGTGCTGAATGGATGCGCCTCTATGGTTTGCTCTTCGGTTGTCGTGAGAAGGCAGACAGTCTTTTTGAGGTTGTCGACAAGTCCTATAACGCGTTAAAACAGAAGACCCATCAGAAAGGTCCAGGACGCTCCGTCCTTGTCGACAAGCAGGTAGGCTCTGTATGGTATGTCCCTGGTGGACGTTCTACCATCGGACAGATGATCAAGGATGCCGGAGGTCAATACCCTTGGGCAGACGATGAACATAGTGGCTCGCTCTCATTGCCTTTCGAGACGGTTCTTGAGAACGCTTCTGACACGGGTGTCTGGATGTTCCGTTACGACAACGACGAGCCGATAACCTTGGAACAGCTCCTGGCCGAGAAAGAGGGCTATGGTATGTTCGGAGCCTTCCGTACAGGTGAGGTCTATGGCTGTAATACCCGTACGTCACTCTTCTATGAAGAAACACCTTTCCGACCTGATTGGCTCCTACAGGATTTCATTCACATGCTTCATCCTGAAATCCAGGGACTTGAGCCACTCAGGTACTACCAAAAGGTTGATTTTGTTAAATAATCATAAAACTTTCATCGGATTGCAGGGTCGGGCGCGTGTATGTGTAAAAAAGTCCGTACCTTTGCAGTCCGATTATTGGGGAGAGGCTTAGAATCCCCGTGAGATGTTGTGTGAATAGCGGTGTCTTTGGCCGGGCATAGCGGTTCGTGAATCAGCGTTTCAAAAAGCCCGTGAGGGATTATCCCATCGGGGCGCAGTTAGACTAACAGCCGGGAGCGATCTCGGATGTGAGTTTATGTGCGTACATTATTTAATTAAGTAAAACTGTTTTTTAGTAGTAAAATTTAAAAGAAATGAACACTTTAAGTTACAAGACACTTTCTGTGAACAAGGAAACAGCAAAGAAGGAGTGGGTGGTAATCGATGCCACAGACCAGGTTGTTGGTCGTCTCGCTTCTAAGGTAGCAAAGCTGATTCGCGGAAAGTACAAGCCAACTTTCACACCGCACGTTGATTGTGGTGACAATGTGATCCTTATCAATGCCGATAAGGTGGTATTTACTGGTAAGAAAGAGACTGATAAGGTCTACACTCGCTACACGGGTTATCCTGGTGGTCAGCGTTTCAACACCCCTGCAGAGCTTCGCAAGAAGAACGGTGGTGTCGACAAGATGATCCGCCACGCCGTGAAGGGTATGCTGCCGAAGGGTCCCCTCGGTCGCAGTCTGCTGAACAACCTCTACGTTTATGAGGGAACAGAGCATCCCCATACCGCTCAGCAGCCGAAGGCTATTGATATTAACCAGTACAAGTAAAGGTGAAAGTTTAAAGTTAAAAGTTTTATAGACAATGGAAGTAATTAACGCAATAGGTCGTCGCAAGAGTTCTGTAGCCCGCGTATATGTGAAGGAGGGTACAGGCAAGATCACGATCAACAAAAAGGATTTAGAAGTTTATTTCCCGTCAGCTATCCTGCAGTATGTGGTTAAGCAGCCGCTGAACCTGCTGGAGGTCGCTGAGAAGTATGACATCAAGGTCACCCTCGACGGTGGTGGTTTCACTGGTCAGAGTCAGGCCCTGCGTATGGCTATCGCCCGCGCTCTGGTGAAGATCAACGAAGAGGACAAGAAGAAGCTGAAGGATGCAGGTTTCCTGACACGTGACAGCCGTGAGGTAGAGCGTAAGAAGCCAGGTCAGCCCAAGGCACGTCGTCGCTTCCAGTTCAGTAAGCGTTAATCCTGCTGAAGGACTGAGCGCAAGTTTAGTATCTAAACCGCTGAGACTTGAATTGTCAATTGTTAATTTTCAATTTTCAATTGTCAACTTTCAATTACTCACCGGCTGATTCTGGACAGAATTAAAAAGAAAGTAAACAATTTAAAGAATTTAGCAAAATGTCAAGAACAAATTTTGATCAGTTGCTCCAGGCTGGCTGTCACTTCGGTCACCTGAAGCGTAAGTGGAACCCCTCAATGGCTCCCTACATCTATACCGAGCGTAATGGTATCCATATCATCGACCTGCACAAGACCGTCGCCAAGATCGACGAGGCTGCCGATGCTTTGAAGCAGATTGCCAAGAGTGGCAAGAAAGTGCTGTTCGTCGCTACTAAAAAACAGACAAAGGAAGTGATTGCCGAGAAGGCAGCCTCTATCAACATGCCTTATGTGATCGAGCGCTGGCCGGGTGGTATGCTTACCAACTTCCCGACAATCCGCAAGGCCGTTAAGAAAATGGCGAACATCGACCGTCTGATGCAGGATGGAACCTATGCAAACCTCTCAAAGCGTGAGCTGCTGCAGATCACCCGTCAGCGTGCTAAGCTCGAGAAGAACCTCGGTTCAATCGCCGACCTGACCCGTCTGCCGAGCGCACTCTTCGTAGTCGACGTGCTGAAGGAGCAGATCGCCGTTCGTGAGGCCAACCGTCTGGGTATCCCCGTGTTCGGTATCGTTGATACCAACTCTGATCCTAACAATATCGACTTCGTGATCCCTGCCAACGACGATGCCAAGGATTCTGTTGAGGCAATCCTCAACGCTTGCTGCGCTGCTATTGCCGAGGGTATCGAGGAGCGTAAGGTTGAGAAGGCTGACGAGAAGGCTGCTGATGCTCAGGCTGATGCTGACGCAGAAGAGGCTAAGCCCAAGCGCGCCCGCAAGGCTCGCAAGGATGCTCCTGCCGCTGAGGCACCCGCTGCTGAAGAGGCTCCCGCCGCTGAGTAAGTGAAAAGTGAAGAGTGAAAAGTGAAGAATTTGCTTCCGCTCGGAACATTTTAATCGTAACAAATAATTAAAAGGTAAATAAAATGGCAATTTCAATTGACGATATCAAGAAGCTTCGCGCAATGACTGGCGCTGGTCTGGCTGACGTAAAGAAGGCTCTGACCGAGGCTGAGGGCGACTTCGACAAGGCCAAGGAGCTCCTCCGTGAGCGTGGCCTCGCTATCGCTGCCAAGCGTAGCGACCGTGAGACATCTAATGGTTGTGTACTCGTAAAGGCTGTTGACGGCTTCGCCGCTATGCTTGCCTTGAAGTGTGAGACTGACTTCGTGGCCAACGGTGCCGACTTCATCGCTCTGACCCAGAGCATCCTCGACGCTGCTATCGCTGCTAAGGCTGCTGACCTCGAGGCTGTAAAGGCTCTCGACATCAATGGTCAGACCGCTCAGGAGGCTGTTACACAGCGTTCTGGTATCACTGGTGAGAAGATGGAGCTCGACGGTTACCTGACACTCGAGGGTGATAACATCGAGGTTTACAACCACATGGGTAAGAACACCCTCTGCACCATGGTACAGACCAACAAGCCCGCAGCTGAGCAGGGTCACCTTGTGGCTATGCAGGTGGCTGCCATGAAGCCCGTAGCCCTCGACGCCCAGAGTGTTGATCAGAAGATTCTCGACGAGGAGTACAAGACCGCTGTTGAGAAGACCAAGCTCGAGCAGGTTGAGAAGTTCGTAGAGATGAAGATCAAGAAGGCCGGCATCAACCCCAACCTCGTTGACTCTGAGGATCACATCGAGAGCAACATGGCTAAGGGCTGGCTCACACAGGCTCAGGCCGACGAGGCCCGTAAGATCATTGCTGAGGCAAAGGTAGAGGGTGAGGCTCAGCTCAAGCCCGTTATGATCGAGAACATCGCTAAGGGTCGTGTTCAGAAGTTCCTGAAGGAGAGCTGCCTGGTTGACCAGGAGTTCCAGTTCGGCGATGGCGACAAGGCTACTGTTGCTCAGTGGCTCGCTAAGCAGGACAAGGATCTGAAGATCACCGCTTTCAAGCGCTTCACACTCGTTGCTGACTAATCCTTAGTTCAGAAATCATAAAAAGAATCGGCATTGCTTGTGCAGTGCCGATTTTTTTCGTACCTTTGCCCTCAAATTGTATAAGATATGAAGATATTTGCCATCGGCATGAACTATGCCGCACATAATCAGGAACTTCATGGCACGCTGAAGCGCCCTGATGAGCCTGTGATATTCACCAAGGCCGATTCGGCGATTCTCAATCAGGGCAAGCCCTTCTTTATCCCTGACCAACTCGGCAGTATCGACTACGAGACGGAGGTTGTCGTGCGCATCTGTCGCTTGGGCAAGAACATCCCAGAGCGCTTTGCCCACCGCTATTACGACGCCCTCACTATCGGCATCGACTTCACGGCGCGCGATCTCCAGCGTAAAGCCTCAGAGGCAGGACAGCCCTGGACGATCTGCAAGGGCTTCGACGGCTCTGCTGCCATCGGCGAGTGGGTGCCCAAAGAGAAGTTCCTCGATATCCAGGCCATCCACTTCCATCTCGACATCAATGGCCAAACCGTTCAGGAAGGCTGCACCAGCGATATGCTCTACCGCGTCGATGAGATCATCGCCTATATCTCCAAGTTCTTCACCCTGAAGACGGGCGACATCCTCTATACAGGCACTCCCGCTGGCGTAGGCCCCGTCCACATCGACGACCACCTCGAAGGCTGGCTCGAAGAGCGCAAGGTTCTGGAATTTAACTGCAAGTAGAATTTGCCCAACACCTAACATTCGATTTTGCTAAGTATTTGAAACAAAAAGAGTTAGATGCCGAAAGTACTTGCAAACACCTAACGTAACTCCTAACATACACCTAACGTAACAGGTAACGCAACACTTAACGTTAGGTGTATGTTACCTGTATGTTAGGTGTTACGTTATATGTTTGGAGGTGTGTTTTGAGCGTAACTGTCTGATTATAAGGTATATGCAAAACTCGAACGTTAGGTGTTGGAGATTTCTTCGCTATTATTTGTTTTGCATAGCTATATCAAATGCATATCTATGCACACAATGTATAAAGATACACTCCAGAAGATCGCTCTAACTTTAGACGTCATAAAGTGGGACTTTACTCGGAGTAAACCTCGACTTTACTCGGAGTAAACTCCCTCAGAATAACGTCCTCTTTTAGAGTGCATAAGTATGCAAAAACGCCAAGTCAATAATCTCACAATTAAAGACCACCAAGCAAAGTCGAACTTAGTCGTAATGTAAGTCATAGTTACTCGTAATGTAACTACCAGTTAGTAGTAATGTAACTCCAATCCCCAAACCCCCGCAGCTCAATGACGTAAGATGCGACTATTTCCTTATACATTCCCCAGATACACGTGTTTGATGCCTTCTTCCTCGGCTATCTGTTTGGCGGCTTTCAGTGTTTGGATGGGTGTGGGGAAGAGATCATGTAGTTTATAGCGGGGGAAGAAACGGCTGAAGTGCAGGGGCGCCTCAGCAAGATGGTTGTCTGCCATCCAGCGACACATCTGGCGAATCATTCCAAGGTCGTCGTTAATGGTTGGAATGACAAGGTTGGTGAGTTCTATCCACACACCAGCCCGTTTCATGGCAAGAATCGTGTCGAGAACGGGTTGCAGATGACCGCCACTGACGCGCTGATAGATGTCATCGCTAAACGACTTCAGATCGACATTGGCGGCATCGAGATACGGCAGCAGGTCGGCCAGCGGCTCCTGACAGACGTAGCCCGCAGTAACGAGAATATTCCAAAGTCCTGCTTCGTGGGCCAGACGCGCCGTATCGGTAATGTATTCTATATAGGTGAGCGGCTCTGTATAGGTGTAGGCGATGCCTGGACAGTGGTGCTGCTGACAGAGGGCAACCATATCGGCGGGCGACAGCTCGTAGTGATTGACAGCTGTTGGGGCAACCTGCGAGATATCGTGGTTCTGACAGTTCTGGCAACGGAAATTGCAACCCGTACAGGCCATAGACAGACAGGTGGTGCCTGGATGAAAGTGGTATAGCGGCTTCTTTTCTATGGGGTCGATGGCCAGCGAACAGGGCTTGCCATATACCTCGCTGACTAATACACCGCCCTGATTACGACGGCTGCGACACAGGCCCGTCTTACCATCGGCAATGCGACAATGATGCGGACAGAGCTGACACTCCACCCACCCGTCATCCAACGTCTGATAGTACTTACATTCGTTCACTTTTCACTTAAAAGACTATGGCCTCGTAAACGTACAGTTCTGCGTCCTTCCAGCCATTCCAGCCCAGTCCAGCCTTGTCTTGCGAGCAATGGCCCACAAACTCCTCCTTCGTCCAGTTCACCTCGTCGGCCACCTGTGGCAGAAACGTGCCACTACGGTAGCCCTTACGAATATAGATACCATGACGATGCAACTCGAACTCATCGAGACTTTGTATGCGACGCATAGGCGTAAGCACAGAAATCTCGATATCGATGTCGTCCAGTTCGTCGCGTGTAACAGGCATAAACCGCGGGTCGTCGAAAGCCGCAGCCTGTGCCATCTCCGCCACAATCTCATATAGGGGATAGTCTTCACCGAAATGTCCGATGCAGCCACGAAGCCGCCCTTGCTTATGCAGCGAGACAAAGGCACCGCACTTTGAGTTGAGAGTTGAACATTGAGGATTCTTGGACGAGCGGAGAGTTGGCTGCGCTATTCGTTTACCATCGAGACGATCCTTGATGCTATTGAGGGCGATCTCCTTCAGCTGTTTCTTGTCATCGGCTGTGAGTGTAAAGCCCGACTGCTGTTTGCGCAGAAAAGCAAACGAATGATACCCTACTACACGGCTATGGTCGTAGTTGTCGATGTCGCCCGAGTTCTGGTACAATAGATGCTTCACCTCGTAGTTCTGGTCGAGCATCAGCATCAGGGTGATGATGGGATACAAGCCACAGGCACATGTCTGAAGGTTCCGCTTAAAGCTCATGGCTTGACTGTTAACAGCGTCAAGCAACTGCTCAACATCACCTGTCTCAATGGCCTTACCCGTCTTGGTGTCTATCTCGTAAGCATCCTCATACGACGGATAATGCGAGAAATCGCTGCTTATAATAAAGAGGTTGTCGTCAGTGAAATACGGCTTCAGCACCTCTGCCATGCGCTCTATTTTGCTATACTCATTAGTGGAGATGATAATCGGCACAATAGGTGGCAGATTCTCGCCAAACAGTCTTTGTAAGAAGGGCAGCTGCACCTCCAGACAATGCTCCCTGTCGTGCGCCTTTGGTTTGTAAAAGAACACAGCATCTGCACCATCCGTATGCGTTAAGGCAGCAGCTGTTTCGCTGTCAACCTTTACCTGTCCCAACGGCGTGGCATAATAGTCGGCCTCTGTATTTACCGATGCGCCATCGAGCCATTCGTGGTGACTCGGCCCCAGCAAGAATATCCGCTTGTACTTTTTCTTCGGATCTATCGACATATACGCCGATGCTGCAACATTACCCGAGAAATAATACCCTGCATGGGGCACGATGAGCGCCGCCACATGCTGGTACTTCGTGTCACCACGATGACGGTCTAAGAAACCATCCACCTCGTCGGCCAGTTCCCTGGCATCGCCCGTATAGAATCGGTTCGCCTGTGTCGCCGGCCTCACCTTGGGAGTATTGTTGCTCATGCTATATGTCTCAAAGAGTGCCGTATCAAATCAAGCTATCGGCCAACTGCTCCAGCAGCGCCTCGTCGCCCGACTTCATGCGCGAACGGATGGTTACCATCGGCTCTACAATCTCACAGTCCTTCAGCGCCTCTATCATGGCACGCATCGTGCGACCTGCCGTGGGTGCCCAGCTGCCGTTCTCTACAATGCCGAACTTACGTTTCTGGTAGTTCTTGATCTGCAGGTGATACAGGAAATCGTGCATCACGGGGAACACACCGCCATCGTAGCTCGATGCAGCCACAACAACCGTAGGATAGCGGAAAGCATCCTCAATGACCTCGGCCATATCCTCGCGACTCAGATCACTGACAACGACTTTTGGAGCGCCCTTTTCGCGGAATATCTCACCCAGTCGCTCAGCAGCCTTGGCCGTACCACCATGAATGCTGGCATAAGCTATCAGGATGCCTTCGCTCTCAGGCTCGTACTTGCTCCAGGTATCATAAAGCTTCACAGCCTCAGTCAGCGCCTGGCCTTTGAGTACAGGACCATGCAGCGGACAGATGGTCTGGACGTCGAGTGCAGCCATCTTCTTCATCACACTCTGAACCTGTGTGCCATATTTTCCGCAGATGTTAAAGTAATAACGGCGTGCCTCACAAGCCCAGTCGTCGGTCTCGTTAACCAATGCACCAAACTTACCGAAGGCATCAGCCGAGAACAGCACCTTATCCTTACTGTCATAGCTCATGATGACCTCTGGCCAGTGTACCATCGCTGCCGAAATAAACTGTAGCGTATGCTGACCCAGTTCGAGCGTATCGCCCTCTTTGACAGTCATCACACGCCCCTCGAAGTTAAAGCCCTCGAAGAAGTTGGGCAGCATCTTCACGGCCTGTGCACTACAAACAAGCTGCAAGCCAGGGTATGTTTCCAACATCCAGGCGATGAGTGCCGCATGGTCGGGCTCCATGTGGTGCGCCACCAGATAATCAGGCTGGCGACCATTGAGTGCGGCAGAAAGATTTGCCTTCCATGCCTCGCCTTTGCGACGATCGGCGGTATCCAACACAGCTATCTTCTCATCGTCGATAAGATAGGAATTATAACTCATGCCCTCGGGCACCACATACTGGCTCTCGAACAAATCGATGTCAAGATCATCGACACCGATATACTTGATGGTTTCACTAATCATACTTATAGATAATTACTCAGTCCTGCAAAGATAGCAATAAATTCCAGATTCACCCTACTATCTTATAGTTTTTTAAGAAATATGAGCCTAATATTCTCTTTTGCTGTTACGGGTTGCATGGCGATTTCGAGGGGTAAGCCGGGAGGATTGATGCAGGCGACACGGGCAAAGCCGGCATCGAGGAGGATTTGTTCGTCGGCGATTCGTCCGGCTATGATCATAACGGGAACATCGTGTTTCTGGGCTCGTTGCAGGATGCCGAAAGATAGCTTGCCCATCAGGGTCTGGCGGTCGGCTGAGCCCTCACCAGTGATCACAAGGTCGGCACCTTGTAATAGGTCGTCGAAATGGATGGTGTCTAACAGGAGGTCGATGCCAGAGCGACAATCGGCATTCATGTATTGCAGGAAAGCATAGCCTAAACCACCTGCTGCACCAGCTCCAGGCATGTTTTGGCAATCACGACCCAGACGCTTGGCAGATGACTCCGCAAAACGTTTGGCGCGAGCATCGAGGGCAAGAACCTGTTCGTCGATTTCCGATGGCTCTCGCTTAATCGGAAACTTCTGCGGTCCAAAGACGTGAGCCGCTCCATTCTCACCACAAAGCGGATTGGTCACATCCGTTGCTATCGTAAAGCGCACATCATTCTCTATTTTCAATTTTGAATGTTCAATTGCTTCAAGCATGCCGATGCCACAGTCGCTGGTAGCACTCCCACCAAGTCCTACGATGATGTTCTTACACCCTCGTCTAACGGCATCCACCACCAACTGGCCCGTACCATAACTTGTAGCCACCATCGGATTGCGTTCCTCTGGCGAAAGCAGTGTCAGTCCGCTGGCTTTGGCAATCTCTATCACTGCCGTATTGCCCTGCACGAGATACTGTGCCATAATCGTTCGCATCAGCGGGTCTTTCACATTGACATCCACCAATTGTCCGCCCATCGCTGCCTGAAACGCCGCCATAAAGCCCTCGCCGCCATCGCTCACAGGCACCTGCACCACCTTTGCATCAGGCATCCTCGAAAGAATACCCTCACTTGCTGCCTGATTAGCCTCAGCCGATGTCAAACACCCCTTGAATGAATCTATTGCTACGATGATTTTCATTGCTATAGTTTTATTTATTCTCCATAGGTTCCCAGAGGTAGCTGGTCATATCCACATGTCCATTGGGATAGAAGCGGATACCCTCTTCCTCAAGAAGCGTGCGTTGAAGGCTCCAGCCTGGGGCTGTGCGACCCTCTTTATTCACCACCCGATGGCAGGGCAATTCTGAAGCTCCAGGCGTATATCTCAGCGTTCGTCCCACCATTCTCGAATGACTCGGCCATCCCGCCAAGGCGGCGATATAGCCGTAAGTAGTTACTCGACCACAAGGAATCTGGCTAACGATATTCAGCACGTCGTCGCAAAACATCCGCGCCTGCTCTGGTGTCATTCTATCAGGATAATCCCTCATAGTGCTAATACTTATAGTGTATATATGCCGCAAAAATACAAAAACTTTCGGAATTATATGCGATTTCCATAGAATTTCATTACTTTTGCACCCAAATAAACAAATACGCTTATGTACTTTACAGGCATTATTATTGCTGTGATGACATTTCTCACCATCGGCATCTGGCACCCTATCGTCATTAAGACCGAATACCATTGGGGTACTCGGCCTTGGATTGTTTATCTGCTCGTGGGCATACTCTGCTGCATAGCGGCTCTGTTTGTAGAGAACATCTATCTCTCATCATTCCTGGGTGTTTTCGGTGCTTCTGCCCTCTGGGGCATCGGCGAGCTTTTCTCCCAGAAGAAGCGCGTGCAGAAAGGCTGGTTCCCGATGAATCCTAAGCGCAAACACGACTACGAGTAAGCTTTGGCAATAAGCGATGGTTTTTAAAACGGACAAATAAGAGGATGCCAGTGGGTATCCTCTTATTTCTTATAATAGGTGAATACTACGGATGTAACAAAATGAAATCATTATTACGCATATACATTACAGAATGAAATGAATAATTGCTACACAGCTTACAATTTGTAAGTATTGTGATGTTTGAAGGAGCAAAGTGATGTTGTTTTCTTGTAGATAGAATCAAATTGCTTTATCTTTGCACCCAAAAACGACAAATATGAAGATTAAGAAACGTTGGATTATCCTGATGACAGCAATGACATTGATTGCTGTTGCAGGTATTTTCGTAGGGGAACCCTCTTTTGAGTGTGACTGGTCTGTCATCTCGGCCGCCGATGTGGCATGGTTAATAACGGCTACTATCTTTGTGTTGATGATGACACCTGGTCTGTCGTTCTTCTATGGCGGTATGGTAGGTGCCAAAAACGTCATTTCCACGATGTTACAGTCGTTCATCGCCATGGGTCTGATTTCTGTCTTGTGGGTGGTGATAGGCTTTTCGCTGTGTTTTGGCGATGATATCGGTGGTGTGATAGGTAATCCGTTGACGTTTCTGATGTTCCATGGTGTAGGTGCAGAGGTTTATACGACACCTGCAGGAAACATTCTGGGTGGTACGACGATTCCGCTGGCATTGTTTGCCCTGTTCCAGATGAAGTTTGCCATCATCACACCATCGCTGATTACAGGTTCGTTTGCTGAGCGAGTCCGTTTCTCGGCCTATATGTTCTTCATGATGTTCTTCTTCTTTGTGATCTACTGTCCACTGGCACATATGACGTGGCATCCTGAGGGATTGTTTATGAAATGGGGTGTCATCGACTTTGCCGGTGGTATTGTGGTGCATGCCTCTTCGGGTGTGGCAGCCTTGGCAGGTGCCATCTTCCTGGGACGTCGTAAGGCAGAAACGCGCAAGAGTGAGCCGGCAAACATCCCTTTCGTTCTGCTTGGTGCAGCCATGCTGTGGCTCGGATGGTTCGGTTTCAACGCTGGTTCGTCGCTTCACGCTGATGGACAAGCCATTAAGGCCTTCTTGAATACGAACACCGCTTCGGCTACTGCGATGATGACATGGATATTCTTCGACTGTCTGCGTGGTCGCAAGCCATCGGCTATGGGTGCTGCTGTTGGATGTGTGGTTGGTCTGGTAGCCATTACACCATCAGCAGGTTACGTCACTGTAGGTCAGAGTATCTTTATTGCCTTTATCATTACGCTGATTTGTAATGTTGCCGTCTACTGGCGTTCACACTCCAATATCGACGATGCGCTCGACGTGTTCCCAACGCATGGTACAGGCGGTATCTTTGGTACTGTACTCACGGGTATCTTCATCCAGGAGGGTTTGATTGCAGGCACATGGGAAGGCTTCGTCATCTTCCTCTATCATTTGCTGGCCATTGTCATCGTCTTTGCCTATACCTTCGCCATGAGCTGGCTGGGTTACAAACTCATCGACCATCTCATCCCCATGCGTGTGTCAGCCTACAGTGAGAAAGTAGGTCTCGATTTCTCACAGCACGACGAGCACTACGGCTTAGCCCATATCGGTGAACGCGAATTGGCTGAGTACGAAGAGCATATTAGAGAGAAGAATAGAATGAACGGGGATTGAAGTTTATAACAAACGGCTGATTTCTTCGATGGAATCGGCCGTTTTGATGTAATTGCGCCAATCCCCACGAATCATGCCCTTCGCCTGCAGATCATCGAGCAAGGCGATGAGCTGATTCCAGAAACCCTTCATATTATAAAGGATCACAGGCTTCTGATGATAGCCGATCGTAGCCGAAGCAGCTACCGTGAACACCTCGTCGATGGTGCCAATGCCACCAGGTAGGGCGATAAACACATCGCTCTGATCCATCATCAGTTGCTTACGATCCGTCAGGTTATCGCAAGGAATCTCTATTTCTACATAATCGCTGGTGCGACCTGTTTCCTCAACCTTCAAAGGCACCACGCCAATCGTGCGGCCTCCAGCCTCTTTCGTAGCCTTTCCAAGACACTCCATAAGACCTTGATTCACACCTCCATATACGATGGAATGGCCGTTTTCTGCAGCCCACCTACCCAGCTCTTCCGTCATCGCGAAGAACGCTGGATCAATCTGCTCATTAGCAGAACAAAATACACATATCTTCATAATTGCTGCAAAGATACAAAAAAAATTCGTAACTTTGCAACCAAGATGAAGACTTTTGAAGAATTAGGTGTATGCGAAGAGATTCGCAGAGCCATTGAGGAGTTAGGATTTGTGCAGCCGATGCCTGTACAGGAGGAGGTGATTCCCTATCTGTTGGGGAATGAGAACGACGTGATTGCCCTTGCCCAGACGGGTACGGGTAAGACGGCAGCCTTTGGCATCCCATTGTTGGAGCGCATTGATACGTCTCGCAGGGAGACACAGGCTCTGGTGCTCTCACCAACCAGAGAGCTCTGCTTGCAGATTACGGATGATATCCGCGATTTTGCCAAGTATATGGATGGCGTGCATGTGGAGGCTGTTTATGGTGGTGCTGCGATAGAGCCTCAGATGCGTGCCTTGAAGAAAGGGGTGGAGATTATCGTGGCCACACCAGGACGACTGGTGGATCTGATGCATCGTGGCAAGGCGGATCTGAGTCAGGTGACAAACATTGTACTCGATGAGGCTGACGAGATGCTGAATATGGGCTTCTCGGACAGTATCAACGAGATCTTTGAGTCGTTGGCCTCAGAGCACCATACGCTGATGTTCTCTGCGACGATGAGTAAGGAGGTGGAGCGTGTGGCCAAGCAGTATCTGCACGATTATAAGGAGATCGTGGTGGGTAGTCGCAACGAGGGTGCTGAGAACGTGAACCACATTTATTATCTGGTGAATGCCAAGGATAAGTACCTCGCCCTGAAGCGTATCGTGGATTATTATCCTCGCATCTTTGCCATCATCTTCTGTCGTACGAAGGTGGAGACGCAGGAGATAGCTGATAAGCTGATTAAGGATGGTTATAATGCAGAGTCATTGCATGGTGACCTGAGCCAGCAGCAGCGCGACCTGACGATGCAGAAGTTCCGTAACCATCTGACGCAACTGCTGGTGGCAACGGATGTAGCGGCACGAGGACTGGATGTGGACGATCTGACGCATGTGATTAACTTCGGATTGCCTGACGATATCGAGAATTATACCCATCGCTCTGGTCGTACTGGTCGTGCTGGCAAGAAGGGAACATCCATCTCGATCGTGCATAGTCGTGAGAAGTTCAAGATTCGTAATATCGAGAAAGTGATAGGCAAGGAATTCGTCAAAGCAGAGATTCCATCGGCAGAAGAGATTTGTAAGAAGCAACTTTATAAGGTGATGGATCAGATTGTGAAGACGGATGTGGACGATGAGGAGATTGCCCCCTTCATGAAGGATATCAATCGCTATTTCGAGTATATCGACAAGGAGGAGCTGATCAAGAAGATTGTCTCGCTGGAGTTTGGTAAGTTCCTGGCCTACTATGCTGAAGCGCCTGAGATTGAGGCTGTTGTGCCTGATAAAAAGGAGAAAAAGCCCCAGAGCGACAAGCAGAAGCTGCAGAACAAAGCCCAAAAGGGCTATCGCAGATTGTTCATTAATCTTGGTAAACGTGATGGTTTCTATCCTGGCGAGCTGATGCAGACGCTGAACCGTTTCGTAGGTGGTCGACAAGAGGTAGGACATATCGATCTGCTGGATACCATCTCTTATTTCGAGGTGCCAGAGAAGGATGCCAAAAAGGTGATGATCCAGCTGTCCGGTATTAGATATAAAGGTAGAACAGTTAGATGTAATGATGCGGATGACACCAGCAAGGTTTCAGAAGGCAAATCGCCGTCAAAGCCCAAACGCCAGAAGAAAGATAATTGGCGCGAGCTGATGGGGAAATCCCCACGTGCCCTCAAAGGTGAAGAGCCCGACTTCAGCGAAGAAGGCTGGGCAATGAGAAGACCTCGCAAGAAAAAGAAATAAAAAAGCCTCGCAAAATCGCGAGGCTCTTTTATTTTACTTGGCATTGATCTCTTGGAGGAGACGATCGGCTTTGCCCCAGGACTCCATCATATAGAGCACATAGCGGATATCGACACCAATGCAGCGAGCCAACTGGGAGTCGAAGAAGATGTCTGAGCTCAGACTGTCCCAGTTGCCATCGAAGGCAAGACCGATGAGCTCGCCCTTGCCATTAAACATCGGTGAGCCAGAGTTTCCACCAGTAATATCATTGTTCGAGAGGAAACAGAGATGCAGCTTGCCAGTAGTCTTATCAGTATACTTGCCAAAATCCTGCTTCGAGAGCAGCTCCTTCATGATAGGCTCAGCCTCGTAGTCGATAACACCCTGCTCACCCTTCTCCATCTTTTCCACGATGCTCTCGGCAGTGGTATAGTAGCCTGAGGGCTGACCAGCCAACAGATACTCGCCCACCTGTCCATAAGAGAGGCGCATGGTCATATTAGCATCGCTATAGTTGGGCAAATCCTCCTCCATACGCAACTTGGCAGCACAGAGGTAACGCTCCAGAATATCGATGGAATCGCGTGTTTCGATGATGTCAGCACGGATATCCGACAAAACAGTAATCAGACTCTCGCCATACACCACACCAGGATCATGCTTGTAGTTGCCTTTGTTGATGTAGATCTTCTTGTCGCTCTTCATCAACTTCGACTTCTTATAGAGGTAGTCGACATATTTCTGGTAGTCTCCCTTGAAGTCGTGATCGATGACATTGAAGAAATCAGGCTGGTATTTGATCTCCACCTGTTCACGATAGTGCTTCAGCAGGGCAGCGAGAATCTCACGGTCCGTATCGTAATCCCACTCGTCGCTGTTGTCCTTGAACTCGATATAGTAGCTCTTGGGCTTACCATCCTTTCCATTGATGATGGCGCCATCCTGCACACGGACAGCACGACGTGTCATTTCATCGGTATTTCTGCGCCCGAAAGTCTCATTATAGAAGGTAAGGGCACGAACAGCATTGAAGCGTTTCTGATACAGACGTTCCAGTTGGTTGAAGTCGAGCTTGCCCATCAGGTAACCTGTAGAGTCCTGGTAATGGCGGATCTTCTGCTCGAAGGCCGCTTTCTGCTGGATCAGTCCGATGGAATCGATACATTTGTTCATGCCAATGGAGTTTTTCCAGTAGTTGGAGCTCTGGGCATACTTCGAGTCGTACTTGATGCGTACAGCCTCATCAGCCCGCATGTGGCGGATCATAATGTCCTGCTTCACCTCACGGGTCTTATACATCGGTTCATTTTGTGCATTGCGACGTTCCTTAATGCCATAGCTGGAGAGGTAGCGGCTGGTAGAACCAGGATAACCGATGGTCATCGAGAACGAACCAGGTACGTAACCCTGCAAAGAGACGGGCGCCCATTTCTTCGGTTTCATCGGCACATTATCCTTCGAATACTTCGCAGGACCACCAGTCTTGGGATCGACATAGATACGGAATACACTGAAGTCGCACGTCTGACGAGGCCACATCCAGTTATCCGTCTCACCACCAAACTTACCCATCGACTTTGGCAGGGCGAATACCAAACGCACGTCAGGATAGTCGCGATAGGTGGTCAGGTAATAGGCATTACCCTCGTAGTAAGGCTTGATCTCCACACGAAGGGTAGAGTCTTGTTTGCTGATCTTCTTCAGCATCACATTCTCGACGGAATCGACAAAATGATAGCGATCCGACTCTGCCAGCTTATTCAGTCCGAGGGAGTCGAGGTAGGAGGTGATATCCTTCTGTTCCACCATGAAACTGACGAAGAGGTTCTTGTTAGGCAACTCTTCCTCATAGGAGTTCGACACAAAGCCGTTGAGCATATAATCGTGCTCTACGGTAGAGTGCGAGCGGATGGCCTCAAAGCCGCAATGGTGGTTGGTAAACACCAGTCCATCAGGTGAAACCACCACACCAGAGCAGTAGCCACCAAAGAGTACGACGCAGTTCTTGATAGCGTCGTCGCCCTGATAGAGCGCACCGTATGGCAGTTCGTAATTCTCCTGCTTCATCGTTTCATAGACGGCATTGGGCAGGTTATACAGGGTCCACATTCCCTCATCGGCAGATGCAGTGAGAAGTGAACAGTGAATCGTGAATAGTAAAACCAGTAATTTCTTCATATCAAATTATTTTTTGAATTTCTTTCCAATCACGGGGAGACTGCTCAACGGAAAGTCCTTTTTGACCAGATAGGCCATGAACACACCTATCAGCAAGGTGTTTACAGCCAACGCCGCCCAGAGGGTCAGCGATTGGTTGGCAATCTGGATGCCAGCGAATAGTAGGATGGTCAGAATCAGATAAATGGCCATATCCTTCAGCGGATAGGCAATGGGATAGTAACGCTGTCCGATGAAGTAAGAGAGGATCATTGAAGTGGCGTAGGCCGCGAATCCAGCCCAAGCACAAGCCATATAACTGAACCGTGGAATCAGCAGGATGTCTATCACAATCAGCACCACAGCACCAATACCAGAGAAATAGGCACCCCAAATGGTGCGGTCTGTCAACTTATACCAGAACGACAGGTTGAAGAACACGCCAAACATAATCTCTGCTGCCATGACGATAGGTACGACACGCAGACCTTCCCAATAAGTCTCGCCAATCACGAACTTCAGGATGTCCAGATACCCCATCACCACAAGGAACGCCAGGAGTGTGAAGATCAGATAGTACTTCATAGCCTGGGCGTAAGTCTCGCGATTGTCCTTATCCTTCGACTTACCAAACACAAACGGCTCGTAGGCAAAGCGGAAGGCCTGGGTGATCATCACCATAATCATTGCAATCTTGATACAGGCGCCATAGATACCCAGTTGTTCACGAGCAGCCTCCTGCGATCCGTCGAAGAGATAGGGGAACAGTATCTGTGAGGCAGCCTGGTTCAATTGTCCTGCCAAGCCCATCACGAGCAGAGGCCACGTATAACTTAGCATCCGCTTACAGGTGGCTTTGTCGATCTTAAAGGGTATCATGCCCCATTCCTTCCAGAGCATCAGCAAGGTGGCAATGGTACAGAAGAGGTTGATATAGAACACGAAGGCCACATCGAGCGTGAACTTCTCATCGTAGATACCAAACGGATTCAGTTTCAGACTTGGCAATACTATTAGGTAGAGGATGTTCAGCGAGATGTTCATCAGGATGTTGATGATCTTCAGCATCGCGAACTTGATAGGTTTGTGTAGATAACGCAGATAGGCAAACGGAATCGCCATAAAAGCATCGATGGCTACGGTGATATACATCACAGCCACATATTCCGGATGGTCGGCATAACCAGCAGCACCTGCAATAGGATGTAGGAACAGCATCACCAATACGGCTGATATCAGTGAGGTCATCATCACCATCGTCAAAGTGGTCGAATAGACCTTCTTGGGATCCTCGCCCTCCTTGCTCATAAAGCGGAAGAAGGTTGTTTCCATGCCGAATGTCAGCAGGATAATCAACAGCGACACATAGGCATAGACATTGGTGATGATGCCGTATTCGCCGCCTGATGCTGCAAAACGGGCCGTCTGAATCGGCACCAACAGGTAGTTGATGAATCGGGCGACGATGCTACTCAGTCCATAGATAGCCGTATCCTTTGCGAGTGATTTCAGATTTGCCATAACTATTCACTTATCACTTTCCACGTTTCACTTCTAACCAAAGAACAGGTATGCTATTGCGATGGCGGCGATGATGCCAGCCAGATCGGCTAAGAGACCACAGGTAACAGCATGGCGCGTCTTGACGATACCCACACTGCCGAAGTAGACGGCCAGAATATAAAACGTGGTATCCGTAGAGCCCTGGAAGATACAGCTCAGACGACCCACGAATGAATCAGCACCATAGGTTGTCATGGCGTCGACCATCATACCACGGGCACCACTGCCAGAGAGGGGCTTCATCAAGGCTGTAGGCAGGGCGGCCACAAAGTCGCTGTTACCACCACAAGCTTCCACACTCCATTTGATACCATCAATCAGCATATCCATCGCACCAGAGGCACGGAAAACACCGATGCCCACGAGGATAGCCACCAGATAAGGGATGATGCGCACGGCTGTCGAGAAACCATCCTTTGCTCCCTCGATAAAGGCATCATATACATTCACTTTCTTCCTGACCCCTGCCACAATAAACGCGATGATGATCAGCATCAGCATGATATTGGCAGCCGAGGTGCTCACCTTATTCATCAACAGTGAGTCCATCTGTCCGAAGCCCCAGATAATTGTAGCTACCACGAGGGCTGCTCCACCGATAGTCAGCAGAATGGTACGATTCAGAAGATTGATCTTCTGGAACAATGAGGTGATCGTGATACCTGCCAGCGTCGAGAAGAACGTAGCCAAAAGGATTGGGATGAAGATATCCGTAGGCTGAGCAGCCCCTAACTGGGCACGATAAACCATGATGGAGATGGGGATCAGCGTCAGTCCGCTCGTATTCAGTACGAGGAACATAATCATCGGGTTCGATGCCGACACCTTCAAGTTCTGATATTCTTGGTCGTTGATCTCGCCTGCCTCTCTTTTCACTTTTAGCTTTTCACTTTTCACTTCTTCAAGCTGTTCCATCGCCTTCAGTCCAAGGGGAGTGGCGGCATTATCGAGTCCCAGCATATTCGCTGCGATATTCATAAAGATCGAGCCCGTTACAGGGTGTCCTTTGGGAATATCAGGAAACAGTTTCGTAAACACAGGACTCAACATCTTAGCCAGGAAGTTGACTACCCCACCCTTCTCACCGATCTTCATAATACCAAGCCAGAGCGACAGTACACCCGTCAGGCCCAAGGATATCTCAAATGCCGTCTTCGACGACGAGAAGGTAGAATCCATCATCGCAGGGAACACCTCAAGGTCTCCCCAGAATACCAATTTCACCACCGCAATCACAAAAGCGACGATGAAAAACGTTATCCAAATATAATTCAGTACCATATTGCCTGCAAAGTTACTAACTTTTTCTGAAGTACCCAAAAGGGATAGTTCTTTTTCTTCCCTTTCCCCCTAAAAAAGGGCACCTGCTCACGCAGATGCCCCTTCGGATTAGTATTTAAGTACTTGATGTATTTGATATCAATACCATACAACTGTAGGATTCTCTACCCAGTCGGGGAATTTATCATACTTCTCCTGAATGTCCTGACGCTCGTCGCAAGGAACATATCTCTTGGCAACAGCAATCTTAGAAGGAACTTTTCCGCGAATGGCTGTCAGCTCATGCCACTGACCGTTCTTCTTCACTGCTACACGAATGTTGTTGCAGTCGGCTTCGAAGGTTTCCATGCTAAATGTGCCTGAAACGTTGAATGAAACCTCGTCTCGTGCAACACCCATAGAGCCGATATTAACCATAGTTCCTGTAGAAACGTTGAAGCGCTTATGTACCTCGTTGGCATGGAACTCACCATTGGTCTCCTCTTGACCAGCAGCCACACCTACTACCAATGGTAGTGTACCACCAGCTTTCTGTAGCGTAATCTTTGCCTCAGTCTCAGATACCCAATCGACAGTGAATACAACATCATTGAAGTCGAAGTCACCACTCTCATCGACAGACAAGTCCTCAGCAATAACCTTAACAGGAGCCACATCTGAGCGTGTGGAGCTTCCCTCATAACCAGGCGCACAGCCGCTCTCGCCAAGCACAAAGTCCTCATCGTCAGGAACGGTCACAGGAGCCTTGCCCTTCTCTGTTCCCTGATAGGGGAGATACTTACCTGGTGTGCCCCAGAACTTAACACTACAGATCTCGTTCTGCATGCCATTACCATCAACAAGATTGGTCTGGTCGTCGATAGAAACATAGAGGTTGTTTCTGAAGAATCCTGCTGTTTCGTTCGTCCAATTCAGGTAAGTAACCTTACCAATCTCGACAATACCTGGTGCATCCTCAGAGGTGCCATACCAGTTGGTGTTATTGTTATTCAAAGTATTTGTCTGAAGATGAGCTCCACCAGCCATGGCAACATAGGTTTCATCGCCAGAGCCATCATTACCACAACTCATCTCCAACTCACCACCTACGTAGAAGTAAGAGCTGGGAGCCAATTCGAGGATGTAAGCACGCATATTTGTTGCACAATACCACTGGCAGGCATTAAAGATACGGGCATTGGTTGATGTATAACTACCAGGCACACCACCATTGTTGATGTTTACAACACCATGGTTGTAGAAGGCAGCAAACTGACCCTGACCACCAGCTTGATATTGTGTACACTTCAGTTTTCCATAATTATAGAATTTGCCAAAGTTGTTGTTGAAGTAACCTGTAATGTTGATCGTACCACCATTGTAGTTCTCCATACCTGCAGCTGTACCATTGGTTACCATAATATTACCAGCACCAGTAATCTGACCACCCTGAAGCACTACAAGACGAGACTGGTTCACCAGTTCCAGGGCTTTACCCTCTGCAATGTTAATCGTTCCGCCATTGGCAACAACGATCATACCGCCGCGACCAATACGCTGATTCTGATCATTGATATTCCATGTACCAGAAACGACGATTGTACGAGGATCTCCATAATCCTGCTCAGTAGCTGCTACATTGATATAGCCGTTCCATGTGCCAGTAATCTTGAAATGCGTGACATAAGTTTCGTCAGCGACCCAATTCGTTCCTGTAGCCTCAGTCCAATAGCCTTCTTCTGGTTCGAATTCACCATAGTCTGGCCATGTATATACATTAATCCAACCTGTTCGCCCTGTATCATTAAGTGCATTGTAGATATTCCAAAAAGCATTAATAACATTATTTATTGATTCTACATATTGCTGGGGATAGTTATTTTTATCGTATACAATAGAGTTATTTGCAGCATTATATGCATTTATAAGTGGTATAAGGGTTTGATTATACCAATTTCTATCTTCATCACTTGGCGATCCATAGTTATACATTATCTCTGCAGCAGTACCATTCCATCCATAATTAGGCATTGTAGGTTCTTTCGTAATAGATGCATTTTTCGTTATAATATACTTTGCTGGTTCGCCATCAGAATAATAGCCGTTGTCATAATTATCATAGCAATTCTGCTGATTCGGCTCTTTGGCTGTTTCATTGTAGTTTGCTACCCAGTCTGCATCATACGGTGCATTGATGTGGGGCACAGTGGGATTAGTCTGACTACGGGTGCCAGCGATCTCTGCCTTACCAAAACCCCATGTCTGGTTAACGGCTGGCTGGCCAAAGCGTGTTATGAATGCCTGCTCGTAGTTCTCTACTACGTCAATCTTGCCATTACCAGTGGTAATGTCGTCGTGTGTGCAGCTGGTAAATGTTCCACAAAGTGCGATTGCGGCTGCTGCTGTCATCAAATACTTCTTCATACTAAAATACATTAAATAAGCTTATTCAATTAATAGTTGTCTCTAATATCTTGCAAAAGTACAAAAAAAATGAATACCAACAAACTATTTCCCTGATAATTTAACAGAAATTCACGGAATCGTTTGCGTATAGCCTCATATTATAGATAATATGAGCACCAATTGTGAACACCTCAGAGGTATACATATTCACTAATTGCATATACTTGCAGTTTCTGCCTCTAATTTCGTTCTCACCCAAAAAGCTGGGACTTTACTCCGACTAAAGTCGGACTTTACTCGGAGTAAACCTCCACTTTAGTCGGAGTAAAGTTCCGCTCTGAACCATCCCACTCAGAATGCATATTTATTCATGGGCTAAAAGAATGAAGGAGCGGCTGCATCTCGCAGGCGCTCCTTCCTAAACATTTAGTTATTTTAAGTATCTGATGTATTACTTGTTCACTAAATAAGAATTCACACGATTGTTGTACCATGTTGAGAACGCTGCTTTATTCTCCACGTACTTGGGGAAGTCGGGGTATCCGAGGGAGATCAGATTTTTCTCCTTCAGCCACTTTGTACCAGTAGGAACGCAAAGCTTCATAGGAACATTACCTGTCGTCGCTGTCAGTTCTATGTTATCCTCAAGGACAACCTTGATATCATTAGCATTGCTAAATGATCCACTCAGGCGGAAGATAGCAACGGGTTTCTCTACGCTTGCACCCTCAGTGTTTACCATTGTTGTTACAGGAACACCAAACTGCTCATGAACTTCCTTACCACCAACAGTCAGTTTCTTGGTACCACCAGCAGCATAGAGGATAACAACGATCTTCTTATCTACATCATTATTCTTATCGTCTTTCCAGACATCGAATACAGCATCATTGAAGTCCCAGTCAGAAGCCTGAATGTCATCAAGGTTCTCACCAATCAAGTCCTCTGCAAAGATACGATAGGTTTTATTATTACGATACAGTCCTGGAGTGATCTTAACAATCCAGTTGTCAAAAAAATAGTCACGAGCAACTTTCTGGTTATCAGACTGTCCATTAGCCTCGAAGTCGAAACCAACGAAGTACATACCTGCAACTATAGGATCAATCACATCACCAGGAATAATGACGTAGTTGTCTTTGTAGAAGTAAGAATCAAATGAGTTGTGGAAACCAAAATACTCTGTGCTACTGTTTACCATAAACTCAATCTGGTCAGGACCATAGATTCTATCATTTTGATCCGTTGCACCAGGTTTCAGACCATAGCAAACGTTGCCATAAGTACCAGCATCACCTGCATTAAAATTGTTGGTGTGATCGGTTTCGCTACCACAATAGAGATAGTTCATGTTGCTGCCCCATTCACCTTTGTAAACCTGCTGAACGAAGAAATCGCTCCAATTAACAGCAACACCCTTAGGATTTTGGTTGGTCTTAAACCAATTGGTCACAACATTCTTCTGAGCTTGTGTCAGAGGTTGTGGAACTTCTACGTAAAGACCCCATTCATTTCCGTTGGCATTAACTGCACGTGTACCACGAGCAAGAGCAGCATCACCGAAGCCCCAGTCGTTTGTTGGGTCGATCTTACCGAAAGTCTTCTCGAAGGCACTCTCTAATTTCTCAGCGTCAGTCGGCTCCGGCTTTGGCTGATACTCTTCATCATTGTGGGAACAGCTGGTGAAAGCGGCACCCATTGCTACAGCTGCGATAGCTGTCATCAAATACTTTTTCATCATACTTGTTTGTTTAATATTGGTTAATACTTTTATGATAATTTCTCATCCTGATAAAGAATGTGATTGCAAAAGTACAAAAAATATAAATAGGTAGGGTAATTATTAAGTTAAGAAATCTTAAACGTTACGTAATCTTTTGATTATGTTACATTTCCAATATATAAAACGAAAGGGCATCTACTCACGCAGACGCCCTTTCTTGTTTGCAATGTTGGTATTTGATATTAATTGATTTCGTTATTTTGCCTTGATCACATCTACCTCAGTAACCACGATTCCTGTACCAGAGATAATCATGGCAGACATATTAGCAGCCTCAGTCAACTTGGTCACCATGTCAGCAGTCAGGATAATATCAACATATCCTGTCCAGTTGCCTTGTGAAGAACCAACTGCTGCCACAGACTTCGAATTACCATTGCTAATACCAATGTGCCAATTTGCAGGATCAGCTGCTGTACCATAAATACGGATCACGTCGTTGGCTGCAATCTTCAGGTCTGTCAACTGAGTCTTGTTGGTGAAGTAGAGAGGCGAGCTGATGTCGTAGCCATCGTTTTTATAGATAACATATACAGTACGACCACCGTCAGTCCTTTCTGTCTTGGTAGTTGTGGTGTATCGGGCTTCTCCGCAGTTTGCACTAACCCAGCTATGGAAGAGATATTCTGAATCGGAGCCTTCTTCCCAGAACTTCTCGCCTGCATAGTCCTTACCACCCACAAATACAAGGTTACCGTTTGCATCATATTCGAATTCTCCTGTAGCATCATCCTGCTTCGGCGATGCAACATACTGCTTGAAGCCTGGATATGCATCAGCCAGGTTGGCACGCTCACAAGGCCAGTCAGTACCTTTCACCGTCTCGCCATTCTCAGTGTAGTCAGCCAGTACCAGAATCTTATGAGGAGCCTTTCCTGGAGTGGTCTCCAATTCTACAGCAGCACCTCCTGTAGAAGAAGTGTAGTTGACGATAACAGGAATATCGTTGATATTGCTAATTCCAGGGAATTCTCCCAAGTTGACATATTCGCGTGTGACATACGAACCATTGATATCCTGATTGTGATCTGTCACCGTGTTGACCATTGTAGCCACACCAACACCAAAAGCATCGTGGACCTCAATTCCTGCAACCGTTAGTGGCATGGTACCTCCAGCAGCCAACAGTGTAATATGGGCATAATCTTTATCTTCCTTGATAGATGTCTCTTCTTTATATTTAATACCATTATAAAAATACTTTACATGGTGTATAATGAGCCTATACTCAATTTGTGCGTCGAACACAACATCATTGTAGTCGATATCGTTGTAGCTGACGTTTCCAAGATCCTCGCAGAGCACACGTCCGGGAGTACCCCATGTCGAAAGATCCTCGTCCCACTCCTCCTTGGTTTCAGTATACAATTTGCCTTCAGCGGCTGTCAGTTTAATCACACGATCGTCGAAGAATTTATCAGGATTAAGATGCCAGCCTTCTTCATTTGTTTTTCCTGTTTCATAATTGAAACCGACATAGCAGCCAACTTCACCATCCACATTGATGAAACGAATCACGAAGTTACGATTTTTAGTACCATACTTCTTCTCGCTTTTCCCTGCCTCATGGTCTGTACCATAAGAATCATTAAAGCCAAAGTATTCTGCTCCTGAATATAAAATGTGCTGGATTTGGCCTGAACCCGCATTAAAGTTATTAATGTGCTCATCGCCATCCTGATAGTTGTATCTATTGCCGTTCTCATCCAAGCCAGGACCACAGAAGATCCAGTTCATGTAATTTTGTCCTGGGTTTGTAATGGTCTGCTGAGCGCCATGATTATCAGTATAGTCATAGGTATGATCCGTATAACCTACGTTCTGGACAAAAAAGTTGTGGATATTGACAGTTTCGGATTGGGGGTTCGGTGTAGTGCGGAAATAGTTCATCACCACATCATACTCTCTTTGGGTAATTGCGCCTGGAACATTATATCCCTTCTGCACCCACTCATTAGAGTTTACATCCACAGAACGAGTACGAGCGGCAGCTCGAGTAGCCGCAGCAGTGATACTGGCCAAATCTTCATCATAGAAACCCCAGTTCTGACTGGAATTAATCTGTCCGAAAGCACTAACGAATGCTTTCTGGAATTCTTCGGTCTTCTGCGTAGCAATGTCGCCATTATAAAGATCGTCGTCGTGTGTACAGCTGGTGACGAACAAACCAGCTACAAGAGCCCATGCTCCTACAATCAAATACTTTTTCATTGCAAAAACTTTAATAGATGTGTTACGTAACTTTATAAACTGAATTAATTCGGGTGCAAATTTAATATAAATTTCGTCAAGTTGTATCATTTTTAGTGTTAAATTCTATAAAACAAGCCATAATATGCACTATGTGTGCAATCTTTTTTGTAATTTTGACCCCAAATTTACACCTATTTTATATATGAAGCGTCTTAGAAGAACAATCATAGCCATGATCAGTTGTATGCTGTTGGTGAACATACTGCTGACAAACACCTCCTGTCTGGAGAAGAATCTGTATGATGAAGAAATCATTGATACAGTGCTGTCGATAGCCTCGCCTGTGGATAAACTCGATACTACCCACACTTGGATACTGACATCGCAAAGTGTGTATACCATTACGGCCAATATCAACGTCAACGCCAAGAAACTGCAGATTCTGACAGAGAACCCCAGAGAAAAGGGTACGGCTACTGTTGTGACACAGACAGACATCACCGACGGACAGACTGTAACACTGGCAGCCTCGTATGAGAGTCTGCGGAAAAAGTTGTATGCAGCCCTTGTTGATGGTGAAGGAGCCTATACTGTTACAGAATTCAGTACTGGCGCTACCAAGGTAGATTTCTCCAATACGCTCTTTATAGGTGAGCATCTGGCCTATACACCAGAGCCTCAGATGTATGCCTATGGCTTTGAGGAAGAATTCCCGGAGCCTGGTGATTACGATTTCAATGATATTGTACTGAATATCTCACAAGAACGTATTGCAGAGAATGCCATCCAACTGAACGTGAAATTAGCGGCTGTTGGTTCTACCAGTCAGTTGGCTTCCGCCATCCGTCTGGTAGGCTATGATTACGAGGATATCGACAGTGTGAAGACCATTGGCGATGTCACCTTTAATAAAGGTGTTCCCTCGTCTATTCTGGTGGTGATGAAGAAGGATGTAGACAAATTGCTCCTAAAGGGGCGCAATGGTGAAGCCGTGATTAACCTCTTTGCCGATGCTCACTGGGCCACAGGCGACAATCTGCCAGAGAACTACGGCGTCATCACCCGCAAGACGTATAATGTAGCCAAGAACTCCAGTAGTAAATCGCAGGTCTATGTGCCACGCACTATTTCATACCTTATTTATTTTAAGGATGGTTCAAGGCTGAACAACTTTACACTCGATACGCTGGATCCGTTCTTGATTGAAGACTATAACGGAAGCAGCTGGGAGGTGCATCTGAATGAATACCGTGCTGCACAGGTACTTTACGAATATACGTCGGCTAATCTGAAAAACAAGCACCTGCCATGGGCATTGAAAGTGCCTCTGAACATTTGGGAGGTCTCTGAGACGAAGAACAAGCAGACGGTAACCGTTAAGCGTTACTTCCGCCATACGTTAGAAGGTGTTAATATCGGATTCTATATTAAGGATAAGGAAGCGCTATTCGGTGCATATGCTACCAAAGGACACGCCTTTGGTGTATGGGCTTCTGACCATACACAGGCGTTGGATTGGTATCTCTATCCGCTGGAAAACTACGTATTCTAAAAAGACGGGGATTACTTACCAAGTAACCACCTTACTGGCATCGGCATTCTTGCTGTTGTACCAGTCGGGTGCAGCAGTCGGGTTGCTTCCCCATACACCAAAGAGGGGATAGGCAAGACCAATATTCATCTTGTCCTTTGTCCAGTACCACTTACCTGCACCATCACCATTGACAACGATGTACGATGGGGCTCCGTTCAAAATCTGAGAAACGTATGAGAACTGGTTATCGGCATTGTTACTGTTCACAATATGAAGGGTGAAGGGCAACTTGTCGAGCTGGAAGTCGGATGAATTGAAGGTAATAGATTCCAACTTACGGAAGTTACGGTTGATGGTTTTGGTATTAGCCGTTGTACTGGTACCTAAAGCCACATGAATCTCCGAACCAAACTCTACGCCATCATTGAGCACGGTAGTACTTAGCGTTGTTCCAACACAAGCGATCTGGACGTTACAAGTATAGGTGCCGTCCCCATTATCGGTAGGTGTTCCTACCTGTAAGATGACATCGTTATAATTGAAATCATTGCTGCTGTCGTAGATGTCAAAGGCATAGTAGAGCCAGTTGGTCGTTGGGGTATAGTTAATACCCTTGGCAAAGTTCACATGGAAATTGTCTGGATTACCAGAGCCAACAGCAGTATAGGACGGACCGTCACTATAGACACAGGTCATTCTACTTTCATCAACACCACTGGCATGCGGTTCGCCATTCTCTCCCCAAACATAATTTAATTTACTATTAATGTCTGGTGTCCACTGGTAATTGGCCACATCAAGCAAACCTTTACCTGCATTGAACCACTCATAGAACAGACGGATGCTATAATAACCATTATAAGTTTCAGAAAGTGTACCAATACCATAACTCTTCACATCGCTGTCCCATTCACGAATGGCGCCATTGTCAAAAACAGTAGGATAACTGCTGGGCAAAATCAATTCTACATGATCGAGCAGGAAAGTAGAAGGATCACCGTCGGTCGTCTTACAATAAGAGCAAGCATTGACTTTAAGGATGGCATTCGACTGATAATCACTCCCAGAAGGTCCCCATATACCATAATTATCGACACTCATACTGCCTTTGCAGTTCAGATAGGAACCATTACCCATATAGAGTACGTGGTCTGAGTGATTCTTTCCATTAAGGGTTAGCGTCTCACATTCCAAAAAGCTTCCATCATCCATACGCGACTCCCCATTGAGAGCAAGATCGCCTTTCACACTCATATAGCAGTCGTTGAGAACAGAAAGACCATTGCCACTGCCTTGAGAGAAATAAGCAAAGCCGTGATTAATAAACTCGCCAGCGATACCTTCTGTGGCTTCGCCAGTTAATTGGGTATTGGAGCTCTCGCTATTACCTATGGTACCTGCATTATAGAGCACGCCACTGTTGACAGCAACTTCCTTAGCAGTGATGATACCTGCATTGTAGCTGTAGGTACCACTGCTGTTGGTGAACTCTACAGTTCCATCACCTGTAATTTCTCCACCTTCCATGACATAAATCATACCATTGGTATCATTCTCACCCTGTGGAGCCGTTGTTAACTTGAAGCCTTTAGGAACAACAATCCTGCCAGCAGAACCAACAACGATGACACTACCATTGGTGACACGCTGGTCGAAGGTCAATGTCCAAATACTTGTTACATAGACAGACTGGTTGGGATAGGTGTTCAGACGGTTAATAAGTCCTGAATAGCGGTTAGAGATGCGCAGGTGCTTTTCTGAACTGTCATCCATACCTGTAACATTCTCCTTATCCGTCATTTCTATCAGATTACCAGTGGTATATCTTGATACATCAGGCTTGTTATAGGCAGGCACACTCCAGCGATTACCAGAAGAAACAGCGCGGGTGCCAGCAGAAGTTGGCGTATTGCCAGTGAAGGAAACCTTGCATCCCGAGGCACGGGCTACAAAGATTTTACATATGGCATGATTTCCATTGTCGTAGCAAGCGGCGTAAAGCAAACCAGCTTTTGAGGGCTTTGCCACATTGATAGTCTTCGTTTCGCCAGACATCATCTTTGCCATGCCGATATAGGTTGCTTCCTTGTCGAGCACAGGAGGGGTATGGTAAATATAGACTGAGTACTCGTTATTGTCACCCATATCTACGCTTACCTCTACAGGGATAGTGCCCACAGTACTCCAATCCTGATTGGGGTCAGTGGTCTTACCGCCCATGACAAGTGCCTTAAAACTTTTGCTGAATTCTTCCATGGCAATCTCCTGGAAGTCTTGTTCCTTTGTACAACTTGTTGCCAATAAGCACCAAGCAAAGGCAACCACACTGATGACCTTCAGATTCTTTTTCATCATAATAACGGTCTGGCTTTAGTATGAGTGGACCAGCCAGGGCTTGAACCTGGGACCTCCAGATTATGAGTCTGTTGCTCTAACCAACTGAGCTACAAGTCCGGGATTTGGGTTGCAAAGTTAAGGTAAAATCTTTAAATATCCAAATTTTTTTGCCGAAATAAGTAAAAATACGAACTTTCCACGGATAATTCGAAGAAATTGAGTAACTTTGCGGCCTTATGAAGACGATTTATTTGAATCAAGAGTTTATAGAGATGCCGGATTGCGTGGCAACCATTGGAGTCTTCGATGGGGTACATCTGGGACATCAGCGGCTCATTGGCATGATGGCTGCCAAGGCCCGGGAACAACAGCGCAGTTCGATGGTCATCACTTTTGACCGTCAGCCGCAGCAGTTGTTCGATCCTGCCTATCATCCCCAACTTCTCACAACACTGGAGGAAAAGGAATCGATCATCAGTCAGATGGGCATAGACTTTCTGGTGGTTCTGCCGTTTACCCATGAGTTGGCAGCACTGACCGCAGGGGCTTTTATGCGACAGATTCTATGGGAGCAACTACATGTCAGGACACTCGTTATTGGCTATGACAACCGTTTCGGAAAGAATCGGGCCGAGGGCTTCGATGATTATGTGCGCTATGGTCAACAGATTGGGATGCAGGTGCTCAGAGGCGATGCAGAGATGATGGCCAATGGCAAGAAAGCCGTCAGCTCGTCTGTGATCCGCGAACTATTGACAGAGAACGGTGATGTGGCACTGATGCCACAATATCTAACCAGAAATTACGCCTTGACTGGACATATTGTCAGCGGAGAACATATCGGCCATCAACTGGGATTCCCAACGGCCAATCTTTCACCTGACAGTTCAGACAAACTGATTCCTGCCGCTGGAGCTTATGCGGTTTGGGCCTATGTGGAGGGAGAATCGCAGAGGCGTCCTGCCATGATGAATATCGGAACCCGCCCGACTTTCGATGGTAGTCATCAGACCTTAGAGGTGAATATTCTCCATTTCGACGGTGACCTATATGGGAAGAAAGTAACCGTTTCCTTCGTGGAAAGACTACGTCCGGAACGGCGTTTTGAATCACCTGAGGATCTGGCGGCACAGCTTCACAGAGATCGTTGCCAAGTAGAACAATTATTAAAAGAGAGATGATATGAAGAATGCTTTAATCTATACGGTCGTCTTTGCGGCCATTCAGTTTATGGTCAGTGGAATCATGCAGGTTATCTGGATGCTGATTTACGGACCAGAGGCCATAATGGATGCTACGGGGATGATTATCACCATGACAGTGTTCAGTATCCTGACGATGGTTGTGTTCCTGACAGCCAAGTGGAGTGTGGTATCGCGACATTGGTTACAGACACGCCCTTGGTTTACACTGTTCTGGTGTGTCTTAGCCGCCTTGGGTGCCCTGATTCCTTCGACATGCTTACAGGACTTACAGGAGATCATGCCAGCATTGCCTAATTGGGCAGAAGACGCGTTTGATATGATCCTGAAGGATCGCTGGGGCTATATCGTCATCGGTCTGTTGGCACCCTTGGCAGAGGAACTGGTGTTCCGTGGGGCTATCCTGCGAGCTTTGCTCCGATGGAAGCAGAATCCGTGGGTAGGTATCGTCATCTCAGCTTTCTTGTTTGCCCTCATCCACATGAATCCTGCACAGATGCCGCACGCTTTCCTCATCGGTTTACTGCTGGGTTGGATGTACTACCGTACAGACAGTATTATCCCTGGAGTGGTGTATCACTGGGTGAATAATTCGGTGGCTTACGTGATGTATAACCTCTATCCAGATCCGGATATGACACTTCTGGATCTGTTTGGCAACCAGCGAACAGTACTGATGGCAACGGTCTTCTCGCTTTGCATCTTCCTGCCAGCGCTGTTCCAACTGAACCAAAGACTTAGCAAATAATCGTCTGAATTCCTGAACTCCAAAAAGAACAGAAATGAAGTGGGCTGCCCGTTTTTCTCGGAGCAGCCCATTCTTCTACGTTAGTATCGTTTTGAAAAATTTGAGAGAATTGAAACTTCACAGTTTCGTTTTCGTCGTGTTTTAATGATGATTATTTTATAAAGAAAGCATAGAAAAATTATTCAATGTTATTTAATGTCGGCGTGTCAGTAATGGTTACCTTCGCACTGTCAGGAAGATTCTCTGCCTGAATCGTGTTCAACACGTTGACGGAGTCAGCATCCTGCTGGTGGAACTTGGCATAAGCGTCCTTCGGGTCATCCCAGCCCCATTCCCAGGGTGCCTGGGCAGCATTGCCTAATGTCAGTACGATAGCTACAATGGCAGCAGCTCTGAACAGCGGCATCAGCCGACTCTTGATCGAAACAGTCTTGGCTTTTGGAGCCTTCTCCTCAACCATATCGAGAATACGGGCATCGAAATCATCGCCCAACGGTGCCTCCTGCTGTGCTTCACAAGCAAACAGAGGACGGTATTTCCGGATATTCTCCGGAATCTCCAGAACGTCAGGCTGACTGAAGAAAGCCTTGAGGATAGCCTCCTCCTGCAGGGTTGTCTCTCCCTGCCAGTAACGCTCTAAAAGTTGTTCAATGTACTTATAATCCATATTTCTCTGCTTCAATAAATTTCTGTTTTATAGCCTGGCGTGCTCGGAAAATGTTAATCTTTACCTGTTCCTCACTAATCGCCATAATGGCTGCTATCTCTTTGTAACTCTTACCTTCAAAGTCGCGTAGCTGCATCACTGAGCGTTGCTTCTCCGGCAGATCATTAATAAGGCGGCGTACCAGTCGGATCCGATCCTGCTGCATAGCCTGTTCTTCTGGATTGGATGAGTAGCTTCTGTCGGGGGCATCATGCTGTGCCTCGTCGAGACTGGGATTCTGGTTTTCCATCTTTCGCATCTTGTCGAGCGACAGATTGCGACAGATTGTCAGGCAGAAGGCTTCTATAGAGTCTAAATGATCCCATTGCTCTCGCCTGTTCCAGACTTTGATCAGTGTTTCCTGCACCACATCTTCCGCTTCCGCGGGGTTGAGAGTGATGCGGAGGGCAAGCCGGTAGAGCTCGTTCTTCAACGGCAGAATGTCATTCCGGAAACTGATCTTTTTCATCCTCTCTAATAACAATGACGATTGAAATGGGAAAAAGTTACAATATAATACTAAAAATTTAAATTGTTATAATTGTACCAGATTGTCCGTCGATGGCCGTTGCGAGGGTGATAATCACCTTCTTCACGCCAGCGTCGATGGCGGCAAGGGCATTCTCAATCTTGGGAAGCATACCGCCACTGATGGTGCCGTCTTCCTTATATTTAATAAAGTCCGCCCGTGTGATAGAAGGGATAACACTATCGTCATCATCAGGGTTGCGCAGTACGCCCTTCTTCTCAAAGCTGAAGATCAGTGTCACATCGTAGTAAGGAGCCAGAGCCTTGGCAGTTTCAGAAGCAATCGTATCGGCATTGGTGTTCAAGATATGCCCTTGGCCGTCATGAGTCAGAGGAGCCATCACAGGCACAACACCCTCCTCAATGAGTTTACTGAGCATCTCGCCGTTGGCCTTGTCAACATCACCGACAAAGCCGAAGTCAATACCATCCTTCAAAGGACGTTTATGACTACGGATCACGTCCATATCAGCACCTGTCAGTCCAAGGGCATTCACGCCATTCGCCTGAAGTTGGGCTACGAGGTTCTTGTTGACCAGTCCACCATACACCATCGTCACCACACTGAGCATCTCGGCATCAGTGATCCTGCGACCGTTTACCATCTTCGACTCGATGCCAAGCTGAGAGGCTACCTGCGTAGCCCTGCGGCCTCCACCATGCACAAGCACCTTCTGTCCCTCAATGGCACTGAAATCCTTCAGCAGCTGTGCAAGCTGTGTCTCGTCTTCAACCACAGCCCCACCAACCTTTACTATCGTTAATTTCTCTTTCACCTTTTTACTTTTATACTTTTACTCCAGGTAGGTATAACCATAGAGGCCACTGCGATAGTTGCTAAGGAACTCCTTGCCTTCTTCGAGAGAGATCTTGCCCTGCTTCACACTCTTGGCTACCCACACCTCTAACTGGCGAACCAGTTTCTTGGGATCATATTGTACGTAGTCGAGCACCTCTGCTACGGTCTCACCGTCAATGATCTGATCAATGTGGTAGCCACCGTCTTTCTCTGAGATATGTACGGCATTGGTATCACCAAACAGATTATGCATATCACCCAGAATCTCCTGATAGGCTCCCACGAGGAACACGCCCAGATAATAGGGCTCGTTCTTGCGGAGGGCATGAACAGGCAGCGAGTGGGAGTTATGACGGTTGGTAACGAAGTTGGCTATCTTTCCGTCAGAGTCGCAGGTGATATCCTGGATGGTGGCATTACGGGTAGGACGCTCGTCAAGTCGCTGGATAGGCATGATGGGGAAGAGCTGGTCGATGGCCCAGCAGTCGGGCAGACTCTGGAACAACGAGAAGTTGCAGAAATACTTATCTGCCAACAGCTTGTCGATGTTCATCAGCTCTTCTGGAATATGTTTAAGACTTTTCGTCAGGATATTAATCTCATGACAGACGCTCCAGTACATCGCCTCAATCTCAGCACGTGTCTTCAAGTCTACGATACCATGCGAGAAGAGGTCGAGCACCTCTTCACGGATCTGTTCGGCATCATGCCAGTCTTCAAGCACATTACGTGGCGAGAGGTTGTCCCAGATCTCATAGAGATCCTTTACCAGCTGATGGGAGTTCTCGTCGGGCTCGTATTCCTCAGGCATCTCAGGCAGAGAGGCTGTCTCCAGCACATCGATGACCAATACCGAGTGATGGGCAGCTAGTGAGCGACCACTCTCAGTAATGATATTGGGATGAGGCAGATCGTTCTTGTTGGCGGCATCGACAAAGGTGTAGATACAGTCGTTGACATACTCCTGGATGGAGTAGTTCACAGAACTCTCGCTGGATGGAGAACGAGTGCCGTCGTAGTCGACACCCAGGCCACCACCACAATCCACGAAATCGACATTATATCCCATCTTATGCAGTTGGATATAGAACTGCGAAGCCTCACGAAGAGCCGTCTGGATACGACGGATCTTGGTAATCTGACTACCGATATGGAAATGAATCAGTCGCAGACAGTCGCGCATATCCTTCTTGTCCAACAGTTCGAGGGCATCAAGCAATTCGGCACTTGTCAAACCAAACTTCGAGGCGTCGCCACCACTCTCCTCCCATTTGCCGGAGCCACTGGAGGCCAGTTTGATACGGATGCCGATATTAGGACGAATGTTCATCTTCTTGGCAACCTTCGCAATGATATCCAGTTCGTTGAGCTTCTCTACGACGATGAAGATGCGCTTACCCATCTTCTGGGCCAAAAGCGCCAGTTCGATATAGCTTTGATCCTTATAACCATTGCAGACGATGATCGAATCGCTCTGACACTGTACAGCTATCACAGCATGAAGCTCAGGCTTTGAACCTGCCTCAACGCCAAGGTTGAACTTCTTACCGTGAGAGATGATCTCTTCTACTACGGGCTGGATCTGGTTCACCTTAATGGGATAGACCACATAGTTCTCACCCTTGTACTCATACTCCTCTGCTGCTTTCTTGAAACAGCTCCAGGTCTTCTCGATACGGTTGTCGAGAATATCTGGAAAGCGCAGTAGTACTGGAGGCGTGACATCACGCAGGGCCAGTTCGTCCATCACCTCACGCAGGTCAATCTGCGTATTGTTCTTACAAGGAGTGACATAGACATCACCTTTCTCGTTGATGCCGAAATAGGAAGTGCCCCAACCGTTGATGTTGTAGAGCTCCTTCGAATCTTCAATGGTCCATTTCTTCATTTGGCAGTAGGTTTAATAGTTCACGAAGTTTCGTGATAGTGATTTTGATCTTTTCGTAATTGTCCATCAGACTGACATCGAGCGTATAGCGTGCCTTTGTATAGAAAGGTTCGCGCTTCTCCAACTGCTCTTTGATAAAGACAATCAGTTCTTCCGGACTTTTGCCTTTGAGCAGCGGGCGTTCCACTTTCCCCATGAGCAGGTGCTTATAAAGCACTTCTGGAGAAGCTTTCAGATAGACCACCTGTCCTTGTTGGTTCAGGTAGTCCATATTGTCGAAAAAGCAGGGCGTTCCCCCACCGCAACTGACGATGACATCCTCAAATTCCGCAACCTCGTGCAACATATTGTGCTCTATCTTGCGGAAGCCCTCCTCGCCTTTCTCTGCGAAGATCTGAGCAACGGTCTTGCGCATCCTGCTCTCGATATACCAGTCGAGGTCGTAGAAAGGAATATTCAGTTCCTTTGAAAGAGCCTTACCAACGGTGGTCTTGCCGGCTCCCATATATCCTATCAGGATAATCCGATTCATATCAGCCTTTCTTCGCTGGGGTTGACTGAATCACTTTCATACACTCATCATACGTGAGTTCCGTAGCCCTCTCGTGCATGCTCTTCGGCAAACGGTAGTTCTTGCCGTCGTATACCAGATAGGGACCGTATCTGCCGTTGAGAATCTCCAGCTTCGGATCCTCCAGGAAGAACTTCAGGTGCTTCTGTCTGTCCTGGTCGCGCTTTTCCTGAATCAGGGCGATAGCCTCATCGAGCGTGATAGTCATCGGATTGGCATCCTTGGGGAGAGAGGTGTACTTACGATCATGCAATACATAAGGACCATACTTGCCTGCACCAATGGTTACGGGTTTATTCTCATAGTCACCCAACTCACGCGGCAGACCAAACAGCTCCAGAGCCTCACTCAGGGTGATCGTCTCCATACTCTGTTCTTTCGGCAACTGGGCAAACTGAGGCTTGTCCTTATCATCAGCAGTACCGATCTGTACCACAGGACCAAAGCGTCCGATCTTCACAAATACTGGACGACCACTCTTGGGATCGATACCCAACTGACGCTCACCAGCCTTATGGGTCTGACGACTGTTCATCGTCTGCTCTACTGTAGGCTCAAAATCCTTGTAGAATGAGGACATCATATCCGTCCATTTCTCATCGCCTTCAGCAATCTTATCGAAGTCCTGCTCCACCTTAGCGGTGAAGTTGTAGTCCATAATCTCATTGAAGTTCTCCATCAGGAAGTCGTTCACCACAATACCGATATCCGTCGGAATGAGCTTGCCCTTCTCTGAGCCAACCAACTCCTTACGGTTCTTCTGACTGATCTGCTTGCCTTTCAGAACGAGGATAGCATACGGACGCTCCTCACCTTTCTTATCACCTTTCTGCACATACTCGCGCTGCTGGATGGTAGAGATCGTAGGTGCATAGGTAGAAGGACGACCGATGCCCAGTTCTTCCATCTTATGTACCAGACTGGCCTCAGTATAACGCTGGGGACCTAACGTAAAGCGCTCTGTAGCGGAGATCTCACGACGCGTCAGCTGCTGACCCTTCTTCAATGGAGGCAGGATGTGTCCAAACTCGTCCTGCTGCTCGTCGTCATCCAGTGACTCACGATACACCTTAATGAAACCATCGAACTTCACCACCTCGCCCTGAGCCACAAACTGCTCATCCATACCACTGATACTGATGGTGGCTGTGGTCTTCTCTATCTCTGCATCAGCCATCTGACTGGCGATAGTACGTTTCCAGATCAGTTCATACAGACGCTTCTCCTGAGATGTGCCTTCAGTCTCCGGCTGGTTCATATAGGTAGGACGGATAGCCTCGTGAGCCTCCTGTGCCCCCTTTGAACTGGTATGATACTGACGGGTCTTGCTATACTCCTTGCCATAGAGACGGACAATCTCCTCCTTGCTGGCGCCCAGACAGAGTTTCGACAGGTTCACAGAGTCAGTACGCATATAAGTGATTCGTCCACTCTCATACAGATGCTGGGCAACCATCATCGTCTGACTCACGGTGAAACCAAGCTTACGGGCGGCCTCCTGCTGAAGGGTAGAAGTGGTGAAAGGAGGAGCAGGGGTGCGCTTTACTGGCTTCTTACTGATGCTTTCAACAGTGTAATCAGCCTCTTTACACTTCTCCAGGAAAGCCATCACCTCTTCTTCTGTCTTGAAGCGACTACCCAGCTGTGCCTTCACCTCTGTGGCAGAACCATCAGGGTTGGTAATGGCAAACACACCATTCACACTATAGAAGGTTTCGCTCTTGAACTCCTGGATCTCACGTTCACGCTCTACAATCAAGCGAACGGCCACACTCTGCACACGACCAGCGGAGAGGGCAGGCTTCACCTTACGCCACAACACGGGTGAGAGTTTGAAGCCAACCAGACGGTCGAGTACACGACGGGCCTGCTGGGCATTCACCAGGTTCATGTCTATATGACGCGGATGCTCAATAGCCTCTAAGATAGCGGGTTTAGTGATTTCATGGAAAACAATACGGTTGGTCTTCTTCTCGTCAAGCCCTAGCACCTCACACAGATGCCAGGAAATGGCTTCTCCCTCGCGGTCTTCATCGGATGCCAGCCAAACCTTCTCGGCTTTCCTGGCCTTTGAACGCAGGTCGTCAACCAGCTTTGTTTTCTCTTCAGGAATCTCGTATTCGGGTTCGAGCGTCTTATCGTCGATGCTCAATTCTCTTTTCTTCAAGTCGCGGATGTGGCCATAGCTCGACATCACCTTAAAGTCGTCTCCAAGGAACTTCTCAATGGTCTTTGCCTTGGCGGGAGACTCGACAATCACTAAGTTTTTTTGCATACTTTGTCTCGTTATTATTTCTTTCGGGCTGCAAAAGTAGGCAAAAAATTCGCTTCCACCTTATTTATATATAGGAATTTTGTTTTTATTAACAATTCTGCTCTAAGAACCGATGGACAGCCTGGCGGATAGAACGTAATCCGAAACGCTCTACATAAACCTTCTTCAGCGGCACCCACGACAACTCCGCCGCATCATCAGCCGCCTTGATAACCGCCTCATCATCGACATGACAAAGGAAGAACAGATCCAAGGTGTGGATATCCATCCCGGAATAGTGATAGACATTGGGGATCGAGAAGAGGTATTCCACCTCATCGGCCTTGATAGAGAGGCCAGTCTCTTCCAGAATCTCCCGCACCATGCCCTCTTCGGCATTCTCCTCGTTGTCAACGAAACCACCGGGCAGGTCGAGTGTGCCCTTGGCTGGCTCCTTCCCTCGACGAGCCACCAGCAACTCTCCTTTACCATTCAGGATAAAGGCCGCTGTTGAGGCTCTGGGATTCTGGTAGAAGGTGAATCCGCAGTTGGCACAATGCCTGCTGAGGGCGTTATGGATCTCAAAATCCTGACTGCCACACTTCGGACAGTAGTGGAATACTTCTAATGGATGCTCTTTCATTTTTTACTCTTCACTTCTCACTTCTCCCAGTTGTCTGTGCGGAAGGGGAATAACGGCAGGTTGGCACCATTCTTCATATTGCCAATCTGGAAATTCTTGAAACAGTAACGTACAGCCACAGGCTTCTTCACCTGAGGCGAAGTCAGCTTGAGGGCTTCATCCCAGTAGCCACCACCAGGTTGCCAGAAGTGCTGGGCTGTAGCAGGATAGAACACCTTGTCCTCACCAGCAATCTCAAAGCCTTGGATATCCTCGAAAGGTGCATCCGTGTGGTAGTTGTTGTCGAAATGCAGATACACAGCATCATCCTTGATGTTCATATCCTTAAACGTTGAACTCTGATAGAGAATGCCCTCAAAGCCATAGTCGCGATTCAGGGCTGTATAGGCCAGGCGCTCGCCCACCTCCTGCTTCTGCGTAGGATGGATCTGCGAGAACTCATAAGGATATACCAGGTCGTTGATGCACACCAGCGAGCTGTTGGGGATGATCTGTGCAGCCTTGAACTGCTGTTCACGCAACAGGGCGCCACTGATGGCGTTGTTGTCATCATCATATCTGTAAGGCGCGATCTGTACGAAGTAGAAAGGAATCTCACCCAGTCCGAACTGACCTCTCCACTGATCCACCAGTAACTTCATGCGCTCAGAATACTGATCGCCAGGATCGCCCACGTTCGAACAGCCCTGATAGTAAAGGATACCCTTGATGGTATAGTTCAGGATGGGGTTGAAAGTGCCGTTGCCCCAAAGCAGCGAACGATGATAGTCAAACTGTGCCCACTTCTTGCAGATCTCCACAGAGTCCGTCGGATCATTGGTGTATTTCTCCAGATTCTCCTTCGTCAACCAGCTTTCCACGCGCGAACCTCCTTTATTAGCTTCAATGATACCGATAGGGATATCCAGCGCCTGATGCATCGTTCTGGCGAAGAAATAACCTGTGGCAGAGAAGTCGCCAACCGTATTCGACGAGCACACACGCCAATCGCACTGGGCATCGTTCAGAGGCTTGGCAGACATGATGCTGGGAATCTTGACAGAGCGGACAGCCTGATGGTTCTTGGCATCGATCACCACCTCGTTATAGCCCTTGACAGGACACATCCAGAAGCCTTTCACAGGCATCTCCATGTTCGATTGTCCAGCACAGACCCATACCTCACCAGACAGGATATTACTGATCGTCAGAGGCTCACCATCGTCGAAGGTGATCGACAAAGGCTCATAACTGGCCTTGGGTGTCTTCACCTTTACCAGCCACTGACCATCTTTGTCAGCCTTCGTACTTACCGTCTCGTTGCTCCACGAGGTGCTCACCTTGATGGTCTTCCCAGGCTGGGCCCATCCCCATAGGCGAGCCTCCGTCTGCTGTTGCAATACCATATTGTCGCCAACCAGGTGCGACAACCTTACCTTGGCCTGAGCGCTGAGTGTCAGTGTCGTAAGAGCCAGAATCGTCAGAATCTTCTTCATTTTGCTGTTGCTTTAAGTTTTTGGGCGCAAAGATAGTGTTTTTAATTTTATTTTTGTATCTTTGCACCATTAAATAAAGTAAAAAGAAGAAATGAGCAGACTAAAAACGATGGCAACCACGCTGTTGCTTGCCCTTTCCACAACGGCTTTTGCCCAGCAGGGCACCAAGATGGAACTGTGGCCCCAGGGAGCCCCCAATACCAATGGTGATGAAAACGACAAGGCAGAGTTGACCATCTACTTGCCGAAAGCAGAGAAGGCAACGGGCAGAGCCGTTGTCTGTTGTCCTGGTGGTGGCTACCAGCATCTGGCCATGGATCACGAAGGTCATCAGTGGGCCACCTTCTTCAACAATCAGGGCATCGCCCTCATCGTTCTCAAGTACCGCATGCCTCATGGCAACAGACTGATTCCCATCTCCGATGCAGAAGAGGCCATCAAGACCGTTCGTCGTCATGCCTCAGAATGGCATATCAAGACAGATGATATCGGCATCATGGGCTTCTCGGCAGGCGGTCATCTCGCTTCGACCATCGCTACCCATTCCAAAGGCGAAGCAGCGCCCAACTTCCAGATCCTCTTCTATCCTGTCATCACGATGGATCTGGGCTATACCCATAAAGGGTCGCACGACAATTTCCTGGGCACCACCAGCGATAGCAAGAAAGACCAGAAGGAAATGCGGCGACTGGAACAGGATTACAGCAACGATCTTCAGGTGAATCGCACCACCCCTCGTGCCTTCCTCGCCCTGAGCGATGACGATAAGGCCGTACCAGCCGCCAATGGTCTGAACTACTACTTGCAACTCTACAAGCACGGTGTGCCAGCCTCCATCCATATCTACCCCACAGGTGGTCATGGCTGGGGCTATCGCGAGTCGTTCACCTACCACTACCAGATGGTCTTCGAACTCAAAGCCTGGCTGGAGAGCTTTTAGGGTTTGGGCAATTGATAGTCGAAACAGTCGAAGTTCGTGAACCCCATTGCCTCTAACTGCTCGCGGCTCTTGGCGATATCGGCCTCTGTGTTGTAATCAGGGATATGGGGTAGGCGGATGATGATCTTCTGGGTGTCCTCATGAGCAGCCAACCAATGAAGATTGTCAATCACCTGATGGTTGTCAACGGAGGTATAGTTGTGATAGATTTGGGGGTTCATGTCCTTAACATCTATAAAATAATGATCGATGTAAGGAGCCACAGCCTCCAGATGCTTACGGTCTACGTTGAGGGATGTTTCAACGGTAATCTGCCATTCTTGGGGTTTCAGCTGACAGAAACTCACAATTTCATCGCTTCTTAACAGAGGCTCGCCCCCACCAAAGGTAATGCCTCCGTTAGTGGCTTTGAAGTAGAGGTCGTCTACCATTACCTCGTTCAGAATATCCAGCGCATCCATCTTCCGCCACACACCGTCTGGGCTGAGACACTGTGCATTCAGACAATACTTACAGCGCAACGGACAACCATGAAAGGCTACCAGTGTGGTTACACCCTCCCCATCCGTAGCAAGCCGATGGCGACAGATGCCAATCAAAGGGGTCTTCATTTTAACATAAAGGTGATAGGAAGTGTATATTTAACTCTGACAGGGGTTCCATCATATGCTTTACCAGGATTCCATTGAGGCATCATCTTGACTACCCGAATGGCCTCATTGTCTAACAAAGAATCAACACTACGCACAACCTTCACATCATCGATACTGCCATCTGTATCTACAACAAATGTAAGAATGACTCGTCCTTGAGCACAAGAATCTTTTTCATTAGGATAATGTAGGTTGTTTTTTATAAACTCCATTAATTTTATCGGCCCACCAGGGAATATAGGCATATCGAGGATATCCTCTGGTGCTGAATCGACCCACCCTAAAGCTGGTGGCTCAGGCATTTCTATGGAATCTCTTTTTTCTTGGGCAGCAAACTTGGCTGTGCGATGTTTGATCTTCGCGGGATCCTTCTCTATAATAACAGTATCCACAGGCGACTCATAATACACATCGCCAACAATCTGTTCAGTGGTATCGATGGTCGCTTTCCCCCTATCAATAGAGTTCTGGTCTTCAATGACTGCAGATGCATTCCTGGCATTACAGCTCGTCAGGGCAGAAAGTCCTGCAGAGATCCCCACGATAGCTACAGCCTTGCCCAACTGCCTGCGAATATCCAGTTGCTGCTCGATATACTTCACTTCTGCCTCGCAAGCGGGACATGTACCACGACAGTCACCCTGATGATGACACTCTCGCGGCTCGTACTTAATGTCATTGGCATCGGCCACCTGCTTACGGATGGTCTTCAGCACCTTACAGATTGATTTTCCCCTCATCATAGCAGCATTTCTTCATACAGGGCAACGGGGCCAAGATGCCAGAGCTTCGTTTCTTCAGATTCTAAATGGCGATATAAATCAGAAGCATAAATCTCTTTGATGGCATGAGCTATGCTAATCCCCTTCTCCCGCGATAACATTTCAGCTAACCAACTGATTTTAGACGGGAGAAAAAGATAAAGATTCTTTTGACTAACATTCAGATTCATAATTCCACCTCCTTTGCTTCAATAAATGATAGCAACTTTAAAGATTGCTCAGTATGAAATAGATATTGATCTACCAATTTGTATGTTTTCAATTCTGCAATTAATGCCTGCTTATCCAAGATACCGCCTTCGTAAAGTGCAAAAGCTGCATAAACTCTATCATTAGCAACGGGGCCATACACAACATCATAATCGTGTGTGAATCCTTTCCCATAGTCAAGCGTACGGCTTGGCTCTCGTATCTCGGGTTTGCTGACAGTATCTAAACTTCCGTGATATAATTTCATGCGATCTCTCCTTTCTTTCTTTTGATAATAGCCTCTATTTCTTCCATAAGCCATTGTCTGCCTTGTGTGTGGAGTGGCTCATAATTATCTTCGAGATATTCCAAAACCCCATACTTGCTAAAGATCTGCATGGCCTCAGTCCCAGACAGATGCTTTGCTTCCTTGTATTGCTCAATACAGAAAGAAATAAAAAAGGCAGTATCTAATCTCTTTTTATCCATATCTGCTGCAAAAATAAACATTTTATTTTAATGCACCAAATAATTGCCGATGTTTCATCAGTCTTACGCATCTTTCACTCTCCCTATCGCGTTGTGGAAAGCTTTGTCAGGTCAATAAAGTAGTAACCCTTATTCTCTGGAATAGCATAGCGATAGCCTGAGAAGTAGACGCGAAGTCCTTCCTGAAGAAACTTTTCATCGAGATTCTTCATCGGATAATAGCGGGTTTTATGATAATCATTGGCATCCTTGATATACCATCCGAGATGGTTTTCATAATACATATGTCCTTCTTTATTTTCAATGAGCGAACGGTCCTCGTAGGGCTTTACGTGACAAGTGAAAGTGCGGTTGGGCTCATTGGCATCCGTCTGCTGGAAGCTTGTGATATAAAGAAACAGTTTATCTCCTGGTTCAATGGTCTTATCCGTCCATTCTGAGAACTTGAAATGACAGATGCTCTGAGCACCAGGATGATGCAAATACTCGCTGCTTACTGTTCCTGTCGTTGGATAATCAGGCACTACCAGGATACTGACTTCCACCTCATCCTTCTCTGCATCAGCACTTTTTAATGTCGCCACATAGGGATAATCCGGACCATCATACCATTTGTCATCCATCTTCGGCTCATCAGTGAACTGGTTGGTGAAGACGAAATAATCAGTAGCCGAGAAGAATAACTTCAGCTGATGGCCATCTATTTGATAAGACTTGATGGATTTGATATGCTCATCGTAGAACTGTGCGTCTTCAATGATGGAATAGGCATTGGTTTGACTGTAGTTTTTATAACTGATTTGGTTATCCTTGAAGAATACATTCTCAAATGTGGTGCTATTTATAAGGGATTGAGTATAGATGCTATAAGTCTCATCTTCTAATATATAAAGAGCAAACCGGTGGGGTTTTACGATATAGGGGTCTATTTTGTACCATTGGTTCTCATACTGCCATCCTACAAGCCGCCATTCACCTTTCACGTATTTCATCTCATTATCCTCAACTTTCTCGATACTCAGCAGGTTGATGCAATAATAGTTTCTATAAGTGGTTGCATAAGCATCCTCGTCAGGACTGTCTATAGCCATACTATATACATCACCGGAAAAAAACACCTGAAGCCCCTCTTCTTCGAATTCCTTTTTCAAAGATTGGGGAAATAAGAAGACGTCGCCAATTTCGATATACCATCTTTGTAAATGATAGTCGTATGCCATCGTACCGACAACGCTTGTCTCTGTCCAGTTCAATACAATATCACAATGGCAATCATAGCTCAGTTTCTCCTCGCTGGAGCACCCCGCCATCAGCAGCGTTGCCACGCAAAGCAGCATCGCCAACATAATAATACCACATCTTAATGCAAGCTTCTTCATCTTCTTATTGCAAATGGTTTCTATTATAATAACTGCCGAGCGGGAAAAAATATACACCTAATCGCGTTAATTAATCTTAATACGTCCCAATTTGCCTCCTTGAAGCATTAGTGCATTTCGAGGATTCGCCTTTCAAACTCCTTGGCCCCGCCAGTGGAGTCCTTGAAGAGCTTTGGCAGCAATCGGGCTTTCATCTTTGAGATGGTAGACTTGTCGAGGTTCTTTAAGACGGCAATCTGACTTGTGCCCAGATGCATCCTGGTTAGGATACAAACCTCCAACTCGCCTTCGTTGATCTGAGGATAGTCCTGCTTGAGCGACGGAATGAAATCAGGTATCACTTGATTCACCAACTCTGTGAGTTCCTTCCAATCGCCGATTGTGGGGTTTCCTCCCTTGCCGTTCGACTTGTCTCTGAAGGTGTTTACAATCTCAGCAGTCTTCAGAGACTGATCTATGGCGGTCAGACTCTTATAGAGTTTCGAGCTTTCCTGCCTTTCTATCTCCTCCTCCATCGCCAGGATGGTGGCCTGCTGCTCTTCTATCTGGAGGGTGTATTCATTCTTATTCTTTGCTATCAGCTCTTCCAGTTCTATCTTCTTCTGCTGAAGCTGTGCGAAGTCCTCTACGAGTTTCCTCTGCTTCTTTTTCTTTTGTTCATCCAGATAGAAGATAATCAGAATCACGATCACCAGTAGCAGAACGATGGAAACGGACAGCACCAACCAGAACCTGAAAGCCTCATTCTCGCGTTGGTTCTTTTCTGCCAATTGCTGATGGCGCTTATAATTATACAATGACTGCATAACCCGCATCCTTTCTGTAGCTGCCTGCACATAACCCTCCTCATTCATCTGGTAGGCTAAGTCGGCATACTTAGCTAAAGAATCTTTCAGGTCCGTCTGTTTATAATACAGGTACAATCCACGATAGCCGGCCTCCTTCTGATGGGTTTTGCGATCTGGCGTAATCAGCCTGCGGAAGAGTATCTGGGCAGAATCTGGGTTGCCAGCAGCCAGATAATACTTGCCTTTATAATAATAGTAGGTGGCTTTCCTGCTGATGATCTCACCATTAGTGACAACGCCCGATTCCTTTTCGTAGATATCAATACATTGTTTGGCTTCAGCCAGATTACCTTGATCTACTAACGCATCAATGATACCACCTAATGCCAATGCTGCTTCTTTTCTATAACCATGCTTCAAATACAATTGATGAACTCTCTTTCGGATGCTGATTAAAGAATCGTACTGCTGGAGATGCGCATAAGCACCTGAGCTTATTTCTATGGCATTAATGGCTGCTAATGTATCTTTGGCCATCAAAGCGTGTTGATATTGTAGTTTCAGGGCTTCTAACGTTTCATAAGGCAGGAAATTGTCATATAGGATACTTGCCATCTGGCCATATACACGTATCATCTGATTGTGATCGCAGTCGGCATCATCTGGATTCGCACAATCGGCAGCTTGCTGATAGCATTCAAGCGCTTTGGGCGCCTCGCCAGCATCGCGATAGGCACAGCCTAACAAGTAGTGGGCCCGCATCCGCTCGTTGTCTGTTCCATGATGGTCGAAGAACTCCACGGCAGCCTCAATGGAATCGATATGGGTGATGGAGTCGTAGTTGACATTCTGTTGGGCCGCTATGTCCAGCACACGGTTATGTATAGTAGCATCCTCCGTACACCCCACTGTCAGGCATACGGCGCCCCACATGAATAATAGGTATTTGCGCATTGTCTTCATTCTGCCTGCAAAAGTAACTATTATTTTGCATCTATGCAATAACCATCAGCATTTTGTCAACTATTGCCAACTATCTATGACTTTGCTTGGTGGCGCATAGAGTGTGCCAGGATATGTCTGCTTGTTACTACAGGCAGGATATACCACTTCTTTGGCTTGAAAACCAGTTTTATGACTAACATAACATGGTATATGAGCGAGGTTACCACGCCATGGTATTTCCGATAGGTATAAATTCTGGATACATAATTCTCGCGAAGTGCCAGTTTTCGCATAGCCGAAGTGGAGGCATCGTGAACATGCAGGAAGGTGTACTGAGGATGCACCACGCGTTTCCAGTCCTGCATCTCCAGTCGCTTGGCTAAGTCGTATTCCTCGAAATAGAGGAAGATGCTGGTGTCGAAGCCACCGATAGCCCAGAATTTCGTACTTGGGAAAAGCATGAACGACCCATTAATCTGCATGACACTGATGGGTTTAGTAGTCTCTTTAAGTATACTGTCACGAGGCGGGAACTTCTTTGGGAAAAGCTTTTCACGGATACTGTCGCCCACAAGTATATGCCAGATACCTGTGTCGTGACGGAAAGAACGTGAACGGCTTCCGTCAACTTTCTGTTGTACAGGTGTGATACATCCTACATCAGGATGACTGTCCAGATACTGGCAGAGCGGTGTGACGCAGTCTTCTGTCAGGAGAACGTCGCTATTCAGGAAGCACAGGTAGTCGCCCTGTGCCAAGCTGGCGCCAATCAGGTTACCTGTGCCGAATCCCGTGTTCACTTCCTTCCGAACGATATGACAACTTTCGCTCTGTAATCCGTCTAATAGGATATATTCCTCTGCACGGCTGCCATTGTCTACAACAATCATTTCGTAACTGCCTTTCGGTATATACTCAATGATGCTGGCAACACATTTCCTGACCAGTAGGCTGTTATTATAGTTCAAAATAATAAACGATACCAAACCTTAATTACATTATTATAATAGTTTCCTTAATTACAGCGTAAAAATAAGAAGAAAATTACGGCAGGGCAATCAGTTTACCATCAGAAGTGTACTGGAAATGGTAGACGTAATCAGGGTTGTTGACTGCTTCGCCATTCAGGTAGAAGGTGCGATCGACATCTGGCTCGCTGTTCGAGTTCCACTTAAAGCTGTTCTTGTAGGCAAGCGTCAGGATGTTCCCATCACCCATATCCAGCTTGATCTCCCGCAGATTCACGTTCTCTCCGCCATCAAATTCACCAAAGTCAAGCATATATCTGTCATTGTCCGACTTATTTGTGCCCCACATCTTCTTACCAAACACCAAACCTCTAAATCTGGGAACGTAAACTCGTGTATGAGCATAAGGATAATCTTTCTGAACAGAATAGTCCTCACCAAGATAGCTGACTGTTATCTTATCAAGTATATTGTCTGTACGCACTGAGTCTAAAAGGTCATTGCCCTGTGCATCCTCTACCATGACCATAAAATCTATTGGACACATATCCCAAACCAAATCACTCAGTATATCATTTTTATCATCGTCATTAATGATGTCTTCGATTTCATTGTGATTACTGTCACAAGCTACAAAAGAGCACAAAGCAACAACTGCGCTCAAAGTTACCATACAAATTCGTTTCATTTTCATATTACGTTTTTAAACTATTTACTATTATAACTGCCGAGCGGGCAAAAGTATGCACCAAATCGCGTTAATTATTCTTAATTCGCCACAATTCTCCATTGACGAGCATCGTTTTCAATGCTGCCTGCAAAGATAAACACTTTTTCTAATATATGCAATAGTTATCAACTTTTTGTCAACTTTTGCCAACTTTTATAGTGCAAACTTAATTCTGGAAAAGTATATGTTATTGCTTAAACTCCTAAGATTTTAGAAAATATTCTTCACTAAATTTGTGAATTTCAAAATTAATCCCTATCTTTGCACCCAGAAATAGTATGATGTATGATCATAGAGTACGAAAAAGACTATCTGGAGGAGCTCTACAATGACGGAAAATGCAAGAACAAGAAATACCGTTTCCAGAAATCCGTCATTACCAAATACCAAAAGCGTATAGATACGCTGATAGCAGCCACTCGTATCGAGGATCTCTTTGTGTTCAACTCTCTGAACTTTGAGGCTCTTGACAATGGCTATTACTCCATCAGGATCGACTATCATTACAGATTGGAGTTCAGAATCAAAAACGACGGTTCTGAGAAAGTAGTTACAATCTGCACTGTTACTGATATTACAAATCATTATCAATAAAGGGAGGATTATAAAATGAATAGGTTAACAACACATCCTGGAGATGTACTTAAGGAAGAACTGGAGGCAAGAGGCATTTCGCAAAAGAAATTCTCTGAGTTGATAAATGTACCATATACTCAACTGAACGAGATTCTTAATGGAAAACGACCAGTAACGACTGATTTTGCGCTAATGATGGAAGCGGCCCTTGGCATTAATCCTGAACTTCTGATTAATATGCAGTCGCGCTATAATATGTCGGTAGCTAAGCAAAAGAAAACATTGCTTGCAAAATTAATGATTATCAGAAAAGCTTGTGCCGCTGTTTTCTAAACTAAGTGCCACCCTGTTGATGGATGGCACTATTCATATCGTTATTGGATTTTAGACTTATTAGTCTCACGGAGTTTTTGATAATCCTTCAATAGCTGCTGATCAAGTTTTTCTTTCTTCCTCAGTTTCAGATAGTTCTCTAATGAGTCTATCTTTCCTGAAAGATCTTTGTTCTGATCATAAAAGTCTAATAATGTATGCATCACCTTAAGGTATCCTTCCTCATCAATCCATTCAAGATTATTTGTCAGGCAATAATAGGTTATTGCCGCAGTATAGGCAATCATATAGGCCATTTCATTCTGATTCGTGAGGAACTTGCCAATCATTTCATCTATTTCTATATGAACATCAGCAGAAGAATACGACCAATTGAGGATGTACTTAGCCGCCTCATTCATATTTGGAGCGTTGAGCCTGTGGGTTAGGAAATAGGCACAACAGCGAAGAGCATCATTATTATGCAGATGACATATTTCCGGCGTTTTGAATTCTACGAGTTTGGGCAAATCGACATATCCCTCGTTGTGCTCCTTAATAAGCTTTTCTATGCGTTCTTTCAGATTATCCACCCTGTCCTTTTCACCAGCAGATTCATAGAACTTCTGCAAATACGAGAGCTCATTGATATACTCCTCAGAATGTTCGCCCATCAGTTTCTTTATAATACTAAGTGAACGTAATTCAAATTGTATGGCTTCTTGATAACGCTTATTCTCATGGCACGTTTCCGCTAAGTGCATGAGGATAGCAGCAAAATGTTCATCAAGTTTTCCTTTTTTCTCATAAATACCAAGTGCCCTCCTACTAATCAACTCTGCCTCTTCTGTCTGTTGGGCAGCACTAAGGTAAAAAGCCAGATTATCTAAGTAAAAGGCAAAATTGTCATCTGTCGAACTGATATGTTCTTCGTATAATGACGTTGCCTTGCGAAGGGTCTTGATGGCTTCATCAAGTTGCTGGTTCCTTGCATAATACTTCCCAAGGAAGACCAAGCCTTCAATATATGTCGTATCTGTTTCGCCATGCAGCTCCTTCAAAATATCCAATCGCTTTTTCTGAGTGTCTATCGCATCCGAGTAGCGTTCTTGGTTTATCAGTTTTGTAATTAATGAATCCAACTTGTCTGCCTGCTGCTGAGTCACTTGTGCAGATAGTGGTGAAAAGCAAAGCATACTCACCACCACAATCATCATTTTCTTCAATGCAAGTTTCTTCATATCCCTATATTTTTTAGTTGCAATATCGCTGCAAAGATAAACACTTTTTCTAATATATGCAATAGTTTTTGTGTTTTGTCAACTATTGCCAACTTTTCAGAAATCGTACTTGCCGCTGAGGCTGCTCTTGTAGGAAATGCCGAAACGGGCGCGTTCACCATATTCATAAGAACCATTGTAAATGATGATGGTATATTTGCCATCATTGAGGGGACCAACCTCACAATAAAGGTCATAGGGACAGATGCAGTTTGCTCTTGCATCTTCTTCTGTCTCTAAGATTTTGATGACATTGCCTTCTATGGTTGCCTGTATTTTCAGTTCGCCAGGTTCGCAATTGAAAGCAGCGTTCACATGACTGATTGACAAGAAGCCATCTTTCATACCTTTATATTCAACGTACTCTGGATAATCTGAGAAATAGCCACCTCTGGTTCTTGCCTCACCAACCTTCTTGCAGCCGGAGTTGGCAAAGTCTCTAATCTGAAATACCGAAGCGTCTGTCGAACCTTCATGATCATCACTACTGCAGCCCGCCATCAGCAGTGTTGCGATGCAAAGCAGCATCGCCAGCATAATAATACCACATCTCAATGCAAGTTTCTTCATCTTCTTATTGCTAATTGGTTTTTATTATTAGAACTGCCGAGCGGACAAAAGTATGCACCAAATCACGTTAATTAATCTTAATACGTCGCATTTTCTCCAGCGACGTGCGTTCCAGACGTCATCTAAGGGTTGTCCGAATATCATCTTGGGGTGATCGGAATATCATCTACGAGGTGTCCGGATAATCCTTTAGGGGGGTAAAGTGATATTCGGACGACCCGTAGATGATATTCGGACGGGTGTAAAGCAATATCGGAACGAGTGCAAAACAACTTGTTTTGTTGTGCGAAACAATATCTTTCGTAAGGTGAAACAATATCTTTCGCAGGTCGAAACAATATCTTCCGTAGTTTGTGACGACTAAAGTGGGACTTTACTCGGAGTAAAGTCCAGGTTTACCCCGAGTAAACCTCTAAATTTTCACGAGAATTTCGGAGTTTGCTTACTGCTCACTGGCAGAGAGAGTACTGCTCACTATGGGTTTGCTTAGTGCTCACTCTTTATACCCCACCAACCCCACCAAATCTTCTGGGAGCCCTGTGTTTATCGGGGTTTGGGCTTGGTGGGGGTGGAGCCTTGAACCCCACCATCACCCCCACCATGAACCCCACCATTTTTGAGCAACCAGCATTGCGCTCTCTTCTTTGGGCCTCAGAAGTGTTAAAATCGCAAATAATTGAAATATTTTGCCAGAATTATTTGGATTTCGGTGATTTTTTTTGTATCTTTGCATACTGAAACCAGAGCTATGAGAAGCATGGCCTGAAGCTAATAAAAATGTAAACCAACATTAAATGACAAAGGAAGTAACCATTAACGGTGAGGAGATCGGAGCCTCACTGGAAGGAACGCTCGCAGCAGAGCAGTTCCTTCATGAGAAGTACCTCTTCCGTCGCAATGTGCTGAGCGGAAAGGTAGAGTTCTTGGCAAAGCCAAGCGGCAATGCCGAGTGTGCAACGGTGCCCCAGGATGGCGAGCCCGAGTATCGGGTGCTTACCCAGGAGGCACTCAACAGTATCGTTATCCGTGCCAAGCGCGAGCAGGTGTGCCCAAAAGGCAGTCCGCGAACGGAAATCACGGAGCTGATACACTCTGAGGAGGTGTGTGCGTATGATCCCATCCGCCATTTCCTCGACCATCTGCCGAAGTGGGATGGGCATAACCATGTGGCGCGGCTTTTCAGTCGTATCCCAGGCATCAGCACGGAGCAGCACAGCTTTCTGGCTATCTGGATCCGCGCGATGGTGGCCCATTGGTTGCAGATGGATACGCTGCATGGCAATGAGTGTGTGCCAACGCTGATCGGAGCCCAGGGTTGTGGCAAGACCACCTTCGTAGCTCGACTGCTTCCGCCTGAGTTGCGCCAGTATTTTCTGGATCACCTGAACCTATCCAACAAATTTGACAAGGAGATGGCGCTGACCAACAATCTCATCGTCTGTCTCGACGAGTTGGAGGCCATCCGCCCCAGTCAGCATGCGGCTCTGAAGCAGACACTCTCGAAGAGTAAGGTGAACGGGCGCCCCATCTATGGCTGTGCTCAGGAGGATCGTCCGCGCTATGCCTCGTTTGTGGCCACCACGAACAACCATCATCCGCTGACGGATGCCACAGGTAGTCGTCGCTACATCTGTCTGACCATTCCTGATGGTATGTTCATCGACAATACGGGCGAGATCGACTATCAGCAGCTCTATGCCCAGGTGGTCTATGAGATCCGAGAGCTGAAGGCGCCGTATTGGTTTAATAATGAGGAAGTTGCGCGAATCCAGAAGCTGAACCTCAACTACATGGAGAAGAAGGATATCGCTGATGTGATAGAATCCTGCATCCGCAAGCCCGAGGAGGGAGAGAAGGGCATCAAACTGAAGAGTGGAGACATCCTGAAACTGATTCGTGAGGAGTTCCCTTCCATCAAGAACGACCACATTACGAAGGTGTATCTGGGCAAGGCGTTGAAGGAGCTGGGCTTTGAGTGCAAGACACATGCCAACCAGTCGTACTATAAGGTGGTTCCAGTCAAGGCTGCTTGAGCGAAAAATGGTGGGGGTGACGGTGGGGGTGACGGTGGGGTTCAAGCCGCCACCCCCACCAAGCCCAAACTCCGATAAACACAGGGCTCCCCAGCATTTTGGTGGGGTTGGTGGGGTAAAATGCTTACATCGCTTAAAAGTTGACAATAGTTGGCAAAATGCGGGTGACTATTGCATAGACACAAAATAATCATTACCTTTGCAGGCAGCACACTTGAAGAAAGTGTGGCGTATTAAGATTAATTAACGTGATTAGGCGTATACTTTTGCCCCTTCGCCAGTTATAATAATAGAAAACAATAAACAACAAAAATATGAAGAAACTTGCATTGAGATGTGGCTTGATTATGCTGGCGATGCTACTGTAAGTCTTAAATATTAACCAAAAGATTTCGCCAATTCGATATAATTTGCTATATTTGCCGCAGAATAACTATTATAAAGGGAATGAGAAAAAGAAGGAATATAAAAAATTATATCATTTGCTTTGTTGCTATGATGTGCATATACTCTTGTATATGGGGAGCCGGATCATATGTTTATTCTGAAGTATATTTATTAAATATTTCTTCGGCTCAAGAATTGATACTTACTATAAATGCTATGAAACAAAAAGATGATTCCCTGAATATTTATTATACAAATGAAAACGGGGACACAGTCTCTATGGATGGCATATCATATAGCTTTTATATGAGTCATTTTAAAATAGATAGTATCGGCTATATGTGTGCTATTAATTTAAATCAGAAGAAAGAAAAGATGGTTGCGATTCAGTTTGTATCTATAGCTATAGGAGAAGGGATTTACAAGAATGATTGGAAAAGAATAAATACAGAAGAACTATCCAAAAAAGATAATGAGAAATATAAGAAACTGTTTGAAGAGAATATTTTGAATCGATTATGTATCCCATGGAGAAAACATCAACTCTCAGATTTTTTTGACAACTGATTCTTCTTTAACTCATCGCGACAGCTTCTGGGGGATAAAATAAAGCCCCCTTGCGGAGGCTACCAAACTATTAGCTCGTTTTTTGACGTTATTTAGTGAGCAGAAGATTCCAGAATCTTAAGTATTTCAGCGGGTGTTACTACAATTGGACTTTTTGGAAAGTGCTTGAGATTACCAGTTACAACAAAGGCGTCTTCTTTTGACAAAGCAACTTCATAAAACACGGCATCATCTGGATCTGGAAATAGTTCGTTGCTATTCACTCGATTAGAATCGATGCCCTCTTTCTTGAAGAGATCCAACAAGAACTTAATATCCTCATCGGCAAAGTTGAATTTCTTACGACGCAATACGTCCTCGTATTCAGCCAGAACCTCAGAGTTATACAAAGGCTTTATTTTTCTGGACAGTAAAGCCTCTATAACTAAAATGGTTGATGAATGTAAGTTGTTTGTTAGAAGTGAAGATACGAGCACATTAGTGTCTATTACTGCGTATATCATTTCTTTTTCTCCTTTCTTTCAGCTCTTGCTTTTCTAATCTCTTCGTTGATTTCATCAAGCGTCATGTCTTGAATGCCATTCTCTTTAGCCTGTTCCCTCAGGGCATAGAATGACTGAACGCCCTTGCTATAAGTGTCGTCATTAACTGCCTTAATCTCAAATGGAATACTACGGGTTTGTACTACGGCATTTGCGAAGATGTTCATGGCCGTGTTTGCGCTCATGCCGAACTGGGCGCAGAGTGCGTCGAACATCTGTTTTAGTTGTGAGTCCATTCTCACTGTCATAGATACCTGTGCCATAAGTCTTATATTTGTTTCGTTTCGGGTGCAAATATAAGAAGTTTATTTCATATTGCCATCATTTTGACGTAAAATGATGTTAAATCGAATGCAATTAACGGATAATCCCCAATTGCTTACATCGCTTAAAAGTTGGCAATAGTTGGCAAAATGTTGATGGCTATTGCGTAGACAGAAAATAATCATTACCTTTGCAGGCAGCACACTGGAGAAAGTGTGGCGTATTAAGATTAATTAACGTGATTAGGAGTCTACTTTTGCCCCTTCGCCAGTTATAATAATAGATAAGATTAAAATAAACATAAATATGAAACGAACTATTATTGCATTATTGCTATTGACTGCTGCGACCAGTATACAGGCACAGCACAACCAGAAAGGGTTCTCGCTGATTCCTCGAATCGGTATTAACGCTTCCAAGACAACGGATCATCAGTACTGGGGAGAATTGCTTTCGCGGGGTTCTTCAAGAAATAACCACAAGACGGACTGCAAATTAGGGTACGTCTTTGGCATTGATGCCGATTACGCCTATGGAAGTCGGCTTAGTACAACCTTGGGGTTGTCATATTCCAGTGAAGGATTCTGTCTGGATTCTACATTCGAAGACCAGACTGAGTATCTGAATTTCGTGAACTTATCCCTTTTGGAAAGCTTCTATGTTCTCCCAGGTTTTGCCCTGAAAGCCGGCTTGCAGTATGGCTATCTCGAAAGTGCAAAGATAAAAGATAAATTGCGTGGCGAAAGTAGAACCAGAAGCAACAAGGAGGGTTATTACACTACTAATTTCTCCATCCCTATCGGCCTCAGTTGTGAATACAAGAACTTCATCCTTGATCTCCGCTATAATATCGGAATATCCAACATCTATGAATACGCCGATGACTATCGCACGCAGTCCCTTTGGCTCACATTAGGGTATAGATTCAATCTTTAAACAACAAGAATATGAAGAAACTTGCATTGAGATGTGGCTTGATTATGCTGGCGATGCTGATGAGTGTCGTAACGCTGTTGATGACGGCATGTTCCAGCGAGGACAAACTGGCAACTTGTCATTGTCAAAGCAATGTCGTGAAGATGGTTGAAAACATTGTTGGTACGATGCACTATGACAACAACCTGCGAAGATGGTATATCAGTTATAGCATTCCTTTCGCTATTGATGCCGTCGATTACTATTATCCAAGGACGTTAGATCAGCAATTCAAACAAGAAAACCTTAAGGTGGTTATTTCAGGTGATATCTATATGATGGATATAGAGTGGAACATGGATGAATTGATAGATATTGGTGGTTTAGATCGTTATTGTATAGATATACTTAACATCGAAAAGTTCGATGAAACCGCTTTTGATCAAGAAGCATTGAATATAATTTGCAAGACGTGGAACATACAAGGTTATTTCTATAATAACAAACTGAATGAGATAGACAGAAACAGCGACGACATCTTTAAATTGACATTCTCATCAGATGGCACTTTTTCTGGAAAAGCCAATGCGAATGGATTAGGCGGGAAATTCTATATCGGCAAGAACGGGTTATTTAGATTCACCGACTTTCATCTCACTTCAAAGATTGAGGATAAAAACCCAAACACATATTTTGTAGAAGAAATCCTCCCCATTGCCTACAAAGCTGAGTTCACAAATTCCGATGTATTACGCCTATACTTCACAGAGAATAGTTATTTCATGTTGATGAATGCAGATTACTCTCCAATATATGAATAAGAACTGATAAACAAATGACAATAAGCGGATCGCCCGTATGAGCGATCCGCATTTTGTGTCGACACTTGGATTCGGACCAAGGACCCCCACCATGTCAAGGTGATACTCTAACCAGCTGAGCTATGCCGACGTTTTGTTTGTGGGTGCAAAGATACAAAGAAAAATTGTTATCTGCAAGAAAAACGGCGATTTTCTTGCAGATAACAGTCTTATGCTACAGTAGCTTCTTGATTTCTGCCTCCAGATCCTGAATCTGGGCGGCGCGCTTGACGAGGGTGTTGCCTCGATCGATGATGAAGTAATCGGGCACTGCCTGGATGTTGTACATCACCAGGCGCTGTGAGTTCACACCATCGGCATCGCGAACGCTGATCCAAGGAAGGGCAGCCGTCTGCTGCTTCCAGAAGTGCTCATCAGGATCGAGACTTACCTGATAGATCTCGAAGCCCTGGGCCTGGTACTTGCTGTAAAGCTCGCGGAGCCTGATGATGCGGGCCGGAGAGTCGTTCATGGCGAAGATGTGGAAGTCGAGCAACACTACCTTACCCTTCAGATCCGTGAGATGGCGCTCCTGACCATGATTGTCGCGGAGAGCGATATCGAGCACACCTGCCTCCTGCACCTTGCTGGCCTCAACCTCGATGTCGGCATTCTGGGCCTCCATGATACGCTGGTTCTTCATGCCCTCGATGGCGATGTTATGCAGGTTCTGTCCGCGCTCAGCATGGGGGTAGTAGGTATCCCAGCTCGTAGCCACAGCCGCAAAGGCCTTGATATCGTCCTTATCAGCACGCGGATTGAAGATGAGCCAGTTGCCAAGTGCCTGGAACAGAGCGAAATAGGCGTATGCCTTGTAGGGCTCTTTATAGATGTAGTTCTTCTTTACATCATCCTTATAAATGGCCAGGATCTTCAGGATACTGTCGTTGGCCACATCAACGCCCAGCGATGGGTTCCGCTGAATGTCGATGGCACGCTTCTGGAGGTCCATCTGCTTCAGCGTGAGCTCACGCACCTTCTCGCAGTTCTCCGACCCGCTCACGGTATAGTTGGAGGCCATACCAGGATATTCGCCCTTGATCTGAACCGTCTCGGTAGAGTCGATGCAGACGTTGATGATCTGATCGGCAATCCTGAGGCGATAGAACTCAGGGGCCTCGGTGGCGTTCTCGCTGAAGGAGAACTCACCCTTGTCATTCAGTTTCACAGAATCGAGCACCTCGATGCCCTCAATGCCTACGTTCTCAAAATAGAGTACGGAATCCTGGGCATTGGCAATCTCGCCCTCCACCGTGAATTTGTTATTGTCGCACGAGGCAATCGTCATGGCAGCCAGAACCAGGGCTGCTGCTTTACAAATATGTTTCATTTTCTAATTAGAATTTCGTTTTGCGGGTGCAAAGGTACGAAAAAGAAATGAAAAGTGAAAAGTGAAAAGTGAAAAATTAAAAAATATTCCCCTTTTCTTCTTTTTTTTATATTATAATGTGTACCTTTGTGCCGATTTTGCGACGACGAGTGTGTTCGTCGCACCGTTTTTTTTATTTTTAGATGTTTTATACAAGATGAACGTAATTACAAAAACCATTCAATTGGCTGATGGACGTACCATCACCATTGAAACCGGGAAAGTGGCAAAACAGACCGACGGTGCCGTCATGCTGACGATGAACAATACCGTGCTCCTGGCCACTGTTTGTGCCGCAAAAGATGCAGTTCCCGGAACAGATTTCATGCCTTTGCAGGTAGATTATCGTGAACAGTACAGTGCAGCCGGCCGTTTCCCCGGCGGATTTACCAAGCGCGAAGGCAAAGCCAGCGACAATGAAATCCTGACATCACGACTGGTGGACCGTGTGCTCCGCCCGCTCTTCCCGTCAAACTATCACGCTGAGGTGTTTGTGAATGTGATGCTGCTCTCAGCAGATGGTGTAGACCAGCCCGACGCTCTGGCAGGTTTTGCTGCTTCTGCCGCCCTGGCCTGCTCGGACATTCCCTTCGAGTGCCCCATCAGTGAGGTTCGCGTGGCCCGTATCAACGGTGAGTATGTGATCGATCCTACCTTCGAGCAGATGAAGGAGGCCGACATGGACATCATGGTTGGTGCTTCGGCAGAGAACATCATGATGGTTGAGGGAGAGATGAAAGAGGTGTCAGAACAGGATATGATCGGCGCCCTGAAGGCTGCTATGGCTGCTATCAAACCAATGTGCGAACTCCAGTCTGAGCTCTCTAAGGAGCTGGGTAAGGACGTGAAGCGCGAGTACGACCACGAGGTGAACGACGAGGAACTGCGTGAGCAGATGAACAAGGAGCTGTACCAGCCCGCCTACGACGTGACCAAGCAGGCTCTGGAGAAGCAGGCTCGTGCTGAGGCCTTCGAGAAGATTCTGGGCGACTTCAAGGAGAAGTATGCTGCTGAGCATGCCGACCTGACTGAGGACGAGCTGGAAGAGAAGTACGCTATGATGGAGCGCTACTACCACGACGTGGAGCGCGACGCCATGCGCCGTTGCATCCTCGATGAGGGTATCCGTCTCGATGGTCGTAAGACTGATGAGATCCGCCCCATCTGGTGCGAGGTTTCTCCGCTGCCCATGCCTCACGGAAGCTCTATCTTCACTCGTGGTGAGACACAGTCGTTGAGCACCTGTACCCTGGGTACGAAGCTCGACGAGAAGCTGATTGACGACGTGCTGGAGCATGGCTATCAGCGCTTCCTGCTGCACTATAACTTCCCACCGTTCTGTACGGGTGAGGCCAAGGCCCAGCGCGGCGTAGGTCGTCGTGAGATTGGTCATGGTCATCTGGCATGGCGCGGACTGAAGGGTCAGATTCCTGAGGACTTCCCTTACACCGTTCGTCTGGTGTCTCAGATCCTCGAGTCAAACGGTTCTTCATCAATGGCCACTGTTTGTGCTGGTACCCTCGCCCTGATGGACGCTGGTGTGCCCATGAAGAAACCTGTTTCAGGTATCGCCATGGGTCTGATCAAGAATCCTGGAGAAGATAAGTATGCTGTATTGAGCGATATCCTCGGCGACGAGGACCACCTGGGTGATATGGACTTCAAGACCACTGGTACGAAGGATGGTCTGACCGCTACCCAGATGGATATCAAGTGCGACGGTCTGTCGTTCGACATTCTGGAGAAGGCTCTCATGCAGGCTAAGGCTGGTCGTGAGCACATCCTGAAGTGCCTCACCGATACCATCGCAGAGCCTCGTGCAGAGATGAAGCCTCAGGTTCCTCGCATCGTTCAGATGGAGATCCCGAAGGAGTTCATCGGCGCTGTGATTGGCCCTGGTGGTAAGATTATCCAGCAGATGCAGGAGGATACAGGTGCTACCATCACCATCGACGAGGTTGACGGTGTAGGTAAGGTTCAGGTATCAGCTCCTAACAAGGAGAGCATCGATGCCGCCATCGCTAAGATCAAGGCTATCGTAGCTATTCCTGAGGTAGGCGAGGTTTACGAGGGAACCGTTCGTAGCATCATGCCTTACGGCTGCTTCGTAGAGATCATGCCTGGTAAGGATGGTCTGCTGCACATCTCTGAGATCGACTGGAAGCGCCTTGAGACCGTCGAGGAGGCTGGCATCAAGGAAGGCGACAAGATCCAGGTGAAGTTGCTGGAGATCGATCCTAAGACTGGTAAGTACAAGCTCTCACACCGTGTGCTCATTGAGAAGCCCGAGGGTTATGTAGAGCCTCAGCAGCGTCGTCGTGAGCGTAATGATCGTCCTGAGCGTGGTGAGCGCCGTGACCGTCGTCCGGATCGTGGTGATCGTCGCAACGGTGATCGTCATGACAAAGGCGAGCGTCGCCCTCGTCCTGAGCATCAGGAGGAGGCTCCAAAGGAGAATAACGCACCGAAGGATTTCAGCGACTCGCTCGATAACATGGACTTCTAAAGAAGTGAAAAGCGAAGAGTGAAAAGTGAAAAGGAGCACAAGGGGTCAGCCCTTTGTGCTCTTTACTGATAAACAAAGGTAGACGATATGAAGGTTAGTCTGATAGAACTATTTGAGGAGACCGTCAGGAACTATCCGCAGAAGGTGGCTGTGATTGATAAGGACAGAGAGATTACTTTCTCTGACCTACAGAAGAAGTCGCTTGGGCTGGCTTCAAGGCTGATGGCTTTGGGTATTGACCAGAACAGACCTGTGGGCGTGTTCCTCGACAAGTCGATAGAGAGTGTCTTTACGGATCTGGGTATACTCTATGCTGGCGACTTCTATATGAACCTCGACATCAAGACACCCGCAGAACGTATCCGTAATATCCTCCAGCTGGTGGAACCAGCCGCCATCGTCTCTACGACTCGTCAGATCAAACCTATTGAGGGAATCATACCTCAGACGGTGAAGGTGATCCTGCTGGATGAGGCTGACGAGACGGCGGAGGTCGATGCTACAGCGATAGCCAGTCGCTTGTCGACGATCATCGACACCGATCCCTCGTGCATCATCAATACCTCTGGTTCTACAGGCACGCCGAAGGGTGTGGTGCTGAACCATAAGAGCTTCTTCGACTTCATCGACTGGGCCATCAATACGTTCCACTTTGGCGATGATCTCGTCATGGGATCGCTCTCGCCGATCGTGTTCGATATCTACAGCTTTGAGCTCTGTATGCTGATGGCGAAGGCCAGCACACTCGTGGTACTGCCAGCCCATCTGGCTGCTTTCCCTGCAAAGATCCTGGAGGTGCTGGAGCAGCATCAGGTGAACTTCCTGTTCTGGGTGCCCACCATCATGGTGAACATCGCCAATATGGATCTGCTGGCAACCTTCAAGCTGGAGAGTCTGCGTACGGTATGGTTTGCAGGCGAGGTGTTCCCCACCAAACAGTTCAACTACTGGCATCATCAGTTGCCCCAGGTGACCTTCGCCAATCTGTATGGTCCCATCGAGATCACCCTCGACTGCACCTATTATATTATTAATAAGGAGATTCCCGACGAGCAGCCATTGCCGATCGGCTATCCCTGTCGTAATACCGATATCCTCATCCTCGACGATGAGGACCATCTGGTAACACAGCCTGAGGTAGAGGGCGAGCTCTGTGTACGAGGCACCTCGCTGGCCATGGGTTACTACAACAACCCTGAGAAGACGGCTGCCGCCTTCGTGCAGAACCCATTGAACAAGGCTTATCCGGAGGTAATCTATCGTACAGGCGATATCGTCTGCTACGATGCCGAAGGACTGATTATGTTCAAGGGGCGCAAAGACAATATCGTGAAGCATCTGGGCTATCGTACCGACCTCGGTGAGATCGAGCACGTGATCATCAACACCCTGAAACTCGTGAAGAACGGCTGCATCGTCTATAACCAGACGGAGAAGCAGATCACACTTTTCTACGAGTCGGAGCAGGAGATTCCCGCCTCTGAGTTCAGGATGCAGATCGGCAAAGTGCTGCCCAAATACATGATTCCTACTGCCTTCCACCATCTGGAGCAGTTGCAGCGCAATGCCAACGGCAAGATCGACCGACTCTTCTATAAAGAAAAGGTAAAAGGGTAAAAAGGAAAAAGGTAAAAAGTGATGAAAGAAAAGATATTAGAGATTCTGTCTACCATCCGTCCTGAGTGTGATTTTACGGAGGATGTGGACTTTATGGAAGCAGGTCTGCTCGATTCCTACGATATCGTCAGTCTTGTCACCAATCTGGAGATTACCTTTAATTTCCGTATCAACGGCGTAGATGTCGTTCCTGAGAACTTCGTTTCTGTGGATAGCATCATCGCCATGCTTGAGAAATATGGCGTACATTAGTTATCTCGACCTGCCCAAGCACTGGGGACTGGAGAAGGGCGATGCCGTTCTGCTCTCGTCAGACATCATGCAGCTCACCTTTACGGCGATGCGCAATGGGGAGCGATTCGATCGTGACATGTTCCTGCAGGCGATCCTCGACACCATCGGTGAGGAGGGCACACTGCTCATCCCCACCTTCAATTGGGATTTCTGTCATGGGGTGCCCTTCGATTATTACAAGACCCCCTGTAAGACGGGCACGCTTGGTACGGTGGCCCTGAGGAACCCCGCCTTCCGTCGCACCCAGCACCCCCTCTATTCCTTTGCCGTGGCAGGAAAGGATCAGCAGTTGCTCTGTGAGATGGAGAACGTCAGTTCGTTCGGCAACGATTCCCCTTTTGGCTATCTGGAAACCCATCACGGGAAGAACGTGCTCATCAACCTCCATTATACCGACTGCTTCACGTTTGTGCACCACATGGAGGAAGTCTGTGGGGTGAACAGTTATCGTTTTCCGAAAACTTTCACTGGTCAGTACATTGACCAAAATGGAAAAGAGACCACACGTAGCTATTCCATGTTGGTACGCTCTTACGAGCTTTATCTGGAGACCGATCTCACCCTGATTGGTGAGAAGTTAGAGCAGGGTGGTGCCGCCCGTCTGATGATCCTGAACGATCTCCCCTTCCGCATTGTAGACCTCGCTGCTGCGGCCCCTATCATCGAAGATGATATCCGCCACAATGCCAGCCGCGGACTCTGCAAGCACAAACTGCAAAGTTAGTTTCCTGTATCTTATTTGCATAAATAGTAATCCTTGTCTGCTCGGACAAGGATTATTATATATTTAATATTTTTTAAGAAGAAGAATGTGCTGCCAAAAAGGAAATTTTTATATCTTTGCAGCCGATTGGAGTTTTCCAAAACGGGAAACTATTTCCAAACTAAAAGACTAAAAGTTTTCCAAAACGGACAACTTTAACCAGAGACGAGAGCAGAAAAATATTAAATAAACAATACAATGGAGATTAAAAACTTTACCATCACCAAGCGAGACGGATCGAAGGATCAGTTCTCATTAGACAAGATTATGAACGCCATCGTTAAAGCGTTCGAGAGCGTGCAGGAGCCAGCCGATCTGGCCACAGTATCAAAGATTCTGAACCATCTGGATATGCATGACAACATCACTGTTGAGGATATCCAGAACCAGGTTGAGGAGGCTCTGATGCGCGAGGGTTACTATAAGGTAGCCAAGTCGTTTATTCTCTATCGTCAGCAGCACACCGAAGATCGTGAGACGCTGGAGAAGATGACATTCCTCTCAGAATATATGGAGTCTATGAACGCTGCTACGGGTTCGAAGTACGATGCCAACGCCAATGTGGAGCATAAGAACATCGCTACGCTGATCGGAGAATTGCCCAAGTCGAACTTCATCCGTCTGAACCGTCGTCTGCTCACCGATCGTATCAAGAAGATGTACGGCAAACCCTTGGCCGATGAATATATCGACAAACTGACACACCATTTTATTTATAAGAACGACGAGACCTCGCTGGCCAACTACTGTGCCTCGATCACCATGTATCCTTGGCTCATCAATGGTACCACAGAGATTGGCGGAAACTCAACAGCTCCCACCAACCTGAAGTCGTTTGCCGGTGGTTTCGTGAATATGGTGTTCATGGTCAGCTCGATGCTATCTGGCGCCTGTGCTACCCCAGAGTTCCTGATGTACATGAACTACTTCATCGGCAAGGAGTATGGTCTCGACTACTGGAAGCGTGCTAACGAGCAGGCCGACCTCTCGCTGAAGAAGCGCACCATCGACAAGGTGATTACCGATTACTTCGAGCAGATTGTCTATACCCTGAACCAGCCCACAGGTGCCCGTAACTATCAGGCCGTGTTCTGGAATGTGGCCTATTACGATAAGTACTATTTCGAGAGCATCTTCGGCGAGTTCTACTTCCCCGATGGTTCACAGCCCGACTGGGAGGGACTGTCCTGGTTGCAGAAGCGCTTCATGAAGTGGTTCAACCACGAGCGCACCAAGACCATGCTGACCTTCCCTGTGGAGACGATGGCTCTGTTGGTCGACGAGAACGGCGAGTGCAAGGATAAGGAGTGGGGTGACTTCACGGCAGAGATGTACTCAGAGGGTCACTCGTTCTTTACCTATATGAGCGATAACGCCGACTCACTCTCCAGCTGCTGCCGTCTGCGTAACGAGATCACCGATAATGGTTTCAGCTATACCCTCGGTGCCGGTGGCGTATCTACAGGCTCGAAGTCTGTGCTCACCATCAACCTGAACCGCTGTGTGCAGTATGCCGTGAACCACAAGCTCGACTATCTGGAGTATCTGGGTAGCGTCATCGACCTCTGCCACAAGGTGCAGTTAGCTTACAATGAGAACCTGAAGGAACTCCAGTCGCATGGTATGCTCCCCCTCTTCGATGCAGGCTATATCAACATCGGTCGTCAGTACCTCACCATCGGTATCAACGGTTTGGTAGAGGCTGCTGAGTTCATGGGTCTGAAGATCACGCCTAACGACGACTACCTGCACTTTGTACAGGGCATCCTCGGACTGATTGAGAAGTACAACCGTCAGTACCGCACGAAGGATGTGATGTTCAACTGCGAGATGATCCCTGCCGAGAACGTCGGTGTGAAGCACGCCAAGTGGGATCGTGAGGATGGTTACTTCGTACCACGCGACTGCTACAACAGCTATTTCTATGTGGTGGAGGACGACTCGCTCACCATCATCGACAAGTTCAAGTTGCACGGCGCTCCCTACATCGAGCACCTCACAGGTGGCTCAGCCCTTCACATGAACCTGGAGGAGCACCTCTCCAAGGAGCAGTATGCCCAGTTGCTGAAGGTGGCTGCCAAGGAGGGATGCAACTACTTCACCTTCAATATCCCCAATACCGTATGTAACGAGTGCGGCCATATCGACAAGCGCTACCTGAAGGAGTGCCCCCACTGCCATTCCAAGAATGTGGACTATATGACCCGTATCATTGGTTACCTGAAGCGCGTCTCGAACTTCTCTCAGGCTCGTCAGGAAGAGGCTTCACGTCGTTTCTACGCTCACGCAGATGCTTAAGTACGTCAATACAGGCATCGTATTTCAGGAGATACCTGACGAAGTGACACTGGCAATCAATATTTCGAATTGCCCGTGTCACTGTCCGGGGTGTCATAGCCATTACCTCTGGGAAGACATCGGTCTGCCGCTGAACGCCGAGGCCATCGACGCCTTTATCAACAAGTATGGCAGCGATATCACCTGTATCGCCTTCATGGGTGGCGACAACGACCCCAAGGGCGTGAATATGCTGGCACAGTATATCCACGAGGAGCACCCGGAGTTCAAGGTGGCCTGGTATAGCGGTAAGACCATCATTTCGCCTTTAGTAACGAAGTCAGACTTCAACTATATCAAGATCGGTCCCTTCATCAGACACCTCGGTCCCCTGAAATCGCCGACTACCAACCAACACCTCTACCATCTCAGCGACGAGGGCGAGATGGAAGATATCACGTATCGTTTTTGGAAACATTAAAACTACCCCAATGAAAAAACTCCTCCTCTCTGCACTGATGGCCATCGTCTGCCAGGGTGCGTTAGCCAACCAGACCTTTCCACAGAAAGGATCCTTCATCAGTCCTTCCGACCGTCATATCCTGTATACAGGCCGTATCAGCTTCACCAACCCAGAGCGCCCCGCCTGGAACTACCCAGGCATCCAGATCAGTGCCGCCTTCGAGGGCACATCGCTCCGGCTGATGGCCAAGCCAGGCAGTGGCTATTTCATGGCACAAATCGATCATGCCGAACCATTCAAGGTGGCCTTTACAGGCAAAAGAGACTCTGTGGTGACCCTCGCCACAGCCCTGCCCGAAGGTATCCATCTGGTGCGCCTCATGTACATCATCGAGGGCTATGAGTTCTATCCAGAGTTCTGGGGCTTCATCCTCGACAAGGGCCGTCAGCTCGTAGAGGCACCCCAGCTGCCCGAGAGGAAGATCGAGTTCATCGGCAACTCCATCACCTGCGGCTATGGCAATGAGGGTGCCAAAAAAGAAGAAGGCTTTGAATACGCCACCGAGAACCACTACTACTCCTATGCCTCCATCACAGCCCGTGCCCTCGATGCCCAGCACTGGGTGGTGGCCCGTAGCGGTATCGGCGCCTATCGTAACTACGCAGGACCGAAGACCGGTAATCCCGAGTCGCACATGCCCGTCCAGTATGAATACACGGGCTATGCCTGGGATCTGAAGCTACGCAACGAGGCTTCGTTCCTCCGCGAGAAGTGGGACTTCAGTCGCTATCAGCCCGATGTGGTATGTATCAACCTCGGCACCAACGACCTCTCCACCAATAACTACGACACCCAGTTGCTGAAGCAGGGCTACCAGAAAGTGCTGAAGCTGGTGCGCCAGCACAACCCGAACGCCAAGATTGTACTGCTGACAGGCTCCATGCTCTACAACAAGGAGCTGAATATTGCCAAGCAACTGCTCGACGAGGTCAGGACAGAGGCCCTCAAGGCAGGCGACAAGGAAGTGTATCGCTTCGATATGTCGCCCATCAGTGGCAATGCCTGGTATGGCAACGACTATCATCCCAACGTCTACGAGGACGAAAAAATGGCAGCCGAACTGACTGCCTATCTCAGAGACCTGATGAAATGGTTCTAAGGCTAAATTAAATACAACAATAATACATTAATTCAATTAATTACATTCATGAAAAAGATTAGTTTGAAGGTGGCTACATGCCTCGTGGCAGGCGGATTCCTGTTTAACTCATGTATTGGCTCTTACAGCCTGTTTAACAAGTATGCTCAGTGGGAGCTCCGTATGACGAACAGCAAGTTCCTCAATGCCATCATCGGCTTTGTGATCGACATCGTATGTGTGCCCATCACCCTGCTGGTAGACCATCTGGTGCTGAACACAATCGAATTCTGGAGTGGTGATAATCCCATCGCTTCCAACGTTGGTAAGACACAACAGGTAATCGGTGAAGACGGTAAGATATACGCTGTGAAGACCTTGAAAGAAGGTTATGAGATTACCGACCCTGAAGGTGTTGTTACCCTGTTTACCCACAACAAGAAGGATAACAGTTGGTCGATGACAAAGAACGGTGTAACACAAGAGCTGTTCCGCTTCAACCCTGATGGCAAGAGCATCACCACCGTACTTAACGGTGAGGAGAAGAGCTTTACGCTCAACGAGCAAGGTGTATACGAAGCTCAGATGGCCGCTGGTGATGGCCTCTTCTTCGCCGCTCGCTAAACACCCCGTTTAAACTCCATAAAAAATCCCTGCGCTTTGCAGGGATTATTTTATTTGTATATAACCTTCTTACCATTCTTAATGTAGATGCCTTTCTTTAAGGGCTGATCAATGGGTATTCCATTTAAGTCGAACCAGCGGTCTGTATTATTATCTGCCTCAACACCATCAATAGCAGTAGAAGGAGCCGATTTAATAATGATCGACTTGATGTTCACCTCCACTTTTCTCGGTTTGATAGTCAAAATCATGTCGCCAGCTGTTATCACATCATACTCCACTCCCGACTCCAGCAGCATATCACCAACACTACGAGTTCCATTTTTCTTCTCCAGATGATAACTGTCGCCATAGAGTGTACCTGTAAAGACCACTATTACGACATCGTGGCGTTTCAGATTCCGGACAGCCATATAGATATCCTCACCTTTCGAAAAGCAAAGTCCGCCATCATCTGTTACTCTTGTACGGCTATCAGCTGCTGATGACAGGGCGACATTTGCCTTTATCGTGTTCTTGATAGCAGCCAAAGCCTCTGTCGTTAGTTCATAGAAAGTATAACTGCCAATGGTAAAATGCTTTGAGGCGTCTAAGATATTAGACTGTGCCTCTGCAATGGTCACAGAAAGTGTCTTGGCTTCTGTATCTGCGTAGTTCGCATTGCCCACCACCTTATAATATACGGTATAGGTACCAGCATCCTTGCCTTTTGGAATAGCCGTGCTGTAGGTTTTGTTGTCAAGACTGTACTGCATCGTGCCATTGGTTCCTGAGCCAGCCGTAATAAGTTCCTGCAACTCACCATTCTCCACCAGTCCCGTCTTGGCTGTAGGAGCCGTCGCCACAGCAGCTGCCGCTTTCGCAATCTGGAAAGTCTTGCTGGTAACAACCTCGCCCGTATAGTTTCCCTTGCCCACGATGACGATGGTATAAGTACCATTGTTGGTGGGCTTGGTTGCCGTAGCCTCAGCGTCGCCACTCTTATACTTCACATCATAATCCGTTCCCTCCGTCATGCCATCGATGGTAACAGTGGGGGCTACGGGCTCGCCTGTATAGCCTATAGATGTGCTGCTCAGCGTGATCTTACTATTTAGGGTTTCAGCCTTCAATACAGCTTGGGTAATATCAGCAGTAGTGGATGTTTGCTGACCAGTAGCAGCCAACTGATAGTTAGATACGCTCGTCCCTCCCAGCGTCAGTGTGCCAAAAGTAACCGTCTTACCCTCGCCAAGACTCGCATCTTCGAAGGTTCCTGTTGTAGAAACCGTCAGCGCATCTCCATCCTCAATACCGCCATAGACCACACTCGTATAATCCAGCGTAGCCGTTGTCCCACCATCGTATTCCTTATTCTTCGCCTTGATGCCAGAAATTGTGATATCTTTCTTGGCAATTGTGAAGTTGGTAGTAGCCTCAGTAGCCTTATAGTGGCCTTTAGATGCAATGCTAACTTTCACTGTATAATCATTTGCAGCTGTGGGTACTGTTGCTGAATAACTATTGGCATCCTTTATAGAATAGGTAATGGTCTCTGTTCCACTGCTGGTATTACCAGTGACTTCAGGATCATTGGCTGCACTACCGTATGTCCAGCTCGTAATCGAGATGGTTGGTGTAAAGGTGGCACATTCCGTAAACGTAGCAGTCACCTTTGCTCCATAGCCGTCAGGCAGATCGAAAGTATAAGTGCCTTTACCTGTATCATCTATCGTAGCCTCAGCCACAGCGATTGTTCCAACGATGGCAGGTCCATCAGTACGAGTTTGAGCTGTACTGGCAGTCTTTTCCACCTTGATATCGCCAAGGGTAATATAATATTGTCCAGCCGTTGGAGTCACTGTCAGCGTCACCGTTGCTGCTCCAGTGGGATTAGCATTGTCTACTGACACTGTTCCATTCGTGGGAGCTACGATGATGACTCTGTCATCAGCCCATGTTATCATGCTGCACATTAGGAGTGCCAATACTGAAAAATTTCTCATTGTCTGTTTCATATCGCGTTCCTCCCTTCTTTACTTTACAACAATCTTTTTCCCATCACGAATGTAGAGTCCCTTCTTTTGAGGTTTCTCTATACGCCTACCTTGCAAGTCATACCATTCTCCAGTATCAATCTCCTCAACAACCTTCGGAGCAATATCTGTCGTTCCATCGCCGATTTCTATCGTCAGACCTCTGGTGGCTGCTGCACCAGAAGCAGGCAGATAGCAACGATGATCGCCTAACGTACTAACAGAACTCAGCACGAAACCATCGTTATAGAGGATATAGTCTATATAGGGCGTTGGATTACCATTTCTCAACAGACTAGTGATGACACTGGTTTCTCCATTATAGACATTGCTATTGGCAACAGCAGCCTCTGTTGCTGTGCGTTTTATCAAGACACCTGTATTAGCAGGCACATAAGTGATAGCATCCACTGTAACTGTACTACCACTAACAGAAATAACCTTATAAGCTGTCATGCCAGCTGGCACTTCATAATTATATCCACCATACCACGTTGCCCATGTCTGATTGGCAGCAAACGAAATGCTCAGCGGGTTCACAATCTCAAAGCCTGTTGTAAGTCCCGTTGTGGGCAACTGATAATTGGTATTGTCTAATGCTGTTACAGTTGCTGGCGCATCCGTAATGGTATAGACACCCACGGCCGTCTGCTGACCAGTAACGGATAGATTGCATACGTCACTGCCAACCAATCCAGTTGCTGTTGCTGTAGGAGCCTGAGCCGAACTATTATAAGTTAGTATCGTTGGCCCCCAGCTGATGCCAATGGTCTTTGGAGTAATTGCAAATGTTTTGCCTGTTGTAAATGTGATGTTATAATTGCCATTATTTTCATTTGTCACCGTTCCCTGAGTAATGGCATAGGTATTGACATCCTCGCCAGCAGCACGTTCCAAAGTACCAGATAAAGATTCTCCAGGCACAAGACCAAGAAGACCATCAACGTTGTAAGTAATAGTTGGATCAGAATCTCCATACGTCTTGCTCTGACCATCACTCGGAGTAACAGTTACAGCTCTTTTGTTGATGGTGAAGGGTTGCGTGTTCGCAGCAGGCAGTTTATAATTACCACTCTTTGTGCCAGTCAACTCTGAGGCTGTAGCAGTATAACTATCCCCTGCACTCGTTTGCGCTCCAGTTACCGTTACGCCTATTTCATCACTATTGACCATCCCTGTTGCTGTTGCAGTAAGACAATGGCTTTGCCCATCATAGGTAAATGGTGAATCTGTACTCCAACTGAGTCCCACCTCTTTCTGTGCTACTGTCAACGTTCCTAGTGTATATGTAATGGCGTAATTGGTAGAGGTAGCCCCACTAGGAGTGATGGGATATGTATTAGCATTGTTGTATTGTGCATAATCGCAAGCACAAGAAATTGTACCTGTAAGATTCGCTTCGCTCTCGCCAGCAACAAAGCCATCAGAACTTACAGTATAGGTAGGAGGCTCATCTCCATAAGTGATATTTTTACCGTCAGCTGTGATCGTCAACGCCTTGGCAGTGATATCAGCCGTTGTTGAAGATTGTTGAACGCCTTCTCCTGTTTTCAACTGATAATTACCAACACTTGTGCCTCCAAGTGTCAAGGCGCCAAATGTGACGGTTTTGCCCGTGCCCACATTGGCATCTGCAAAGGTTCCTGAAGTGGATACGCTAAGAGCATCCCCATCGAGGAGTCCATCAAACGAAGCATTTGTAGCGACTATTGTAGCCGTTGTGTTACCATCATAGGTTTTATTTGAAGCTGTAATGTTGGACACTGTGACGTCTTTCTTGGCAATGGTGAAAGTCTGAGTTTTCACAGCAGGCAGTTTATAGTTGCTATTACTAAGGTCTGTTGCTGTGGCAGTATAGTTGCCCGCATTTGCCTGCGCTCCATCAACAGTAACGTCACAGACATCTGAACCAACTTTATTACTAACACTTGCTGTTGGCTTTTGGGCACTTTTATTATATGTCAACGAGGTGTTTTCCCAAGAGAGTATGGCTTCCCGTTGTGCTACTATATAAGTAGTTGTAGCTTCACTCCCAGTATATCCCGAGGTCTCTGCAATGGTTGCTTTTACAGTATGAGTACCAGCATTAGTAGGCTTAGTACTGGTAAATTCATTTCCCCCTTCAGCTTTATATGTATAGGTTACGGTTCCGTTACCAGTGTTTCCAGAGACGCTAGGCGATGAAGCTGAAGAACCATACGCCCATCCACTCATACTAACGGTAGGAGAAATAATTCTTTTTAAACAAGCTTCAGCATTATTATCATCATATGGTCGTACGGCATACGTCGCATTGTCTGAGGTAAAATACGAATAAACGCCCTTACCGCTCAGGCCCGAGGTGATATAACGTGGAAAATAGGTAATATCTTGTACATAAACGCCAATTCTGGTATCAGAGTCCAAATTGTCATCTATTGTGATTTTCTTTCCAGAATATAACTCTACATTGTTTGGATCTTCACCCTTCGTATTACCACTAATCGTGACTTTCCCTTTTATTTTCAGAGTTCCCTCAACATAGGAGATTCCGCCACCTTTTTTGACAGCTGAATTATTCGAAATAGTACTTCCACCACATATGGTAATAGTATTAGTATTTGAGATTGGTATACTCACATAAATACCTCCGCCTTCATTAGTAGCACTATTTTCTGTAATACTGACGCCGTTAATAGTAGTATTAGTAGTATGATAATATTCAAAAATACCTCCACCATTTGAAGCGGTATTACCTGTTATACTACCACCATTGATAGTCAAAGTGCCATAATCATATATTCCGCCCCCAGCACCTGTATTCTTTCCTCCTGTTATAGTTCCGCTTCCGTTAATAGTCAATGTTCCTCTATTATAAATGACATAGCCATCATTTATGGCAGTTGTTAAATTACGATTAATGGTCTTCCCATTCAAATTGAGAACCACAGTTTTATTAGAGGGTACTTCAAGATAAGAAGTTGAAGATGGCGACGGGTCTGTACAGTCACCAGCCAAAGTGATGACACCGTCACCTGTTACGCCTACTGACATTGCTCTCTTCAGCGCAGCCCAACTGTTGACAGGTTCAATTTCTGCTTTTCCATATATGTTGTATCCATTACACGCCCAGCCGGTGCCATTATAGCGCATAGGATTATCATTTTTAGTAACTGTCCATTCGTAATAATTGTTACTCCACGAACCTGTACTAGCAAGATTTCTTCCTACAATTGCCCCATAATATTCACTATTAGTATGTTTGATATTCGTTGTTCCTCCAACTCTACAATTTTGTATTGTTGGAGCAGGAGAAGCGCTACTTGTACCACCTACAATACCACCAACACAATTGTTACCATCAATGGTGCAGTCAATGATCTTACAATTTATTATTTGCGCACTACCTTCTAAATATCCAGCAATTGCTCCTACACAACTGTTGTTATAAGTAGTTTTAAACGTACTACTAGCGATAGTCAAATCCTTGACAATTCCATTCCGAAGAACGCTAATAAAACCAGAAAATTGTATACTCCTTGTAGTAATGCTGATGCCGCTAATGGTACAATTGTTACCATCGAATACTCCTTGAAACGAATTGTAAGTATAACCTGAACCTGTACTAGTACGGTATCCAGCAGGCCAATAATTATTAGTACCAGTTAGAGTGATGTCATTCATCAATTTATATGACTTATATCGATAAGTATTTTCCCAATCTGAACTTCCAGCATTACTTACCAAGGCCATACTACCAAATTGAACTAAGTCATCTACAGTTTTTATCTGAAACGGATTATTTTCTGATCCATCGCCACCAGAGGGGAAATAGGGATCAGGATCTGCCAAAGCTACCTGAACTCCTGCAGTCAGCATCACTGCAAAAAGAGCTAATTGTTTGAAATACTTGCAGAACCACTTCCTATTCGAAGTGGGGAGGGTGACTTTTGACGAACCAGTATGAGGGCTGGTAATGGTTTGTAGAGTTGATTTCATAAGCTTTTAATTTTGGGGCAAATATAAGAAAAAAATTCGGATTTTGACTAATATAATGGAGAAATTCGCTAATGGTTTTGCAATTTTTAAGAAGTACAATCATACTGAAAGTGGTTACGGTTACAGTTGTAACCATGTGACCGCTGGATTTTTAAGTTTTATGCAAAAAACACCTAACACCTACCTTAATCTTCTGGAATACCAGTGTTTAAAGGGGTTTCGGCATAGGTAGGCGTTTCCAAACACCTACCTATCACCTCACTAAGAGGTAACTTACTCCTAACCTCAAAGGTTAAATCATAGGTTAGGTGTTAGGTAGGTGTTCAGAAACACCTACCCTGGCTGGAATGCTAGTAAATAAAGGCATCTCGCGAGATGAAAGGTAGGTGTTAGCAAAAAACGGCAATTGCCTTGCTTAGGAGAAAAGGTCACATGGTCACAGTTGTGACCGTGACCACTTTTGTAGTGAGCAAACCTTGGGTTTGTCGTAAGCAAAGAATTGGTTTGCCGTAAGGGAACTCGGAAATTCTCTCGAGAATTTAGGGGTTTACCCGGAGTAAAGTGGAGGTTTACCCGTCATAAACTCCAGGTTTACTCGGAGTAAAGCCCAAGCGCCTTGTGTCAAGATAAATGGCCCAGAGTGGTTATGGTCACAACTGTGACCGTGACCGTTTATGCCAATCGCTTACGTACTTCTTCGAGGATCTTGAGGAGTTCGGGCATCGTTTCGGCTCGGAGCATGGCGATGCGCGTCTGGCGGAAATCGGGGATGCCCTTGAAGATGGGCGTAGCTGCGAGGTGGCGACGGGTATGGAGGATGCCTCTTTTCTCATCGATGCGCTCTACGTTGATACGCAGCAGCTCTTCGAGGATATCGAGTTTCTCGTCGAAGCTTAATGGCTCACGACTGAAGATCCAAGGACACCCAAAGGTGGCTCGCCCTATCATCACGGCATCCACGCCATAGGTGTCGAAGGCGGTATCCGCCTCGTCGAGTGAGTGGATATCACCATTACCTATAATAGGAATATGGATACGGGGATTGCGCTTCACCTCGCCAATGAGTGTCCAGTCGGCAGTACCTGTGTACATCTGACTGCGCGTACGACCATGAATGGTGAGTGCCTGGATGCCGCAGTCCTGCAGTTGTTCGGCCAGCTCGGTGATGATCAGCTGTTCGTGGTTCCACCCTAAACGGGTCTTTACGGTTACAGGCAGCTTGACAGCATCGACCACCTTCCGTGTGATCTCCAGCATCTTGGGGATATTTTGTAGCATACCAGCCCCAGCACCCTTGCCAGCCACCTTCTTCACAGGACAGCCGAAGTTGAGGTCGATCAGGTCGGGCCCTGCCTGTTCTACGATCTTCGCCGCCTCGACCATCGCCTCTACATCGCGTCCGTAGATCTGAATGCCTACGGGGCGCTCGTTGTCGCTGATGGTGAGCTTGGAGATGGTCGACTTGACATCGCGTATCAGAGCCTCAGCACTCACGAACTCCGTATAGACCATCGCTGCCCCGAACCGCTTGCACAGCAGTCGGAAGCCGATGTCCGTCACATCCTCCATCGGTGCGAGGAACACGGGGCGGTGGCCGAAATCTATTTGTCCTATCTTCATGCGTTCTTGTTGCTTTTACAGTTTGATGACCTGACTGCCCACCTTCAGCACATGGAGGGCGTTGCCTCGCAGGGGCAGGATGATCTCTGCGCCCGAGGCCACCACGGTGTTCAGCAGCATACCCCTGAGGTCGTAGAGCTGCACCTTCGTACCAGCAGGAACCCCCGTCAGCACGAGCTGACGGCCGTCTCTGTGCCACATCCACTCCTGTTCGGTGATGGTACTGATACCTGTGGCACCTCCCGTATCGCCTAAGATGGCATTAACGGCTATCGAAGTGCACTGGGGCATCAGGAATGAACACTTGGCGCCTTCTACCTGTTTGGTCTCTGTGCCACTACTCGAAACGGTGACAATATCCCAGCCGATCACTGTCTTTCCTGCTGGTGCCTTGGCTTCCAGCGTCACCTCACGGTCAGGGAAGAACTGGCCGTCGAAGGTGCCGTGTGTGAGTTGATAGCCGTTGAAGGTGGTCTCCAGCTCCTCGGGTTGGCTGATAGTCTTATTCACCGTCATCCTCACGCCCGTACCTAATTTATAATAGTCGCCCAGTTGCTTGTAGAAGATGTTGGTGCGCTGGCTGATCCATCTGCGGGCGTTATTCAGCTCCTCGTTGTAGGATCGCGGCCACCATTGGCTGTACTGATAGAGTTTCCGGTGGTATGTAAACTCGTTACTGACCTTACTATACATCGGATCCCACACCTCGCGGATACCCTGTTCGTTCAGGAAATCGCCCATATAGATGCAGGCACGGTCGATGAACAGGTTGAAGAAGTCCTTGTCGTCCATCAGCCTACGGAAGATACGGGTGGCATCGTAGCTGTTGGCACCCCAGTTATGGCCATAGTCATAGGTGGGATTGTAGAGCCAGTTCAGGATCTTGTAGCTCACGGGATCGTCGTAGAGACCCATGGTATAGTCGCAGTCCTTGGCCACAAAGCGCCAGCGTCCACCCTCTGCCCTAGGGCGCCACATCATCCAGTTATTGCCTGGGGTGTCGAGGTTGTTGAAGTAGAGATTCATCAGCATGATATCGGCATACTCCGAGCAGTCCATCCGCTCCTCGTACTCGGCCAGCGTGTGGTTGTCGCCCTTGGCGAAGGCTGCCAGCTGGGTGTAGTTATCCCATGTGCCCTCTTTCAGCTCCTTCCAGTTCTCAATCATGTCGATATCCTCTAACTTGTTGTAGTTCGACCAGATGTTATTCTCGTTGCTACGCTCGCGGATATTCAGCAACCCTTTGTACTCTCCGTTGATATAGATGATGGCGGGTTGCCAGGCCTGCCAGTCGAGATCCCTGCGGCTGGCCATCGTGCGCTGGACAATGATGTCGCGCATAAACAGATAGTCGAAGTCGTTGCCTGCATTACGGAGCATGATACTCTTGAACTCCTTGACGCCAGGCTTCTGGTCAGGGAAGAACTCATACTCCAGATGCTTCTTGCCAAAGCGCTTGTTGGCATAGACGGCGAACGTCTTCAGCGCTGCCCCTCGTGTGGCACCTCCCGCAATGCGGGCCTCAATGAGCTGGTTGATGGCACTGGGCTCCTCTTCGGCCTCGAAATACTCGATGTTCATCGGTCTGCGCCAGTTGTACTCGTAGTTCTTCTTGCCCGTCCTGTACGACCCCTCTACATAGATGCCGATCTTCGAGTCGTTCAGGTAGCGCTCGTTGGTGACGATACTGATTAGGGGGAGTGTCTGTCTGCGGGGGAAGAAGATATAGCTCTGTGTGACGCTGCGTGGGGAGATACACCCTGCACAAAACAAACGTGCACGGATGGTTTTTGTCGCGTTCAGCAGGATGGGCTCTGTATACTGGGTACTCTGGGCAGTGGGCTCTGAGCCGTCGGTGGTCAGTCGGATCACGGTACCTGCCGGCGAACCCTCTGGCACACTCAGCGTCAAGGTGATCGATCCGCTGGTCATCACCTTCCCCGGCTCGCTGAACACAGGATCGCCCAATACCTTATCACTGATCTCTCCGCAGTTGGCGGCCTTCGGGGTTGGCTCTATCTGATAGCCCCACTCCGAACTGCCATCCGTTTTGCGTCCGTAGGCGGTATTCGGCGATGGCTGCTTCGCCATATCCGTTACTTTGTCGACCACCTGATCGCCTTGAAACAGATAGACAGCACCGCCTTTGCCTGACTCCAGACGGAAGTTGGTATGCAGACTGCTGGCTTCCTTATCGCAGTAGATGAGCGCATACTGCCCAGCTGCAATCGGCATATTGGGCAACTGCCACGCCTCGCCCGCCTGATCAGTCAGTCCTATCTTGTAATTCCAGAGGTTCACCTCGGCAGAGCCGGCATTATAGAGCTCCACCCACGAATCGGGAAACTCGTTCAGATCGTCCATGATACAATCCACGTTCGACTGCATCAGTTCGTTGATCACCAGCTGTGCTCCGATCGTCTGCCAGCCCAGTAAAAATGCAATAATTGTTGCTGCTTTCTTCATTTCGGCTGCAAAAGTACAAATAAGTGAGAGAATAAAGAAATTAATTAGTATTTATTTTGATTTCTAAACGTAGATGGGACAGGGACAATGGGACAATTCTTCCAGCCAAAATGCATTGAAAAAGGAAAGGAGCATAAAAAAAGAAATATCGAACAGCGAAATTCGGATATTTTGGTTTACCTTTGCACCCGAAAAGTAAAAAAAGGACATCATGACGGTAAAAGATCTCATACCCCGAAAAGGCGTTGACACGCTACGGATAGACGATAGCGACGAGTTGGTGGTCATGGAGAACTTTGGAGCATTGCCCAAGGGTAAACTCCGTTTAAATAACCAAGGACTCATTGTGATTTGCACCGATGGCAAGGCGCAATTCGACTATGACGGCCAACTGATTCAACTCCGCAAAAACGACCTTTTCCTCTATATGGCGCATAGCGTTGCCTCTGATTTTATGTCCTCACCCGACTTTAACTGTCGTCAGATCTGGTTTACCAGAAGCGAATTATCGAGCATCAATATGTATGGTGAGGTCAGTCTGGCGGATCTGGCTTATCTGAAGCAGTATCCCATCGTGCATCTGACCGATGACGACGTCAAACTACTTGATGATTACTTCCAGTTACTGTGTCGCCGGATGAGAGACCGTTCGCCGATACTTTATCGTGATATCGTGAGGTCGCTCGTGAGTACCATGATGTTAGAAATGCTCTGCATGATGCGGCGCGACATCAAACAACATACAGTATCACAAAATCAAGATGACACCAATCCAGGCTTTCACAAACGACTGCTGGCCGACCGATTTATACATTTGGTTGAGCAGAGCGACGGACGTATCCGCAAGGTGGACGACTTCGCCAAGCAGTTGAATGTGACCCCCAAATACCTGTCGACCATCTTGAAGGAGACAATTAATCGTCGGCCCAGCATGATGATAGAGCACTTCACGATGGGAGCCATCGAGCGCCGCCTGCGCTTCACTGATATGACGATGCAGGAGATAGCCAACGATCTGAACTTCGCGAATGCCTCGTTCTTCGGCAAATATTTCAAGGAGCATACGGGCATGACGCCACTGGAATACAGAAAGAAATATCAGAAGTAAGTACTAAACATAATAATTATAAAACAAGATGAACAAGATGAACAAAGTATTCAGGAATGCAATGGCACGAGCGGGAATGATGCTCGGGCTATTGCTGCTATGGCCGTTGGCCACAGAAGCCCAAAGGCTGCTGACGCTCGACAGTTGCCGGGCGATGGCACTGAGAAACAACAAACAGATGAGTGTATCGAAGACCAAGCAGGACATGGCGGCTAATATGCAGAAGTCGGCCCGCACGAAGTACCTGCCCCATGTGAGTGCTCTGGGTGGTTACGTGTGGACGAACAAGGAGATCTCGATACTCAATGATGACGCCAAGGACGCCTTGGGTAATCTGGGTACGACGGCGGCGGCTGACCTGAAGGAAGGTCTGAGTTCGATTGCTGCCACACTGCCTGCAGATGCCCAGATGAGGATAGGACAGGAGGTGTCGGAGTTTGCCAGCGTACTCGATGCCTCTGGTCAGGGACTGGTGAATGCCCTGCGTACCGACACGCGTAACATGTTTGCCGGAGCCGTGATGGTGACACAACCCGTTTTCATGGGCGGTGCCATTGTGGCTGCCAACAAGATGGCCGACATCGAGGTGGGTATGGCTGCCAACGCCATGGAGGCCAAGCGCCAGAATACCCTGTTCACCATCGACCAGGCTTATTGGCAGGTGGTATCGCTCTGCCATAAGAAGCGACTGGCTGAGAGCTATGTGGAGCTGGTGAAGAAACTGAAAGCCGATGTGCAGCGCCTGATTGAGGAGGGTGTTGCTACGAAGGGCGACGGATTGAGCATCAGCGTGAGAGTGAACGAGGCTGAGATGGCACTTAGAAAGGTGAACGACGGACTGGTGCTCTCGAAGATGATGCTCTGTCAGCATATCGGTCTGCCCGTGAATGAGCAGATTATACTGGCTGACGAAGAAACAGAAGAAATCGTTGTCGAGGAGCAGACAGCCCAAGCCGATGTGGAGCTGGCCGAGCAGAACCGTCCTGAGTTGAAGGTGCTGCAGAGCAGTGTCGACCTGTCTCGTCAGACCACCAATCTGCTGAAGGCAGCCAATCTGCCTCAGGTACTGCTGACTGGTGGCTATGCCGCTACGAATCCTAATACCTTCAACGGTTTTGAGAAGAAGTTTGCAGGTTTCTGGAACTTAGGTGTTGTGGTTCGTATCCCCATCTGGAACTGGGGTGACGTAAAATATAAGGTACGCGCGTCGAAGGGTGCAACAACCATTGCCAACCTGGAACTGGAAGAGGCGCGTGATCTGGTAGAGTTACAGGTCAACCAGAACGCCTTCCGTGTGGAGGAGGCCAATAAACGACTGGAGATGGCAAAGGCAGATATTGCCAATGCCGACGAGAACCTGCGTATGGCCAACATCGGATTCAGGGAAGGTTTCGTCAACACCACCACCGTGATGGAGGCATACACCGCCTGGTTACAGGCCCAGTCGCAGAAGATTGACGCAGAAATCGACGTGCGACTCAGTCAGGTGGAACTGCAGAAGGCGTTGGGAACATTGGAGTGATTAAAAATGAAAAATGAATATTAAATAAATAAGCATTTAGATATTATGGACAAAGCTAAAGAACAACATAACAATATCCTGCTGGCTGTGGGAGGCTTCTCAGCAGTTGTAATAATCGTTGCACTCATCGGTTTCCTTGCCCTGGGCCGTGATCCCGAAGTGATTCAGGGTGAAATGGAGGTGGAGGAGTACCGTGTGTCGAGTAAGGTGCCTGGACGTATCCTCGAACTCCGTGTGAAGGAGGGTGATATGGTGAAGGCTGGTGATACACTGGCCATCCTCGAAGCCCCTGATGTGCAGGCCAAGATGACACAGGCTCAGAGTGCCGCCGAGGCCGCTGCCGCTATGGAGCAGATGGCCAAGAACGGTGCCCGTAAGGAGATGATACAGTCGGCTTTCCAACTGCTCCAGCAGGCCAAGGCTGCCTACGAGGTGGCCGAGAAATCATACAACCGCATCAAGCGTCTCTACGATGATGGCGTAGTCAGTGCCCAGAAGTACGACGAGGCCGAGGCGATGTATAAGTCGGCAGAGGCACAGGTAAAGGCTGCACAGAGTCAGTACGACATGGCTGTGAATGGTGCCCGTATGGAGGAGCGCAAGGCTGCTCAGGCTACGGCTGGTCAGGCTCGTGGTGCTGTACAGGAGGTGACCAGTTATATCAAGGAGACGGTTCAGATAGCCCAGATGGCTGGTGAGGTGAGCGATGTGTACCCGAAGGTAGGTGAACTCGTCGGCACTGGTTCGCCGATTATGACCATCTCGGTGATGGACGACCAGTGGGCTACATTCAATATCCGCGAAGACCAGTTGAAGGGTATTCAGGTGGGTAGTGAACTGACGGTTCAGATCCCGGCACTCGATAAGGAACTGAAGATGAAGGTCACTCACATGAAGGATAAGGGTTCGTTTGCTGCGTGGAAGGCTACGAAAGCCAGCGGACAGTATGACCAAAAGACCTTCGAAGTGAAGGCTCGTCCGATGGAGAAGGTAGAGGGCGTTTGTCCGGGAATGAGCGTGATACTAAAGAAGTGAAAAGTGAAAAATGAAAAGTGAGAAGTAAGAGGTAAGAAGAATGAAGTATTTATCTCAAATCCTCGACATTGCACTGCGAGAGCTCGGCATCCTGTGGAAGAACCGCATCTACGGCTTCTGCATGGTGGTGTTCCCGTTGGTGTTGGTGTTGTTCTTCACCACGATGCTCGATGATGGCGTGGCCTTAGACCTGCCCGTTGGTGTGGTGGATCAGGACAATAGCGCCACCTCGCGCGGACTGATCCGTAACCTCGATGCCATGCAGAGCTCACGGGTGGTATATCGCTTTGCCAACATCACAGAGGCTCGCAACGCCATGCAGGAGGGTAAGGTGTATGCCTACCTCTATATACCAGAGGGTACGGCGTCGAAGCTCATGGCAGGGCGCCAACCGAAGATTTCGTATTACTACACCATGACGTGTATGACGGCTGGCTCGATGGCGATGAAGGACATGAAGACCATCGGCTCGCTCGGATCGGCGGCAGTGGGTCAGGCTACGCTCTCGGCCAAGGGAGCGACACCCGCACAGATCAAGGCGGCACTGCAGCCTGTGACCATCGACGCACACATGATTGCCAACCCACAGGGCAGCTATAACTACTCGCTGACCACCGTGTTTGTGCCTGGCATCCTGATGCTCTTTATGGCACTGCTCTCAGCCTACGCACTGGGTATGGAGATGAAGTTCGACACGGGCAAGGAATGGCTGGCACGCGCCGATGGTAACATCGTGGTGGCCATTCTCGGCAAGTATCTTGTTCACGCGCTGATCTTCCTGCTCGTGTTATTCCTCTATCAATGGTATATTTTCGACGTACTCCACTTTCCGCGACTTGGCGGTGTGTGGAGCATCGTACGACTCAATCTTTTGCAAGTAGCCGGTGGACTCGGCTTCGGCATCTTTGCCTTCGGACTGATGCCCTCGCTGCGCATGTCGATGAGTATCTCGTCGTTGTGGTCGGTACTCTCGATCTCGATGTGCGGCTCGGCATTCCCCGTCGCTGGCATGGACGCTCCGCTACAAGCCATGTCGTGGCTATTCCCCTTGCGCCACTACTGGATGATCTATCAGGCAACGGTACTCAACGGCTTCCCCGTTATCGACGTCTGGTTCCATCTTGTGGCACTGGTAGCTTTCACGTTGCTGCCCTGGTTCGTACTTCGTAAAGTTAAAAACGCAATGCTCAATTATGTCTATATTCCATAAATTGAAAGAGCACTTCTCCGATGTGCTCTATATCTTCAGACAGGAGCTGATGCAAGTCATCAAGGACGAGGGCGTGCTGATGTTTCTGGTCGTGGTGCCGCTGGGCTACCCCCTACTCTACTCGTGGATCTACAATAACGAGACGCTCCACGAGACACCTGTGGTGGTGGTCGACCAGTCGCACTCGGCACTCTCGCGCCAGTTTATCAACGATTGCAATGCCTCGCCCGATGTTGACATAAAATATTATGCCGAGGATCTTGATGAAGCCCGCTCACTCGTCAGCCGACAGCTGGTCAGAGGTATTTACCTCATACCGACAGACTTCTCCGAACGTGTCAGTCGTGGTGAGCAAGGTGTCGTCAGTGTGTATTGTGATATGTCGCTGATGATGGCATACAAGGCCGTGTATCAAACAGCGATGGTAGAGGCAGGACGTCTTAGTGCAGGCATCAATATCAAGAAGGCTGGTAACTACACCAAGCGCGAGGATGCTATCTCTGCACAACCCTTAGCTGTGGACGATGTGGCGATGTTCAACCCCTCGGGGGGCTATGGCTCGTGTGTGTTGCCCGCCGTGCTCATGCTGATCTTACAGCAGGCGTTAGCCCTTGGTATCGGCATGGCAGCTGGTACGGCTCGTGAGCGCCACCGTAACGGACAACTGATTCCAGCTGATGATCCACACTATCGTGGCGCTTATCGTATTGTATGGGGCAAAGCCCTCTGTTATGGTATGATCGGTGCTGTGGCTGCAGCCTATCTCTCGATGGCTGTTCCTGCCATGTGGTCGTTCCCGCAGATGGCTACTGGTTGGGCGCTTTTCTGGATGCTCTTGCCATATACTCTGGCGAGTGTGTTCTTCGGCCTGACCGTTTCATGTCTGATTCGCTATCGTGAGAACGTGATGCTGCTGATGGTATTTGTCTCTGTGCCGCTGCTGTTCCTCACGGGTGTATCGTGGCCCGAGAACAGCATCCCTGGTGCTTGGCAGGGTGTATCCTGGCTCTTTCCCAGCACCTTCGGTGTCCGTGCCTTTATCCGTGTGAACTCCATGGGTGCTTCGGTCAGTCAGATTCTGCCCGAGATCCGTTTCCTCTGGATTCAGGCTGCCGTCTACCTCGGCATGGCCTGTCTCGTTTATCGCCACCAGTTCCGTCTGATGCGTAAATATGCAAACAATTAGTAACAATTAAACAAATACAAAGATGAAAAGACTTAATTATCTTTCAGCTTTGGCATCGGTGATGCTGGTAGCCCTGTTTTTTGCTTCATGCAAGAGTAGTAACAAACCTGCCACCGAAACTTCGAGAATCGGTGAAATCCCCGAGGCCGCGCAGTACATCGTCGGCATCGAGAGCTACCATCTGCACGACTACGGTTTCTTCTTCAACAATATGAAGCAGAATGTGGCAGATCGTATTGCTGCTTATATGAAAAAATAATAGTATCAAATGAAGAAAATACTTACAATCGTCGTAGCCGCCTTGTTGGCTGTAACGAATGCACAAGCCCAGAACTCTCCCGTTGGCATTGTCAGCGTGCAGGACACGACGAAGAGCGTCCAGTTTGGCGTCATCTCGTCGGTGGCCGTAGATGGTGGTCACGGTTTGCAGTTGTCTGGTATATCGAACACATCGGCACACAACTTCAACGGTTGGCAGTTGAGTAGTATCAATAACATCACCAACGGCATGGACAGCGGTATGCAGTTGTCGGCTATCCTGAATGTCTCTTCAGCCATGATGCGTGGCTTGCAGTTGGGAGCTATCAACTATGCCGATTCGCTGAACGGTGCCCAGATCGGTTTGTTCAATTTGGCCCGTAAACACCCCAAAGGCTGGCAGGTGGGTCTGATCAATGTGTCGTACGACAGCATCGGTCATAAGATCGGACTGGTAAATGTGAACCCGATGACCAACATCGACCTGATGGTATATGGCGGTTCTTCGACGAAAGTGAACGTTGCCATGCGCTACCGCAACCGCAGCACCTATAATATCTGGGGTGTGGGAACGCACTTCATGGGACTCGACTCGAAGTTCTCTGGTGCCTTGTTCTACCGTTTAGGACAATACTGGCAACTGTCGCCGAAATGGAGCCTGAGCGGTGATGTGGGCTACTACCACGTAGAGACCTTCTCCAAGCATAACAGTGAGAAGCCTGAGCGATTGTACTCCCTACAGGCCCGCCTCAATGCCGATTATCAGTTCAGTAAGAAAGTTGGTGCCTTCGCCTCTGTGGGTTGGGGACTGACACGCTATTACGATCGTAACGAGACTTATCGGAACCGTCCGTTGTTTGAACTGGGTCTGACCTTCCGCCAGCCTCGCGATCAGCATGATACTTGGAAACGTGCATGGGAAGAGAAGCGCAGTAAGTTGGTATTTGCCGACTCTACCATGGCTCTGCCCGTAAAGAAACGTTACTGGCAGGCTGCTGCCGAGGTGACAGCTATCAATGTGGGTGTACAGCTGTTCGACCGCTATGCCCTCAACTCAGACTTCGCCCAGACCACCCTGAACTCGCTGAAGCGTAACTTTACCGATGGTATGGTGTGGGATAACGACTTCTTCGTCACTAACATGTTTGCCCATCCGTATCACGGCAACCTCTACTTCAACGCCGCACGTACCAACGGTCTGACATTCTGGGAGTCGGCACCTTATGCACTTGCAGGTTCGGCTATGTGGGAATTCCTGGGTGAGACAGAGCCACCAGCCATCAACGACATCTTAGCTACCTCTATGGGCGGTATGGCCATCGGTGAAATGACACACCGTCTGAGTCACACCATTCTTGACGACCGCGACTCTGGCTGGCCCCGCTTCTGGCGTGAGGCTGCAGCTGCCATCGTCAACCCCATCCAGGGTCTTCATCGTATCATCAGTGGTGATGCGTGGCGTGTACGCAGCGACCACTATCGTTACCATAATTTCAACGAGACACCTGTCGACGTATCGTTCTCTGTCGGCTGGCGCTATCTGGCTGACGACGGAGCATTGTTCCGCGGTGTCCATGCACCCTATCTGAACTTCTATCTGCTCTATGGCACATCCGTCGATGGTGAAAGGCACACCAAGCCTTACGACTTCTTCGACCTCGATGCAACCTTCAGTGTCGGTGGCGGTCAGAAAATGGTTAATAATATCAGCATCGTAGGAAGACTCTGGAGTACGCCAGTCATCGACAAAAAAGATATGGCTGCCGAGTTTGGTATCTACCAGCACTTCAATTACTATGACTCCAACCCCATTGAGGACGGCTCAGAACTGATTCCCTACCGCATCAGTGAGGCTGCTGGTTTCGGTCCTGGCTTTATCCTGACGATGCCTCAGACGGGTGTGCTCTCCAAGATGGAACAGCGTTTCTTTGTGAGCGGCATCCTGTTAGGTGGTACCAAGAGCGACTATTTCAACGTCATCGAGCGCGACTACAATATGGGTAGCGGCTTCAGTATCAAGTCGAAGACACAGCTCGACTTCGGACGTTTCGGACGCTTCGTGCTCAATGCCAAATACTTCCGCCTCTATACGTGGAAAGGCTACGAGGACAAGGATCTGGACGCCTACGTCAGTGGTGAGAAGGATCTGCACTACCTGAACGTACAGGGCGATAACAGTAATGCGGCACTGTTGGTCATCAATCCTATCTTTGAGTTCCACCTTGCCAAGCAGTGGTCTATCAACCTCTCAGGAGCTTACTATTGGCGCCGCACGCACTACAACTATTACTATGACAAAGATCTGGTATTGCAGCAGAACAGTAATGTGTTTGCAAGAACCTTTGAAACCAAGTTGGGACTGACCTGCAGATTATGAGTATCAGAACATTCATAACAATGATTCTTTTTTGTGCTGTTATGGTGGAGACGGATGCACAATCCGTCGCCACCGACAGCATAGAAAACGATACCATCACATCGTCTGAGGTCAAACAGAGTCTGCCCCAAAAACTCGATACCAAACTGACCAACAAGTACTTCAAAACAAAGTACGACACCAACTATGTGGTCCGTCCTGACCAGAAGTGGCTGCTGAGACTGTTGGTGAATCAGACGGGCGACCATTTCCATGCCAAGGGAACAGTGAGAGATGTCTGGTCGAAATACGATCTGCACACTAGACAGAACACCACGTTCAGCCTTGAAGTCAACTATTGTGACTTGGCTGCCTCATTGTCCATCAACCCAGCCAAGACTCACGGCGATTATAATGACTATGAATTGAATCTGGAGTACCATGGTAATCAGTTCAGTATCGATGCCAACTACCAGCGTGCTACATCGCTGGCTGGTGACATCAAGTTAGGGAATATCGATCATCTGGATGAGGAAGGTCTGCGAATGAACGTGGTCAATATCGCAAGCTATTATACTTTCAACCACCGTCGTTTCTCTTTCCCTGCCGCCCTCTATCAGAACTACTACCAAGTTCGTTCTGCTGGATCGTGGTTGGCTGGCGTCAGTTTTCAAGGCGGAAGCATTAAGACCACTCGAGAGTTGCAGGAAAGGAGCCCGGAGGCACCTGTCGTCCATATCAACTTCGGACATGTCGGCATCGGTGGTGGCTATGGCTACAACCTCGTCCTTGGTAAGCGCTCCCAATGGTTGCTCCACCTCTCGGCACTGCCTACAGTTGTGGTGTACAACTACAACAAACTTACTGTCAATGGGATGGAGATAAAAGCCAAGCACATGCGGGTCAACATGATTTTCAACGAGCGGGCTGCTGTCATCTATCATTTTGCCCCTCGCTACTTTGCAGGTGCCTCACTCATGATGAGCAACTCCCTTTTTGACGATAAGGCTGTCATCATCAACCAAAACAAATGGATTGCCCGCGCCTTCCTCGGCGTCAGGTTATAAAATGTATCTTATGAAGAAAATCATTGCTATTCTTTTTTTCTTAGTTGGGCTCTCTGTTGCAGGCAGTGAGGCCAGTGTGGTGAAACAGCTCCAGATTTTTGCCTTGCTGCATAAGGACGGTTCTGCAACGATCGAGGAGTATTGGCAGATCGATCTCGATAAAAGCGACGCGAAGACAGAGTGGTATGTGGCCCATCGCGGACTGGGCGATATGCGCATCAAGGATCTGTGGGTTGAGGGCTTTGTACCTGGTCAGAAGGATCCGGTGGAGTTTGAGACCCTCAGTGATTGGGACGTCGATGCCAGTCGCGAGGAAAAGACGGGCAAATGCGGACTCAACAACAACGGACAGGAAATATGCTGGGGCTTTGGCGACTGGGGCGAACACGCGTATGTCGTTACCTACGAGTTGACGAACCTGGTGAAGTCGTATGATACCTGCGACGGATTCAACCACTGCTTTGTGGATATGAACTGTGAGATCGAGAAGGCCGAAGTGTATATTGCTGCTGAGGACACGCTGCTCTCTGAAGCGAACACCCGTCGCTGGGCCTTCGGCTACCAAGGGCGTATCGAGTTTAAGGACAGCATGCTGGTGGCGACTCCTGAAGAGACGATCGGACAGGGCAAGCGTCTCATCATCATGTTGGAGATGAACAAGGGCATGTTCGAGCCTGCCAGCAAGGCCGATGAACCCTGGGCAGACAGGAAGCAGCGCGCGCTGGATGGCAGCGATTTCCAAGACGAAGATGAAGACTGGGGTGTATGGGATTGGATATGTTTGATCGTGGTGATCGTTGGCGGTCTTCTTTTGTATGGCTGTTCCGACTTTATGGCCACCATCATAGTCTCGCTGTTATGGATTGCCCTTTGCGCCCTGTGGTGGATTTTGTCGCTTTCACCCCTTCGCACCTATCGTCGTCGCAAGAAGCTCGGCATCGTGAAAGGGCGTTACTTCCGTGACGTGAAGCAGGAGTGGACACTGGTGAAGAACAAGATGGTGGTCAACGACCTGGCCTATCTATACGGCATGCAAGACAGAAACATTATCGGTGCCTTGTTGCTACAGCTGATGTCGAAGGGCGATGTGTCCATCGTGCGTGATAAATATAAAGGTAAAGAGAAGGATATGCTGAAGATTGTCCATCCTACCAAGGAGGTCGACCAAGAGGCTCAGGGCGATGAGCGATTGGGCAGTCATCTGCTGAAACTGTTGACATTGGCCTCTGGTAGCGACCTGATTCTCCAGCCCAATGAGTTCGAGGCGTGGTGTAAGGTCAAGAAGAACGAGAGCAGCATCAAGAACTTCGTGAAGGCGCTGGAGGGCACATCCGATAAGGCATACACCCAAGCCAACGCTGCCGACCTCTTCGGACTGAAGGCTTTCCTGAAGGACTTCTCGCTGCTGAACGAGCGTTCGATGATAGAGGTTAGTCTTTGGGACAAGTATATGGTCTATGCCGAGTTCTTCGGACTGGCTGATCAGGTGAGGAAGGACATGACGAGAATCTGGCCTGAATATAAAAAACTGTCCAATCTCTCCAAGAGTCTGGAGGTTGCACAAGAGGGCGACATCGTCTATATGTTCAGCGATTCCATCTATACGGCCTCATCGAGCGTGGTAGAGCGTGCAGCCCGTCGTTCGTCATCATCTGGTTCATCTGGTTTCTCCAGTTTCTCGTCGAGTGGTGGCGGTGGCGGCTACTCTGGCGGAGGCGGCGGAGGTGGCCGATAAAATGAATAAAAACAAAAAAAATTGGATTTTTCTTTGTTATTTCGCAGAATAAGTGTAATTTTGCACCCAAAATTTGTATATTTATATTATTTTAAGGTATAAAGAGAATGCTGAAACGCTTGGAAGGGAGTAGGCACAATTTATTAATAACAATCACATTATGAAGAAGTTTTTCTATGTATTCGTAGCATGTGCCATGATGACTCTGGCATCTTGTGGTGGTTCAAACAAGCCCGCTGAGGCTCCTGCTTCTACTGACAACAACACTGAGGCTGCTGCCGAGAACATTGACGAGGCTGCTCTGGCTCTGGCTGGTGCTTATGACGGCGTAGCTGAGGAGATTGCTAAGGTTGAGAGCAAGGAAGACCTGATGGCTATCTGCATAGCTCTGAATGAGACCCTGAAGGAGCTCGATAAGGAGTATCCTAACTACCAGCCCGATGCAGAGACAGGTAAGGCCATCATTGAGGCCAGCACAGCTGTTGGTGAGGCTATCGGTACTGTTGGTCTGGCTCTGGGCATGAGCGCAGACGAGATCCAGGAGTGCCAGAATCTGGTAACTGCTGAATAATAGGCTGAGAATCCATATAGACAATCAACCCCGCGGCTGCGGGCCATCCTGTCCGCAGCCGCTTTAAAGACAAATAACCATGCGGAGAATCACATTAGGTATTTTGTTGTTGCTGGCGGCTCTGACCACTCAGGCCCAGACGTTCTATGAGATGACGTTTACCACGCCCAACGATAAAGACAACCAGTACGTAGGCTTGTTTATCTATACCGACGACGAGCATTGTAAGATGCGCCTCGTCGATAGTGAGGCGCTGGAGCAGAACTCCTACTACGAAGCCAACTATACCTGCCATGTCGAGGACAAGGAAGGTGCCTATGATATTGGTGTGATGTACTATGTGCCTGATGATGACGACCTGCCCATCCTGGTTTGGGTATGGGAGAAAGATGATCTCTCCGACATGAACGAAGCGCCTTACCTGGCCTACGATATGAACGATCCCGACTCGTGGATCGAAACCAAAAGCTTTACGGAGATTTCCTTGCAGGACATGGACGAGGAGTATATCGCCCAGTTCTACGGACAGAATGAGCCAGAGTATAAGATGATGCTCAATGGCATCCGTACGGTGAAAACCCAGAAAATTGGAAACGTTATCGGCCCCAGCAGCAATAGCAGCAGTAGCGATTACGGCACCAGTAATACCATCAGCAACTCTGCCCTCCACCTGGTGGTGGTGGCCAACACAGAGGTGAGCGACATCGGCCCTGCCTGTGAAATCGACCTGCGCCGCATCCGCAGCGAGTTCAGTGGCATCGCCAAAGCCCTGGGCATGAAGCTCAACGAGAGCCTTGTCACAGGACAGAACTATAGCAAGGCCCGCGTAGAAACTGCCTTGCGCAACCTGAAACCTGGATCGAACGACGTGGTTGTGTTCGTTTATACAGGCCACGGCTTCCGTTTCAAGGATCAGCAAGACTATTACCCCTGCCTCGATCTCACGTCGAGTGCCTACGAGGATGCTGAGCAGAACTTCATGTCTCTCAGCGACATCTTCAGCACCATCGTTTCTAAGCATGCCCGCCTGAACATCGTGCTGAGCGACTGCTGTAACAGCATTGTAAACATGGACCAACCCGTGGTGAGGAGCAACTCGCTCTTCTCGCGTTCAAATACCAACTTTAATCTTCAGAAACTCTCATCGCTGTTCCTGAAGACCAAAGGCGACATCATCGCCACAGCTGCCAGCCCAGGCGAGTACTCTTGGTGTGGCGACAATGGCGGCTTCTTCCTGCTGAGCTTCTTCGAGAGTCTGCGTAGTCAGATCAGTGCCCTGAATCAGGGTACTCCCTCGTGGAACACCCTCATCAACAACACCATCAGCTCAGCCGCCCGTAAGACAGACAACAATGCCAGCACCAAACGCCAGAACGGTCTGAAGGATGTGGCAGTGAAGAGTCTTCAATAACAGATCATCCAATTATCATTAGCTTAGTAATATGAAGAAATTAGTAAAGATTGCAATGAGTCTTGTGCTCCTGATGGCGCCGATGACCATGTCGGCCCAGAGTGCCGCTGAAGCCCGCGAGGTGCTGAGTAACTATTGTGAAGCCAAGAACCAGGAAGTGCCCATCAAGGATGGTGATGCCGATGCCTACTATATGATGTATGGCTTCGAGGATAACCAGATGAACATCGTTTATGGCGTGAATGAGGAGTTGTTTGCTGTGATGAACGAGAACAGAGAGGCTGCTCTGCAGACACTGGTCGAGGAAATCCTATCTAACGAGGAGTTGCTGGGCATCGTGGCCTACCTGACCATGTGTGATGGCACGCTGGCCGTGATCGCTGTCGACTATAACAAGGATGCCAGTGATTCAGAAAACCAGCTCATCTTCGCCTTCGAGGAAGACGACATTAAAGCCATTATTGCCAAGGCTTCTGAAGAGTAAGATATAAAGAGAAAGCCGAAACGCTTAAAAGGGAGTAGGCGCGTTATTAATTAATAAAAACATTATGAAAAAGATCTTTTTTGTACTCGTCGCAGGTGCTATGATGATGTCTTGCGGTGGTTCTCTGAGCCCTGAGGGCCAGAAAGCTTGGAACGACTTCAAGGAGCTTTCAAGCAAACTCGAGAGTGAGGAAGCTGTAGACGCTAACTTCGAAAGCGCTGACGAATTCGCTCAGGCCGTTAAGGAGTGGGGTGAGGTTGGTGCTAAGTTGAAGAACTTTGCTACAGAGTTCTCTGAGGCACAGGTTGACAGCATGGCTTCTATGTCTGAGAAGTGCGCCGCCGTTATCAAGAAGGCCCAGGAGGGTATGGCTGCTGCTGCTGCCGCCAGTGAGGACGTTGACGAGCAGAGCGACGAGGAAGAGGCAGAGGAATAATCTGTTTATCTACAATTATCCAGCCCCTCAGCATTCACTTGCCGAGGGGCTCTTTTTTTAATGTGACGAGTAAAGTCCAGGTTTACTCGGAGTAAAGTCCGGGTTTACTCCGACTAAAGTCGGACTTTAGTCGTCAGTTTTTCTATTAAAACCTTGTGGGGTTCGATTATTATTCTTATCTTTGCAACATCAATAAGTAAACAACAACCATTATGAGACAACAATTATTAGTATTCGCCATCGGTTGTGCGATGGTTGCGCAGGCCCAAAGAGCCCCGCTGTTTGAGACTTCCGCTAAGGACGAGATTGCCGCTAACCACTATCTGGCTGGCAGTAACTATCTGGATTATGACCGTCAGCTGTCCACAAAGGCTCTGACACCTGCCCCTAAGGGCTACGAACCGTATTATATGAGCCATTATGGTCGTCATGGTTCGCGCTGGCTGATCTGGGAGGGTGAGTACACCCTGCCTATGAACACGCTGAAGAACGCCCGTCAGGCAGGTAAGCTGACACCATTGGGCGAAGAGGTGCTGAAGAAGCTGGAGGCTTTTCACCCCACAACCATCAAGCGTCTGGGCGATCTGACGACTGTTGGTGAGCGCCAGCATCATGGCATCGGCAAGCGTATGGCACAGAATTTCCCAGAGATCTTCAAGAATCCTGCGGTGAAGATCGACGCCCGCAGTACGGTGGTTATCCGCTGTATCCTCTCGATGATTGCCGAGTGCGAGGAATTGGCAGCAGCAAACCCCAAGGCCCAGATTCACAACGACGTGAGCGAGAGTCTGCAGTACTACCTGAACCAGCCCTGGGAGGGCACGGTGAAGGCTGAAGGCAGAAAAGGCGACAAGGAGGATACGGAATACAAGCAGAAGTACACCCATCCAGAGCGCCTGATGAAAGAGCTGTTCAATGATCAGCAATGGGTATATGATAATGTGGCTGCTGGCGATTTTATGCGCCGTCTGTTTGATGTGGCTGCGAATATGCAGAGCCATGATACAGACATCGAGTTGCTATCGCTCTTTACCGATGAGGAGCTGTACGACCAGTGGCGTATCCGCAACGTGGGCTGGTATCTCGACTATGGTGCTTCGCCCGTCTCTGGAGAAAAGATGCCATTCAGTCAGCTGAACCTCCTGAAGAACATCATCGAGACAGCTGATACTGTAACGACGACACAGGCCACCCTGCGTTTTGGTCATGAGGTGTGTGTGATGCCTTTAGCTTGTCTGCTGGAGCTCGACAACTGCGGTATGGCTGTAGAGAACCTGGACGAACTGGATAAGTACTGGCGCAACTACAAGATCTTCCCCATGGGCTGTAATATCCAGCTGGTGTTCTATCGTCCGAAGAAAGGTCAGGGCGACATCCTCGTGAAGGCCCTGTTGAATGAGCGCGAGGCCTATATGCCAGCAGAAACAAACAACTGGCCCTACTACAAATGGCAGGACCTCAGAGAATATTATCTGAATAAAATCAAAGAGTTTGAAAGTAAATAACCCGTAGGCCCTCCTCCCCTTTTTGGGGAGGTCGGGAGGGGTTTAATTGATCTTCGACGTCATCGGACTACGAATGCCCTTATAGCTCTTCAGATACGCCTTGGCACTTCCGAATGAAAGGAACATGTCGAGGCGTACTGGTATATGGTTCTGATCATCGGTGATGTAGAAACGGATCAGCTCGTGGGTCTTACCATCCTCACGCTCATAGAACGAGAACACCAGGCAGCGGAACTTCTCCTTCGAGTCGTTCATCTTGAAGTTCTCCTTACCACGGAACTCCAGCCAGGAGTTGCTCAGGTGGCGTGCATCACTGATAGGCATGGAGATGACGCTGCCTTTCTTCAGTTTAGAGGCATCGAAATTACGGGCACGGAGGAAGATCGACATCATGTCGTAGATGCAGTTCTTATAGGTGCTGGTTTTCCAATGCTGTTCGCCATCGGCATCAATACGGTGCTTCTTAAGCTGGCAGTTGCCACCAGGATAGCTGTACCATATCTCGTCGACGTAGTAGCGATCACCTTCACGGGCTCCCTTACGGAAATAGATAGGTGCCAGACCATTGTCGCAGTATGACAACAACGTATCGCGCATGGTGAAGTACTTATCGAGTTTATTGTTACCACGTGTAATGAGATAGGACTTCCAAGCATCCTTACCCTCGTACTTTGTGAGTTTGGTATCCATTGATGCTGAACCTACCTTCACCCAGATGAACTTCCAGTTGAAGTAGAGATCATAGGAGAGCGACTCACCGCTCTTGAAAGCGGTATTCCCAATACCACACTGGGCGGAGGCCGTTAAAGGTGAGAAAGTGAGAAGGTGAAAAAGAGAAACACCTATCACCAGACCTTTTACCTTTGATAATTTCATCATAAGCTTTATCATATTATTTTCTTTTTGACTATTATTCTTTTGGACGCTTATTACTTTTTCACCGTCTGACCTTTAATATATTCCTTGCCAAGCTGACGGGCTCGCTCAGCATTACGGTTCTTCAACTTCTTATCAGCATCAGGCTTCTGCTTGATGATGGCAGAGGGCTTCTGCTGATAACGGGGAAGGGCTGTCAGGTTCCACTGTTGGGTAACATCCCACTTGGCCTTACATTCGATCTCACGAGGGTAATAGTAGACGGGCTCAGCCTGGAGGTCGGCGTCGTAGTCGCCTGTATCCCAGATGCCATTGCCATTATAGTCTACGAAAGCACGGATATAGTACTTTTCTGGGTTGACGTAGGTGAACACAGCCATTCCATTCTTGGCATGAACCTGCTTCACAGGATCGTCGGAGCTCTTCAACAGCTGTACCACCAATAGTGAGTCGGCCTCAACCCCACTCAATTTAAGGGTGAGGGTGCTGAAGTCATCTGTATTCTTCACCTTGATGCCCTGCTTATAGGGCGCAGAAGCCAGACCATAGATATCCTCGAAGGCAGCAGAGTCGATCTCCAGACTGTATTCCGTACCAGGCCGCCAGTCTGCCAGAATCTCATAGTATCGGATGGTATGCTCTATGGGTTGGAACACGCAGGTTGACTCATACCATACGGAGTCGATCATCGAGTAGAGGTGGACTGCTGAGGTATCGCAGCGCACCAAGGGTGTCGGCATCTCTACGGATACCTTTGAGTCAGGGGCCATCGCGTTAGGAATGGCTATCTTGACATCCAGGGGCTTGACAGGATAGATGGAGTCGTATTTCTCCTCACGCTTCTTTTTCTTCTCCTGCTCCTTCTGCCATCTCTCCATCTCCTTGGCGAATTCCTTCTGGCGCTTCTCGTACGACACCTTGGCCAGAACCTCTAAGGTATCCGTCTGCTGCACGAGTACACCCAACGAGTCTGTCATCCGATAAGACACCTCCATGCGGAGTGTATCCTGATTGATGAGGGCGGTATCGCGCAGCCAATAGTGGATGGTATCCTGTTTCTCGCCCGTCTCAATAACGAAGGCTTGATCAGCATCGAAGTTCAAGCCCTTAATAACTGGCAAGAGCGAGTCACCATAGGTAAAGAACATCGAGAACTTATTGGCTTCCTTGCGTTCCGTCTTCAGCAGATAGCGATCCGTTTGTATCTGGGTAAAAGCCAAAAGCGTAATATCATCAGGCAGGAAGTGGGTATAAGGTACCTTTAGTAGGGCATCGATATGCAGGGAGTCGCGCCATACGGTATCCGTTCTGACATCAGGCTTCGATGAAGGTTCAAACGTATTGTGATCGAAAGCAATCATCTCACTCTTCTGGGTGAAACGGAAATCACCATCGACATCCTGAAGGGCGTAGGCTCGATAGTTACCTGGGGCAATGCCTTTCACGGCAAAGCGCCCACGACTGTCTGTACGTGACACACGGAGCATGGGCTTGGTCTTGAAGGCAGAATCAGCCAGATCGTCATAAAGACCCACCAGAATTCCCTTGATGGGCTCAAGGTTGCTGGCGTCGAGCACATAACCAGATACCTCGAAAGTATCAATCTGCTCACCCGTTGAGAAGCAATAGGTATAATTACCCATGGGGTTGCCCTCGTTATTGTCGCTGATAGCGTCGCTGAAATCGATAGTATAGGTAGTGTTCTCCTTCAGGGAGTCCTGCAACTCTACAATGATCTTCTTACCAGAGGCTTTGATCTCCGGCATCTCCAGTTGTGGAGGCGATACAATAACCTTGCTGGTAGCATCCTCCAGTTTGATATACTCGTCGAAGAGGATGGAGATCTTCTTGGAAGAAACATTCGTGGATTTATCCTCAGGACTACAACTGATCACCTGGGGGGGATCATCGTCGTACCATCCGCCATCAGGCGATCCCATACGGGCACAAGAATTAAATGATAAATGACAAATGATAAATGATAAACCCAGAACCAATAGTCTGGATAATCTCATTCCATCTATATTACGCTTTTTTTTCAGCATAAATTTGTCCTTTATCATTTATACTTTATCATTTAGTTTTATGAGTTGCTCTATGTTCTCACGACTGTTACTCAAACGAGGCACCTTATGCTGACTACCGAGCTTGCCACGCAGTTTCATCCAGTCGTTAAAGAGACCAGGCTTGGCCTCAATGATTTCCAAGGGCTGTAGAGTGATATCCTTATAGCGCTTAGCCTCGTAGTCGCTGTTTATCTCCTGAAGACGTTTGTCGAGCAAAGCAGCAAACTGCTGGAGATCGCCAGGACGCTTGGAGAACTCTATCAACCACTGATGGCGACACTTGGCGTTCTCGTCCATAAACACAGGGGCAGCTGTATATTCCAATACCTCGGCACCCGTCTGCTCACAAGCATAGGCTAACCCCTTTTCCGCATTATCCACTATCAGCTCCTCACCAAAGGCATTGATGAAATGCTTGGTACGTCCACTGATGATGAACTTATAGGGATTTGTAGAGGTAAAGCGTACCGTATCGCCAATCTCATAGCGCCAGAGTCCGCAGTTGGTGGTAATCACCATGGCGTAGTTCTTATCTGTCTCTACGCCCCAGAGGGGAACAGGATCGCCACCATCCATGGGAATGAACTCATAGAACACACCATAGTCGAGCATCAGGAGCATCGACTTATCTGCAGGATCGTCCTGAATGCCAAAGAAACCCTCGCTGGCATTATAGGTTTCCATATAGTGCATATTGGGTGAGGTGATCAGTCGTTCATACTGCTTACGATAAGGTGTAAATGCTACGCCACCATGGAAGAACACTTCGATATTAGGCCATACCTCTTCAAGATGCGTCTTACCTGTGATTTCCATCATACAGGTAAGTACTGAGAGCATCCACGAGGGAACACCTGAGATGTTCGTCACATTTTTGTTCATAGCCTCACGGGCTATCCGTTCACGCTTCACTTCGAAATCAGAGAGCAGGGCTGTCTGCTTCTTAGGCACACGAACGAGATTAGCCAGCGGATTGATGTTCTCGATGAGGATAGCACTGAGGTCGCCCACCAAAGAGTCTTTCAGATTATAGTTAGGCGCATGACTGCCTCCAAGAATCAAGGCACGTCCATCGAAGAGTCGCGATTTAGGATTATTCCTCAGATAGATAGCGATAGAGTCGCGTCCTCCTGCATAGTGGACCGTTTTCAGACCCTCAGGACTGACAGGAATAAACTTCGACTTATCGTTTGTGGTACCAGACGACTTAGCATACCATTTCACCTTACCAGGCCAGAGGATATCAGCATCTCCATGGCGCATACGGTCGATAGCATCTTTCAGTTCTTCGTAAGTGTTGACGGGGGTATGCTTGATAAAGTCGTCATAATTCTTCATAGAGGCGAAAGCATGGTTCCGCCCGTATTCTGTATCCTTGGCTTTAGCTATCAGCTCACTCAGCACTTGTCTCTGTAAGGTTTCTCCCTCACGTAGATGGCGCTCAAGCACCCGCTGACGGGTCTCAAAGCCAAAATACTTCTCTACTATCTTTGTGATACTCATTCTTTCTTGCACTATTTGGGTGCAAAATTACTTAAAACAAACGTAACGAGGGAAAAAATTACGTTTTTTTATCATTAGCTTCGCTATTCTTCAGCAAAAGCAGCAGCTTCGGCTTCGGCAATAATCTGCTCACGAGTCTTCTCCTTAGCAGAAATATCAGAGAGATCAAACTCTTCAATCTCCTCAGAACCCTCCATAGAAGGGAAGGACTCAGATGACTCCGTAAGGCCCTCCTCCCCTTTGGGGAGGTCGGGAGAAGTGATGATAAAGTTCTGCTCTTCCTCTGTATCAGGGACTGCCATCGCAGGCTCTTCTTCCATCTGCGTACGACTGGTCTTAGCAGCAAACACAGCCTCTACGAACTGGGGCTCACGCTTCAGTCGCTGAAGGGTTTCCTTCGATGCCATCTGCTGAGCTTCCTTTTTGGAATAGCCAGAACCACGCTCGCTTTCTATACCCTCTAACAGTACTACGAAACTGAAGACTGGATTACCATTCTCATCTTTCTTCTGTTTGGTAAGCTTATACTCCAGGTTCACACGGTTCTTCTGACTCCATTCGAGCAACTTCGACTTGAAGTTCACCTCCTTAAAGGCTACTTTGTCGATATCGATATACTTGCCCAATACCTGTTTCTCAAAAAAGTGCAGACAAGCCTCGTAGCCACGATCCAGATAGATAGCACCTACCAGCGCCTCGAAGGCATTGCCTTCTACATAGCTATTGTGGGAAGTAGAATGACCAGCGGAAAGGAGCAAGTTAGATAAATGCATCTCTGTAGCCAGCTTACCAAGTGTCTCACGACTTACGAGCTTTGAGCGTGTATTGGTCAGGAATCCCTCGCGCTTACCTTCATAATGACGATAAACGATATAACCCACCGCAGCATCGAGTATGGCATCACCCAAGAACTCCAACCGCTCGTTATTGAGTGGCCTACCCTTGTCGTTACGCTTACGAATGCTTTTATGCATCAGCGCCATCTTGTAATACTCGATGTTGCGTGGATAGAATCCTAATATCTCGTAAAGAGAAGAAAAAAGCTCCTTCTCCTTGCGGAAAGGGAGCTTGATTCTATCAATGATGTCGTTAAGCCTCATACTTCTTGAATACTACACAGGCATTATGACCACCAAAGCCGAAGGTGTTGCTGAGTCCAGCACGTACCTCGCGCTTCTGAGCCTTGTTGAATGTGAAGTTCAGGTTGTAATCAATCTCTGGATCATCGTCACCCTCCTCGTGATTGATGGTGGGAGGAATAATGTCGTTCTTCACAGCCAGAACTGTTACCATAGCCTCTACAGCACCAGCGGCACCCAGCAGGTGACCAGTCATGGATTTGGTAGAAGATATGTTCAACTTGAAGGCTGCATCACCGAATACCTCCTTGATGGCCTTAGCCTCAGAGATATCACCCACATGGGTAGATGTTCCATGAACATTGATATAGTCGATATCCTCAGGCTTCATACCTGCATCCTCGAGAGCGTTCTGCATCACGAGCTTAGCACCGAGACCTTCAGGATGAGAGGCTGTAATATGATGCGCATCAGCACTCATACCAGCACCAATCATCTCAGCATATATCTTGGCACCACGAGCCTTAGCATGCTCGAGTTCCTCAAGGATTAAGCAACCAGAACCCTCAGCCATGATGAAACCATCACGAGATGCGCTGAACGGACGACTGGCCTTCTCTGGCTCATCATTACGAGTAGAAAGTGCGTGCATAGCATTAAAGCCACCCACACCACAAGCACAAATAGCTGCCTCAGCACCACCAGCTACGATAGCATTGGCCTTACCCAAACGAATAAGGTTAAAGGCATCAGCCAAAGCATTTGATGAAGATGCACAAGCAGAAGCGGTGATATAGTTAGGTCCGTGGAAGCCATACATGATGGAAATCTGTCCAGCTGCGATATCAGCAATCATCTTGGGGATGAAGAACGGATTGAACTTAGGACCATCGGCCTCATGCTGACCATAGTACTTCACTTCTTCTTCGAAGGTCTTAATTCCACCAATACCTACTCCGTAAACCACACCGATACGGTTCTTGTCTTCAGTCTCCAGATCCATGCCACTATCCTCAACGGCCTGCTTGGCGGAAATCAGTGCCAACTGGGTATAACGGTCCATCTTGCGAGCCTCCTTACGATCCAGATAATCATTCACGTTAAAGTTCTTAACCTCGCAAGCGAACTTGGTTTTGAATAATGTTGTATCGAAACTTGTAATAGGTGCGGCACCACTGACTCCGTTGAGCAGGTTATTCCACATCTCATCAGGAGTGTTGCCCACTGGCGTTACTGCGCCAAGACCTGTTACAACTACTCTTTTCAATTCCATAAGCTAACATTAAAGCATAATGGTTGCTTCGGATCCGAAGCAACCATTATGTTATCATAAAAAAATTATTTTGCGTTCTCCTCGATATAAGCGATAGCGTCACCAACGGTACCGATCTTCTCAGCCTTATCATCGGGAATAGAAATACCAAACTCCTTCTCGAACTCCATAATCAGCTCAACGGTATCCAGTGAATCTGCACCCAGATCATTTGTGAAGCTGGCCTCAGCCTTAACCTCTGCCTCGTCTACACCAAGTTTGTCTACGATAATTGCCTTTACTTTGCTTTCAATTTCTGACATAATTGTAATACTTTAAAATGTTAATAATGAATTTGCTATCTTGAAATTTTAACGGCTTTTGCCGAAATCGGGTGCAAAGTAACACATTTTCTTTCACTTACGCAAACTTTTTTTAAAAAAACTCACTTTCATTTGCACAAACAATGGGTATTTGTGCATAAAATGACCTCTTTTTAGTAATTAGGAAGCCCAAAAATTAAAAATTTAATGAAAATATGTTCTTTTCGTTGGCTATTTGAAAAAGTTTCTGTAGTTTTGCCGAATAAAACTAAGAATATATGTCGTTTACAGAACAAGCAAATCAGATTTTCAATCGGGCTATTAACGATTATCATCTCACTGATGACGTAAATACGCCTATCCACAATCCGTATCAAAAAGACAGTATCGAACATAGTCTTTACCTGAAGTGTTGGATTGATACCGTTCAGTGGCATTATGAGGATATTATTCGTGATCCGCATATTGATCCAATAGAGGCATTGGCTTTGAAGCGCCGTATAGATCGTAGTAATCAAGATCGTACAGATTTGGTGGAAGAGATTGATTCTTATTTTCGTCATTACTATAACGATGTAAAGCCTCTTCCTGAGGCTCGTCTCAACACAGAGAGTCCGGCTTGGGCAGTAGATCGTCTGAGTATCCTTGCCCTGAAGATCTATCACATGAAGGAGCAAGTAGAGCGTCAGGATGCTGAGCCAGAACATATTCAGAAATGTCAGGCTAAACTGAATGTTTTGATGGAACAACAAAAGGATCTCTCATTGGCTATCGACCAACTGCTTGAAGATATTCAGGCTGGTCGTAAATATATGAAGGTATATCGTCAGATGAAGATGTATAATGATCCTGCTACTAACCCGATATTATATAAGAAGTAAAAGGTGAAGAAAGAGCACATTCTCGTCATCCGTTTTTCCGCATTAGGTGATGTGGCAATGGTTGTTCCTGTGGTCTGGGCACTGGCTACACAGTATCCGGATATCCGCATTACTGTGCTCAGCAGGAAGTTTGCGCGCACCCTCTTTGACGATCTGGCTCCTAATGTGAACTTCATGGAAGTTGATCTGAACATGGAGTATCATGGACTCAGAGGACTGAATGCACTCTACAGACGTCTTGTGGCCAAGCAGTTCACGAAAGTGGCAGACTTACATAATGTGCTACGTTCAGACTATCTGCGTATGCGCTTTAACCTGGGTCGTTATCGTGTGGAACATATCGACAAGCATCGTAAGATGCGTCGTCATCTTACTTCTTATAAAAATAAGGTGAGACAACAGATTCCTTCATCATTTGAGAATTATGCTGATGTCTTTGCACGTCTGGGCTATCCTGTTGATATCAAACAGTTCCGTAGTATCTTCCCAGAGGAGGGTGGAAATATCAATCTGCTCCCAGCTAACTTCGGACCAAAGAAGAGTTTCGAACAATGGATAGGTATTGCACCCTTTGCAGCTCATGAGGGAAAGGTGTATCCTCCAAGACTGATGGAACAGGTCATTTTTGAACTGATTCAGAAATATCCCAAAGCCCGTCTGTTCTTCTTTGGTAAGGGAGCACTTGAGGATAAGTACTTCCCATTATGGTGTGCCCAGTATCGCCAATGCACTTGGGTAAGCAAGTATTGTGAGACCATGTATCAGGAGCTGATTGTGATGAGTCATCTCGATGTGATGCTCTCGATGGACTCTGCCAACATGCATCTGGCTTCATTAACAAATACACCAGTTGTAAGTGTATGGGGAGCCACCCATCCGATGGCTGGATTCTTGGGCTTTAAGCAAAACAACGATAACATCATCCAGATTGATCTCGATTGTCGTCCATGCAGTATCTTTGGTAACAAACCTTGTCAGCGTGGCGACTATGCTTGTCTACACAACATTCCGCCAGAGCGGATTGTTGAGAGAATAACATCCCTTATTAATAACTAAACAATTAACGATTATGAAGTACGTTTGCGAAGTATGCGGTTATGTCTATGACCCCGCAGTAGGTGATCCTGATGGAGGCATCGATCCTGGAACAGCATTTGAGGATATTCCCGATGATTGGGTATGCCCCATCTGTGGTGTTGGCAAAGATGAATTCAAACCAGAAGAGTAAAACAATAAGGTGGCAAGACGAATGCCACCTTATTTATTATTATAATATTGTTTGGGCGAAATGCCAGATGATGATACCGGCTGTGACGGAAACATTCATAGAGTGCTTGGTACCGAATTGAGGGATTTCCAGGCAGCCATCGGAGGCATCAATGACTTCCTGGTGGACACCTTTTACTTCATTGCCTAAGACAACGGCGTATTTCTTTCCCTTTTCTGGTTGGAAGTTCTGTAGCATTGTGGAGCCGTGGGCTTGTTCGATGGAATAGACTTCATAACCTGCTTCTTTGAGGGCTAAAACAGCCTTCAGCGCGGAAGAAAATGATTTCCACTCTACACTATCCTCTGCCCCTAAGGCTGTCTTGTGAATCTCAGCATTGGGAGGTGTAGAGGTAATCCCACATAGATAGACAGCCTCTATCCGGAAAGCATCACCAGTGCGGAAGACACTACCTACATTGTGCATCGAGCGCACATCATCGAGTACCACTATCAATGGTAATTTCTCTGCCTGCTTGAATTCATCAACAGACAGTCGTTGCATCTCTATGGTACGTAGTTTTTTCAATGCTTATAATTTGTAGCCAAGTGTTAAAGTTATGAGCGAATTACGAGATGTGACGTCTAAGCCTTTAAAGACTTTTATCAGTCCGAAGTTATAACGGGCATCAAAGACTATATTTTTATATTCGTATGAAAGACCTACAGGAATCATAAGATCAAACTTATTAATAGTGACCTCCTGATTGGGGAATAAAAAGTCTAAGGCATCGTCAAGATCCATTTTTCTACCATTTGCCTCCAACTTTGTCTTTACCCGGAAAGAAGGTTGTACACCAGCCTTAATGGCAAGACCCTCCACCAGATAATAGTTCAATGTGATAGGTACTGCTGCATAATAGTTATTGAATTTTGCAGTTTTCTGTACTTGATAACTATGTAAATTTTCACCATCTACTAATTCATAATAATCAAACTTATAACCTTGATCTGTGAATAACAGACCACCAGCGATGCTCAATTTATCCGTAAAACTATATTCAACCTCAAAACCATAAGTCAAATTTACCTTCATCTTAGTATCTTCAGAGAATAAATCATCACCTGTTATGTTAGAAAATGATACACCAACTCTGGGCTGGATAGTAAGATCACCCTCTTCATGTTGTGCCTGAACACTTATTGTCATTGCCAAAGCGGCTAATAATAAAAGACTTTTTTTCATACCTTATTATATTAATATATAGATTACTGCGACAAAGGTACGATTAACTTGGGAGATTACCAAATGTTTTGTGGAAAACGTGTGAATAAGTGTGTGGAAAACTTGGTTATTATACTCACTTTTTTACAACGATGACTTTGATTTGAGGATATCAACGTAGATATTCAGTCCCATTTCGAAAGATTTCCACTCTTTTTTGCTGAAAAAAATAATAAACTTATTATATTTGCACCAAAATTTGGAGTTGTGGATAAATTAGCTGACTCATTCATTATCAGCGAGAAACAATCCACACTGATGGTTAATAATAAACTTTCAAGAGTGAATAACGGAATATGCAAGAAAATAAGTGTAAAGTTATCAATTAATACACAGCATATCATACTATTCATTTCTGTTTTAAAGAAAAAATAAAAAGAAAATAAAAATATATTGTGATGTTGACAAACGAGGAATTTAAAAAAGAAATCCGTAAGATGTGTGATGAGAAAGGTGCCATTATCCTGGCTCATTACTATACGGTTGGCGATATTCAAGATATAGCTGATTTTGTAGGCGACTCTTTGGCTTTGGCAAGAAAGGCTGCAGAGACGGATGCAAAAATCATGGTGATGTGTGGTGTACATTTTATGGCAGAAACCTGTAAATTGCTCTCACCAGAAAAGATGGTATTATGTCCTGATTTGGAAGCTGGTTGTTCTTTGGCAGATTCTTGTAAGGCAGAAGACTTGAAGAAATTCAAGAAAGAGCATCCTGGTTATAAGGTAATCTCGTATGTAAATACCACAGCTGCAGTAAAAGCATTAACTGATGTAGTTGTTACAAGTGGTAATGCCAAGAAGGTCGTAGATCAGTTACCTAAGGATGCAAAATTGATTTTTGGTCCTGACTATAATCTTGGTAATTATATCAATGAGGTAACAGGTAGAAAGATGTTGCTTTGGAATGGCGGTTGTCATGTTCATGAACGCTTTTCTGTATCGAAGATCATTGAGTTAAAAGCAAAGTATCCTGATGCTATCGTAATGGCTCATTTGGAGTGTAAGGCTCCAGTATTAGCTATTGCTGATGTAAAAGGTTCTACAGCTACGATGTTAAATTATGCTCAGCAGAGTACGCAAAAGCAGTTTATAGTGGCTACAGAGGCTGGAATACTGCACGAGATGCAGCGAACTTGTCCTGATAAGGAGTTTATCCCTGTGCCTCCAGAAATAAGCGAGAGCGGCTTGGAATGCAGTTGTAACGAGTGTCAGTATATGAAGATGAATACACTCGAGAAGGTGTACAACTGTTTAAAGCATGAAAGTCCTCAGATAGAAATCGATCCAAAGATAGCGAAAAAGGCTGTTAAACCTATAGAAAGAATGCTGGAGTTGAGTTAATCGCTCCAGCATTTTTAGTTGATGATGGCGATTTTGCAGACAGTGCCTTTCTTGCCATCATTGGTGGCGGTGATGACCATATAGATACCACTGGCTACTCTCCTACCCTTCTTATCGCAACCATCCCAGGTAAACTGTCCGCCATTGCTTCTTCCTTCGGCTATCAAGGCACCATTAGAAGAAGTAATCTTGACATCAGCATCGAATGTAAGACCAGTGATGGTGATTAATCCTGTATAATCAGGTGTTACAGGATTAGGATAGGCCCATACATTATCATCTGTCATCTCGTCATTCGGTTCTATGGCATCGCTTTGATTAGAGCATAGACCATTATCTGAAAGGAAGAATACTTCGCCTGTTTGTTGGTTAATGGCTATAGAGGTAATATTGTTTGAGATAAGCTTGGAATTATCTGTTGTGAAGTTATGGATCTGTTCCAAGTTATCTGCACTGATCAAGAAGGCTCCAGCACCATAGGTTCCAAACCACTTCCGATTACCACCATCGATGGCAATACTACTGATACTGACACCACTTAACAGATAGTCAGCATAGTTGCTACCATCATTTCGAGGCACTTTTATTTGGTTAAAGGTGACATTACTCTGCCCTACTTCAGACTTCTTGATTATAAAAGGTCCTGCATCTGTGCCTACCCAAATATTACCCTCTTTGTCTTCTGTAACACAATAACACGAAGTGATGGTGTATTTAATGGCATCCTGATTGATAAAGCTGTTATACTTTAACAGGATATCATTGCTCATATCGTAACAGAACACACAAGGATTCTGCCAATTATCATTCACAAACCAAAGCAGTCCTCGACTATCGATCATCATGTTACGAAGTCCTGAAAGCGAGATATCTTCATCGTTGGTAAGAAGCGTTTGGTGATGGTCTATCCATTGATAATCTGGCGTGAGTTCCAGAAGACTAACACCTTTACCCAAGCTATTCAGTACCCAAAGATGGCCTTTGGTATCGAACTTAATGCCTAATACGAGCACAAAGTCGTTATCGAGCTCCTTACCTCTATCAATCGCAGCTTTCAGTGGACTGTTATCCTTATTATAATAGGTAACAAGCTTACGATCCACAAACTCATAGAGTCCACATCTTCCACCTACGAACACATGACTCTTGTTTGTTGGATCTACATCGATGCAACATACATCCTCATACTTATACCCCGTTTTCTCGCTGATTTGCTCCTCGAAAAGCGTCCACTTATTACCATCATAGGTTTGAATGATTCCAGGAAGCTCATTATCTGGCATAGAAGGCAAGAAGTAACCACCAGTGGTATAGAGTGTACCATTCAGGAATTTCGACTCGTAGAAGTGGTTATACGATGGTCCTTCAGGTTGGAGCGTAGAAACCAGAGTGATGTATTCGTCGTAGTTATCCTTATACGGTTGTAGATTCGTTGGGTATTCAGGATGGTTTGGCGTATAGGTCTCTGAAATCTCTGCTTTCTGCATATTCACCTTCAAGATCATCGATGGTGTGGTGAGATAAGCATAAACACCATTGATACTGATGCTCTGAATGGTCTTGTCTTCAGTAGTTGACTTGTTATATAGGGCAGAGATATTGAACACATTACCATTGGTATCAATCAGATCGATATTCGAATTCTGATAGACAGCTATCAAGCGTTTGGCTTGACTGTTCCAGGCAATGTGTGTGATATAGGTATCACTAAGCCCATTTATTTTGTCGTAGGTAGTGATACTCTGATCATTCAGATTATACTGATAGAGATCGTTTGAGGCTAACACAAAGAGCTCATCGCCAGCTTTGCAGATGCTTTGTATCTCGTGGTAAGCCAGGTAATGATGCCAAGTACCGACTTGAGAGAAAGTGAATAGTGAATAATGAATAGTGAACAATAGTAGCAAAATCTTTTGCCACCACATTATTCTATTATTTAACCAACAATTTTCACTATTCATTATTCACTATTCACTATTCACTTCTTCAAGAATTCAGCGAGTTTTGCTACTGCCCTTGCTCGATGACTGATATGGTTCTTGATGTCCATACCCAGTTCAGCAAATGTTTGGTTGTAGCCATCAGGTTGGAAGATAGGATCATATCCAAAGCCCTCTCCTCCCCTACGCTCTCGGATAATCTCACCTTCTACGATACCCTCGAATTGATGGATCTCCTTGATGCTTGTGCAACCACAAGGGCAAACGTTCTTCTTCTGTATTAACGCAATAACCGTACGGAATCTTGCCTTACGATTGTTATTTTCTCCTAATTCTTTCAGAAGACGCGCCATATTGGCTTCAGAGTCATGGCTAGCAGCATTATTCTCCATACTGGCATATCTTGCACTATAAACGCCAGGTGCGCCATTTAAGGCATCGACCTCAAGACCAGTATCATCAGCAAACACATCCATGTGGTAATGGTCGTAGATGTATTGTGCCTTCTGAAGCGCATTGTCTTCGAGGGTGGTTCCTGTTTCTGGAATATCCACATCGCAACCAATATCCTTTAGCGACAACACTTCGATGCTGTCTCCAAGGATACTACGAATCTCTGAGAGTTTATGTTGATTATTTGTTGCGAATACAATCTTCATGCTTCAATCTTCTTACTTCCTTTATCTTCCTCTGATTTCTTCTTCTTAATCTTCACTTTCATCTCCTCGAAGCCCTCACCATAGACACCAATAACGGCACTCTGCGATACGAAAGCATTAGGGTCGATCATCTTGATAAGACGGAACATATTGACGCTCTCGTTCTTTCTGGCAAGAATACAGAGCACTTTGACCTCCTTACCTGTATACCAGCCATGACCGTCGAGGATGGTTACACCATGATGGGTCTCAGTACCAATGGCGTTGGCTATTTCCTGCCATTTTCGTGTAAAAATAAAGAACTGCACGGATTGTCGTCTGGCATTCATCACATAGTCGAGGGTGTAGTTCTCCATCGCCATCACACAGAAGCCGAACATCACCTTATGAGCTCGTTCCATATAAGTACCAAACTGGGGGAAGAACATACAAGAGCCAATGATACAGAAGTCTGCTGCGATCAAGACATTGCCCAAGGACACATTACTATGGTACTTATTCACTGAAGCAGCGATGATATCTGTACCACCCGTAGAGCCGTTATGGGTAAAGACGGTAGCCAAGGCGATACCAGTAATCACACAACCAATGATCATCGACATAAAATCCTGTCCTTCACCCATCAACTTGAAAGGCAGTCCATTCTCCTGCTTAGGGATAATCTCCTGTGCAAACATCAGGAGGAAATACAGCGAGAAGATGGCGAAGATGGTCTTCATCAGGAATTTATAGCCCAGAATCTTCAAGGCTACTACCAACAGGATACCATTGATGATAATGTAGGTATTCTCAATATGGAACCCTGTGGCATAATAGATAATGGCAGAGAGACCTGTTACGCCTCCTGCCACAATCTGATAAGGCATCAGGAACACTGTAAAGGCAATGGTATAGAGTACCAAACCCAACAGGATAAAGAGGTAGTCCTTAACCTCGTTCCAGATGATTTTGTGATTAACTGTCATTTATTTCTTCAGAACAATGTTCACCATACGCTTAGGGACGATGATAACCTTTGCTACTTGGAAACCTTCGAGATACTTCTGTGAGCGCTCGTCAGCAAGTACAGCATCCTGAATGGTCTGATTGTCTGCATCAGCAGCGAACTGCATCTCAAAGCGGGCTTTACCATTAAAGGCAATACCCAACTTCACCTGACTCTCTACGAGGTATTCTTCATTCCATGTAGGCCACTGAGAGTCGCAGACACTACCCTGCTCGCCCAGCATCTCCCACAACTCTTCAGCGATATGAGGAGCGAAAGGCGCAATGAGGATCACAAGCGTCTTCAGCATTTCCTTATTCTTGCACTTCTGCTGAGAGAGCTCATTCACGCAAATCATAAAGGCAGAGATAGAGGTGTTATAGCTGAAAGTCTCGATATCCTGAGATACTTTCTTGATCAGCTTATGTACGCTCTTCAGATTCTCTGGTGTAGCCTCGCCTTCGAAACCATTCTGATAGAGATTCCAGAACTTACGCAAGAAGCGATGGCAACCATCGATACCATTGGTATCCCAAGGCTTACTCTGCTCTACAGGACCCAGGAACATCTCATAGAGACGCAAAGTATCAGCACCATACTTCTCGACGATCATATCCGGATTTACCACGTTGAACATCGACTTCGACATCTTCTCGATGGCCCAACCACACTTATATTGTCCATTTTCAAGAATGAACTCTGCATTGTTATACTCAGGGCGCCAAGCCTTGAAGGCCTCTATGTCGAGGATATCTGCAGATACGATATTCACATCCACATGGATAGGAGTCGTGGTGTACTTGCCCTTCAGACCAAAGCTAACAAACTTACCCTTGTCTGCACCTTCGTCCTCGATACGATAAACGAAGTTAGAGCGTCCCTGAATCATTCCCTGATTAACGAGCTTCTTGAAAGGCTCATCCTCGCAAGAGTAACCAGAATCATAAAGGAACTTATTCCAGAAACGAGAGTAGATCAAATGGCCAGTAGCATGTTCCGTACCACCTACGTAGAGGTCGACATTGCGCCAGTATTCATCAGCCTCACGACTTACCAAAGCCTTCTCGTTCTTGGGATCCATATAACGCAGATAGTAGGCTGAACTTCCTGCAAAACCAGGCATGGTATTCAGTTCGAGTGGGAAGACAGTCTTATTGTCGATCTCATCCTTCGAGACGATCTTGTCGAACTTCGTATCCCAAGCCCACATCTTAGCACGTCCCAATGGGGGCTCACCTGTCTCTGTGGGTTTGTACTCATCGATCTCAGGCAACTCCAGAGGTAAGCACTCCTTTGGAATCATATAGGGCATATCATCCTTGTAGTAAACAGGGAATGGCTCACCCCAATAACGCTGACGAGAGAAGATGGCATCGCGCAAACGATAGTTCACCTTGACACGACCCAAGCCTTGTTCAGTCACAAACTTCTTCGTAGCAGCGATGGCCTCCTTGACAGTTAATCCATTGAGACTGAACTTCTTAGAGGCAGAGTTACACATAATACCCTCCTTAGCATCGTAGCTCTCTTCTGATACATCAGCGCCCTCAATCAATGGGATAATGGGCAGGTTGAAGTGCTTGGCGAAGGCATAATCGCGAGAGTCGTGAGCTGGTACAGCCATAATAGCACCAGTACCATAACCAGCTAATACATATTCTGCAATCCAGATGGGGATCTTCTCGTCTGTAAACGGATTGATGGCGTAAGAGCCTGAGAATACACCAGTAACCTTATGATCCATCTGACGATCACGCTCCGTACGCTTCTTCACATAGTCGAGATATTTATCTACCTCGGCTTTCTGCTCTGGCGTAGTTAATTCAGCTACAAGGTCTGATTCAGGAGCCAGTACCATAAAGGTCACACCAAACATCGTATCAGCACGTGTGGTGAAGATGGTGAAGTGCTTATCTGAATCAGCTACGTTGAATTCTACTTCTGTTCCTTCGCTTCGACCAATCCAGTTGCGCTGGGTTTCTTTCAGAGAATCCGTCCAATCGATCTCCTCTAAGCCATCGAGCAAACGCTGAGCGTAGGCTGATACACGCAGACACCATTGGCGCATCTTCTTCTGTACTACTGGATAGCCACCACGAACGGAAACACCATCTACGACCTCATCGTTGGCCAATACAGTGCCGAGTTTCGGACACCAGTTTACCATTGTATCAGCCAGATAGGCGATTCGATAGTTCATCAGCACCTCTTGCTTCTTCTTCTCTGAGAAGCCAGCCCAATCAGAAGCTGTAAAGTGAAGTTCCTCAGTACCAAGGGCATGACAATCCTCAGTACCCATCAGTTCGAAGTGCTCAATCAACTTAATCGTAGGCTGAGCCTTGTGCGAAGAGGTTGAGAAATAACTCTTGAACATACGCTGGAAAGCCCACTGGGTCCACTTGTAATAAATAGGATCGCAAGTGCGGACCTCTCTGTCCCAATCGAAGCAGAAGCCGATCTTATCGAGCTGAGAGCGATAACGATCGATATTCTCGAAGGTAGTCTTCTCAGGATGCTGACCTGTCTGGATCGCATACTGCTCAGCGGGAAGTCCGTAGGCATCGTAGCCCATAGGATTCAGCACGTTGAAGCCCTGCTGACGCTTATAGCGGGCATAGATATCGCTTGCAATATAACCAAGAGGATGACCCACATGCAAGCCTGCTCCACTGGGATAAGGGAACATATTGAGCACGTAGAACTTCTTTTTGTTCTTGTCCTCCACTACGCGATAAGTGCCATTCTCCACCCATCGCTTCTGCCATTTCTGTTCGATGTCTCTGAAATTGTAATCCATTGTATCTTTTATTTTAATTGTTTCTGTACATTATATTTGAGGGTGCAAAGATACGAATATCTATGCAGAATGCCAAAAGAAAAAGCAAATTTTTAACTCCCCTACCCTTGTGATGCTAAAACTTCGCTGGCAACAGTAGCTATAAAAGTGATCACAAAGATGGCTGTCATTAAGGCTACAACAGACAAAACAAATGCTGTAACAATCTTGAAGGTGGTGCGCCAGAAGCCATAGCCAGTGAGTTGCATCAAGGGGATGATCGTCAGGATATACAGACAAGGATCGATCATCTGGTGCAGACACAAGAAATTGCTGACGATGGAGTAGATACTGATCATATTGGTGATATAGACCATCGCCACAAAGAACTCAGAATACTTAAGACCTGGGTAGGCAGGACTCTTGCGGAAGAACAGATACATAGGGGCTGAGAACAACAGCAGCATCACCATCGTAGCAAGACCCATGTGCTTTGTTGTCCATTCGTAGGCTGCATTGCTGAGGTCAATAGTATCCTGGTTCATCTTCTCCATCTCTTTGTCCTTTGAATCAGAAGGTCTGGCTGCTTCGGCAAGGGCATTGTTCAGACCATCGATGTATTGCTCCTGGGCAATCTCTATGCGATTCTCCATCCTGATGTTCAAGCTTGTATTCACCAGCAACGACAAGGCCAGCAACAGAAAGAACATCTTAAACGGAGGGAAATAAGCCATTTGCATGCCCTGAAGATAGTCGCGAATCATATAACCAGGACGCAGAATCAAGTCGCGGATCGAGCGGAACATACCACGATTGCCCAAGCCCCAGACATCGAGGAATAATAGGAAAGCCTTCTTGAAAGAGTAGCGTCCGATCTTCGCGGATTGTCCGCAACGAGGACAGTAGTTGCCCTCGAAATGCGTGCCGCAAGTGGTACACTCATGCCCCTCTTTCGACAACTCCTTCACCTGGTATGGCCTTTGTTGCCACTCCCTGAATCGATGGTATTTCTCTCTCCACGTTTCCATCATGGGTGCAAAGATAAAGGAAATTATTGAGAATCCCAAAAGAAAGGTTTAAATATTCTCTCCCCCTGAGTAGGGGGAGCTGGAGGGGGTCTAATCCACCACATATCCAACAATCTTTACAAACCGCCTCGCGAGAAGGCCGATGGATTCAACAAACGGATTTCTGGTCGCAAATACGCGAAATATGAGCCATTTTGTAACTGCCTGACATCATGGATGTTACAAAAATCTGTCAATATCTCTTACCAAATAACACCCTAAAAACGCCCCAAAAAGATGCTTTTTCGCCCTTCAAAACAATATGTTTAGTCCGACTAAACTGCCACTTTACTCCGAGTAAACCTATACTTTACTCCGACTAAAGTCTCTCGTTGCCCTATCCAACCTCCAAATCCCCTCATTTCACCCTTCCTTTTTCTCTAGATTACTCCCTTCAGAAGCGTTAATTTCTTGCCACTTTTCTTGACACGATACTTCACTTTTCTTTCCCATTTACCCATAAGTCCAGTTACATGATATCCGTCTTTTATTTCAATCAAATTATTCTAAGAAAATTATTTTTTTTAAATAATTCTTTGTGGATACAGAAAGTTTTTGTGGTTGACATCAAAGTGGTTGAGGTGAGGGAGGTGATAAGGAGGTGTTAAAATACCACCTCCCATCCAAAAATCCCTTTATACAAAGGTGATCCCAATAGCCGACGGGAGGTGGTGAGGAAATGTCATGAATTATTATACAACTAATTTATAAAATAAACTTTAATCTAATTATGGGTTCCAAGGATATTGATATTTTACAGCAGCTCCAATAACGCCACCAGAACTTGCCCCCTTGAGATATTTTACTACATACAATCGCATATATTTTCCCTCATATTGACTTTGGATTACATATCCGTGTCCAGGTCTTACACCCACTTGTTGAGCCCAACCATCTTGAGGAATACTCTTTATAGAAGATAGACCTTTCACACTACCTACATCTGCAATTTTCCAAGCTTTAAAATTGTCTGATTTGTTTATTGAGAGAGCATCACCACCAAAATAAAGATATGTCCCACCTTCACCAGATTTTCGCATATCTAGTTCAATAGTACCTGAAGGATCTGGTTCTTCTTCTTTTTCGCAAGAAGTGAAGCTAAAATTCATAAATGCGACCACAACTAAGGTCAGCAGTCTGAATAAATACTTTTTCTTCATAATTGTTGTTTGTTAATGATTAGTAATTATTGAGTCCAATAGTTTGAATGGAGACAGAAAAAGAAACGTGGACTATTAACTTCGTCTACGTCTCTGAGGTATCGGCAAACACCTATGCACCATATCCGAGTAACAGCCCACGCCTAACAACGTGAGCATTAACTTTTACTCTTGGTGCCTCATCTAATTTGCCGATTTTCAGAGACAAGAATAGAAAGCTAACGCTTCTTATCTATATGTCTTTTGCTTTTTATTTGTTCATAAGCAAATTCGTTTTATAGGGTTCAACATTATTGTTATTTGTTATTCTGCTTACTAAGCAAATCTTTTATTACTGTCTTAAGTTTTGGTAAATCATCATTGATGGTTGAAACAATAACAACTTCATCAACATTACCATATTCATGTGAGATAATGTTCCGCATTCCATAGATAGCATGCCATGGAATGTCTTTGTATTCATCAAGTGGTTTGCTCTTTTCTTTTAGCAATTTGCCAACATGCTCTCCGATGACCTGTAGTCTCATAACACAAGCATTAAATGCCATTACGCGATTAGGAGAAGTCATGAAATCTTTTAGTTCAGTCATTCCCTTGCTCCATTCCTGAATCAGTTCAATAGACTCAAGAATGTCTTCCAACCTGTCTCTTATGGTTAGTTCTTCATTAGACATAAACCACATCGTTTAGAATGTTCGACTTAAATAGCGGGCGAAGTGTAGAGCGGAATCTTACCAAATCTACGTTACAATTAAATAATGCTTTTAGTTTTTCTCTAAGTTCGTACATCAAGGAGAGCGTAGGTTTCTCAACCTCTACGACAATGTCAATGTCACTATCCTCAGTATTTTCTTGTCTGGCTACAGAGCCGAAAATACCGAGTTTTGTAATACCAAATTGTCTACCGAACATTTGCTTGAATGCAGACAACTTTTCGATACAATCCTGAAGTACTAACATTATCTACCTTGTTTATTTGGGGCAAAGATAAGAATTATTTCTGAATCTAAAAAGAAAATGGCAGGGAAATTTTAGAAATCCCTACCATTTAGCGTATTGGGAAAAGCTCAAATCTTTATTTCAAGGTTGACTCCCTGAAATAGAAGATCTCGCCCTTGGAGGTGATGAGACGGAGATAATAGCTGTTGACATCGAAATAGGCGATGTCCCAGATATGACTTCCGAAATAAAGGGCATCGGGATCTTTCTCGTTGACCTCAGTCATAAAGCCATCAGCGAGTGACACTTTGCCAGAATAAGCCAGGCCGTCACCTGATGAAAGATGCACCGTTGAGGTGTAGGCTTGGTAAGTGGCTGTATAGCTGTTGTTATTAGCAATGCCCTTGACTTTTCCTTCCTTTCCGAAACAGATGTTGAGCCGTTCGTCGCCCCACCCCTGGCCAACCTGATGGTTGACTCCGTCTTTATCGATATAACTTGTCAGATTCCACTGATATTGCAGGGCAAGAATCCCCTGCTCCCTATCAATCACTTTCTCCACCACGCGTCGCTCGATGGTGATGGGCTTCGAGTCGCACTTGGGGTAGACATCCCAATAGAAGAGGTCGCCAATGTCAGCGGTGAAGCCATAGTTAGGATTGATATTACGGAGGATCCCAAGATGCATGCGATAATGGTCGCCTTCGTCAACGAGATTATAGGTGCCAAGCGATTCAGAGCCATCGATACGATAGGTTCGACCTACGAGGACGGAATATTTTTCGAAATCTACTTCTGGCAATAGCTCTTTGCCTTTGTATGCAACGCGGAACTCCTCCATACTGTTAATCAGATAACAAGGCTGGGCATCCCACTCCAATTGTCCGAAGAAGCCAGGAAACTCCTGTCCGCTTCCATTCCAGTAAGGATGATGAAGTTCTGCCTGAAAGAATGCAGAAAGCCATTGATAGGTTTTGGTATCGACATCCGTCCTCATCGTGAGTAGATGATTATCGATATCTATTGGGGCATCGTCCATCACATGGTTATCACTGCTGTCACAACCAGAAAGCATCATCAAACTGACAATGGCAGGTAGCGCCCTCCATAGTTGTCTGATGTTCTTGAAAAACCTCTTCCACATATTCATACGTTCATTGTTACCTTTATACTTATAACCAATGAAGTAGGCAAACCTTGCACGAAACGAAACAGATTTATCCTTTTTTAACGGATGAGCTGTTTGTCTTTTTGGAAACCAAATCATAATTAATGTTTATTTATGGATAAGAATTTGGTAGTTTGAAGATAATGATGTATCTTTGTAGCTCGAAATTTATTCATTACTAAACAAATAACAATTAAAAAATGAACAACGTACCTAAAATTAAGATCGGAATTGTCGCTGTAAGTCGCGACTGTTTCCCTGAGTCATTGGCAGTTAATCGTCGTAAGGCTGTGATTGCTGAGTATGAGAAGAAGTTTGGTAAGGACGGTATCTACGAGTGTCCTATCTGTATCGTTGAGAGTGAGATCCACGCTCAGCAGGCTCTGGCCGATGTCGAGAAGGCTGGCTGTAACGCTCTTTGCGTTTATCTGGGCAACTTTGGTCCTGAGATCTCTGAGACCATGATTGCCGACTGGTTCAAGGGCCCGTCAATGTTCATCGCTGCTGCTGAGGAGACTCAGAAGGACCTGATTGATGGTCGTGGTGATGCTTACTGCGGAATGCTGAACGCCAGTCAGGCTCTGAGCCTCCGCAAGACTCGCGCTTATATCCCTGAGGAGCCCGTTGGCGACGCTGCTCAGTGCGCTGAGATGATCCATGAGTTCCTGCCTATCGCTCGTGCTATCGTTGGTCTGCAGAACCTGAAGATTATCAGCTTCGGTCCTCGTCCAAACAACTTCCTGGCTTGTAACGCTCCTATCCGTGCTCTGTATGATCTCGACGTTGAGATCGAGGAGAACTCAGAGCTCGACCTGCTCGAGGCTTTCCAGAAGCACCAGGGCGACCCACGTATCGACGATGTTGTGAAGGATATGGCTGCTGAGCTCGGCACAGGTAATAAGATTCCTTCAGTTCTGCCTAAGCTCGCTCAGTATGAGCTCACGCTGACTGACTGGATCGAGGGTCACAAGGGTTCTCGTCAGTTCGTGGCTATGGCTAACAAGTGCTGGCCTGCATTCCAGACCATGTTCGGCTTCGTACCTTGCTACGTAAACAGCCGTCTGACAGGTCGTGGTATCCCCGTTGCTTGTGAGGTGGATATCTATGGCGCTCTGTCTGAGTACATCGGAACATGTATCTCTGAGGATGCTGTTACACTGCTCGACATCAACAACACTGTTCCTACCGACATGTACGAGGAGAGCATCAAGGGCAAGAAGTTCGCATGCGACACTTACACAGAGAAGGAGATCTTCATGGGCTTCCACTGTGGTAACACCGCTTCTTCGAAGGTTTGCAACTGCCAGATGTGCTTCCAGCGCATTATGGCTCGCGCTCTGCCTGTTGAGGTAACCAATGGTACTCTGGAGGGTGACATCCAGCCAGGTCTGGCTACAGTTTATCGTCTGCAGTCTACAGCTGATACCAAGCTCCGCGCTTACATCGCTCAGGGCGAGGTGATTCCTGTAGCTACCCGCTCATTCGGTTCTATTGGTATCTTCGGTATCAAGAACATGAGCCGCTTCTATCGTCACGTCCTCATCGAGAAGCACTATCCACACCACTGCGCTGTGATGTTCGGTCATCAGGGTAAGTACCTGTGGGAGGTTCTCAAGTACATGGGTATCCCCGTGGACGAGATCGACTACAACTTCCCGAAGGGTGACTTCTATCCCACCGAGAATCCATTCGCATAAGCGATTGATCCAAATAGTAACGAGCCGTAACTTTCTGGGTTACGGCTCGTATTGTTTTGTATCGTTTAGTAATGAAGTATAACCCCTTCTTTGCTGACTACCAGAGTGGCCTTAGCTCCAGTTAATAAAGGGAAATTACGCAGATGGGCATGTCCTACAGGGAAGTCGTAGCACACAGGAATGCCATAATGCTTGGTGTATTCGTGGAGCATGGCATACATATCGTCGAAGCCATTCTCAGGATGTTTGTACTTATTGAACTGACCCACGATGATACCTCGTATATGAGGCACAAGCCCTCGCACCTCGATATTGTGCAGCATACGATCCACCTTACTCATCCCCTCGCCTGTATCCTCCATAAACAGGATGATATCCTCCATCAGCAAAGGATCGAAGTCAGAGCCAGCGAGATCGTTGAATACAGACAGATTACCTCCAACAATAACACCCTCTGCCCTACCCTCTATGTTCAGCGGATGGGGAGCTACACGATAGGTTGGCAGATCACCCTGCAACATACGACACAAGGCCTGACTAACTGTATCATTGCCCTCGTAGGTCTTCAGCGCCCAACACATCGAGCCATGAATGCCCTTCACCCCTGCCCTCGCCTCTGCACACAACAAGGCTGTGATATCGCTGAAGCCAATGATCAGCTTGGGATACTGGCGAAGTGTATCGAGCGATAAGCGAGCCAGCAGATGGGCAGCCCCATCGCCTCCTCTGGAGCACATAATGGCCTTGACGGATGGCTCTCGTAAGGCCCAAAGCAAATCGGAAAGTCTTTCATCAATGGTACCAGCAAAGCCATGATAGTCATTCAGCGCGTTGGGGCCTACCACACAATGATAGCCCCACTTCTCCAATGTCCGGATACCCCCATTTATCGTCGTCGTATCCGTAGAACTTGAAGGCGAGATAATCGCAATGGTATCTCCTCCATGCAGAAACTGTGCTGAAAGCGAAAGCCCCCAGCCAAGTAGCAGCGATATTAATAAACACTTCTTCATACTGGTTCTTTAACTGGGAAATACTTTACTGAACAACGAATAGAGCAGCGCCAACACCTTTCCAATGACTAAGCAGCAGAGAATAGTGAATAAAACAAAGACGATACCCTGCAAAGGAGCACAGCTTATCAAACCTGCTTCGTATTTGTAGAGTACAGGCCCTACACCCTCTGTCAACAGATAAATAACCAACACGTTCTCAAAGGCACGATTCAGCCAATGAATGTGTGTTGGTTTCAACTTGTTAACCAGGAAGAAGGTAGTGATAGCCATGATGATGATAGCGGGATTATTGTAGGATCCCGCCAAGATCCACGATATCCATTTAAAGCCTCCTAAGTAGGAGGCAGAATAGGACAGACCCCACAAAGCGAAGAAAGCCACAAGATAGGCAACAATAAGTTTCTTGGCAGAACAGTCGAACTGAATCATCCTGAGATAGCGTGCCAGGACATAGATGTACAGAAGTCCGTAGAACGAAAGTCCTGTAGGCTCTTGCAACATCAGACTACCTATTTCTATAAAGGTCATGATATAGATAATCTGCTTGAGCGTTTTCTTGTCGATGACCTTCAAACCTGCCTCTATGAATGGCGCTATGAGGAATACCATGATGTAACAAGTCAGGAACCACCATTTCTCTGTGGCTATCGGAAAGATATGGCTGACAACAGGATACCAGCTGTCAATATCGCCTAAATAATATCTGATGCCAATAGTCAATACCATACAACAGATGGCCAGGAAGGCAAAATACAAGTATTTCCTGAGTGAGAATTTAATGCCATACCATCCGGATATAAACATAAAGCAGTAGGTGGCAGGAGCAAAGAGTGTGGTGAAGAAAGTGATAATCCTTATATCAGCATTCAAAACAAAGCCAGGCTCTCCATAAAACTTAAAGGTATATCCATGAACTATGACATGCCAAAAGCATATAAAGACCATCAGCACAAATCTGAGTATCTCAATATTGGTATTTCTAACGCTTTTCTTCTGAACTTCTGTCATCGTTTTATTACCTTGTTTTGAAGTGGCAAAGGTAAAAAGAAATATCGAGAAATCAAAAAATACAAAGGAAAATTTTGCCATATGGGAAAAAAGGAGTAACTTTGTAGCTCAATTTAGAAAATGGCAGATATGGCAAAGAAAGAAGGTAAAGAACTGACGCCGATGATGAAGCAGTTCTTCGATTTGAAGGCGAAACACCCTGATGCAGTGATGCTGTTCAGGTGTGGCGACTTCTATGAGACCTATTGCGAAGATGCCATCACTGCCTCGAAGATCTTAGGTATCACCCTTACCCATCGAAACAACGGTGCTGGTGGGAAGGGCGACGAGATGGCTGGATTCCCCCATCATGCCTTGGATTCGTATCTGCCAAAGCTGATTCGTGCTGGTAAACGTGTGGCCATCTGCGATCAGTTGGAGGATCCCAAACTCACCAAGAAACTTGTTAAGCGTGGCATTACGGAGCTTGTAACCCCTGGTGTGGCTATGAGCGATAACGTGCTGAACTATAAGGAGAACAATTTCCTGGCAGCTGTCCACTTCGGAAAGGCCTCGTTTGGTGTGGCTTTCCTCGATATCTCTACGGGAGAGTTCCTTACTGGTGAGGGTACGCACGACTATGTGGAGAAGCTGTTGGGCAACTTCTCGCCCAAGGAAATCCTTTACGACAGATCGAAGAAACAGGAGTTCGAACGCCTCTTTGGCACGAAATACTTCACTTTCCAACTCGACGACTGGGTGTTTACGGAGCAGAGTTCCAAGCAGAAGCTCTTGCGCCATTTCAATGTGAAGAGTCTGAAGGGCTTTGGTGTCGACCATCTGCAATCGGGTGTGATCGCTGCTGGAGCCATCCTGCAGTATCTCGAACAGACCCAGCATACCCAGATAGGCCATATCACCTCGATCTCCCGTATCGAAGAAGATAAGTATGTCCGTCTGGATAAGTTTACCATTCGTAGTCTGGAGCTGGTTCATCCCATGCAGGATGACGGTAAATCGTTACTCGATGTCATTGATAAGACGGTGAGTCCGATGGGTGGGCGCTTGCTGCGTCGCTGGCTGGTGTTTCCCTTGAAGGATGAGCGCCCCATCAACGAGCGTCTGGATATCGTTGAGTATTATTATCGTGAGCCAGAATTCCGCGAGTGTATCGACGACCAAATCCATCGTATTGGTGATTTGGAGCGTATCGTCTCTAAAGCTGCTGTAGGACGTGTGTCGCCTCGTGAGGTGGTTCAGCTGAAGACAGCCCTGCAAGCCATCCAACCCATCAAGACGGCTTGTCTCTATGCGGAGAATGAGGCTCTGAAGCGGGTGGGGGAGCAACTGAATCTCTGTGAGTCCTTACGCGATCGGATTGAGAAGGAGATCCAGAACGATCCGCCTCAGTTGGTAGCCAAGGGTGGGGTCATCCGTGATGGGGTGAATGCAGAGCTCGACGAACTTCGTAGCATCGCCTATAGTGGGAAGGATTATCTGCTGAAGATTCAGGAGAGAGAGGCTGCACAGACGGGTATCCAGAGCTTGAAGATCGGCTATAACAACGTCTTTGGCTATTATCTTGAAGTGCGGAATACCTATAAGGATCTGGTGCCCCCAGAGTGGGTGCGCAAGCAGACGTTGGCTCAGGCAGAGCGTTATATCACCCAGGAACTCAAGGAGTACGAGGAGAAAATCTTGGGTGCTGAGGATAAGATTCTTTCTTTGGAGGCCAAGCTCTTCAACGACTTGGTGCTCTCGATGCAGGAGTTTATTCCCCAAATACAGATCAATGCCAACATCATCGCGCGCCTCGACTGCTTGCTGAGCTTTGCAAAGGTGGCAGAAGATAATATGTATATCCGCCCTGTCATCGACTCCTCAGAGGTAATCGATATCAAACAAGGTCGCCACCCTGTCATCGAACAGGAACTGCCACTTGGCGAGCGTTATGTGCCCAATGATATCCTGCTCGACAATGAGCGCCAGCAGATCATCATCATTACGGGTCCGAATATGGCTGGTAAATCGGCTCTGTTGCGCCAGACGGCCTTGATTGTGCTACTCGCCCAGATAGGTTGTTTCGTGCCCGCAGAGGCAGCGAGAATAGGTTTGGTGGATAAGATCTTCACAAGGGTAGGGGCCAGTGATAATATCTCCTTGGGCGAATCCACTTTTATGGTTGAGATGACGGAGGCCTCTAACATATTGAATAATGTCAGTTCGCGCTCCTTGGTGCTCTTCGATGAGTTAGGTCGAGGCACCTCTACTTATGATGGCATCTCTATCGCCTGGGCCATTGTGGAATACCTCCATGAGAATGCCAAAGGGCATCCCAGAACTCTCTTCGCCACGCACTATCACGAGCTTAACGAGATGGAGAAAAACTTCTCTCGTATCAAGAATTATAATGTCTCTGTGAAGGAGGTAGATGGTAAGGTGATCTTCCTCCGCAAACTCGAAAAGGGTGGGAGTGAGCATTCATTTGGTATCCATGTAGCAGAGATTGCTGGTATGCCTCGCTCCATCGTGAAGCGTGCTAACGTGATTCTGAAGCAGTTGGAGGCAGAAAACGCCTCTGTAGGCAGCGTTGGCAAGCCTACAACAGAGATTGCAGCCTCTCGCGAAGGCATGCAGTTAAGCTTTTTCCAGCTCGACGATCCTGTACTCTGTCAGGTTCGCGATGAGATTCTTGGCCTTGATGTCAATAACCTCACCCCCCTCGAAGCCCTCAACAAACTTAATGATATCAAGAAGATAGTTAGTGGGAAATAAAATATTCCCATGCTGGGAGCCATTTATTCCCAGCATGGGAACATTTTGTTCCCACCGTGGGAACTATTTATTCCCACCTTGGGAACATTCCGTCTTCTTGGTTCTAATCATGCAGTATACGCCAAGGATGATGAATGGGATGGAGAGGATTTGTCCCATATCGAGTGGGAGTGTGGCCTCGAAAGGTTCCTGCACTTCCTTGGTGTATTCGATGAAGAAGCGGAAGGTGAAGATATACGTCAGACAGAAGCCGAAATACCAGCCTGTGCCGATCTTCTGTGGCATGCGCTTGTGGAGATACCACATAATGCCAAACAGGATGGCGTAGGCGATGGCCTCGTAAAGCTGTCCTGGGTGGCGAGGCATCATGTCGACACGCTCGAAGATAAAGGCCCAGGGCACGTCTGTAATCTTGCCGATAATCTCTGAGTTCATTAGGTTGCCCAAACGGATGCAGCAAGCCATTGAACCTGTGGCAATAGCGATATTGTCGAGTACTGTCCAGATGCTGAGTTTGGTCTTGCGGACATAGAGCCATAAGGCAATCATCAACCCCAGTGTACCACCATGCGAGGCAAGGCCTGCATAGCCTGTTATGAAGAAACCAAACGTCTCGCCCAACCATGTTCCATTATTGCCAATATGGATGGGCAGGATCATCTCTACTATACCCTGCCAGGAGGTAAGGAAGTCTTGTGGCTGGTAGAAAAGGCAGTGTCCTAAGCGAGCACCAATCAGGATACCAAAGAAACAGTAGATAAAGAGCGGATCGAAGAGTTCGCCCTTGATATTCTGTTCTTTATAGAGTTTCTTGACCAAGAAGAATCCCAAGGCAAAGCCAATGAGCCACAGCAGTCCGTACCAGCGAATGGAAAACGGACCTAAATGGAAAGCCTCCAGATTAGGATTCCAAACGATATAACTAAGTAAGCTTATCATACGTTAAAGCGGAAATGCATAATATCGCCATCCTGAACGACGTAGTCCTTACCCTCTACGCCCATCTTGCCTGCCTCACGGACAGCTGCTTCTGAGCCATACTGGATATAGTCGTCGTACTTAATCACCTCAGCGCGGATAAAGCCTTTTTCGAAGTCGGTATGGATAACACCAGCACACTGGGGTGCCTTCCAGCCCTTCTTATAGGTCCAGGCTTTTACCTCCATCTCACCAGCGGTGATGAAGGTCTCGAGATTCAGTAGGGCATAGGCCTTCTTGATCAGGCGGTTTACACCACTCTCCTCCAAGCCAAGCTCCTCAAGGAACATCTGCTTATCCTCATAGCTCTCGAGCTCTGCGATATCCTCTTCTGTCTTGGCTGCGATAATCATTGCCTCTGCACCTTCTTCTTTAGCGAGGGCCTCGACTTTCTTGGTGAAGTCATTACCGTTTTTGGCATCAGCCTCGCCTACATTGCAAACGTAGAGCACTGGTTTGGAAGTCAACAGGAAAAGATTCTTGGCGCAATCCTGCTCGTCCTTGCTCTCGAACTCTACGATACGGGCATTCTTGCCCTGCTCCAACACCTCTTTATAAGCGTGGAGCACATTTACCTCTACCTTTGCGTCCTTATTGCCAGCAGCAGCGGCTTTCTCTGTCTTTGCCAGGCGACTCTCGATGGTCTCGAGATCCTTCAGCTGGAGCTCTGTATCGATGATTTCCTTATCGCGAATAGGGTCGATCGTACCATCTACGTGGGTGATATTCTCATCCTCAAAACAGCGAAGTACATGGATAATCGCATCCGTTTCGCGGATGTTTCCAAGGAACTTATTGCCTAAGCCTTCGCCCTTTGAGGCGCCTTTTACGAGGCCTGCGATATCTACGATTTCACAAGTAGCAGGAACGATACGGCCAGGATGTACCAATTCTGCGAGTTTGGTGAGTCTTTCATCAGGTACGGTAATCACACCCACATTGGGTTCGATCGTACAAAAAGGAAAGTTTGCTGCCTGCGCCTTGGCGCTCGACAGACAATTGAACAATGTGGACTTACCCACGTTCGGGAGTCCCACAATACCACATTTTAATGCCATTTTCTTCTATAAACGTTTATAATCTGGGTGCAAAGGTACGCATTTTATTTGAAAACCAGCGTTCTCAGGACAAAATATCTACACTTTGCACCACAGAATCCTTACCACGATAGAGTATTTCCACCTTATAGTTGGCTACTTCGCTATAGATAAAGAGCGATAATACCTCCTCGTATTTGGGCTCGTAATCGAACTCCAGACGGATACTCGTACCATAGATTTCGTTCTCTTTGGGAGCCAATGCGTTCTGGCCATCAATGGCACCAAGCGAGAAGACGGGGTTGGTCATTACCATCACACGAGGCAGTTCGATCTTCAGATTGTTATCCGGATGACTGAACCACCCCGTCATCTTATCCCACCAGCCCTTTTCCTCTGCAGGATCTTCCTCTGGAGGCAAGACGGTGAGACCATTCTTGATGGTACGCTGTAGCTTCTGGGGATTGAGAGAATAGTTACTCAGATATTCCTCGCGAGCCTTAGCTGATTGTGTATCACGTCCATTTCCCTGAAGGAGATCAAGCACACGGTTAGTCTTGTATTTCACATCATCCACCCAACAGATACGATCATCTGTCATAGCGATGGCACGGATATGGGCAATATCATCGCAAGTCTTACCAGGATAGCGCAATACCACCGTGTCGAGATCAGCTGTCGAGTGCTTGTCGATCCTGTTCAGGGTCTTGGGTACCTTCACGATATCGTACTCATTCTTGTAGTGCATATCCGTATAATGGATGCAAAGGAAGATGCGCACATTCTCAAGGTCGAGATCGGAACGGTTGCGGATCTTCACGTTGATCACATCATCACTTTGCCAGAAGAACCATTCGCTCTCTGGGGTAATCTCAACGTCGATATAGCTCTGCTCCAGCAAGAGACTCTTGAAGGGTGCATAGAGGTTTTCCTCGCAGAACTGCATATCGTCGAGCAAGCCATCATAGATGCCCTGATTACCTCTACGGAAGAAGTGGTCGAAGATCTCCTCCTGACTCTTCTTCATATCTCCTTGCTCAGCATAGTGCTTTGCTTTCAGCAGGTTAGGACTGAACAGGCCATAGCCCATCATCGTCGATGCATAGAGTCGACGCAGATATTGACCTTCTGCCGTTTTGTTCAGATAGTTGCGTGTGTTGTAGGAGTCGAGCATATCCGTGAGTTGGGCAGCCTGACGAGGGTATTGTGTAGAGGCTTGGTCGAAGCGACTCTTAGCAGCCTGGTTATCACCAATACTCTGGTAGAGCAGACCTTCCAACACCAAGGCAGGGGCTGTGCGATCAGGGTATTTATCGTTGTATTGCTGCAGGGTAGCGTAAGCAGTCTGTAGCTTACTGTTCATCGTCTGCACGAAGGCTGGTTCTGTAGGCAGGTCTACATCCGAAGAGTCGTTCCGTTCGATGACAGCCGGACCGTTTTTCACTTGTTCAGCTCCTCCCAGAATAATCAGCCCCATCGATTTAAGCAGCATCGCTTCCGCATTATCAGGATACTTATCGAGGATCTTCTGCGCATTCTTCAGGGCCTCTTCCGTCCTTCCTGCATAGAGATCCAAGTAGGTCTGGTCTTTCTCCAGACAAAGACGATTGTATTCGTCCATGTACTTCTTATAGATAGGCGTATAATCCTCCAGATACTGCCGATAGCTGGCCTTCAGTTTGTTCAGGTCTTCCTGGATCTTACTTTTCAGTTCCTTATCCTTTTCGTATTGGGCAAAGGCCTCGTCTGTCATCTTACCGGCATCCTCACCAGTAACCATTCCCATGAGGGCAAAGATATCGCCTTGGGTGATGCGGAGAATATCTGTAGGAGAGGTGTTCTGGAGAAACGACTGACCTCCACGTGCTGCCCCTCTGACGAGCATCCAGGCATCGCTCAGCTGCTCGTCTTTTTTCCACAACTCATAGGTATATTCCAGCACAGGAAACAGCTTCCGCTTGGCCTCCAGCACATCTGGGGCTACACCAGTATAGTCCTGATGCGCCATATAATCGAGGTACTCCTGGAAGTTTTTCGACCTTACCTGAGCCAGCTCCATCGCATTCAGGATACGGACGGTCTTCTCGATATCATAGTCTTTGTTGGTCTCAAGACCCTGTCTGTTGTTGATGGCCTCATAAGCTGGCACAAACGTCTCGATAGGCTTATAGTTGTCGATATCGAGCGTAAGCAGATCAATTTGGCTCTCACCAGAAGAACATCCCATGAGAACCAGTATCAACAGGTATCCTAAAAAGTGTTTCGTTTTCAATGCTTTACCCCATTATTGACAAGTCGCGTAAGACTTGACAAGACACATCACGATTATAGTCACGAACCAATCCAGGAATGGCGAAGATGAGATAGATAAGCCAAAGGCCAAAGCCGGCTCCAGTGATCCAGAACAAAATCTGCAAGCCCCATTTGCCTAAATAGCCATAGGGGATACCCAGACAGAGGAAGGTGAAGAAATAAGCCAAACCAGTAGATTTCTTCCTACGCTTATATTCCTCAACAAACATCATTTGCTTGTTTTCTGGCATCTTCGACAAAGCTTCTTTCACCATCAAAGGCAGAATCTTGACGATGCTGGGACTGATGATGAGCCGAGGCTCCTGTTTCTCTTCTGGCTCAATGATTTCAGCTTCTACTTCCACGATGGGTTGTTCAATCAATTTTTCATCCATAATCCATTTGTTTGAGGGTTACAATATTGATATCACTTGTTATTGATACATTTTCAGCGTGCAAATATACCAATTATTTCTGATACACCAAGGATTTAGCTTTTTTTAATGCGCTTCGAGCCAATTACTGCCAAAACCAGAGTCTGCCACAAGGGGCACACTGAGTGGGAAAGCGGCTTGCATTTCCTCCAGTACGATACGCTCTACTTTCTCCTTTTCCTCTGGGTAGACGGAGAAGTTGAGTTCGTCGTGTACCTGAAGAATCATCTTACTGCGTATGCCCTCAGCCTTGAAACGCTGGTGGATTCGGATCATCGCCACCTTAATAATATCTGCGGCTGTTCCCTGAATAGGGGCGTTGATGGCGTTACGCTCAGCAAAACCTCGCACAGTGGCATTGTGGGAGTTGATGTCTGGCAAATAGCGACGACGTCCGAATAGGGTAGTGACATAGCCCTTCTGACGAGCCACTTCCTTCGACTTCTCCATATAGTCATGTACCTGTGGGAAGGTAGCGAAGTAGCCGTCTATCAGCATCTTAGCCTCGTCGCGAGGAATATCCAATCGTTCTGCAAGACCGAAGACGGTGATACCATAGATGATGCCGAAGTTGGCACGCTTCGACTTGGTGCGTTCATCGCGTGTCACCTCTTCGATAGGTTTCTTATAGATATTCGCAGCTGTGGCAGCATGCAGATCCTTGCCTTCGCTGAACACCTTAATCATATTCTCATCTTTAGACAGATGTGCCATCACACGGAGTTCTATCTGGGAGTAGTCTGCTGAAAAGAACAGACAACCAGGCTCAGGAATAAATGCCTTACGGATCTCCTTGCCATCCTCGCCTCGGATAGGGATATTCTGAAGGTTGGGATCGCTGCTTGATAGGCGTCCTGTAGCTGTAACCGTCTGATTAAATGAGGTATGGATATGTCCTGTACGAGGATTGATCAGTTTGGGCAACGCGTCGATATAAGTGCTGATAAGTTTCTTTAATCCCCTGAATTCTAAGATGTCTGCTATAATCTCATGCTTGTTGCGAAGTTGTTGGAGCACCTCTTCTGAGGTGACATACTGTCCTGTTTTGGTTTTCTTGGCTTTCTCCACAACCTTGAGCTTGTCGAAAAGAATCTCTCCCACCTGTTTCGGCGATGCGATATTGAATGGTTCACCAGCCAGTTCGTAGATGCGTGCTTCAATCTCGTTCATACGATTCGTGAAAACCTTTGACGTTTCCAAAAGCGATTCCGTATCAAGACATACCCCATTCATCTCCATCTCTGCCAAAACGGGCATCAGAGGCATCTCGATGTTATAGAAGAGGTCTTCGCACTCGAACTTCTTCAGTTCTGGTTCAAGTTTATTCTTCAGTCGCAGGGTGATGTCTGCATCCTCAGCAGCATACTCATAAACCTGAGAGGGTAGGAGGGTGCGCATCGATTTCTGGTTCTTACCCTTGGGTCCTATAAGTTCTTCGATATGGATGGTCTGATAGTTCAGATAGATTTCTGCCATATAGTCCATGTTGTGATGCAACTCTGGTTGGATGAGGTAGTGGGCGATCATTGTATCCCACATCTTACCTTTGAGTTCGATGCCGTAGTTGCGAAGCACCTCAAGATCGTACTTCAGATTCTGACCCACCTTGAGGATTTTGGGATCTTCGTAGACGGGTTTAAAGATATTAACAATTCGCAACGCTTCTTCACGATTGGCAGGAATGGGTACATAAAATGCCTCGAATTCCTTCACAGCGAAACTCAAACCTACCAATTCGGCATCAATCGTGGAGGTTGAGGTGGTTTCCGTGTCTAGACTGAGAATTTCATTTGTCCTAAAATAATCACAAATTTTCTTCAAATCTTCCTCATTATCAACGAGTTTGTAGTCGTGAGTGGTCGTTTTTAAGGTCTCAAAACTCGAATTTTCTGAGCGTTCTGTCCCGTCGGACGGAAATTCGGCAAATAAATCGAGTTGTGCGTTGATGGTTTTTTGCGGTTTTTGGCTTTTTTTAAGAACTCGGTCTGCGAAGCTTCTCATCTCTAAGTCTTGCAACATTTTGGCCAGTTGTTCTTCGTTGGGGTCGACAAGCTTCAAACTTTCCATATCGAGTTCAACAGGAACATCCGTTTTGATGGTTGCGAGGAAGTAACTCATTTTGATGTCCTCCACATGCTCTTCGATTTTCTCGCGCAACTTACCCTTGATTTCTGACGAACGATGGATCAGCGCATCAACACTTCCGAAATCGCTGATGAGTTTCGAGGCTGTTTTCTCTCCCACACCAGGACACCCAGGGAAGTTATCTGCAGAGTCACCCATCAATGCCAGGAGGTCGATGACTTGGAGTGGGGTAGTGATACCATATTTCTCTGTCACCTCCTTAGGTCCCATCGTCTCATACCCACCTCCATGTCGAGGACGGAAGATCTTTACTTTCTCACTGACCAATTGACCATAGTCCTTATCAGGCGTGAGCATATAGGTCTCTACACCGATGGAATCGGCTTTTTTGGCCAGAGTACCTATGACATCATCAGCCTCGTATCCATCTACTTGAAGGATAGGAATGCGATAGGCCTCCAGCAGATCCTTGATGATAGGAACAGCCTTGCGGATATCTTCAGGTGTCTCCTCACGCTGGGCCTTATATTCTGGAAAAGCCTCACTACGGAAGGTAGGACCATGCGGATCGAAGGCCACACCTATATGCGTAGGCTTCTCTTTTTCAAGCACTTCGTTCAGCGTGTTCAAGAAGCCAACAATAGCACTTGTGTTCAGACCTTTCGAGTTGATTCTCGGGTTTTTGATAAAGGCGTAATACGACCTGTAAATCAGTGCGTAAGCGTCTAAAAGGAAGAGTTTATCCATAACTTTGCTTATTTTCTGCGTAAAATTACTAAAAAATTATCTAATTACCCAATTTTTTACTATTTTTGTCGCAAAATTCGTACGAAATGGATTATTTAACTCGAATCAAATCGCCAATTGTTCGCGAATTCGACGATTTTAGAAGTCTTTTCAATGAGGCCATGAACCATGAAGATGGTCTCTTGAATAGCGCTTTGTCGCACATCTTGCAACGTTCTGGAAAGCAGATGCGCCCCATGCTGACATTACTCATGGCCAAGAACTACGGTACTGTAACAGATACCACGCTTTATTCGGCTGTTTCTTTGGAATTGCTCCATACGGCCAGTCTGACGCATGACGATGTGGTCGATGAGAGTGATGAGCGTCGAGGACAAGCCTCTGTGAACGCTGCCTATAATAATAAGGTGGCGGTATTGGTAGGCGACTATATCCTTTCAACCTCGTTGCTGAATGTGTCTTATACCAGTAATCAGAAGATCATCAGATACCTTTCTAATCTCGGACGTTCGTTAGCTGCTGGAGAGATTCTTCAGTTGCAGAACATCAATTCACTGGAAATCTCAGAAGAGTCTTATTATAAGGTGATTGATCAGAAGACTGCTTCGCTCTTCAGTGCTTGTGCAAGTATCGGAGCCCTTTCTGTTGGTGCTTCTGATGAGGATGTGGAAAGAGCCAAGAACTTCGGTAGAAATCTGGGTATGGTCTTCCAGATCCGCGATGATATCTTCGATTATTACGATTCTGCTGAGGTGGGTAAGCCTACAGGTGCTGATATGGCTGATGGTAAGCTGACGCTTCCTGTGATCTACGCCCTGAATAATTCGCCATACGAATCGATGATGCCTCTTGCCAGAAAGGTGAAGGCCAGAACGATTAATGCCGATGAAATCGCCGTTCTCGTAGAATTTACGAAGAAATATGGTGGTATAGAGTATGCAGAGAAGAAGATGAACGAGTATCATCATGAGGCTCTGAAATATATCGAGTCATGTGTCAAGGAAGAGGCTATTAAGGTGGCCTTAACAGCCTATATAGATTACGTGATTCAGCGAAAGAAATAAATCAAGATGGTTGTTTCCAAGCAGACAAGAAACTGGATAAAATTCGGCACCATACTCCTTGCGTTTATGTGTGTCTTCTTCTGCGGAATGATGTATATTTCATTCCGCCCGGATACGTTGAAGATGTTTCATTGGTTCAAGGTGTTTGGTATCCTTGACTATCTGGAGGATCTTCAGCATAACCCTGCCCGTGTACCAGCCTGGATGCTCTATAATCTCTCCGATGGAATGTGGCTTTTTGCTTATAGTATCCTCATTGGTTGTATCTGGAACTTCAAGATACGCGATTGCTGGATGTTCATCCTCGTCATGCCTTTTATCTGTATCCCTCACGAGTTCCTTCAGGGCTTAGGCATCATGCATGGCACCTACGATCCTACGGATGTGTTGTGCTATGTGGTAGCTGTTGTCTGCGGACTGATATATGTGTGGATGATCAACCATACGTTCTTCATGAATGTAGAGCGGGTAGAAAGAAGGCGAACCAGCTCAGGTAAACTGTTGTTTACGATGCTCTGCTTCGCCTTGTTTGTGCTTTTGGCTATCGGAAGTGACGACACCGTTGGACGAATCAAGGCCAGTACGGGTGAAGTCATTGAGATAGAAGAACTTAGGTAATCTTTAGAAGAATTTCACTTCCTCGCCAATCACCTCGCTCAGAAGGAGGTTGGCCAAACGTGATGTACCCATGCGGAACCACTTGTTTGTGAGCCATTTCTCACCCAGAACCTCTTTCACGATGGTGTAGTAGATGAGTGCATCCATCACAGAATTCAGACCTCCAGCGGGCTTGAAACCAATCTGAATACCTGTCTGCTCGTAGTACTCCTTGATGGCCTGACACATCACATAGGCTGCCTCTGGGGTAGCTGCTGGCTCGAGCTTTCCTGTAGAGGTCTTGATGTAGTCAGCACCACTGTACATAGCCAGGATAGAGGCTGTTTTAATGTTGGCAGCTGTCTTCAGACAACCTGTTTCCAGGATCACCTTCATGTTCTTATCGCCACAAGCCTCCTTCATCTGCTGGATCTCGTCGCATACGGTCTCGTAATCGCCTGAGAGGAAAGCTCCTACGCTAAGCACCATATCGATCTCTGTGGCGCCATCTTTTACTGCGAGACTGGTCTCTATTGTCTTCACCTCAATAAGGGCCTGAGAAGACGGGAAACTGCCTGAAACACAGGCCACTTCAACACCTTCTACCTCCAAGGTCTCTGATACGATCTTTGCGAAACGCGGATAGACGCAGATCGTAGCTACGTGGGGTAGGTTAGGGTAGGCCTCCTCAAACTGGTTCACACGCTCTGTAAAGGCCAGCACACTCTCGTCAGAATCCGTGGTCTTCAGGGTGGTCAACTCTACGCTACCCATCAAGAATTGCTTTACTTCTGGGGTATCGTTCTCGTGCACTTTCTCTGCAATGATTTTCTTCACTGCTTCCTTCACTTCCTCGTCGCTGATGTCGAGGTTGTACTTGCTCAGAGCCTCCTCAATGCGGCTCTTTTCCGGCATCTCCACGTGGTGGTGATGATGCTCATGCTCATGATGTTGTTCTGCCATAATCGCTATTTTTTGTTGTTAATACTATTTGATTACGCCATAAGTTTCTTATTGTGGATGTGTCTGAGGGAGTCTCGTTGGGTCTTCTTTTCGATGGATTTCTTGAGTTCTGTGGTGAGATCGACACCCGTCTGGTTGGCCAAACAGAGCAGCACCCAGAGTACATCAGCCATCTCTTCGCCCAGGTTATCCTTCTCGCCCTCTTTGAAGCTCTGGTCGCCGTATTTACGGGCTATCACACGCGCCAATTCACCCACTTCCTCCGTCAGAACCGCCATATTGGTCAGTTCTGAGAAATATCTAACGCCGTATTCCTTAATCCACTGGTCTACAGCCTCTTGTGCTTCCTTGATCGTCATCTTGCTCTCATCATTTGAATGATTAATATCACAATACAGATGAGGATCATCATGATGTATTGCTTGTTTTCGCGCTCGTATTCCTTCCAGTGGAAGGCTTTGTAGAGGAAGATAAAGAGCAGAAGCAGAAGACCTACTCCACAAGGCCAGACGCCATACTGATAGCCCACGATCCATGATAATCCCACGCCAATGGCTGTAAGGATCAGTCCTGCCACTTCGATTTCTCTCAGATATTTCTTCATTTATTCTTTGTTTTTAGTATCCATACAGATGGTTACAGGACCATCGTTCAGCAATTCTACCTTCATATCCGCCCCAAATTCGCCTGTTCCAACGGGTTTTCCGATGGCTTCGGAAAGCTGTGCGCAGAAAGCTTCGTAGAGTGGGATAGAGTGCTCGTGCGAGCCAGCACGGAACCAGCTGGGACGATTACCTTTCTTATAGGATGCGTAGAGCGTGAACTGACTCACTACCAACGCCTCGCCCTGAACATCGAGAATAGAGCGATTCATCACATCGTTTTCATCGCCAAAAACACGCAGATTGGCGATCTTCTTTACTAACCAATCCACATCTTCCATTCCGTCCTCATCGCAAATGCCCAGAAGGATCAGGAAACCCTGACCGATCTGGCTTTTCACCTTACCTTCGATGGTAACGCTGGCATGCGTAGCGCGTTGTATAACTGCTCTCATTCCTTTTATTTTTCGGCAAAGATACGACATTTCATCGATATTTCCAAATTTCCTGCCCTCGATTTTCAGTTTGTGACAATTGTGACAGTTTTTTCCCCGATCCCAGGGGTGAAGAATTAATTGTCACAACTGTCACAAAACATTTCTCCCCCTGAGTAGGGGGAGATAGAGGGGGTCTGATCAATAACTGTTGTGTTAAGATATTTCGTATTATCTTCTCTTGAAATTTACACTTTTATAACTCTCTCATTTTCAATGGATTATGCGAATGAAATTTATGTCCGGAGTAAAACTGGACTTTCCTCGGAGTAAAGTGGAGTTTTACTCGGAGTAAAGTCCCACTTTACACGGACTAAACTCCTACTTTCAGACGTATAAGACTCAGATTTATTAAATATGTAATAAAACTTTACTACTTCTTTGAATGAAAATAATCGTAGATAATCTTTGCTTTTGCAGGACCAATCAGGTTGGTGAGTGCTTCGAGGTCTGCCTCTCGAATGCGTTTAACTGACTTCAAACCCTTTAAAAGTTCTTCTTTTGTCTTTGGACCAATACCTTTGATGTCATCTAACTCGGAGTGCAAAGCGCGTTTAGAACGCTTGTCGCGATGGAAAGTGATGGCGAATCGATGCACCTCATCCTGTATCTGTGAGAGCACGTGGAACAGCTCAGAATCCGTCTTTAGTGCAACGCTTAATGGTGGGAATCCATAGAGTAGTTCGTTGGTTCGATGGCGATCGTTTTTAGCAAGTCCAGCGATGGGAATATCGAGGTTCAACTCGTCTTGAATCACCTCACGGATCACCTCCATCTGCCCCTTTCCGCCATCCGCAATAATCAAGTCGGGTAGGGGCTGTTCTTCCTCCAAAAGACGGGTATAACGACGATGTACCACCTCTTTCATCGAGGCATAATCGTCTGGGCCCTCCACAGTCTTGATATTATAGTGCTTGTAGTCGCTTTTCGAGGGCTTCATTTTCTTGAAAACCACGCATGCAGCCACGGCATCTGTGCCAGAGATATTCGAGTTATCGAAGCATTCAATCTGATAGGGTAGTTTGGGTAGGTGGAGCTTGTCTTGTAGCTCCTTTATCAGACGGGTCTGCTTCTGCTCAGGATTGAGCTTTTCTGCTTGCTTCAGACGATCGAACTTATACTGTTTTCCGTTCATGATCGAAAGGTCGAGCAAGGTCTTTTTATCCCCTTGTTTGGGCACCGTAAACTTCACGCCTTCGAGCTCAACATCCACCTCTTCAGGCACGATAATCTCCTTCGAATCGCTCTTGAAACGCTCCCTCAGTTCAATGATTCCAAGCTGTAGAAGTTCCTCGTCCGTCTCATTGAGTTTCTTCTTGTATTCAATCGTGAAACTCTGGTTAATACTGCCATTTGAGACGTGGATATAGTTGATGAAAGCCATCTTCTCGTCGCTCGTAATGGAGAACACATCGACATTGTTGATGGTGTGGCTCACCACCTCGCTCTTGCTCACAAAGCCGTTCAGCGCCAGATACTTACGCTTCACCTCTTCTGCCTCCTCGAATCGCAGTTCTTCGGAGAGTCTGAGCATCTCTTCCTTGAGGTCTTTCAGCACCTGACGGGTGTTGCCTTTCAGGATTTCACGGGCCTGAAGGATGTTCTTCTGGTAGTCTTCAAAGGTCTGTTTTCCCACGCAAGGACCCATACATTTCTTAATATGATAGTCGAGACAGACTTTGTATTTTCCTTCTGCCACACCCTCTTTTGTGATGGGCTGACGACAAGTACGTGGATGGTAGAGTTCCTTGATGAGATCGAGGATGGCATACATCGCTCCAACGTGAGAGTAGGGTCCGTAATAGGTGCCCCATTTCTTGTTGATGGTTCTGGTCTTGAAGATGCGTGGGAAGTATTCGTTGGTCACACAGATAGAGGGGTAGGTCTTGCCATCCTTTAGGAGCACATTATAGCGCGGATTGTACTTCTTGATGAGGGAGTTTTCAAGCAATAATGCATCCTCTTCTGTGTTCACAACGGTATAGCTGATGTCGAAGATCTTTGAGACGAGAACCTTGGTCTTGAAACGATCCACCTCCGCGTGGAAATAGCTGGATACTCGCGACTTCAAGCTCTTTGCTTTTCCCACATAGATAATGGTATGCTCTTCGTCATAGAATTGGTAGCTACCAGGTTTATCCGGCAACCTACTCACAATCTTCTTCAGATGCTCCAATCGCTTCTCGTTCTCTTCCTTCGTCATGCGCTTACTTTTCTTATATTCCCTTTATTTATAAGACTTCCAACCCACTTTGTTTCACGTGGAACACAAAATCTTCCCTCCTACTCAGGAGGGGAGAGTGGGGGTATTATATAATAAGGAGGGTGGTGAGGTCGATGTCCTGGAAGAGGTCGCGACCATGAAGTCCTTCGTCTCTGATTTCGACGATGAAATTCATGTAGACCTTCTTTGGATGGAAATGCTGCACGAGATTATAGGCTGCCTTCGCAGTACCACCAGTAGCTAACAGGTCGTCGTGGATGAGCACTACATCGTTTTCATCGATAGAGTCGAGGTGCATCTCGATGGTATCGACACCGTACTCTTTCGAGAATGATTCCTTGATAACTGTTGAAGGCAGTTTTCCTGGTTTACGAGCCAGTACCACACCACAACCTAATCTTCCAGCCAAAGCGGAAGCCATGACGAAACCACGACTCTCAATGCCCACGATCTTTGTGATGCCTTTGTCCTTGTAAAGCGCTTCCATCTCGTCGAGCATAATCTTCATGCACTCGGCATTCTTGTAGAGGGTTGTAACGTCTCTGAAGTTAATACCCTTCTTGGGAAAATCTGGTATGCAACGCAGATTGTCAATCAATGTTTTGTTGTTCATAATCAATGAGTTATGTTAGTTAATATTTTATTTTGTTTCACGTGGAACACTTATCTTCCCATCAATACCAGGAGCACATTGATGTCGCTGGGAGAGACGCCAGGGATACGACTTGCCTGAGCCAGTGTCTCGGGTTGGATCTTCATCAGTTTCTGTCGACACTCGGTAGAAAGACCTTGCAGTTCTTCGTAGTTGAAGTGCCCTTTGATCTTGATGTTCTCCAAACGGTGCATTTTCTCTGCTACCACCTTTTCGCGCTCGATATATCCTTTATATTTCATTCTAATCTCTGCAGCCTCCGCTATCTCCTCCTGTCGATTATTCGGACGATTTAATAACTCCTTTAATGATGGAATCACCTCAGAGAGATTTGAGAGATTCAGTTGAGGACGATTGACGAGATCGATCAACTTACAACCAAACTGGAGTGGGGTAGTGCCCAAGGCTTCCAACGACGAATTGATCAGGCGCGGTTTGATCGCAAAGTTCTGACAGAAATTCTCGATTTCTTCGATAGCTTGTTTTTTCTCTTGCCACCAATCATATCGATCTCTTTTGACGATGCCGAGCGCATAGCCCTTTTCCGTCAGACGAGCATCTGCATCATCCTGACGAAGCAGGATACGATACTCCGCTCTGGAAGTGAACATACGATAGGGCTCGTCGACACCTTTTGTGACCAAATCATCGATCAATACGCCAATATAGGCCTCGTCGCGATGAAGGATAAAGGGCTCGAAGGTGCTCTCGCTCTCTGCTCCAGCTTTGAGAGCCGCATTGATACCAGCTAAGGTTCCCTGACCTCCTGCTTCCTCGTATCCAGTGGTTCCGTTGACTTGTCCAGCCATAAAGAGATTGGAAATAATCTTCGATTCCAACGAGTGATTCAATTGGGTTGGATCGAAGAAATCGTATTCTATCGCATAACCTGGACGATACACTTTTACATCCCTGAAAGCTGACATCTTCTTCAGTGCTTCTATCTGTACATCCATCGTAAGGGAGGAGGAGAAGCCATTCAGATACATCTCGTTGGTATCTTCGCCTTCTGGCTCCAAGAACAACGGATGTTTCTCGCGATCTGGGAAAGTGACTAACTTCGTTTCTATCGAAGGACAATAACGCGGACCTATCGACTGGATCTGTCCATTATACAACGGTGAATCCGCCAATCCGCTCTTCAGGATCTCATGAACGGCTTCGTTGGTGTTTACTGTCCAACAAGGCAGTTGTTTCAGAGCTCCCCCTTTATTCATGTAACTGAACTGATAAGGACGATTCTCACCTGGTTGGATTTCCAGATCCTCAAAATGTATAGAGCGCTTATCGATACGAACGGGGGTTCCTGTCTTCATGCGGGCAGAAACAACTCCGTGTTGGTTAATACTCTCGGCGAAATGGGCAACAGCAGGTTCTGCGATACGACCACCTGCTACCATTTTCCTACCAATATGCATCAATCCATTGAGGAAGGTGCCAGCTGTGATGATCACACATTTCGCAAAGATCTCAGCGCCCCAGATGGTGCGAATACCAATGGCGTGTTTGTTTTCGACGATCAATTCCTCCGCCTGATCCTGCCAGATATCTAAATTCTCGGTTTCATCGAGCGTTTTGCGCCATTCCCAGATAAACTTCCCTCGATCACACTGGGCACGTGGGCTCCATACGGCAGGACCCTTTCCCACATTCAGCATACGGAATTGGATGGAGGTGGCATCAGTAACAAGTCCCATCTGTCCGCCAAGGGCATCAATCTCCCTGACGATCTGACCCTTTGCGATGCCTCCGATAGCGGGATTACACGACATCTGTGCAATCTTGTTCATATCCATCGTCACCAGACAAGTCTTGGCTCCCATGTTGGCTGAAGCACAAGCTGCCTCGCATCCTGCATGGCCGCCTCCAATGACGATGACATCATACTTAAGTATCATAGTTTCTTAAACTTTATCCATTTTTTGCTATTCTGGTTGCAAAGATACGAATATTTTTGTATATTTGCACCATAAAATATAAAAATGTAGTATGACACCAACAGAACAGAGAAATGAACGATTGGCGGAGCGGATGATTAAGAATCTGAAGCGTCGCAACATGGAAGCCTTCTATTGCAAGACATCAGAGGAGGCTGTGAAGAAGGTTTCGGAACTCATTGCGGATGGGAGTAGTGTGACGTGGGGTGGTTCGATGACCATCCGCGATATGGGACTACCTAAAATCCTCAAAGAACGAGGCACGTTGGAGGTGCTCGATCGCGACGAAGTAACTGATCGTGAGGAAGTTGTGAAGATTTACGAGCGTGCTTTCACGTCGGATGTCTATCTCTCGAGCGCCAATGCTATCAGCGAAGATGGCGTGATTGTGAATATCGATGGAAACGGCAATCGTGTAGCTGCTATCACCTGGGGTCCGAAGAAGGTGATCTTCGTCATTGGCATGAACAAAGTGGCTCAGACAGTAGAGGCTGCCTTAGCCAGAGCCCGTTCTACTGCTGCCCCAATCAATTCTGCTCGTTTCGATATCAAGACACCTTGTCAGACGGATGGTGCTTGCCATAACTGTAACTCGCCAGAGAGCATCTGTAATTATGTACATTTCTTGCGCAACTCACCACGAGGCAAACATGTTGTGGTACTTGTTGGCGAGGACCTTGGATACTAAATCTGCTGACTTATGAGAAAGTACTTCTTCTGCCTATTGCTGACGATGCCTATTTTTGCTTGGGCGTCAGAAGGGGCATTGAAACCTCGTCTGGTCGTGTGTACCGATATTGCCCCAGCGGATGTGGAACCCGATGACAATGAGTCGATGGTGAGGTTGATGGCGTATGCAGATCTCTTTGAGATAGAGGCACTGATTACCTCGGTTGGTTGGAATTGTGATCCTTATCCCGTAGAATGGGCTCAGTATCTCCAGCGTGTCATCGAAGCCTATCGGAAGGATGTGCCTAAGCTGATGAAACGTTCTGGGCAGAAAGATTTCCTGTCCATCGATAAGGAAGAAAAGAGCCAATTCATCGGCTATTGGCCCAGTGCTGATTATCTCAAGAGTCGTGCTGTGATGGGTAGTGAGAGAGGTGGTATTAAGGTGATAGGCGAGGGGAATGATTCCCCAGGAAGTGAACTGCTGATCCGACTGGCTGATGAAGATGATCCGCGTCCCATCTATGTCGCTGCATGGGGCGGGGCGAATACATTGGCTCAAGCCATCTGGCGCGTGAAACAGACGCGTTCCGCAGAAGAACTGAAGCGATTCGTCCGTAAGTTCCGTATCTATACCATCACTGATCAGGATATGCAGTACAATATGCGAATGGATAGAGCCTATAGTTCGCACATGTGGCTGAGACAGGAGTTTAAAGATGATCTTCAGTTTATCTGGGACGAAGGTACTTGGCAAGAGCAATGCGAACTCGGCAAGCGTTATTGGCTATGGCATAAGGACCATATTCAAGGCAAAGGTGCTCTTGGTAAAGAATATCCCACGTATAAATGGGGTGTGGAAGGCGACACACCCAGTTTCCTCTATGTGATGCCTCATGGACTAAATGACCCAGAAGATCCGCTTCAGGCTGGTTGGGCGGGTTATCATGAACGAGGTCTTTGTGCTGATTCGCTTACTACTGCCTGGACCAGTTGGCAGGAGCCTATTCGTAGTATCTCTATAGGCTATAAGACTCGCTTCTATCCCGATGAAATCGCGGATTTCATGGCACGTATGCAATGGGCTGATGAAGGGGAAGGCAATCATAATCCCCAAGTGATCATCAATCAGAATGAGGGACTCCAGCCCATCCATATCCAAGCGAAAGCAGGAGAGACGATTCGTCTTGACGGCTCAAAGTCGAATGATCCAGATGGCGATCATCTGGCTTTTATTTGGTGGCAACAGCCAGAGATAGGAAAAACGAAAGCATTCATTGAAAGTAGCGTAGATCCGTCTGTCGCCGATGTCAGTATCCCTGCTAACGCTCCGAGCAACACGATTCATATCATTTGTGAAGTCCATGACGATGGACCATTCCATCTGGTATCCTATCGAAGAGTTATCATTCATTTTTGAACGGAAAAGGGAGATAGAATGAGGTAGATTTACCAAAATATTGAAATTTTTCACGAAAACGTTTGCGAATATCATATATTTTTATTAACTTTGTACCCTCGATGCGTACGTACATACCTAAATATAAGTAATATTTGTCTATTAAATAATTAAAACTCAACAACTTATGTGGTTATTCAATTCATCAATTGGTAGAAAAGTTGTGATGTCCTTAACGGGTATTGCGCTCATTCTGTTCCTGACCTTCCATGGTTGCATGAACATGGTGGCGCTTTTCTCTGAAGAGGGTTACAACCTGATTTGCGAATTCCTGGGTGCCAACTGGTATGCTGTTGTAGCAACACTTGGTTTGGCTGCCTTGGCAGTTGTTCACATCGTCTACGCTTTCATTCTGACTGCGCAGAACCGTACAGCCCGCGGTGATAACCGTTACGAAGTGGCTACACAGGTTAATGCTGGTAAGGTTGAGTGGGCTTCTAAGAACATGCTCGTGCTTGGTCTTATCGTCCTCGTTGGCCTTCTGCTCCACCTGTACAACTTCTGGTACAACATGATGTTTGCCGAGTTGGTTGGTGCTTATCAGCAGATTGACCCCGCTGATGGTTTTGCTTGGATTGTAGAGACCTTCTCTAATCCTGTATTCGTAGTGCTCTACGTCATCTGGCTTGTTGCCATCTGGTTCCATCTGACTCACGGTTTCTGGTCAGCCATGCAGACCCTAGGTATGAGTGGTAAGACTTGGTTCTGCCGTTGGAAGATGATTGGTTTCATCTACGTGACTCTGCTGATGCTCGGCTTCCTCGTAGTAGTTTTGGCTTTTGCATTCAAGTGTGCTCCGAGCCTCTGCTAATTATCAACTTTTAAAATTCTAGAAGATTATGGCAAAAGTAATTGATTCTAAGATTCCCGCAGGTCCAGTACCTGAGAAATGGAAGGAATATAAGGCTCATCAGCGTCTGGTTAACCCAAAGAACAAGCTGAAGCTCGATGTGATTGTGGTTGGAACAGGTTTGGCTGGTGCTTCTGCAGCAGCTTCACTTGGTGAGATGGGCTTCAACGTAATCAACCTGTGTATTCAGGATTCTCCCCGTCGTGCTCACTCTATCGCCGCTCAGGGTGGTATCAACGCCGCTAAGTGTTATCAGAACGATGGTGATTCTGTTTATCGTCTGTTCTACGATACCGTAAAGGGTGGTGACTATCGTGCTCGCGAGGCAAACGTTTATCGTCTGGCTGAGGTATCAAACAATATCATCGACCAGTGCGTGGCTCAGGGCGTTCCTTTCGCTCGTGAGTATGGTGGTATGCTGGCTAACCGTTCTTTCGGTGGTGCTCAGGTAAGCCGTACATTCTACGCTAAGGGTCAGACGGGTCAGCAGCTGTTGCTGGGTGCTTATAGCTCTCTGAGCTGTCAGGTTCAGGCAGGTAAGGTAAAGCTCTACACCCGTTATGAGATGGAAGATGTGGTGATCGTTGACGGTCGTGCTCGTGGTATCATCGCCAAGGATCTCTGCACAGGTAAGCTGGTTCGCTTCAGCGCCAACGCAGTAGTTATCGCTACTGGTGGTTATGGTAACACTTACTTCCTTTCTACCAACGCTATGGGATGTAACTGTACAGCTGCTGTTCAGTGCTACCGCAAGGGTGCTTACTTCGCAAATCCCTCATACGTTCAGATTCACCCCACTTGTATCCCCGTTCATGGTGACAAGCAGTCTAAGCTGACGCTGATGTCTGAGTCTCTGCGTAACGATGGTCGTATCTGGGTTCCTAAGAAGCTGGAGGATGCTAAGGCTCTGCAGGCTGGTACCAAGCAGGGTTGGGAGATTCCTGAGGAGGATCGCGACTACTATCTGGAGCGCCGTTATCCTGCATTCGGTAACCTCGTTCCTCGTGACGTGGCCTCTCGTGCAGCTAAGGAGCGTTGCGACAAGGGCTTCGGTGTGAACAACACAGGTCTGGCTGTGTTCCTCGATTTCTCTGAGTCTATCAACCGTCTGGGCCTCGATGTGATTATGCAGCGTTATGGTAACCTGTTCGAGATGTACGAGGAGATCACCGACGTATTCCCTGGCGATGTTGCTAACGAGATCAATGGCGTGAAGTACTACAAGCCCATGATGATCTATCCCGCTATCCACTACACAATGGGTGGTATCTGGGTTGACTACGAGCTGCAGACCTCTATTCCTGGTCTGTTCGCTATCG